>Ga0194131_10011340_pt1 | contig 10670 bp, 10 predicted proteins | sample TA2KigO120mmetaG_FD_148631 | JGI IMG/M metagenome (GOLD analysis project Ga0194131, IMG submission 148631) | Freshwater microbial communities from Lake Tanganyika, Tanzania - TA2015053 Kigoma Offshore 120m | ecosystem: Environmental > Aquatic > Freshwater > Lake | place: Tanzania: Lake... | reverse complement strand
TTCAACTACCGAAATATTATCTATATTAGAAGATGAGTGTAAACTTTTTGAAAAAATCTTAGATGAGGCAAAACCAAATTTTTTAATAACTCTTGAAACTGCATTACATCAACATCATCTTTTTTATGAGATGTGTAAATCGGCAAACGTTACAGTTTTAATGTTATATCATTCAAAGTTTGGTCATAATTGCTTAATCTCAGAAAATTTCTATCAATTAGATATTAAAGAAAATTTGAATCATATAGAATCTAGAAATAGAAATTTTAATGAATTACAAGAATATCTAAAAAAAAATAGTCTTGGGAAACAACTAGTACATCATAAAAATGCCATAAGAAAATCTAAAAAAGATAAAATCAGAGCCGCATTTGAATATATTTCTCAATCATCACATACTACAAAGACTAATTATGGATACTATGGAAGATCTAAAGCAAAAGTTCTTACAAAGTTCATAATTACTACACTAAAAAGAAGATACAGAGAACATTATATTAACAAAAATCTAAAACATGAGATTCCAAAAGGAAAACCATTTATTTATTTTTCGCTACATCAAGATCCTGAAAGAGTTTTATTAATTGAAGCTCCACTTTATACAAATCAATTAGAAATTATCAAAAACATTGCTAAATCTCTACCAATTGGTTACTCACTGTATGTAAAAGAGCACCCTACCCAAGTAATGCGAGATTGGAGGCCAATAACATTCTATAAAGAACTATTGAAAATACCCAATATAGAACTTCTTCATCCATCAGTCAATAATGAAGAAATTTTAAAAAAATGTTCTTTGGTAATTACAATTAGTGGAACTGGTAGTTTAGAAGCAGCATTTTACAAAAAACCCTCAATAATTTTTACCAATCTAGGATATTCAATTCTTCCATCAGTAACCAAGATTAACTCAATACAAGACCTTCCAAATGTAATTCGTTCTTCTTTAAAAAAAGAAGTAAATTCAGTAGATCTTGATAAATACTTAACACTACTAGAACAAAATTTTGTAAAATTTGATATTATAGGTTATTTTTTAGACTATGAAAACCACTTTTATTATGGCGGACATCTTTTAGACGTGGATATTTCAAATCAAAAGATGACAGATTTTCTGAAAAAATACAAATTAGTTTTTGATTCATTAGCAAACGAATATCTTAAGAAAATTAAACAACTAAAAACATGAACTGATAATTATTTTTTAAATTAGTCGTGATCCACGATATCTTGTATTTGGATTCATAGTTATGCTAAAAGTATCACCCACTCGAAATAAATTGGGATTGTGTGTGTCATTTTTGCAAATATTACAGATTGTTAATTTTGTCATTTTTTTAGTATCAGAAAATTCTGATCTAGCAGAAATGTAGTATTCATTATTCCAAACACTCATAATTCCATTTTCAAAAACATTCCCAAAATCTGTATTTTGGTCGTCAATAATACAACATGGTGATACTCCACCATCCCAGTTTATTGTTAGACCACTCCATGGCCAATGACAAGGAGTAATCTCATTTTGTTTTAAATATGATTCATAAACAAATTCTTTGTTTTGCGGAAGCCAATGTCTTGCTGTGTTGGGGTTGATCTGTATATTTCCTAGTTCTATTTCATCCACATTCAACTGTTTTGATATTTCTCTAAACTCGTCAATTTGATGTTCATTATATCGCATAACAAGCATTCTTGTTTGAATTATTGGAAACTTGAGGTTATTTGCTTGTTTTATTCTAATTGACTCTTTTGTGTTTTTTAAAACAGTTTGCAAACTCCCATTTCTTCTGTATTCTTCATAAATTTCTTGGGTTGTTCCATCCAAATCGATTACTAATCTGCCTATGCCCGCTTTGATTAGTTTCTCTAAATATCCTTCTGGATATTCTACTGAAAAATTAGTCGAAAGGCGTGTAAACACATTGTTATCATATGCATATTTTATCATCTCTGGCAGATCTTTCACTAGAGTGGGCTCTCCCCAATTCTGTAGAGATAAATGCAAACAATAACCCTTTACTTCATCAATTAATTTCTTGAATCTTTCTATGTCTAGGGTTCCTTTCTTTCTAGTTTTAGCTCCTATTCCAGTTGAACATAAAGGACATTGCAGGTTGCAGATATTTGTTGGTTCAATTACTATGTTGTAAGGCTTTGATTCTAGTATCAGTTTTCTTTCTTTTTCCTCTTGTTTTGCTAATACAAAATTCTCAAATTTTTTTTGTGATCTAAATTCTAGAGGAACATCATGAATACGAAACCCCCAGTCCTCATCAAACTGGCCCCATTGATCCTTTTCTCTTCTTGCCTTAATACTAACCCCATCTGCAACAGAATAAGTTTTTGAAGCTCCTTCCCTTATCTGAGCATCGACCATATCAGGTGTCAATATAAGATCAAAGTCCCTAAATCTATTTTAGTGTATGTTATAACTAATACATTAGTAACAATTATTGTCAAACCTTTTGTGTAACATTAATTTACTTTTATTATGAATTTATCTTACTTTTAATTAATATCAATATGGTTTACATTAGCGTTGTATGAAAAAATTAGAATTACATGAGACTTTAAAAGACTCAATATATGAAAGTTCTAGAATTATCAAAGATTCAGCAAGACTCATTCCTCAAATTGAAAAAAGTATTCGTATCATTACAAAATGTATCTCAGATGGCAACAAAGTTGTTTTGTTTGGAAATGGTGGAAGTGCTGCAGATGCCCAGCATATAGCTGCTGAGCTAATAGGAAGATTCAAAATCAATCGTTCAAGTTATCCAGCAATTGCTCTTACTGCAAATTCTTCAGTCATTACGTCACTTTCAAATGATTACTCGTTTGATATTGTATTTAGCCGTCAATGTGAAAGCTTGGTTCAAAAAGGTGATGTTGTAATTGGCATCTCTACAAGTGGAAATTCTGTTAACGTTAAAAAAGGGCTAAAAATGGCAAAGAAAAAAGGCGCAGTAACAGTAGGATTACTTGGTTCAAAAGGTGGAATAATTAAAAAATTAGCAGACATACCAATTATAGTAAATTCTTTTTCAACACCTAGAATTCAAGAAGTACATAGATTGATCTATCATATTATTTGTGATATGGTAGAAGAGAATTTAATGAACAAAAAAGGTATTAATTCATGAATTATGAATTGTTAAAAAATAAAAATTGTTTTATTAGCGGAGCCACGGGTGGTTTAGGGAAAGAAATTGCAAAGTTATTAGCATATAATTCTTCTAATCTTTTCTTAACTGGAAGAAATAAAAACAACCTTGAAAATTTAAAAAAAGAAATACAAAAATCAATTAACAACAAAATAAAAATTTCTTATGAAGTAGGTGATTTAAATAAAATCTCTGATATACATAAAATTATAAAAAAAGCTAGACTAACACTTCCTAAAATAGACATTTTAATTAATAGTGCAGGTATTTTTATGATAAAATCATTAGATAATAGTACCTTAGAAGATTTCGAACATTGTTTTAATGTAAACGTCAGAACTCCCTTTCTATTTTCCAAGGAATTTGCCAAAGATATGATTAAAAGCAAATGGGGAAGAATTGTAAATATAGGCTCTTCGTCTTCATATCAAGCTTTTAAAGATGGTTCAATATACACTGCATCAAAATTTGCAATTCTTGGAATATCAAGAACTCTTTATGATGAATTAAAAGAATATAATGTAAGAACCTTTTGTATATCTCCAGGCTTAATTAAAACAGAAATGGCAAAAATATCTAAAGATCAAGATTTTAGCACGTTCCTAAATCCTAAAGAAGTTGCAGAATTCATAATATTTCAAATATTATTTGACAAAGAATTGATCGCAGAAGAAACCAGATTAAATAGATTTATTATAAAATAATGATAAAATCAATTTGTATATCTTAATTTTTTCATTACAGGTATTTCTGAATCCCATACACGTTTAACACCATCGCCCATAACTGCCTTTACACGCTTCACATCTCGTATCATACGCTCTAATCCTAGTCGTTCTAAGGAAGCTGCTTGATCGGAACCATACATAGCTCTGTCTAAGGTGATATGTCTTTCAATAGATGTAGCGCCGACGGATGCTGCCAGAACACAAACAATGTATGATGCTCCTTCATGTCCGCTATAACCTACATTACAATTGAATTCTTTTTTCAACATAGGTATACATAATATGTTAGCCTCTTCTAATTTCATAGGATATGAGCTATTAGAGTGCATTAATTCAAAGGGACAATTATACCCTCTAAAAATCTCAACAGCACTTCGAATTTGTTCCATAGTGCTCATTCCAGTACCAATAAATGTATATTTTCTTTCTTCAGCAATTGTTTCTAAGAGAGGTATGCTGGTTAACATAGCTGAAGGCACTTTATTATATTTAGTATTATACTGACGTATGAATAATTGACTATCTATATCCCATGTAGAGGCATACCAATCAATTTTTTTCTGTTTACAATATTTGTCAATTATATCATACTCCTCTTTTCCAAATTCCAAACCTAGTTTTTGATCTCGTGTAGTGTTGCCCCATGGACTTTCTCTAGGTGAATCCAATACTTCTTTGGAGTATACTTTTTCAACAGTTCTTTTTTGGAATTTCACAGCATCACAACCCGCATTTTTTGCCATATCAATTAATTTTTTTGCAATTTCTATGTCGCCATTATGGTTAATGCCAATTTCAGCTATGAAGAACACCATCTTTTTCACCTTTCACACTTAAATTTTAAATTTAATTTTTTGTTTCGAAATAATCAAATCTACAAACTCCCTAAATGCACCATGACCACCTTTATTTTTGCATATGTAATGCGAAACTTTTTTCGCTTCATTAATTCCATCTTGTGGTACTGCCGATAACCCTACTTTTTTAAGTAATCCTATATCATTTATATCATCTCCAATAAACGCAATTTGATTAGGCTTGATTCTATAATCTCTACAAATTTTTTCAAGAATCAATTCTTTATTCTGCACACTATCATACAATTTTTTAATTTTCATTTTAGTTGCCCACTGTTTAATAAGTGGATTTTGTTCTTTCGTTACTATAATAGTAGGTATATTATTTTTGAGTAACAAAGTGACCCCCATGCCATCTCTAACAAAAAATTTTTTCATAACATCTCCTTCTTTTGAATAATACATACCACCATCAGTTAAAACACCATCAACGTCTGTTAAAACAATTTTAATCGTAAGTGCATCTTTAACTTTGCTTTTCATTGATTACTATCAAAAAATAACCATTAATATTACTATATCATAAAAAATTTTCATAAATAATGACTGATTTAATTAAAGAAATAAGACATATTGGAATCGTAGTTTCAAATATGGATAATTCATTAAAATTTTATCGTGATCTGCTAGGACTAAAAATAGAAAAAAACTTGGATGAATCTGGTCAATACATAGACAATATGTTAGCACTTAAAAACGTTAAAGTAAACACCGTAAAAATGTCAGCAAATAATGGTACAACTCTGATAGAGTTGTTAGAATTCAAATCTCACACTACCAAAAACATTAATAAAAAAATCTATGAAGTAGGACCTTCACATATCGCCTTCACCGTTAAAAATTTAGATGATACTTATGATTTTCTAAAGAAGCGAGGTGTCAAATTTAATGCACCGCCACAAATTTCACCTGATAGATATGCCAAAGTAACATTTTGTTATGATCCTGATGATACACCAATAGAATTAGTCGAGGTTTTATAGAATTGAAATTAATTCTTGATGATATCAATAATCTCTTCTCAATAAAAAATAAAATCATAATTGTTACTGGTGCAGGTCGTGGTATTGGAAGACACCTTGCAACTAACATGGCAAAATGTCATGCTTTTGTCTATGGGATCGATATCAAGTTTCACGAAAAAATACCACAAGATCTTACGAACAATTTTTTTCAAATAAAATGTGACATTAGAAATTCTAAAAAATTCAAAACTATTTGTGATGAAATTTATTCAAAACATGGAAGAATTAATGTATTAGTTAATTGTGCAGGTGTGTCATATTCTGAACAAAAGGAACACAAACTTTACCCTGTGAAAAAATGGATGGATACAATAAACATTAATCTTACATCAGCATTTATCTGCAGTCAAACAGTAATACCATACATGATTAAAAAAAATTCTGGTTCTATAATTAACATTACAAGTATTAATGCCGAATTAGGTTTTCCACGCAATCCAGCTTATGTTGCATCAAAAGGAGGACTTAAAATGTTAGGAAAAGCACTCGCAAAAGACTGGGGTAAATTTGGTATTAGAGTAAATAGTATCGGACCTGGCTATATCTTGACAGATATGACAAAACGACGTTTCTTAGATCCACGGACTAGAAAAGCAAGAGAAAAAAGAACTTTGCTAGGAAGATGGGGGACAAAAGACGATCTGATTGGACCATGTATCTTTCTAGCATCAGATGCTTCTAGTTATATGACAGGACAAGACATCTATGTAGATGGTGGTTGGCTTGCTAATGGGTTATAGAGAGATAAAATGATACAATATTTAGTAAGAAATTAGATTAACTGAATTTAAATGTGTAAAAGTATTTTTAGAAACATGGCTGATTAAAAATATGTCCTTCATTCAAATACAGTCCACACATAAAGAAAAATCTGAAACTAAACCTACTCTTATTGACCTTAAAATTAAAAATTCAAAAGAAGTAAGTATATGGTTAGTTGATCCTACCTACACTCAACAACAAATTTCATCTGAGTCAATGCCTGCAGCGATAGGTGGTATTGCAACTTTTACAGAACGCAATCTTAATTTAAAACAACCAATTCGACTTTTCAAATATCCAGAAGTCTTAGCTCAAGCCTTAGAAAAAGACGGTATCCCTGATATAATTGGATTTAGTAACTATATGTGGAATTGTGAACTCTCTCTAGTCTTTGCTCGTAGAATCAAAGAAGTTTCATCACAAACAATTGTGGTAATGGGTGGACCAAATTATCCGATCACCACATTAGAACAAGAAGATTTTTTACGTAAACATCCAGAAATTGATTTTTACGTAATAGGTGAAGGTGAATTAGCATTTGCAAACCTTGTAGCCACTTTAATCAATTCCGATTTGAAAAAAAATAATTTAAAAAGAGAACTTCCTTCAGTTCATTATATTAATGCAGACGGTCAAGCCGTCATAGCACAAACAGTAGAACGACTAAAAGATCTAACAGAAATTCCTTCTCCATACTTATTAGGTAAATTAGATGAATTTTTTGATGGAAAGCTTCAACCTACTATTCAGACTACGCGAGGTTGTCCTTTTGCATGTACGTTTTGTATAGAAGGAACAAGCTACTATACAAAAATTTATCGTAATAGTTTAGAGAAAATTACGGCAGAGCTGGAATATATTGGTTCGAAAATGAATAATGTGAAAAAAAAAGGTGGACGAAATGATCTCTGGTTAGTTGATTCCAATTTTGGAATGTATAGTCAAGATCTGGATACATGTAAAGCAATTGCGAATTGTCAAGCAAAATATGGCTGGCCAGACTATATTCAATGTGATACGGGTAAAAACAATAAAACAAGAGTATTAGATGCTGCTAGGCTAGTAAATGGTGCTATCCGTTTATCCGGTTCCGTTCAAACATTAGATTCAGAAGTTCTGAAAAATATCAAACGTAGTAATATTTCTGGAAATGAGCTAATGCAATTAGCCGTTGAAGCTGCTGAAATAGACGCAGATTCAAGAAGTGAAATAATTTTGGGTCTTCCTGGAGAATCTTTGAAATCTCATTTTGAAACTATCAAGACTGTTTTAAATGCTGGATTTAACAAGATCGATAATTATCAATTAATGATGTTACCTGGAACTGAAGTAAATACTCCGGAAACTAAGAAAAACTATGGAATGCAAATACGCTATAGAATTCTTCCTAGATGTTTTGGCTATTATGATGTTTTAGGTAAATTAATTATTGCTACAGAAATTGAAGAAATATGTGTAGCAACTAACACCTTATCATTTAAAGATTATATCAAATGTCGTAAAATGCATTTAATCATTCACTTATTTTATAACGATGGATTATTTAGTACAACTTTAAAATTTATTCAAACTTTGGGGCTAACCGTTTTTGATTGGCTTATGCTTATTTATGACGAACAATTAACAGGTGATGTTAAACAACTTTTTGATAATTTTGAAAAGGAAACAGTAAACGAATTGTGGTTAAAACGAGATGAATTGGTAAAAAAAGTTCAAGAATATGATATAATCGATCAATATATTGATGGTAAATTAGGTTATAACTTATTGTTTGTTCATAAAGCAAAAGCACTAAAATTTATAAAATCATTAAAAGAGTTAGCAAAAAACACAATTATCAAATTTTTCAAAAATAATAAAATCGATACGCATGAAAATTTGATTTTTCTTGATGAAGTACTTAATTTTGATTTACGCTGTAATACTAATATTTTTGAAAATCTCGAACTCGATATTACTCAAATGATAACTTACGATGTTCTTAGATTCAAGAATGATACCAAAATAACTGCAATTAATGAATATAAGCTAAAAAATCCACAAAAAATTTGTTTCATTTTAACTGATGAACAAAAAGATATTCTAAAACGCTCGATTAATATTTATGGAAATAGTGAATTGGGTGTAAGTAGAATTTTAACTAAAGTATTTGTTAAGAAACTTTTACGTAAACCAATTTACGAATCACAACCAACTCCTAATGTTTATACTGCAATTTTAAAGTAAAGCGTGTTAACGTAAAACTAACAATTAAATTATAATTAAAGGAGTTATAACAATTTAATATCAAACTAAAGGATGTTGTATAACTAAATTGGATTACAGTGTTTTAAATAAAAAAAACTCATTCATAACAGGCGCAACAGGTGGTTTAGGCGAACAGATTTCAATTCAACTTGCTCAGAAAAACTGCAATCTTTTTTTAACTTCTACAAACAAAAAAAAATTAGAAATTTTAAAAGAAAAACTTTCATCCATCAATGATAAAATTACCATTCATACTAAAACTGCAGATTTATCAAATTTAGATGATATTAAAAAATTAGTCAAGGAATCAAGAAAAGTATTTTCAAATATAGATATTTTAGTAAACTGTGCAGGAATTCTTCCTATAAAATTTCTTTACGAATCAACCTTGGAAGATTTTGAAAATTGTTTTAATATTAATATCAAAGCCCCATTCATTTTGACAAAAGAATTTTCTAAAGATATGAAAAAAAATAGGTGGGGTAGAATCATAAACATTGCTTCTTCTGGTGCATATAATGGACAAAAGAAGACTTTGATATATAGAGCGACTAAACACGCTCTTTTAGGTTTCTCAAAAGCTATACACAAAGAATTGCGAGATTATAATGTAAGAACATTTTGTATCTCACCAGGTCCAATTAAAACAAGAATAGGCCGAACAATCGTACATAAATTGAATAAGGAAGAAAAATATGAAACATTTGCTAATCCAAAAGAAATTGCAGAGTTCATCATACATTTAATTTCTTTTAATAATGAATTATTTGCAGAAGAAATTAGACTACAACGAATAATTGGAGAAAAATGATATGAATATAGATATTTTTATTCCCGCAAGACTTGATAGCTTTCGTTTACCAAAAAAACATTTGAAAGAAATTGAGGGAAAACCTATAATAAAACTTTTAATTGACAGATTAAAAAAAGCTAAAAAAATTAGACATATTATAGTCTGTACAACGGATCAAAATTATGACGATCCATTAATAGAATTCCTAAAAGAAAATAATATTTTATATTTTAGAGGTAATGAAAAAGATGTGCTAATTCGATTTTTAAATGCTGCAAAACATTTTGGAACAGATATTATAATAGATGTAGAAGGAGACAAAATTTACACTGATCCTAGATATGTTGATAAAATTGCTATTGAAATGGTAAATTCTAATTTAGATTTTGTAATGGGAAGCAATAGCTCACATAAGATTGATCATTCGAATCATTCCATTGCTGCAGTGTTTCCAGCTGGAATTAGAACAACATCGTTACAGAAAGTATGCTCATTAAAAAAAATCACTGTTACTGAAACAGGATATCGTGAATTTTTTACAAGTAATAAATTATTCAATTGTAAATATATTAAACCAATCATAAATACTAAAATTCCTAATAACCTTAGATTAACACTTGACTATCAAGAAGATTATGAGCTTGCAAAAGAAATTTTTAAGGAACTGGGTAATGATTTTTATTTTGAAGACATTCTACAATTATTACATAAAAAACCACAGTTGTTGAAAATAACCAAACCAGCAATTAAAAAATGGAAAGAAAATTATGAAAAAAATATAACAAACTTTTCAATTAATTAAAACTAAAATATTTTATAGATAAAAATTTCCCTTCTGATGATTACAACAAGAAATAGGAAAAGGAACAATGAACTAAACAATCAAGTTGATGCTTTCTTTTTAATGAATTCTATTGAATTTACTGGCGAAGGATCAATTTTACTTAAAATAGCAAGAAATATGGTAGAATAATCTAGCAAATATATCAAATTAATTAATTTTGATAAAATATTTCCCTCAACCGAAAGTATTTCTCTGTAATCTATTTGATTAGCTTCAAAATATTCTTTTAGCAAGTCCCATCTCTCTTTGG
>Ga0194131_10011333_pt1 | contig 10674 bp, 9 predicted proteins | sample TA2KigO120mmetaG_FD_148631 | JGI IMG/M metagenome (GOLD analysis project Ga0194131, IMG submission 148631) | Freshwater microbial communities from Lake Tanganyika, Tanzania - TA2015053 Kigoma Offshore 120m | ecosystem: Environmental > Aquatic > Freshwater > Lake | place: Tanzania: Lake... | reverse complement strand
GCATCCCTCAGCTTAACCGCTGTCCCCCGGTTACCCTTCGTTTGTGTCAACCGCCCACCGGCACACTTGTCAAGGATGTCTCCGGTTCGCACAATCGCCGGAGTGGCTCGGCGTGATCGGCGGTTCCAACTCGGAACAGTTGCGCGGAGTTTCCGTGGATGCGAACGGCAACGTCTGGTTCACAGGCTTTACCAATTCTTGGGACGTTCCGGTGATCGGCTCGACCCGGACATTCCAGAGCTCTAATACGGTGACAGATGCCACCATCGGCAAGATCACGCCAGGTGGTGCGGTGAATCCGGGCCCCGAATTCATCACTCCAGTTACCGATCAGCAGATCAACGCTGATACCGTCACTTTTAGCTGGAATTCCGTACCCGGCGCCACCAGCTATGAGTTGAAGGTAGACAACCGCGACACCCAGACGCAGGTGACACTGATCAGCACGACCCTCACCACGCGGACCCTGGCGCTGACTTCCGGTTTTTATGCCGGGCGCATCCGTGCCTGTTTCGGCGGAGGCAACTCCAACTGCAGCGCATACTGCTCCCGCAATTTCCGGATGGTCAACACCGCGAACAACCTGGGCATCCCGACGATCGCCAATCCGGTTGAGGGATCAACTATCACCTCGTCGATCATCAACTTCCAGTGGAGCGCGGTCGGCGGCGCCACGTCCTACGACTTGCGGATCTACAAGATCACTGGCAGCACGAGCTCTCTCGATCTCCGTGTGTCGGTCATCGGCGGCGACACCAACGCGATCTACACCTACGTGAGCGGGACCTACCGCATGGAGATCCGCGCCTGCAACAATTCGGGCTGTGGATTGCCAGGCATCTCGAACTTCGTCGTCCAACTCCCGCCGCCGCCAACCGGAGCTGTCACCGGCTTGACCTGCGCCGTTGTGAACGACGCGGGGGTGAACCGGCTCAACTGCAACTGGAACGCGCTGGCCGGAGCCGACTTCTACTTCATCCACGTGATCCAGCAGGGACAGGGTCCCGGAGGCGGCGCACTGACCGTCGCGGGCACATCGGTCGGCACCAACTCGTCCTCCTTCCAGGTCCCGAATGGCAATGCCGACGTCATTGTCCGCGGGTGTAATGGCGATGGCTGCGGTCCGTTCAGTTCGGCGGCGCAGATCACGCCCAACTTCGGCAATCCCAACGTCCCCAGCCTCGGCGACCCAATCAGCGGCATCGCCGTCGACTCTGGCGCCAACGCCCCCATCGTGACCTTCACTTGGAACCGTGTCGCCGGCGACAACGGCCAGGGCAACTTCGTCTACCGCCTTTTCGTGCAGAACTTCAACCTGAATTCCGCCGCTCTGGACGTTCAGACGACGAACAACTTCTACGCCGCGTTCTTCAATCCGTTCACACGCTACGACGTGCTCGTGATCGCGATTCCCGTGGCCGGCGGCGCGCCCCGGACGGGTCCGGCCAAGAGCTTCATTGCCAGGGGCGCGATTCCAAACGCGGTTCATAACGTGACTCCGACGACCTTCTCCAGCTCACCGGCGGGAGCCAAGGTGCTCGGCTGGAGCGGCCTCCCAGACGCGGACGGCAACTACAACCGCAACTACCAGTTCGAGTTCGGCAACGGCACAGCGGGCGAGACGGGCGTCACCACGGCGACTTCGGTCAGCAGGACGCTTGCGCCCGGCAATTGGGTCGGCCGTGTCCGCGCCTGTACGACCGGTACCGCGTGTACAGCGAATTCCAACACCGGATGGGGCATCTGGAACAACGAGTCCGGAAGCCAGGGAGGCTCCGCAGTCTTTAACCTTCAGTAGCGGAACCCCGCAACAGCCGCAAAGCCCCGGAGGCCGTCCCTCCGGGGCTTTGTGTTTTCGCGATAATGGAAACAATGTTGTTTCGAATTGTTTCCGTGTTCGCCGCGGCAGCCATTGCCGTTGTCGCTCAGAACGATACTGCCAAACGGCTCGACTCCAGCGCCCAGGTGCTTCAGGAGATCATGGACGTCGCCGACCGCGCCATCCCCCAGCGTTTGCTCGACCGCGCCGAGTGCCTGGTGATCGTGCCCGGGCTCAAAAAAGGAGCCTTCATCGTCGGCGCCAAGTACGGCCGCGGATTCGTTTCCTGCCGCAAGTCCGGCGGCGTGGGCTGGGGCGCTCCTGGCGGCGTCCGCGTTGAGGGCGGCAGCTTCGGATTCCAGATCGGCGGATCGGAGACCGATGTCGTCATGCTCGTGATGAATGAGCGCGGTGCCAAGCGGCTGCTCACCAGCAAGTTCACGATCGGTGGAGACGCGAGTGCTGCCGCCGGACCGGTCGGCCGGACCGCCACCGCCGAAACCGACGCTCTGATGACCGCGGAGATCCTTACCTGGTCGCGGGCCCGGGGCCTGTTCGCCGGCGTCTCCCTCCAAGGCGCCACACTTCGCGGAGACCAGGACGCCAACAACGAGCTGTATGGTAGCAAGCTCGCCAATCAGGACGTCGTGATGTCGGACCGCGCGGTCCCCGCGACAGCAGCCCGGCTGCATGGACTGCTCAACAAGTACTCAAGCCGGAAAACGAAGTGATGAAGGGGGCTCTCATGGTCGAGTTGCAGTATCCCGAGGGTCCGTTCACGGTGGTTACCGATCCCGGAGCGGAGGAGTTCGGCGGCTGGATCAGTGATATCGAAAACCTGCCCAGGCTGATGCGTGAAGCGGTACAGAGCCTTCCTCAAGGCGGGCTCGACCGCCACTACCGCCCCGGTGGCTGGACCGGACGGCAGGTGGTCCACCATGTCGCCGACAGCCACATGAACGCCTACTGCCGCTTCCGGCTCGCGCTCACCGAGGACAACCCGATCATCAAGCCGTACGCCGAGGAGAAGTGGGCCGAACTCTACGACGCCTGCAATTCTCCGGTGGAGATCTCGCTCGACCTGCTCACCGCGGTTCACCACCGTTGGGCGCTGTTGATGGGGCACTTGGCGCCCGAGCAGTGGTCGCGGACTTTTATCCATCCCGTCACCGGCACACACGATCTGGCCACCGCGCTCCAAATGTATTCCTGGCATGGGCGCAACCACCTTGGACACTTGCGGCTGTTGCGATAGCAGTTCCTATGCTTCGAACCTTGGTGCGTGATTCGAGCTGAAGTCTATGCCCGCCAGTTCGCCGCCGCCGCATGCCGGTGCTGACTATGGCTTGAGGCGGTAGAGTCCGCTTCGGGCGCACAGGTAGAGGCTCTTGCCGTCTTCCGCCCACGCGAAGTTGTGCGGATGCTTGGGCGCGATCACCGTGCCCAGGTGCGTCCCATCCGGGGCGACGATCCACAAGCCGCCCGGACCCGAGACGTAAACGTTGCCCGCCCGGTCCACCTTGATTCCATCGATCGCGTCCTCGCCCGCCGTCGACGTCATGTCGATGAACAGCTTGCCTTCACCAGCCGTCCCATCGGGATTCACCGGATAGCGCAACACAACCTTCCGGTTGTCGTCCCAGTTGCCCACGTAGAGGAACTTCTCGTCGGGAGAAAATGCGATTCCATTGGGGCCGCTCAGTTCCTTGGACAACAGCCGGAGCCGCCCGTCCACGAATGAGTAGATCCCGTTGAACGGGGTCTCCTTGCGCGGATCCTCGCCGAACTTGGGCAAGCCGAACGGAGGATCGGTGAAGAACAGCGCGCCGTCGGACCGGTACACCAGATCGTTCGGGCTGTTCAGCCGTTTGCCTTCGAACCGGTCCGCCAGCACAGTGACCGAGCCGTCCCGCTCCAGCCGGCTCACGCGCCGGTTGCCATGTTCGTTGATGGTGAGCCGGCCTTGAGGATCCAGCGCGAGCCCATTGGATCCGGGCTGCCGGTACTCGCCGATGTCCGCCCCTGAATATCCGCTCGGATTGCGGAACACCGAGAGCTCACCCGCCTGGTTGTCCGGCCCTGGGACGTACTTGTAGATGGTGTTCGCGTTCGGATCACTGAACAGCAGGTGGCCCGGAGATCCCGGAACCCACACCGGCCCCTCGGTGAATTGAAACCCTTCCGCCAGCTTGTAGATCTTCGGATTTCGCGAGATAATCGCATCGATCCGGGGATCCTTGCGAGTCACATCCACGTTGACCTCGGCGGGCTGGATCGCCACCGGACCCGGCGCCGCACGATGGAACGACAGCTTCGCCAGGCGCACGAATATGAAGTTGGTGGGCGGATTCGAGATCGGACCATTGATCCCGAAGATCGCCAGTTGAATCTGCTGGCCGGGACGCACATTGCGCCCAACCACAAGCTGATTCGGCGCGTTCCAGCCCGCCACCACCGAGCCGCCCTTCTGACCCGCCGCACGCGTCAGTTCGCCGTCCACCCACACTTCCGCGTAGTCGTCGACCGAGATCTCAAACATCGCGGTTGATCCGGCAGTGGAGAATCCACCCACTGATTCCGGGACTGTCACACGGATCCGGTACCAGTTAAAGCTCAACCGTCCGTTGCCGCGCTTTTCCGGCAGGGAGCCGGGCTCGATCGCTTCCCACCCCGAGTCATCGAACTCCAGCGCTCCGCCCCGGGGCGCGATATCGTACGTCTTGCCCCGGAACTCGGTGTCCGTGATTCGCGCGTCGGAATAGCGCCACTGGCCCTTGACCGCCGCCACGCCTTGCTTGGTGGTGAGATCGATTTCGGCGGCGGGCTTGAGTTCGACCGTCGCGCCCAAAGCGAGCACCAGTCCAGCCAGTGCCGCGAGAAGTGTGCGCTTCATGGATCTACCTCGCCTTCACCACGTAATACAGGAACGGATCGGTGACCCGCTTGAACCAGTGCGGAGTGCCGGCCGGGATCACGATCACGTCGCCTTCACGAATCTCCCGCTCTTCCCCGCCCTCAATGGCGTCACCGCGGAACTCGTCCGGTCCCGTCTGCTTCAACCCGGTGGCGCGCCCGCCAGTGACCAGCGCCGCCGTACCCCTGAGGACACGGACGACATCGGCATCATTGATATGGATTTCCGCCATCCCCGGCTTGTCGCGCCGGCTGGCGTGGACCATGTACTTCTCACCGTCGTCGAACAGGACCGCGCCCTTGGCAAAGGCGTCGTCGACCTTCCGCGCGTCAAAGTACGTGGCGTGCGCCGTTTCGTTTAGCGCGGAGGCCCCGGCCATCGCGAACTCTTCGTCCTGTGCGGCACTATTGGCGCCACTCACGCCGATCGCGCCAACCACCCGTCCGCCCATCACCACCGGCACCCCGCCCTGCAGCGGCGTGAAGTCCGGCAGCGCGACCATCGAAGTGCGGCCCTTGGCAATCACGTCCTCGAAGAACTTGGTCGGACGCTGGAACAAGGCGGCTGTCCGCGCCTTGCCGATCGCGATGTTGGCCCCGGCGGCAAAGGTTCCGTCGAGCCGCTCCAGCGCCATCAGGTTGCCGCCGTCGTCGACCACGGCAATCACGCCGCCTGCGTTGTTCCGCAGGGCCTGTGATACAGCGGCATGAATAACCTTGCGCGCGCCCTGGATCGTGAGTGTCTGCTTTTCGGCGACCGGTGCGCCGGATGCGGATACGGCGAAGAGAATGGCGGCCGCGGCCATTGTGCGGGGAATCATGAATAATCTCCTTGGCTTGGTTTCACCGCCAAGATGCCCGCTGCGGCGGCGATTATTCCTGAGCCAGCGCCAACAGCCGGTTCACGCTGCTCCAGTTGCGTCCCGTTCCGGTGGTCCCGAGGATCCGTTCCGCCCTGGCAAGCGAGAACTGGGGGCGCGCCAGCCCGCCAGGAAAGTAGACATGCATCTCGCGGCCCCGCACGTGAACCCGGTCCTCACCCGAATCCACCGCCAGCAACTCCTCGATCGCCCGCGCGCCGGGCGCCGACTTCAGGAAAAAGACCAGCAGCTTCCGGGGATCCAAGCCCGGCTCGAACGGATTCGCCTCGACCGCGCTCTGCAGCTCGTCTGCGGTGCGGACCATTGCATCGGTGCGGAATCCGAACCGGAATTCGATCTCGTCCTCAATCCGCGAGGCCGCCTTCACGAGATCGCGCGGTTTTGTTTGAAACACAACGTTGCCCGACTGAATGAACGTGGCCACACCTTGGAACCCGAGTCCCGTGCACAGCTCACGCAACGCCTCCATGCGAATCATGTTGCGCCCGCCGAGGTTGACCGCGCGCAGCAGGCAGACAGCGGTGATCAGCGGCTGAGCCAACCTTTTGCGCCCATCCATTCGTGGAACCGTTCTGCGCCGTTCTCAGCCAACAGAACGGGGGTGAACAGGAGCGGAATGAGTCTGCGCATGAGAGGTTCCCGTAACGTCCAATGGTAGCGCGGGGAACAGCTCCGGATTCATGTATGGCCGGGAGTTCTCCGGAATCGGGAGGATGGACCCCTTCCAAAGCTCACGGAAGAACTCCTCCATCGGCATAACCTCGACGCCTTCATCCGACATCCTCCACTCCGACTCAGCGCAGACGATGATCTTGCGCTCGAGCGGGATCTCCTCGGCCAGGGCGAGCAGCCCCTTATAGTCACGCTTCGTAACATATTCCTTGCCCTTTGACTCGATCGCGATCCGGCCATCGAGCAGGAAGTCGACTTCGAATTGCGACGTGCTGCGCCAGTAGGTGAGCGGGAGCGGTTGAAGCGTGTAATCCAGGAATGCGCGCAACTCGAGAAAGATCTGGTGCTCCAGCGCGCGGCCAAAGCCTTCGGTGCCGGGTTCGACGCGGCCGCGGCCCATCAGGATGTTCGCCACTCCAACGTCGAACAGGTAGAGCTTGGCCGACGTCACCGGTTTCCGGGCCTTGGTTCCGGTGAACGCCGGAAGTTCCCTTGCCACCAGGGTGTCATCCAGGATCTGCACGTACTCGCGGATTGTGCGCGGCGAAACCTGGCAGTCCGCTCCCATCTTCGTGTAGTTGATCTGCTCTCCGTTGGCCAGCGCCGCGACGTTCAGGAAGCGGGAGAACGGCTCCACTTGCCGGATCGCACCCTCCGCGATTACCTCCTCGCGCAGGTAAATGCCGACGTACTGTTCGAGCATCTGTTGCGGACTGGCCGAGTTGAGGACGAACGGCAGACTGCCGAGATTGAGACGCTCAAGGAAGCGCTCCGGTCCGATCTCGCACGACATGAGCGGATGCAGACGCGCCTCAGCAGCCCTGCCACCAAGCAGATTCACGCCCCCGCGGCGGAGCGACCGCAAACTTGACCCGGTGAGAATGAACCGCAGGTTGCGGTCGGAGTCGATCATCAACTGGACCTCGTCGAGCAGCGCTGGCAGCCGCTGGATCTCGTCAATGATGATTACGTTCTCACCTGGCCGGCGGCGTTGCCGGATCATTTCCGGCCGGCGGGAGACTTCCCGTACGACGGTCGCCTGGAGGAGATTGTAGTACTTGGCCTTCGGAAAGGCCTGGCGAAGCAGCGTCGTCTTGCCGGTCTGGCGCGGTCCAACCAGGAACAGGGAACTGACCTGAATCCAGGCACCAAGATTGGCGGCGCGGCGGAACTCGGCCACGGGTTCAGTGTAGCACGGAATCATGAAATCGTACACAAGCCATGCAGAGAATCATGAATTTCTACACATAGAATGCAGTTTTTCATGAATTTCTGACATCATAAGAATCGCAACTGGCTGAATCCAAAGCATGATACAATTCCAGCAGATGCGTACGCTGCTCATTCCCCTCCTACCGGCCCTCCTCACTGCCGCCACCCGCTTCACCGTCGTTGAAGCGACCATCGCCAATATGCAGACCGCGCTCCGCAAAAAGCAGGTCACTTCCCGGCAACTTGTGGAACAATACCTCATTCGCATCGCTACGTATGAGGATCAACTCAACGCCGTGATCAGCGTCAATCCCAAGGCCTTGGACGAGGCGGACCGCCTGGACCGAGAACGGGCCCGCGGCCGGGTCCGGGGGCCGCTCCATGGAGTCCCGATCGCCCTTAAGGACAACATCCACACCGTGGACATGCCGACCACCGGGGGCGCCCTCGCCTTTGCCGGATACCTGCCCCCCTACGACGCGACGCTCACCCGCAACCTCCGCGAAGCAGGCGCCATCCTCATCGCCAAGACCACGCTCACCGAGCTCGCCAACTGGACCGCGGGCTCGCCTACCCCCATGGTGAGCGGCTACAACGCGGTGGCAGGCTTCAGCTTCAGCCCCTGGGATCCACGGATGGACCCACGTGAGCGGGTAAGCGACGGGCGTCCCGTGCACAATCCCGGGGGGTCGAGCTCAGGCATTGGAACTTCGGCCAACTTCTGGGCCGCCAATGCCGGCACCGAGACCTCAGGATCGATCCTCGGACCCTCGAACCAGAACATGCTCGCGGCGATCAAACCCACCGTCGGCCGCATCAGCCGCTACGGGGTGATCCCCATCACCGCCGACCAGGACACCGCCGGGCCGATGGCGAAGTGGGTTGCCGACGCCGCGATCCTGCTAGGAGCGCTCGAAAGCCCTCAACCCGATCCGAAGGACCCGGCCACCACGCGATGCACGCCTCCGCCAGGCCGCGACTATACCAGGTTCCTCAAGGCCGGTGCGCTCCGCGGCGCGCGGATCGGCATCCCGCGGGCGTACTTCTACAGCCCGCTCGCACCTCCGCGCGGCGGACTCAACGACGCCGAGACGAAGGTGATGGCAGAAGCCATCGGGATCCTCAAGCAACAAGGAGCGGTCATCGTCGACCCAGCGGACATTCCGAGTATCATCGATCCCGATCCCGCCAACAACGTCCTGACGGTCAACCAATGCGCCGGCGCGGGACAAGGCAAGGGCGGCGATGCCGGTTGTTCCATCGTGTTCAAGTACGGCATGAAACGCGACTTCAATCAGTGGCTGATGTCGTTAGGTCCGGGCGCGCCAGTGCGGACCCTCACCGAGCTCCGCCAATGGAATGTGGCGCACGGCAAGATGGGTGCGATCCGGTTCGGGCAATCGCGCCTCGACATTTCGGACGAGGTTGACCTCGCGGCGGACAAAGCCCGCTATGAAACGGACCGGGCGCGGGACCTGAAGCTCGCGGGCGCCCACGGAATCGACGAGGTGATGAAGCTCCACAGTCTCGATGCGATTCTGTTCCCCGGCTCGAACGGCTATTCGATCGCCGCGGTGCCCGGCTATCCGACGGTAATTGTTCCGTTCGGGATGGTGCCGAACAGCGGCGGCGGAGCGTTTCCACCCGGATTCGATCCGAAGCCCGTACCGTTCGGCGTCAGCTTCAGCGGACTCGCCTGCAGCGAGCCGCGTCTGATCGAGCTCGGATATGCGTTCGAGCAAGCGACGCGCCGGAGAAAGTCCCCGCTCGCGCCGTAGACTACCGTTGATGCGAGAATAAGCGGAGATGGCTGCCCGCAAGGTGGACCTGTTCTACGTCGAGGCCGGAGGAGGACACAAGTCGGCGGCCACCGCCTTAAAGGCGGTGCTTGATCAACAATCTCCAGATTGGCGCGTCCGGACCGTCAACCTGAATCATGTGCTGGCCTCGGTGGACTGGTACAAGAAGATCACCGGGAAGGGTCTCGAAGACTGGTACAACCTCCTGCTCAAGAAGGGCTGGACCTGGGGCATCGAGTATCCGATGAAGCTCATGCATGGGTTGATTTCGCTCACGCACGGGCGGCAGGTGGCAATGCTCGAGCATTTCTGGAAGCAGGATCCGCCGGACCTGGCCGTCTCACTGATTCCGCACTTCAACCGCGCGTTGCTCGCCGGGCTCCGCCAAGTATCGGCACAGACGCCGTTCGTTACGGTCCTCACCGATTTCGCCGACATCCCGCCGCGAGTCTGGATCGAGCCCCAGGATCAGTACCTCGTGTGCGGCACGGACAAGGCGGTGGAGCAGGCATTCGCCTTCGGCCATCCGCGCGAGCATGTCTTCCACGTGTCCGGCATGATTCTCCGGCCCACTTTCTACGGAATCAAGCCGGTGGACCGTGCGGCGGAGCGCATCAAGCTTGGACTCCGCCCCGATCTGCCCACCGCGTTGGTCCTGTTTGGGGGTGAGGGATCCGCGGTGATGGTGGAGATCGCGCGGCAGCTTCGGGACAGCGGGCTGAAGATCCAGTTGATCCTGATGTACGGGCGCAACCAGGACCTGGGCCGCAAGCTCGCCGGGATCGGACAGGGCAAGACGCCGGTCCACATGCAGGGGTTCACGCCGGATGTCCCCTACTTCATGCAGATCGCCGATTTTATGATCGGCAAGCCGGGGCCGGGCAGCATCACCGAGGCCCTGGCGATGAAGCTGCCGGTGATCGTCGAGTGCAACTCGTGGACCATGCCCCAAGAACGCTACAACGCGGATTGGGTGAGAGAGCAGGGCGTGGGGCTGGTAGTGCAGGACTTCCGGACCGGGATCGTGGGAGCGGTCCGGGAGTTGATCGAGCCGGGCCGGTTCGAGGAAATCCAGCGGCGGGCGTCCTCGGTCCGGAACGAGGCGGTGTTTGAGATCGTGGAGATCTTGAAGCGGTTGATGCCGGTTGACCGTTGAGCCGGAATGGATGAGACGGCGGCCCTGGAAGCGGGCGCCTCGGATCTGTCAACGGCCGGCTACAATAATCAGGAGTAATTTCGTTCACCTTTGGGTGTGCGAACCGGAGACATCCTTGACAAGTGTGCCGGTGGGCGGTTGACACAAACGAAGGGTAACCGGGGGACAGCGGTTAAGCTGGGGGATGCCCTGGCGAGAGGTGAGCCGCATGGACAGCAAGGT
>Ga0194131_10011332_pt1 | contig 10675 bp, 8 predicted proteins | sample TA2KigO120mmetaG_FD_148631 | JGI IMG/M metagenome (GOLD analysis project Ga0194131, IMG submission 148631) | Freshwater microbial communities from Lake Tanganyika, Tanzania - TA2015053 Kigoma Offshore 120m | ecosystem: Environmental > Aquatic > Freshwater > Lake | place: Tanzania: Lake... | reverse complement strand
ACCGTCGATCTGATACGCCAGCGAGGCGCGCCGGCGACCGATCTCAGCGTAATACTCGAGACAACCCGCGGCGCCGCGTACGCGCTTGATCTCGGGCGACACCCGCAGGCCATAGTCGCGTAACAGCTCGAGGGTCTGACTGTGCAAGGCTGGCAGCTCGAGACCCTCGATGGCGCCGACCGTGTAAAAGAAAATATCCAGCGGCCGCTGCGCCGTGATGCGCGGATCGAGTTGGCGCAAGCTTCCGGCCGCCGCGTTCCGCGGATTGGCAAAGATTTTCTCGCCGCGCTTGACGGCTTCGGCGTTCAGACGCTCAAAGCCCGACACCGGCATGAATACTTCGCCACGCGCTTCGAACAACGGTGGCGCCTTGCCTAGCAAGTGCAGCGGCAAGGAACGAATCGTGCGCACGTTGGCGGTGACATCCTCACCGCTCGCCCCATCGCCACGCGTTGCCGCCCGGACGAAGACGCCGTTCTCGTAGGTCACAGAAATCGCGAGTCCATCGAGTTTCGGCTCGGCGGAATATTCGATCTCGTCGCTCGTGCCGAGGCGCTCGCAAACTCGGCGGTCAAAAGCGTGCACATCCTCGTCGGTGAACGCGTTGTCGAGCGACAACATCGGTACACGGTGCCGCACCTCGGCAAACTCGTCGAGCGGCGCCGCTCCCACGCGCTGCGTCGGCGAATCGGCCGTGACCAGTTCAGGATGCGCAGCCTCGAGCGCGCGCAGCTCTTGCAACAACCGATCCCATTCGGCGTCCGGGATCTGCGGATCGTCGAGGATGTAGTAGCGATAATTGTGATATTCGATATCGCGCCGCAATTGCGCAGCGCGGCGTCGCCAGGCCTCGGCCGATGATCCCGCGCTCATGCGACCGGCTCGCTCATGGGCGCAAAGGACTCACGGTCTCAGTTCGCCGCAGCGGCCGCCTCGCGCCGCATTTCCGCGAGGCGCGTCTCGGTCAGCGGCTGCCCCTGTGAATCGAGTAGATCGCCCCGCAGGCGCTGGGCGAGCGTGTGACCGGCCAGCAGCAACTTGTCGACCGTTTCGCGACCGGGCATGGGCCCCGGCAACACCGCGAACAAATTGATCCCAAGGAATCGCGTCGAGTCGATGGTCGCGAGATCAAAGTTCCCGGGCTTGGTGAGACTCGCCGCGCTCATCAAGGTGCGGCCATCAGCAAGCTGGCGATGAAAGATCGACATATCGCCATGCACGAAGCCCTCGCCCAGCAAGGCCTGCCGCAGGCTCGCGCCGCTGAAGCGCTCGCCGCCGCGCGCGACCACGCGCAGTGCCACGATCACGCGCTGGTCTTCGCCGAGGACTACCGCTGCGGACGCTGTTGCTGCGGGCGCACCTGCTACGGACACAGTTGAGACCGGCGCCACGTCCTCTGCAGCGGCGGCAAACTGCTCACTGCCCGCGGGCGCGCCTTCCATGACCGGGATATCGGTCCCCAGACCCGGTTCGACGCGGGCCGTATCGAGGTCGACCAGCCTGGGCTCGACGAGGCGATCGCGTGTCGCCGACATCTCTGGCAGCGTCAGCGTGGGCTTGGTTCGCGTTGCCGCGAACGATTCGCCTCGATCAGCACGGTCGTTACGGGTTAAAGGATCGGCCCTCGACAAGGCCTCGTCGTCCGCATCCGCCGCCTGCCCGAGCGGCCCGCGAAGACGGTTGGCATCGGCGCGCGCCGCCCGTCCGCGCTGCAGGATTTCCCACAGCACGATCATCAGCAGCAGCACCCCTCCGAGCACGAGCAACGCCACTCGCAAATCGCCCGTCAAGGAATTCAGCACATCTGCCATTGTTTCAGCACGCCTCCGTCAACACGAAACCGCACGCTTGCCGCACCGCGCCACTCAGGTAGCAGCAAGCCGAACCGCCTCATCCACATCGACCGCCACCAGGCGCGAAACGCCGGGTTCGTTCATCGTCACACCGAGCAACTGCGACGCAAGCTCCATCGTCACCTTGTTGTGGGTGATGAAAATGAACTGGATTCGATTGGCCATCTCGCGAACGATGTCGCAGAACCGCCCGACGTTGTTTTCATCGAGCGGCGCGTCGACTTCGTCCAGCAAACAGAACGACGCCGGGTTCAGATCGAAGATCGAGAACACGAGCGCCACGGCGGTCAGCGCCTTTTCACCGCCTGAGAGCTGCGAGATGGTGACGTTTCGCTTGCCGGGTGGGCGCGCCATGATTGCCACCCCGGCAGTCAGCGGATCCTCACCGGAAAGCTCGAGATACGCGTGACCGCCGCCGAAGAGCCGCGGGAATTTCTCCTGCAGTCCGGCGTTGATCTTGTTGAAGGTGTCGTCGAAGCGCGTACGCGTCTCGCGATCGATCTTGTGCATGGCGTCTTCGAGCGTCGCCAGCGCCGACGTCAGATCGGTGAATTGTCGGTCGAGATATTCCTTGCGCTCACCGTTTTCTTTGAGCTCGTCGATCGCGGCAAGATTGACCTGCCCCAACTTCTCGATATCGGTGCGCGTATCGGCGAGCTGGGTTTCCCAATCAGCCACTTCGGATTCCGGCGCAAGCCCGGCGCGGATTTCTTCGATATCGAATTGGGTCGCGGCGAACTGCTCGGCAATCGACTCGCGACGAACCCGCGTCTCTTGCGCTGCAAGCCGCGCAGCCTCCATGGCCTCGCGCGCATCGTTGACGCGCCGCTCGGCCGTCTGGCGCTGCTCATCGAGCGAGCGCAGTTCGGCATCGGCTTCCTCGAGCACGCGACGCGCCTGCGACAGATCGGTCTCGACTTCCAGACGTCGCGACAACAAGCCCTCGAGCACGCCTTCGAGCTCGAGGATCGGTCCCTCGCCACCCGCAAGTTCGGACTCGAGTTCGCTGACACGAGCAAACAGTTGCACGCGTTGTTCGACGGCGCGGGCGATGCCGGTTTCCATGGATCCGGCGGCCGTGCGTCGCCCCTCGGCGCGCACCAGCAAGTCACGCGCCGCAAGCTGTGCGCCCTGCGCGGCCGCACGCGCCTGCACGAGCGTATCGCGTGCGAGTTCGCGTGAGGCGTCGAGCTCCGGGCGTCGCGCGTCCAATTCATTGAGACGAATGAGCCCGCACTCAAGCTCAGCGCGCGCCCGCGCCAAGGTCTCTTCGGTTGCGCCCATCTCGCGAGTAACCTCGGTGGATTCCTCCTCGAGACGCTGACGCCGCAAGGTCGACTCCTGCACGCGGGCACGCGAGGCCTCGAGCTGACCGAGCAGATCGGCGTGTTCGCGATGCGCCTGCTGGGTGCGACCCTGCACGGTATCGAGCGCGACCTCGGCCACGCCAAGCGCCGTACGCGCGGCCTGCAGCGAAGATTCGAGTTCGCGGACGCGATGATCCGCCGCAGCGCCGCCGCCGCGCAAGGCTTTGAGGCGTTGCTCACGCTCGAGCACGCCGGCGTGCGGATCACCGCCGCGGGCGACCCGCAGCCAACCGCGCCCGACCCACTCTCCCGAAGGCGTGATGACCGATTCGCCGCGGCCGAGTGAACGACGGCTCTGCAGCGCTTCGCCAAGACTACCGACTACGCGCACGGACTCGAGAACTTCGAGCACCGCGGCAGGGCCCTGAACTTTTGACGACAGACGCCCAGCCGCACCCGCTTGCGCTGTGCCCGAGCCCTCAAAGATCGCGAACTGCGCGCCTTCGGCCTGAGCGAGCGCATCGATGAGCCCATCGAGCTCGCCGACACAAACGGCCTCCAGGTAATCACCGAGCACGGTTTCAACGGCGCGCTCGTAGCCTGAGTCGACCGTCAGCGTCTCGGCAACGCGTTGGCGATCGGCGAGTCCTGCGCTGTGCAACCATTCGTTGGCGCGGGCATCGGCCTGACCGAGTGCCGCTCGCTGCAGCGCCTCGACCGACATGACTTCGGCGCGAACCCGCTCACGATGACTGCGCGCCGCCTCGAGCTGTTCTTCGAAAGACAGTTGCGAGGCCCGCAACCGCTGAACTTCGGCGAGCGCGGTCGCCAGGTTTTGCGACAAACCATCGGCCGTGGTTCGGGCTTGCGATTCACGCTCGCCGAGCTCGAAGAGCTGTCCTTGCACTTCCTGCTGCAGCAAGACATCGCGCTCGACATCGAGACGATCGCGCTGCGAACGCAATCGACGCAGCTGATTCTCCAGCTGCTCGATACGCGCGCGCTCGACCTGCACGGTCTGGTTTGCAGTCCCGAGCTCCTGATTGAAGCTCTCCCACTGGCGCTGCCATTCAGCCTGTGCGTGCTCGGCGGACTCGAGATGACTCGCGGCATCGCTCTCCGCATGACGCGCGCGCTCGATCTCGGGCGCAAGGCGCGCCAGCTCATCGCGAATCGTGACCAACTCCTGCTCATCACGAGTGATCTGCACCGCCAGCGCTTCGAGCGTGTTGCGTGACTGCGCGAGATCGCGTCGTTTGGTTTCGCGTGTCTCGCGTACAAACTGGATCTGTTGCTCGGTACGCGAAATATCAGCAACGACACCGTAGTAGCGCGCCTGCACTTGCGATACGGCATCGTTCTGCTCGGCATGAAAAGCACGCTGGGTTTCGATCGTCGCCTCGGTCGAGCGCAAGTCGGCCAGTGCCGCCTGCATGGCGAGCTCTTTCTCGCGCACCGCCGAATCCTGCACCTCTGCGCCACTGTCGAGATCGCGCAAGCGCAGCGCCAAGAGCTCCGCAGTCAAGCGACGCTCGCGTTGCTTTAGCTCCTGGTAGCGCCGCGCGGCCGTGGCCTGCCGCTGCAGGTGGCGGATCTGCTTGTCGATTTCATCGCGCAGATCTTGCAAGCGCTCAAGATTTTCGCGCGTATCGGCGATGCGCGACTCGGTTTCTTTGCGCCGCTCTTTGTATTTGGAGATACCGGCAGCTTCTTCGACGAACGCCCGCATGTCATCGGCCTTGGCCTCGATGACCCGCGAGATCATGCCCTGCTCGATGATCGCGTAGCTACGCGAACCGAGACCCGTGCCGAGAAAGAGTTGCGTGATATCCTTGCGACGGCAGCGCGCACCGTTGATGTAATACGCACTCGTACCATCGCGACTGACTTCGCGGCGCAGCGACACTTCGTTGAAGGCCGCGTACGCGCCGCCGATCTTGCCGTCGGAATTGTCGAACACCAGTTCGACCGAGGCCTTGCCCACAGGCTTGCGCGCACTCGAACCGTTGAACACCACATCGGCCATGGAGTCGCCACGCAGGTGTTTGGCAGACAGTTCGCCCATCACCCAGCGCACTGCGTCGATCACATTGGACTTGCCGCAGCCGTTCGGGCCGACGACGCCGGTGAGGTTACTCGGGAAAGTGACGCTGGTCGGATCCACGAAGGATTTAAATCCCGCCAGCTTGATCTTGGTCAAACGCATCGTGTGAAAAATCTCCTCGGCGAGAGCCCGCCGAATGGGCGCGTAGTGTAAATTAATCTTCCATCAATCGCCTTCCCACTCACACCATCCTTGCCACTCACACCATGCCATCGCACCCTTCTACGCAACTCGAGACCTTCCCCAACCCGCAGCCGGGGATCGACTACACCATTCGCATGTCGATCCCCGAATTCACCTGCCTGTGTCCGAAGACGGGGCAGCCCGATTTCGCCACGCTGCAACTCGAGTACGTGCCGGACGCGCGCTGCGTCGAACTCAAATCACTCAAGTCGTATATCTGGTCGTTCCGCGATCGGGGCGCTTTTCATGAAGCCGTGACCAACGAGATCGCCGATGCGCTCGCCGCAGTGACAACTCCGCGTTACATGAAGCTAACCGCCGCGTTCAACGTGCGCGGTGGCATCTACACAACGATTGTGGCCACTCGCCGGCAAGCCAACTGGACCCCGGAACCGACCATCAACTTGCCCTGAGCGACACGCACTTCCCTGCACGGGTTTTTGCCGGTATTCTCGCGCGTCCCGCAGAGCACCTTCTGAAAAAGGAGCGTCTGATGACGGCCAAAAAAACTGCCACGAAGCCTGTCAAAACCAGCAAGCCTGCAGTCAAGCCTGCTGCCAAGAAGGCGCCGACAACCAAGTCGACAGTCAAGCCTGTCGCCAAGAAAACCGTGACCAAAACAGCCACTTCCGCCAAAAAGCTCGAAACGTCCCAACAGCCCGCAGCAGCCGCTAAAAAGCCTGTCGCAAAGAAGGTCGCGGACGTCGCGACGCCAAGCAAAGCTGCCGCGGCCGCCTCCCAGGCCACCGTCAGCAAGCCGTCTGCGTCGGCCAAATCACCGGAGCCCAAGACCGGACCGCGCAAGGAACCCGAGGTCGTCGCCACCTTCGTGCAGCGCAACCCGCGGCCGATCGCGCCGCCGAGCGATGGCGAAGACGGCGAAGATCACAACCTGCTCGCCGGGCCGCGCAACGTCCAGCCCTACATCGCCAAGCGCGGCGAGCAGTACATGAGCCGCGCCCAGCTCGATCACTTCCGCATGATCTTGCAAACCTGGAAACGCGATCTCATGCGCGAAGTCGACCGTACGGTGTCGCACATGAAGGACGAAGCGGCGAATTTCCCGGATCCCAATGATCGCGCCACGCAGGAGGAGGAATTCAGCCTCGAACTGCGCACGCGGGATCGTGAGCGCAAACTCATCCGCAAGATCGAAGAAGCACTGGAGCGCATCGAAGATGGCAGCTACGGCTACTGTCTCGAGACCGGTGAAGAGATCGGCATCAAGCGGCTCGAGGCGCGCCCCGTCGCCACGCTCAGTCTCGAGGCGCAGGAGCGTCGCGAGCGCCGCGAGAAGCAGTACGGCGATCGCGACGATCGCTACCGCTGAGTAATCCCCGCCGCGGCCGATTCGCGCCGACGCCGTCGGGGCCGCTGCATCTTGGTTCCCTGCTGACGGCCGTTGCCAGTTGGCTGGATGCCCAACAACGCGGCGACTGGCTCCTGCGCATCGATGATCTCGATCAGCCCCGCTGTCGCGCCGATCACGAAGTTGCGATCCGACATTCGTTGCTTGCCTGCGGGCTGACTTCCTCGCTGCCACTTTCACATCAAAGCGAGCGCACCGCTCGCTACCAGCACGCTGTCACCGCCCTTCGCGAACGAGTGCCGCTATTTTTTTGTGACTGCACGCGTCGCGATCTTGCGGGTGAAGAAGATCCCTGTTGCGTGCGCGACTGTCGAGACCGGCGCTGCGACCCGCAGAGTTCAGCGCTGCGGGCAGATCTCACGGGCCTCGCACGCTGCGCGGTCACCGACCGCAGCCTCGGCAGCATTGCCTTCGAGCCAAAAATTCAGCGCGATGTCGTGGTACGCCGCCGCGATGGCTTACACGCCTATCAACTAGCCTGTGTAATCGACGATGCCGTTCAGGGCATCACCGATGTGGTTCGGGGTGCGGATTTGTTGGCGAGCACACGTTGGCAACTCGCGCTGCAGCAGGCTCTTGGTCTGCCCACACCGACTTATCTGCACTTACCGCTCGTGGTCGAAACCGACGGCAGCAAGCTCGCCAAGTCGCGGCACGCGGCAGCCATCGACCCGCAACTTGCCGTGCAACAACTGCGGCAAGTTCTCGACTGGCTAAAACAAAAATCGCCGCCTACCGCGTTTGTCTCGGTGGCGGCGATTTTGGATTGGGCTCGCCTTCGCTGGGAACCCGCGAGATTTGCGGGCACCGTGGCGGTGTCTTAGCGCGGCTCGACGTCCTTCATCGACAGGCGCACACGCCCCTGACGATCGACTTCGAGCACCTTCACCATCACCACATCGCCTTCTTTGAGCTTGTCGGAGACACGCTCGACACGCTCGTTGGAGATCTGCGAAATGTGCACGAGACCATCGCGGCCCGGCAGGATGGTGACGAAGGCACCAAAGTCCATGAGACGCGCGACGCGACCCTCATAGACCCGACCAACTTCCACATCGGCGGTGATGAGCTCGATACGACGCTGCGCCTCGCGGCCCGCAGTGCCGTTGACCGAGGCGATCTTGACCGTACCATCGTTCTCGATGTCGATCGTGGTGCCGGTTTCTTCGGTGATCTGCCGAATGACCGCACCACCCTTGCCGATGACGTCGCGGATTTTTTCTGGGTCGATCTTGAGGGTGATGATCGACGGGGCCCACTCCGACATCTTTTCACGCGGCGAAGTGATGACCTTGCTCATCTCGCCGAGAATATGCAAACGGCCCGCTTTCGCCTGCTCGAGGGCGACCTTCATGATCTCGGGCGTGATGCCCTCGACCTTGATGTCCATCTGCAGCGTCGTGACGCCATCTTTGGTGCCAGCGACCTTGAAATCCATATCGCCGAGATGGTCTTCGTCACCGAGGATGTCGGTGAGGACCTTGAAGCGTCCACCTTCGAGCACGAGACCCATGGCGACGCCGGCGACCGGCGCTTTCAAGGGTACGCCCGCATCCATCATCGACAGCGAAGCGCCACAGACCGAAGCCATGGACGACGAGCCATTCGATTCGAGGATCTCGGACACCACGCGCACGACATAGGGGAATTTCTCCATGTCGGGCATGACGGCCGCGACGCCGCGACGCGCCAGATTGCCGTGACCGATCTCGCGCCGCTTCGGACCGGACATCATGCCGGTCTCGCCCACCGAGAACGGCGGGAAGTTGTAGTGCAGCATGAACGGCTCGCGGTATTCGCCCTCGAGCGCGTCAATGATTTGCGAGTCGCGACCGGTACCGAGCGTCGTCACCACGAGCGCCTGGGTTTCGCCGCGCGTGAAAAGCGCAGAGCCATGGGTACGCGGCAGCACGCCGACTTTGATGGTGATCGGGCGAACGGTGAAGGCATCGCGACCGTCGATGCGCGGCTCGCCGTTCAAAATACGATCGCGAACGATGCGGCTTTCGAGACGGAACAGCTGATCATCCACCTGATCGGCGCTGAACTTCGGCGCATCGCCACCGGCGAGCGCAGCCGTGACGGTTTTCTTGATTTCGCCGACGCGCGCATAACGCGTCTGCTTTTCGGTGATGCGATAGGCTTCAGCGAGCGAATCGTGGGCTGCAGCGCGCACCGCCGCTTCGACTTCGGCCGCGGAAGCATCCGCTGCCCACTCCCAACGCGGCTTGCCGCATTCGGCGACGAGTTCGTTGATCGCCTTGATCGCAGTCTGCATCTGGTCGTGGCCAAAGACCACCGATCCCAGCATGACTTCTTCGGAGAGGCAGCTCGCCTCGGACTCGACCATCATCACGCCGTCCTTGGTACCGGCGATCACGAGGTGCAGATCGGAATCTTTGAGCTGCTTGGCGGTGGGGTTGAGCAGGTACTGCCCGTCCTTGTAGCCGACGCGAGCCGCGGCAATCGGCCCGTTGAACGGCACGCCTGACAGCGCAAGGGCCGCCGACGAACCGATCATCGCCGGGATATCGGCGTCCATCTCGGGGTCGAGCGACATCACGGTCGCGACCACTTGCACTTCGTTGTAGAACCCGTCCGGAAAGAGCGGACGAATCGGGCGATCGATCAGACGCGACGTGAGCGTCTCTTTTTCGGTCGGACGACCTTCGCGCTTAAAGAAGCCGCCGGGGATACGACCCGCGGCGTAGAACTTCTCTTGATAGTTGACCGTCAGCGGGAAGAAATCGCGCCCCGGGGCCGCCTGCTTGGCGGCGACGGCGGTACACAGCACCACCGTGTCACCGAGCGAGGCGACGACGGCGGCGCCAGCCTGCCGCGCCATCTCGCCCGTCTCAAGCGTCATGGTGTGGGGGCCGTACTGAAATGTTTTCTTGAATGCGGGCACTTTAAAACCTCGTGAAAAAACGACCTGAAGCGAAAAGGCCGCGCTCCGACTAGAGAGGCGCGGCCTTTGCGGCGGGCTGGCTTAGCGGCGCAGCCCGAGGCGCTCGACGACGTCCTGATACTTCTGCGGCTGACGAGCCTTGAGGTAATCGAGGAGCTTGCGGCGCTGGTTGACGAGCTTCACGAGACCGCGTCGGGAGGAGTGATCCGACGAATGGGCCGAAAAGTGTTGTCCGAGGCCTGCGATACGCTCGGAGAGGAGCGCAATCTGAACTTCTGGAGACCCCGTGTCCTTGGGACCCCGGCGGAACTGGGCCATGACTCCGCCCTTTTTCACTGTCGTGAGAGGCATTCTGAAAAACCCTTTTAAATCTTGGTAGTTACGGTCGCGTTAAAAGGCGCGAATTGTACTCGCTGACTTTTTGGGCCACAAGTCGTTTCGGCGCTATCCGACCCGGGGCGGCGACCTTTCCCAAACCGAGAAAAACACCCGCCGGGTCGCGCATCCGGACGGTTGCCTGCAACGGTAGCCGCAGCGCTTCAACGGCCTCGACGACCTGGCCCTGCCCCAGTTTGCGGGCGGCTTCAGCGCCCAGGCAGACGAGCGGCAGATGCCCTACGGCCTCGTCCATCGACACCAGCGGCAGGTGGTCGCGCTCTGCGCCTTCGCCCGTGGCGCGGGCCTTGAGCGTCTCGAGGTTCACCAAACGCGCCGGATCGAAGGGTCGTACGCTCTCGCGTCGCAGGCGGGTAACGTGACCTACCGTACCGAGCGCCTGGGCAATGTCCTCGGCCAGCACCCGCACGTAAGTGCCCTTGCCGCACACCACGCGGCAGCAGAGCGCCAATGCGCTGGCCACGACGAGTTCCAGGCTCTCGATGCGGATGGCGCGCGGCGGGCGCTCCACCACCTCGCCGGCGCGGGCCCGCTTGTAAAGCGGTACGCCCCCCT
>Ga0194131_10011329_pt1 | contig 10677 bp, 6 predicted proteins | sample TA2KigO120mmetaG_FD_148631 | JGI IMG/M metagenome (GOLD analysis project Ga0194131, IMG submission 148631) | Freshwater microbial communities from Lake Tanganyika, Tanzania - TA2015053 Kigoma Offshore 120m | ecosystem: Environmental > Aquatic > Freshwater > Lake | place: Tanzania: Lake... | reverse complement strand
ATGCTGGCGTACAGCCTTCTCGTGCGGCAACTGCGGCAGAACCGTGCGCAGGAATGGGCACTCCAACGGCTGACGACCATCGGCGAAGCCTGTCGCGCGATGCTGCGTGAAACCCTGCGGACAACCCGGGGCTGGGCCATCAAGCAGGTCACCGAGTTTTCGCAGAGTCCGGACCATGTGGTCGCTCAGCTGGGGTTGGCTTAAGATTGCAAAACTTTAGTACGGACTCTGCGACGTGCATTTGTCGTTGAAATAGCGCGGTGCCCTGTGCAGCACGCGGAGGCGCGCAAACTGATGGAGCAGATGAAGAACGAGGCGGCGAAGGACAAGCAGTAATCGTCGAGATTCGCATCCAAGGCACGTACGCTGCCTGCTAGCGCCGCGTATGCTTCACCCTCCAATATGACTCGGTCGAGCGCCGCGCCATGCTGGACGCGCGGCCTTCCCCTCCTGCAAGCACGCTGCGTTCAGATGACGGGAGACAATTCAAGTTGACACGCCGGGCGACTTTGGAAAAACTACCAGGGTACCAGGGAGCATGGCCCGCGCAAACCCGAATAGAAAGGCGCCATCATGAAGGGAATCATCCATTGCTGGGCGTTGGCCGGCATGGCGTTCCTGCTCGGCGCGGCTGGTCAGGCCGCCGCCGACAAGCAGAAGGTCTATCGCAACATCGCCAGCGACCACCTCGAAGGCATCCTCAAGGACCTGGACATCTCCTTCAAGAAATCCACCGGCAAGACGGACAGCATCGTTTACCTGGATTTCGAGAAGGGCAAGACCAGGTTTCGGCTGCACAACTACAACGGCAATGACCTGTGGATCGACGTGGTCTACCCGGGCACATCCCTGGAGCAGGTGAATCGCTGGAATCGCAAGACGCTGTCCAGCCGGGCCGTCCTCTTCACCGGGGACAAGCAAACCAGCACCTATCTGGAATGCCAGCTGGATTGCCAGGGGGGTGTGACAGACGGAATGATCCGCCGCTTCATCCAGCGTTTCGAGATCGACGCGGCCGCATTCGCCAAGTTCCTCGGCAAGCAAGAAGACAAGTGACACTCGATTCACGGAGACGAATCGTGAGCTACTCGCGGATGGTTTGTTGTTGCGTGCTGCTCCTCTGTGCCAACGGGCTGGTTCCAGCCCAGGACGCCAAGGACCCCAAGGACTCAAAGGACGCCAGGGACGTCGCCGAGCTCAAGGTGCACACTTCGATCTCCGCCGAGCACCTGGAGGGACTCCTCAAGGGAATGGACATTGACTTCAAGAAGACGGCGCTCAAGTCGAAGCGCGAAGGGCATTACTTCGCATTCGCGCGCGGCAAGTTCAAGCTGGGGCTGTACGATCACGGCGGCACGGAACTGATGGTGGTCTCGGACTTCAAGGCCTTGCCGCTCGATTTCTTGAACCAGTGGAATCGGGGCCGCAAGCAGTCACGAGCCGTCTTGCACCAGGGCGGCAAGCGCGAGTTTGCCTCGCTGGAGTCGGTGCTCGACGTGGCCGCCGGCGTCACCGACGACACGGTCCGCCATTTTCTCCGCCGCTTCGAGGATGAACTCAAGCAGTTCGACAAGCTGGTGCATCGCTCCGAGACCCGCGAGGAGGAGGTTTACCCCAGTCTGCCGCCCGAGCACCTGGAAAAGATTCTCAAGCTTAACAAGGTCGCCTTCAAGAAGACCGCCGGCAGGAAAGCGGGCAACTTCATCTATGCGTTCTCCCGTGACAGTTACAAGTTCCGGCTCTACGATTTCCAGGGATCGGACCTGATGATCGAGGCCACCTTCAGTCCGGCAAAACTCGACCAGGTCAACCGCTACAACTTGACCAGGAAGTTCGTCCGCGCCGTTCTTCATCAACCGGCCTCCGGCAACGCCTTCACCACGCTTGAGGCCAACCTCGATTGTACCGGCGGCGTCAGCGACAGCATTGTCGCTTACTTCCTGCAAACCTTTCTGGACGAGACACGGCAGTTTGACAGGTACTTGAGCAAGCTGAATTAGCCTGACGACGTGGACGGTCGTCCGACCGCCCATGTCGCCTTGTGACACGCCGCGCCATCCTCCAGAATGCATGGAGGAGCAAAACCTTGACACGGCGAGGCGGGCTCATGACACGCGCTCTCAGTTGGCTGACCGTCGTTTCCCTGTTTCTGGCAGCGATCCCCGCCGCGTCCGCCGGCGACGCCGCCTGGCCGGTGACGCGCGGTCCCTCGCGCGAGCCGGTCCCGTTACAGTTTCAGCGCCGGTCCCTGGCCGAGCTGCCGCGTGACTTCCTCGAAGATGCTCCGGCGTGTCTCCTCTACTATGGTTCCACCCACCTCATCGAGCCGGACGGCACGGTCGAGACCATCACGCACGACATCACACGCCTCAACTCGCGGCGCGGCATCGAGAACCTGGGCGAGTACCGGCACATCACCTTCGATCCTACTTATCAGAAGCTGGTCCTCAACGCAGCGCGCATCATCAAGGCGGATGGCGCCATCGTGCCCATCGAGGCCAAGCATCTGCATGTTCGCGACGTCAGCACCGACTATCACGTCTACGACCGCGACAAGCAGCTTGTCATCTCGTTTCCGAATCTCGAGGTCGGAGACGTCTACGAGGTGAAATGGACGACGCGCGGCAAGAGTCCGGAGTTCCGCGAATTCTTCACACGCACGACTTTCGGGGACGACGCCCATCCCGTGGCCCGCGAGGAGATGCGCATCCGCCTGCCGCGCAGCAAGACGCTCAAGTTCGCAAGCGTCAATGGCAAGCTGGCCCCGGTGGTCCGCGACGTCGGCAGCGAGCGCGAATACCACTGGAGCATGAGGAATCGCCCGGCCCCGCCGGCCGAGTCGGATCGGCCGTCGCGCGAGACCTGGCGGCTCCAGGTCGTGGCCTCCACCTTCGCCTCCTGGGATGATATCGGCCGCTGGAAACATCGCCTCCGCGCCGATTGCTGGACGTGCACGCCCCAGATCCGCAAGGTCATCGACCAGGTCGCGGGCGCGCACCAGAACAAGCTCGACAAGGCGCGTGCGCTCACGCACTGGGTACGCAAGCATGTCCGCTACATATCGATCAACTCCGGCGGCCGCGGCTACACGCCGCGCTTGCCGGCCGCGGTGCTCGCCAGCCGCTATGGCGACTGCAAGGATCAGGCCCAGCTTCTCGCGGTGATGCTGCGCGAGATCGGCCTGCCCGTGTGGCTGGTCACGCTTGGCGCCCAGGACGACGGCCAGATCGTCGAGGCCGTACCGTCGCCCTGGGGCACGCACGCCATTCTCATGGTCGAATTTGCAGGCAAGCAGCACTGGATCGATACGACGACCACGCAGGCCGGCTGGGACTTCCTGCCGCGCGGCGACCGGGACCGCGTCGTCTACATGACCCGCGGCGAGGAGATTCGCCTGCGCCGCACCCCGCCCCTGCGGCGCGGCGAAAACCTGTTCGAGCAGACCACGGACATGCATCTCCAGCCGGACGGCACGTCGCGCAACGTGCGCACCATGGCATATCACGGTCTGGCGGCGCTGGGCCGCCGCGAGAGCTGGCGCGAGTCGCCGCCGGGCGAGCGCCGCCGCACCGTCACTGCCGAGTTGCAGGACGCCAACAGCCGCTCGCGACTGCTGGCGCTCGACATCGACGACAAGAACCTCGGCGATTTCGATCGCCCCGTCCGCGCCCGTGTCGAGTTTCGGATCGACCGGCATCTGTCGGGCGAGAGCAGCAAGGAGGGGAGCATCACCGACAGTACGGTGTGGGGCCGGCTGGTGGCGTACACGCTTGACCCGGAGCGAAAGCTGCCCCTCAATCTGGGAGCGCCGTTCGAGTCGCGGCATCGCTACCGCGTCCATCTGCCGCTGGCATATCGCTTCGACGGCCGGCCGGCGGACCAGGAAGTGATCTCGAAATGGGGAACGTTCCGGCTCAAGGTCACGGCCGACGATGACCCGCGGCGGCTGGACATCGTCTTTCACACCAGCATTGATCAGGTGCTCATCCAGCCAGAGGACTTCGCGGCATACCAGAAGTTTCACGAAGAAGTCGGCAGGCATTACCGTGTCTGGCTGACGATGAGGCCGACGCGGGAGCTGGCCGATGCCGGCGCGCTGGAGGCGCAGCAACGGCTCGCGCCGGACAGCATTTCCGCCGGCATCCTCGCGCGCCTGTACCTTGAACATGGAAAGAAAGCGGACGCCCAGCGCGTTGTCCGGCACGCCCTCGAAACCCTGCCGAATGAGACGAGCCTCTGGGAGTTGGCGGTGCGCTGCGCGGCCGGCCTTGAGGAAGAAGAGAAGACGTTTCAGGAAATGGTCAAGCGCTTTCCGAAGGAGGACCGGTATCGGCTGTCGCTGGCCTCGACGAAGGTGAAGCGCGGCGACCACGCCGGGGCCAGGCCGATCCTGTTCGCGCTGGTCGGACATATCACGCCGCAGATACGCGGTGCTGCCCAGTTTCAGCTCGCCAGGAGCGCGTTCGCCCAGAGCCAGCCGGAAGCCGCCCTCCGTCATCTCGACGCCGCTCGTATCGCGCACCCGGAGATGCTGGCAACGGCGACGGCGCTGCGCTTCAAGGCCAACGTCCACGAATCCTTGCGGCAAGTTGCCGAGGCGGTCGATGCCTACCGGGCCGTCTTGCGCATCGACGCCGAGGCGACCGACGTGCTCGCAGCCCTGGTCCGGCTGGAGTTGAGTCGCAAGCATGCAGGTGAGGCGCTGGACTATCTCCGCAAGTACACCGTGCTGGCTGGCAACGACCTGGACCGGCTGGTGACGGCCGGCAATCTGCATCTCGACATGGGCCGGCTGGAGGACGCCGCCGAGCTTGCCGGTCGCGCCGAGCGCATCAGCCTCGATTCGCGCGTGCACCGCTTGCTCGGCTTGATCGCGTGCAAACGCGGTGCCTGGCCAACGGCTATCACGCACCTGGAAAAGGCGAATGCCGACGCCGCCACGCTGGAAGCACTGCTGCGCTGCCGGATCGTCCTGGGCGACCTGCGTCCGTTACGACAGGAGATCGAGCAAGCCGGCAAGATCGCCGAGCCGACGCTGGCACTCCGGCAGGCACAGATTCTCGGGCTGAAGCTGTTGCTTCGCCGTGCCGGGTTGCAGAAGGACATCGCCGCGGAACCGGGCCAGCGCAAAGCGCTCGTTCTGGCACTGGACGCGCTGGTCTGCGCCGAGCAGGCGCGAGAAGAGAATCGCCCGCATGTCGAGGTGAGCAAGCTGGTCGCCAGGGCGCTGGACCAGGGAGTGGAGGTTGGCCCGGCGTATTCGCTGCGCGGCTTGCTGGCGCTGGAGAGGGGCAAGCTCACAGCGGCTCGCGACGACGCCGAGCGTGCCCTGGAACTGACTCCCGGCGACGCTCGTGCCTACCTGGTTCGTGGCCGGGTTCTGCTGGAGCGCGGCCAGCGCTCGGCGCTGCGTGATCTGCGCCATGCAGCCAGCCTGACCGAACGCAAGGACCCCATCATCCTGCACTGGCTGGCCGCGGCATGGCGCGAAGCCGGTCGCGGCGACCGCGCCCTCGAGACCCAGCGACAGGCTGCCAGGCTCGCTCCAGACAACCGCGACATTGCCGAACAGTTGCGCGAGCTGGAAGCCGCGGCGCAACCATAGGCACTTCCCAGGCCGTTCATCGTCACTCGCGAAACATCAGCGGCGCGAAGTCCGTCAGGTTGTTGCTGGGCTTGGCGTAGGTGGTGTTCATGCGCTGGTACTCGCGCTGGCTGCCGGGCAGCGCCTTCGCGAAGCGCGGCTTGAGGCCGAGGTCGGCGACGCGATGGCGCGTGAAGTTGCCGTGCCACGACACCGTCTTGCCCGGGCCGGGGACTACGGCTTCCGGAAATGACTTGAACGGCATGCGCACCTCCAGGCTCCAGTAGTCCTTGCCGACGTATGTCTTCGTCTTGAGTTCCTTCATGTTCCAAGAGAAGTCCTTGCCCCTGGCATCGGCGACGGCGTCGTTGACGTTGATGATGAAGTGGTAGAACTCGCCCAGATTCTTGCCCGTCACGTCGAAGAGCAGCTCGATGTTGTCATCCCACCACGCCATCGAGTCGTCGTGGCCCTTGATGCCGCGCTCGATCCGCTCCGGCGACGGCTCCTTCATGCGGAAGCCGAAAGTCACCGCGTCGGCCGTCCACACCGCCTGCACGCTCGTGGCATAGGTCGGTTCCTTCTTGTCCTTGTCGTAGGCGCGGACGAAGGGCACCGGCTCGGCACGCTTCCACAGCGGCTCGTCGAGCTTGCCGTCGATGGTCGGCTCCTCGCCGACGCGCTGGACGATCAACGGCTTCAACCCTCGGCCGCTGGCATAGTCGCGCGATTCCTGGAAGAACGGCGCGAACGGAGCGGCATAGTAAGCAACGCGCTTGGTGATGACCGGATCGCCGGCGGCCTCCTTGAGAAGCGATTCCATGCGCTCGACCTGCTTGCGCGGGAAGACGTGCTCGAAGATGCCCTTGGCGGACAGCAACCCGCCGGGCAGCCGGCTCTTCTCCCAGCCATCGATCTGCAATGCGGCCAGCTCGCGCATTGGCTTTGCGGCCGGGCCGTACATGCGCCGGCAATACTCCTCGATCGCGGCGTCCACGTCGAAGTCCGGGTTCCACAGCGTCTTCAGCCAGCAATACAGCGTGAGGTGCTGCCGCGGCCAGTGATCGGTCACGCCGTTGATGAACGTGCCCACCGTCTTGTCGCGATTGGCCCGGTAGAATTGCTGGACGGCGTGCGGATAGTGGTACATGGCCGTGGTCCGGTCTTCCGGCCAGCACGAGTAGTGCCAGTTCTGCACCTTCCGGCCGGTCAGCTTGACCCAGCGATCGATGTTGGCCTGCTCGCTCCTGGCGACCTCCGGCTCCTTGTACATGGCCAGGCCCGGCATGCCGCACAGCTGCACTTCGACGTTGTCGGGGAATTCGACGCCGTCCGGCGCTAGCGTGTAATTCAGATACGGCAGGTAGATGACGGTCTTGCCGGGCCAGCGCTTCTTGACCTCGCGGCCGAGGTCGGCAGCGAACTTGCCGACGATGCGCGATGCCGTCCCCCATTGCCCGCCCTTGTCAGCCCACAGCTTGCGGCTTTCCGGCGCGTAGCAGGCAATCTCCGCGTCCGCCGGCGAAACCGTGATCGCGTCCCCCATCAGCCGGATGTTGGACGGCTTGCCGGCGATGGCCAGCTCGATGTTCTCCAGGTAGGTCGCCAGCGTCCTTGGATTGCTGTAGCAGAGCATGGAGGTGTCGCGCGTGCCGTCCGAGCGCAGCTGGAAGACCTCGGGTCGTTTCTCGACATATTCCTTGACGCGGCTCCAGTCCGGCGAATGAACGATGAGCTGCGTGGGCCAGGAATTGCCCGAGCGCAGGAAGCCGTGTAGCGGGTTGAGCTGAGTGCCGGTGCCGTTGTTCGGGTTCGACACCGGCGGCCAGATGATGCGCATGCGGAAGGCCGGCGCATCTTCCAGCCAGACGGGCGGCACATGCAGCTTCGCCGTCTTCGGCACGGAGCGGCCCAGTTCGCCGGGGAAGTACCAGCGCATGCCGACGAAGCGCTCGAGGAACTCGTACACACCCCAGGCGCTGCCGTCCGACTGGGCCGGCCCGATGGCGCCGTCCCGGCCGACGATCAGCACCTGGCCAGGGATCGTCTTGATGGTGAAGGCTTCCGGCGGCATGTCCTTGCCCACCAGGCCATGCTTCTTGGCCAGCGGACAGTCGCCAATGACAATGGCAGCGTCGCCGCTCTTGCCATCCACGATCGGCAGCTTGGCGCCAGTCGCCTCCTCGATGCACGTCTGCAAGAGCGTGACCGCCTGGTTGAGCTGGATGGACCGCGGCGCCATGACGGCGATGCCGCCCTTGGCCCTGCCGGCGTCCACGATGGTGATCGGTGGATGCGCGGGCTTGGCTTTGAAGCGCACCGGATTCAAATCGCGCGGCCCGACGTCGCCCTGTCCGGCGAATGACCACGTGAGCAACATTGCAATGCCAAGGAGTAAGGCAAGATATCGCATGAAACCCTCTCGGTATCCATTCGGCTCAGTGAACGAAGGCGCCGGGTGGCGAACCATGCTCACGATGGCGGCCGGCAGTAACGTTAGTGGGCTGCGAGTTTGGGCGAGCGTAGCCTAGCCATGCTCACGCAAAGCCGTGAACATGGCACGCGATGCATGGCTTCAATTGATCCCGAAGTCGCCGCCGATGCGACGCCAGGCGCTGTGGATATGGTTGGCGGGGTTTCCGGCGGAGTCCTTCTGCTCGTTGATGAATTCGACGACAAAGGTTGGGCCCTGCACGCGATACGTGTGCGGCTGGCCCGGTTCGGTGCCGCCGGTGTAGGCGAAGTGAATCTTGCCCACGCCGGCGTTCTTGATCTCCTTCATCTCCTTGGCAGCCACTTCTTGCGGCATCCGCTGCGTGTAAGCATCCAGCAGCCTGGCGAGCAGTACGCGCTGCGCCTCGTTCATCTCGCTGGCGGCCAGGCCTTGCGGCGGGCCGACGTTCGGCTTGGCCTCGGCCTGCGGAATCTCCGGGAACGGCTTGTCGCGATACGCGGTCTTCTTCTGCTCGTCCGACAGGGAGGTGAACAGCTTGATGGCCAGGCTTTCGGAAGCGTCGAGGATGCGCAGCCCCTTATTCTTGCCGCTCTTCACCTCGGCAGGGTTGGCGCCGAAGAACGACGGCGTCGCCGAGATGACCTCGTCGCCCTTGAGCGTGAAGTTGAGGGAAAGATGATGGCCTTCGACGCGCCAGCCCCACATGCCGGATTTAGTCGGCTTGCCGAAGATGCTGACAAAGTACCATTCCGGGTTGCGGACCATTTGCCCCTTCCTGGCTTCCTGCTCGCGCAGGATGGCTTCGAGGCTCATGATGGTGACGGCCTGCTTGTTGCCGGTCTCGGTCGTGCCGGCGCGGAGCAAAGCGAAGGCAAGCTTCTTTTGCTCGGCCGACATCTCTTCGAGCGGCAGGCCCTTGCGCGTGTACTTCTTGTTCTTGTCTTGCAGCGGGATGAAATGCCAGCGTGTCCGTTCCTTGCTGTCGAACTCGAAGCCGGCCCTGGCTTTTTGCTCATCGGAGAGGTTGGCGAGGAACGTGCTCGCAGCTTTCACCATCCGGCCGCCGGAAGACTCGACATTCTGCGCGACGCGTGCCAGCCCCACCACCGTCGCCAGCGCCGCCACCGCCAACAGCAAGCGTCCCAGTTTCATGGCCCGTCTCCTTGGCTCGATGTTCGATGCAGCTAAGGTAGCCGTAACCCGGGGTCGCGACAAGCCGCGGCATGCGGGCCGCGCCAGGCCATCCACTCACGTCCTTCACGGCGAGAAGCGTGGTTGCGGACTGCGGTGCAGCGTAGCCTTCGCGTGCGCCTGCAGCGTGGCAATCTCTTTCAAGACACCGGCGACGCCGGCAGCGCTGTCGTGAACCTCCATGCTCCAGGTGCATTGCCACTTGCCGCCGGGGGGCAGGTGCAGTACCCGTCCGTGCTGGCGCTCGAATGTCCGGAAGTTCGGGAAATTGGTAGCTGGCTCGAGACCCGTGACATAGCCATCTTCCAGGGCGCCGGTACTCTTCCACACCGTGAAACAGGGCAGCTCGTTGCGGTTGTGGCGGACGACCAGGCCATGGTCGGCGGCGCGGTTATAGAGCATGGCCAGCGTCTTGCCGTGGGCGTCGGCCGCCAGGTCGTAGCAGTACACCTGCTCGGGAAAGCCTGCGACGGGCGCGGCATACGTGTCCACGGTATCCATGCCCTCGGCCGCCCGGGCGTTGATCGGCGCCAGCTCGCGGAGCGGCGCGACGATCCGGCTGCCACCTTCGAGGAACGGCGGGCCCATGTTGCAGTGGTACAGCATCTGCGCCTCGGCCGGCTCGCCGCCACGGTTCTCGATCACGTCGTGAATGACCACACGGTTCGACCCCGGGATGGTGCTGTAAGTCGCGGTCAGCAGCAACCGGGGACTGAAGAGCATCGATTCCTCGACCTGGCCGACGACCATGATCTCATAAGGTGCGTCGAGATTGACGCGGACCTCGACATGATGCGCCGGCGTGTTGGCGATCCGGCCATGCAACGTGAGGATGTCCTTTCGCGATCGGCCGGCGCGATCGGTGTAGGCATCTTCGCCCGGCGGGCCGTTGCTGGCGAGCCCGCAGCGGCACAGCCATTCATCGAAGCCGGCCAGCCAGCCGAGCCCGCCGCGTCCCGCCTGGTTGACGAACGCCGGATGCACCGGCCCGTGCACCGGCGCCCGCCAGCCGAGGAAGTTGCCGCGGTAGTGTCCCTGCCACAGGCCCATGCCGCGCGTCGGCAGCACGGCAAAACGCAGCGCCCCGTTATCGATTTCGATGACATCCACGCCCTCGCGCAGCCCGCCGTGCAGCGTCCGCTTGCGCACCGACCACTCCAGGCCGTGGCCCAGGTTCAAGCGATCGCTGCCGGTCGCGAACGAGTCCAGCCAGGTGTCGTGGGTGATGTCGGTGAGCGTCCAGGTCTTGTGGCGGAGCATGGGGAGTCCTTCGCTAGTGCCGTTTCCAGCTGACAAGTTTCGCGCCGCAACCGGGCTAGTCCTCAACCAAGCGAACCCGGAGGCGTTTAGCAGCGGAGATTTCTGAAAAAACTCGAAACCCCTGGCATTTTCGGGAGTCTGATAAGTATCTCAAATATCGTTCACCCGAAGCATGGAGGGATTTCGA
>Ga0194131_10011327_pt1 | contig 10678 bp, 9 predicted proteins | sample TA2KigO120mmetaG_FD_148631 | JGI IMG/M metagenome (GOLD analysis project Ga0194131, IMG submission 148631) | Freshwater microbial communities from Lake Tanganyika, Tanzania - TA2015053 Kigoma Offshore 120m | ecosystem: Environmental > Aquatic > Freshwater > Lake | place: Tanzania: Lake... | reverse complement strand
CTTCAGGAGGTTGCGCCAGGTGCGCTCGCCATTGTGCGGCTCGCCGGAGACGAGCAGCACGCGCAACCGGTCGCGCACGCCGTTGACGACGACCGCGGCGCGGTTGTTCAGCAGGGTAAGCTCGGCGCGGCCCGGCTCGGCCACCAGCTCCAGCACCGTCGGACCGCCGTGCTCGATGGTGACAGGAATGTCTGCGTCGATGCCGACCGGCAGGCGAATGCGGCGCTCACCGACGCCGTCGGTGACCACGCTCAGCACGGTCATCGTTCCCGGCGCCGCCGTCGCATCTTCGATGCGGACGGTGACGGCAAGGTCGGTGCCGACCACGCCGTATGCCGGCGCACGCACCACGACGACGCGGCGGTCGCCTTCGTTGCGATGGCCGGTGAGCAACGTGTGCACCGGCCCATCGCCGGTGCCGCGCCACGCGCCGTTGCGGATGGCGTCGGCGGTCGGCGCGTCGTGGACCTGCCCGTCGGTGATCAGGATGGCGCCGGCGACGCGCTCGGGCGGCACGTCGGACAGGGCGCGCTCGATCGCGGCGAACAGCTTGGTGCCCTCGGCGTTCGCCTCGTTGCCGGCGTGGACGACGCGGACCTCGAGATTGCCGAGCGCTTCCAGGCGCCGGGTCAGGTCGGCGAGCGCAGCCTCCGTGCGCGCCTTGCGGTCGCCGATGTTCTGCGACAGCGAGTTGTCGGCGACGATGACGGCGACGTCGGTCAGCGTTTCGCGCTGTTCCTCGATCAGGGAGGGGTTGGCGAGAGCGGCCAGGCCGACGGCGAACGCCAGGCCGCGCAGGATCAGGCCGCGCGCGCGGCGGACCGCGCCGAACACCAGGATGGCAAGGGCGATCGCGCCGATGGCGACGATCACCCACCACGGCATCAGCGGCGAATACGCGACGGTGAGGATGCCGGCGTCCATGGCGCGCTACTGCCCCAGCCGTTCCATGATCGCCGGCAGGTGCACCTGGTCGGCCTTGTAGTTGCCGGTCAGCACGTACATGACGAGGTTGATGCCGAAGCGGAAGGCGATCTCGCGCTGGCGCTCGTCGCCGGTGTCCACCGTCGCCAGGGGCCAGCCGTCAGCGTCGAGCGCCCACGCCGCCGCCCAATCGTTGGGGCCGATGATAATCGACGAGACGCCGTCGTTGACGCCCCCCGAGTGCTGCACGACCCACACGCGGCCGGTGGAATAGCGGCCCGGGAAATCCTGCAGCAGGTAGAAGGCCTGAGTCAGTACGTGACCCTCCGGCACCGGAATGAGCGGCGGTATGTCGAGCTGCGACAGCAGCGTGCGCAAGGCCAGCGTGCCGCGGCCGGTGCCGCCGAAGCCGCCTTCCGGCGCGTCGCGCGTGTCAAACAGGATGGTGCCGCCGGTCTTCATGTAGTTGTCGACCTTGGCGAGCGCGGCGTCGGAAAGGCGCTGCTCGCTGCCGGTGACCGGCCAGTACAGCAGCGGGAAGAAGGCGATCTCGTCGCGCTCGATGTTGACGCCGACCGGGTTGCCGCCTTCGACCGACGTGCGCGCCGCCAGCACGCGGGTGAGGCCAAGCAGCCCCGCGTCGCTGAGGCGATCGATCTCGCCGTTGCCGGTTACGACGTATGCGAGGCGCGTGACGAGCGCGGCGTTAAGTGCGAACTGGTCCGCGGTTGGTGCCGGCAGCGGTGGGACCGGCACCGGCGCACCCGGCCGTGCCGGGACTTGCTGTTGCGCCTGGGCGACGACGTCGCGCGGCGATCCCGAGACGACCACCGCCAGCGCCAGCGCGCTGGCGGTGGCGAACACCGCGCCACGGCGGAAGAACCCGCGCAGCGTGAAGCTGGCAAGCAGCTCGACCAGCCCGAGCAGGAGCGCGGCGGCGAGCAGCCACGGCATCAGATTGCGCTCGCGGCTCTCGTTGAAGGCGTCCAGGCTCACCGTCGAAGGCAAGCCGCTGATGGGCACGAGCCGCGGCAGCGCCGCGCCGAGGTTGAACGCCTGGCGTGCCTCATCGACGCCGTAATAGCCGGGCGGATGCCGGGGGCCGGGCCGCGTCGTCTCCAGCGCGTCGGCGCCGATCGGCTGCGCCGCCGGGGAGGGCTCGGTGAGGCGGCCGAAACCGTCCAGCAGCGCGAGCGGCGGCAGCGTCACAATGCTCGTCTGGCCTGCGACGCCCTGCGAGAGGCGCACCAACGTGCGCAGCATGTCCACGAACAGGCCCGACAGCGGCAGGTTGGACCAGTCGGCGTTGGCCGTGGTGTGGAACAGGACCACCCAGCCGTCGCCGCGCCGCGCTCCGGTTACCAGTGGCGTACCGTCCTCGAGCCGTGCCCAGGTCTTTTCGCCGATGTCGATGGTCGGCTCCGCCAGCACCTGGCGGCCGACCCGCACCTCAGGCGGCACGCGCAGCGTTGCAAACGGACTCGTCTCGGGGAACGGAGCCAGCTTGGCGGGCTCCGACCACGTCATGGCGCCGCCGAGGTTGCGCTCGCCGCGGCGCAGCCGGGTAGGCATCAGGTCGTCGGTCTCCTGGGCGGTGCGCGGGCCGGCGAAGCGGATGAGCACGCCGCCGTCGGCGACCCAGCGCTCCAGGCGCGTGCGATCCGTGCCGACGAGACGGCCGACGTCGGCCAGCACCATCACCGACATCTCGCGCTCCAGGAGCAAGGCGACGGTTCCCTGGCGCACGTCGGCGTAGGGCGACAGTGCGCGCTCGACATAGAACAGTCCCGACAGCAGCGGCTGCCCGGCTTCCAGCGCTTCGCCCGAGACGAGTCCGACCGGGCGGCGGCGCCAGCGCTCGTCGAGCAGGGCGACGGCGGCAGCCGAACGCTCGCTCTCGACCTCCACGCGCATCACCCGGTTGCGCAGCTCAGCCGGCAGGTCGAGGGTGAAGGTCGTCTCAGGGGCGCCCGCGTCGAAGCGCACTTCCTGGCGAGACAAGAGCTGTCCGCGCTCGGCGCTGGCCCGCACCCACACCGAGCCGCCCGCCGCACCGGGCGCACGCCGCACGGTGAAGGCGAGGTCGGCGCCGGCGATGGCCGGAGGCGACAGCACCATCGCCAGGTCGGTGGTGCCGTCGGCCAAGACGTGCAGCGTGCCGACGTCTTCCAGCGCCGCCGCCAGCGCCCGCGCCGAATTGTCTTCCGGCGCACCGGCCGCCGGCGTGGTGAGTCCGTCGGTCAGCCAATAGACCTCCGCCGGCCGCTCGATGGCGGCGGCGCGCAGCGCCAGCGCCGCGGCGGCGCGGTCCACCGGCCAAGGCTTGGGCTCCAGCGCCTGGACTTCCTCCCGCGCCTCGCCGGCGGTCATCAGGCCGCTGATGCGCGCCGGGCTGCCGTCGGCAAGCGGCGCCGTCGTCAGCAGGACAATGGGACGGTTCTCGCGCTCGGCGCGCGCCAGCAGATTCAGGAGCGTGTCGCGGCGCGCCTGCCAGCGGTCGGCGGCGGCCCAGCCGTCGTCCACCACCAGCACCACCGTGCCCGAGCCCTCGAGGCGCGCGCCCGGGTTCAGGATCGGATTGGCGAGCGCCAGGATGACCAGAGTCGCGACGAACGCGCGCAGCAGCAGCAGCCACCACGGCGTCTTGGCCGGCTGCTCCTCGGCGGACTTCAGCCCGAACAGCAGGCGGATGGCGGGGAAGTCGACGCGCCGTGGCGATGGCGGCGTGATGCGCATCAGCCACAGCAGCACCGGCAGGGCGGCGAGCGCCGCCAGCACCCAGGGTGCGGCGAAGGCGAGGTTGCCGAGGATCAGCATGGATGATCCGGGCGATTACACCAGAAAATCGGCCAAAGGGTGGCCCCATGCTGCATCGGCTAGGCGTTTCCGGCCGAGAGGGTCTCGTACAGGGTCAACAGCGGCATCTGTGCGGGGCGGTCGGTGCGGTGCTGGGTGAAGGTCCAGCCGGCGGCGCGGGTCAGGTGCCGAAGGGCTTCGCGCTGGGCCGCGAGCTTGCCCAGGTATTGGTCGCGCAGTCCCTCGACCCGGCCGACTACTAGGCGGCCCTCGCCTTCGACCCCCTCGAATTCGGTGCGTCCCTCGTACGGCAGGTCCTCCTCGACCGGATCGAGCACCTGCAGCAGGTGGCCGCCGATGCCGCGCGCGGCGTAGCCGCGGATGATCTGCTCCATCTGCTCCGGAGGCGACAGGAAGTCGCCGATGAACACCGCCGTCGCGTAGCGGGGCAGCGGCTCGAGCGGCGGCAGGCTGGCGACCGGACGATCGGCGCGCGCGCGCGCCACCAGCGTCTCGGCGACGCGCGTCAGGGCGCCGCGGCCGCTGCCGGGCAGGCGGCCTTCGCCCAACAGCGCGATGCGCTCGCCGCCGCGCACAAGGAGCGCGGCGAGCGCGACGAGCAGCAGCGTCGCGCGATCGACCTTCTGCGTCGGCGCGAAGTTGGAGCGGAAGTGCATCGACGGCGAGTTGTCCCGCCACAGCCACACGCTCTGCGCCGCTTCCCATTCCTGCTGGCGCACGAAGAGGCGGTCGGACTTGGCCGATTGGCGCCAGTCGATGACGGTGGCTGCGTCGCCCTGCTCGTAGCGGCGGAACTGCCAGAAGCTTTCGCCGGGACCGACGCGACGGCGGCCATGCACGCCTTGGGCGACCGTCATAGCCACGCGTTCCGCGGCCACCAGCAGCGGCGGCAGCGTGGACGCCAGCTCTTCGGCGCGTTGGCGGACCGCTCCGCGCGTCGCGTCCTGGGCGCGTTCTTGACCAACCAAAACGTCGGCCACGGTGCTTGCCGGCTCAGGTCAGCGGTTGGCAGAGGAGCGCGATCACGCTCTCCAAGGTGACGCCGTCGGCGCGGGCCGAGAAGTTGAGCGCCATGCGGTGGCGCAGCACCGGCGGCGCCAGCGCCAGCACGTCCTCCGTGGACGGCGACAGGCGCCCGTCCATGAGGGCACGGGCGCGCGCGGCCAGCGTGAGCGCCTGGCTGGCGCGCGGCCCGGGGCCCCACGCCACGTGCTTGCGCACCTGCTCGAAGGAAGAGCTTTCGGGGCGGCCGTTGCGCACCAGCGTTAGGATCGCCTCCACCACCTTGTCGCCGACGGGGATGCGGCGCACCAGTCGCTGCGTCGCCTCGAATTGGTCCGCGGTCATGGCGAGGGTCGGCTTCACATCTGCCGTGCCGGTCGTTGCGTGCAGCATCTGCCGCTCGGCGTCGAGATCGGGGTAGCTGACGTCCACCTGCAGCAGGAAGCGATCGAGCTGCGCCTCCGGCAGCGGGTAGGTGCCTTCCTGCTCGAGCGGGTTCTGCGTCGCCAGCACGTGGAACGGATGCGGCAGCGCGTGGCGGTGTCCGCCCACCGAAACCTCGCGCTCCTGCATCGACTGCAGCAGCGCCGACTGCGTGCGCGGGCTGGCGCGGTTGATCTCGTCCGCCATCAGCAGCTGGCAGAACACCGGTCCCTGGATGAAGCGGAAGGAGCGCCTGCCCGTGTCGGTCTCCTCCAGCACCTCCGAGCCGATGATGTCGGCGGGCATCAGGTCGGGGGTGAACTGCACGCGCTTGGCGGAAAGGCCTAGCACGGTGCCGAGCGTCTCGACCAGCCGCGTCTTGGCGAGACCGGGCACGCCGATGAGTAGGGCATGGCCGCCGGCGAGCAGGGTGATGAGGGTCTCCTCGACCACCTCGCGCTGGCCGAAGATGACTTCGCCGATGCGCTTCTTCACCTCGGCAAGGCGCTCGCCGACCTGATCGACCTCTGCCACGGTTGCTTCGGGGCCGGACGCCATGCGTCCGGTAGACAGGCCGTCTTTGCGAACGCTCACGGGATAGGTGCTCCGCGCGGGTTGTCGGGATCGGCGCCGGCGACCCGGGCCCTACCGGGGTGCCGGCCAGTGCACGCGCAGGACGAATGGTCCGTCCACCGCGATCCCGGCCGCCGTGGCTGCCGGGGGAGGGGCTTTGTACCACGCCGCACGCGGCAGTCGCGACTCGGGCCTTGGTAAAGAAATGTTGCAGTTGGAGCGCCGCGCGACGCGGTGGAGCCCGCCTTTTTTGGGCGGGCACCGCGGCAACGCTAGCGCTTCAGTTGATGCGCAGCCGCCATTCCCGCTCGTCTGGGTCCTGCTGCCGCTCACGGGCGGGCGCGTGCTCGCGATAGATCGGCATGATTTCGGGCAGCATGGCCTCAAGCGTCGCGGCACGGTTACCGTGCGAGGGATGCGTCGCCAGGAATTCCGGCGGTCCCTCGCCCTGCTCCTCGAACTTGCGCCAGATCTGCACCGCCGCGCGCGGGTCATAGCCGGCCCGCGCCATGTAGCGCAGCCCGACCTCGTCGGCCTGCGTTTCCTGGTTGCGGCTGAACGGCAGCACTAGGCTGAGGGTTGCCGCGCCCGCGGCAAGCCGCGCCATGTTCGGGTCAATGTCGAAAGCTGCCCCGAGGATACCCAAGCCCAGTTCGACGAGCGCCGAGCGCGTCATGCGCTGGCGTCCGTGCTCCTGCGTTACGTGGACGACTTCGTGGGCGACGATGGCGGCGAGCTCGTCGTCCGTCCTGGCGACGTTGAAAAGGCCGGTGTGCACGCCGATCTTGCCGTTGGGCAGTTCGAATGCGTTCGGGGTGTCGTCCTGGATGACCGCGAACTCCCATTCGCGCGGGTTTTGGTCCGCCGCGTCGAGCACACGCGCCGCGACGCGCTCCACGCGGCGATTGAGGGTTGCATTCCGCGATACGCCCTTCTCGCGCAGGATCTCGGTCCAAGCGTCGTCCATCGTGGGCGACTGGGCGATGGCGGGTGCGTTGGTGAACGCCAGCGGCGCGCACAGCGCAGCGGCAAACAAAGCAGTGCGAAGCGAAGCCTGCAGCCTCATGGCGGCGCCTCCAAGAATCGATTTACCGAGCATGGAAGATGGCGCCTGCGGAAAAGTTCCGCCAGCGCTGCAGCCGAGGTAGGCCGGGCGGACGCCCAACCCGCCGCTAGTTTGCGGTTCCGGTTGTGCTGGACTGCGGGCTTTTCAGTCCCTCGAGCAGCGTGCGCCGCTCGGCGACCCGCACCGGCTTCGGGATCACCCCCGCCAGCTTGAGGCCGAGCTCGCGCCCGAGCGTCTCGGCCCAGCTCAAGGTCCGCACGTCGAGCCCGCTGGTCACAAGAATGCTGGCCTTGCAGCGATGCGCGGCGAGCTCGCGCAACAGGGCAATGCCGTCCGTTTCCGGCATGACCAGGTCGATGGTGACGACGGTCGGCTGGAAGGAGTCCAGCAGGCGGCGGAACTCGTTGGCCCGCTCGGTCGCCTTCACGTCGAAGCCGACCGACCGGCCGACCTTGGCGATGATGTCGCCGAACTGCGGCTGGTCGTCGACAATCAGCAGGCGGTCTGTCACGGTCGCATCTCTCTCACGCTCGGCCATGTGCAGTTCTTAGCGCAGGCTGGCCAGACTCAAGGCGACACGAGGTATCCTTGCCTAGCTGGGTGCGGCGACCCGCTGGGCACGTTCTAACGTCACAAATATGCGTGGTGCTTGGCTGACCCGCGGCCACGGCAAAGGGTGCTATGTCTAGGCCAGGCCATGAGCGAAGCCCTCCTGCATCGTGTCCGCAGGCGGCTGCTGCCGCCGCCGCTCGGGACACCCGGCGCACTCCGGGATGCCGCCGCCATACCGGCGGCAGTGCTCGTCCCGCTGCTGCAACGCGGCGAACAGCTGAGCGTGCTGTTGACCGTGCGGGCAGCGACATTGGCCGACCACGCGGGGCACATCAGCCTGCCCGGCGGCCGCATCGACGTCAGCGACCGCGACCCCGTTGGCGCCGCTCTGCGTGAGACCTGGGAGGAGGTCGGCATCGAATCCGGGCGCATCGAGGTCCTTGGCTGTCTGCCCGCTGTCCTGACCGGCACCGGTTTCCACGTCACGCCGGTGGTTGCGCTGGTGCGGCCGCCCGCTGCCTTGCGGCTCGCGGCGGCGGAGGTCTCCCAAGCATTCGAGGTGCCGCTCGGGCACGTGCTCGACCCGGCCAACTACGTGCAGGAGGAGGCAGTGCTGCGCGGCCGCAGCCGCAAGCATTACCTGCTTCCCTATCAGGGGCGCCGCATCTGGGGCGCTACGGCTGCCATCCTGCTCAGCCTGTCCGGTGCGGAAGGTGCCAAACGGACGCTGCACGAACCGGCGGAGACGCGGGCGTGATCGGCAAGCTCCTCCGCTACGCCATCCTGTTCCTGTTGCCGTTTGCGGTGTACGCAGGATGGCTCGCGGTCGCGCGGCGCCGGCTGCGCGGGCACGAGAACGAGCCCGGCTGGCGCGACGCGCCCCTGGTTTGGCTGACCGCCGCCGGCCTCGGGCTGGTCTTGCTCGGCTTCATCGTCGCCGCAATCTTCGACGGCTTCGACGCCGACTGCACGTACATCCCGAGCCGCATGGTCGACGGCCAGCTCGTGCCTGCCGAGCTGCGCTGCGACGACGCCTAGCTCGCCGGTGGTGCCCGCCGGCAAGCTGCCGCTGCAGCCGTGGATGAGCGCGCCCGCGACACTCGCGGTGCTGGCGGCGTTGACGGGGCAGCACGCCGCCGCGCGATTTGTCGGCGGATGCGTACGCGACGCCGTGCTCGGCCGCGCGGTGAAAGACATCGACATTGCCACGCCGCACGCGCCGCCAACGGTGATCCAGCTGCTCGAGGCGGCGGGCATCAAGGCGATCCCAACCGGGATCGATCACGGCACCATCACCGCGGTGGCCGATGGGCGGCCCTTCGAGGTCACCACCTTGCGGCGCGACGTCGAGACCATGGGCCGCAAGGCGCGCGTCGAGTTCACCGACGACTGGGTCGCCGACGCGAACAGGCGCGACTTCACCCTCAACGCCATCTATTGCGACGGCGACGGAACGCTGTACGACCCGACCGACGGCATTCCCGACCTGCGCGCGGGCAAGGTGCGCTTCGTCGGCGAGCCCTCCCGCCGCATCGAGGAAGACTACCTGCGCGTGTTGCGCTTCTTCCGCATTTACGCGCATTACGGCAAGCCGCCGGCGGACGTCGGCGCGCTGCAGGCGTGCCGCATGCATGCCAAGGGGATGGCGATCCTTTCGGTGGAACGCGTTGCCCACGAGCTGCTGCGCCTGCTGGCGGCGCCCGATCCGGCCACGGTGCTGTCGTTGATGCAGGAATACGCTGTGCTGGCCGAGGTTCTGTCCGAGGCGAGCGACTTCGAGCGCCTGCGCGCGCTCACCCGCGTCGACACCGACGCTCCCGATCCCATCCGCCGCCTGTCCGCCGTGCTCGGCCCGGATGTCGCCAAGCCGGAGCAGGTGGCGTTCCGCCTCAAGCTGTCGAATCGCGACCGCGTCCGTCTGGTTGCGGCGGCCACCGCGGCGATTCCTCCCTCTCCCGATGCCGCAACGGTGCGCAGGGCGCTCTATCGCGATGGGAGCGAGGCCTTCCTCGATCAGATCTACCTGCGCTGGGCGGAGGCGGGCGGTAGGATTGGCGATCCGGCCTTCCGGGGCCTGCTCGAGACGGCGCGCGGGTGGCGCAAGCCTACCTTCCCGCTGGGTGGCGAGGACGTGCTGGCGCTCGGGATCGAGCGCGGGCCGCGGGTCGGTGACCTGCTGGAAGCGGTGCGGCGGTGGTGGATGGAGGGAGGCTTTGTGGCCTCCCGCAGCGAGTGCCTCGCGAAGTTGCGGACACTCGCGGGAGCGTAGTGGGACTTACTCTTCCTGCTCTGCTTCGGCGAGCACTTCCGAAAGCGCCACCATGCGGGCGAGCTGGTCGAGGCGCTTGCGGTCCACGCCGCGGGCGCCGTGCAGTTGCTGCACGTGATGCAGCATGAGGTCGGTCCAGCTCTCGATGCGCGGGGCGCGGGCGACCTTGCCCATCTTGCTCATCAGGTTACGGCTCGAGATCGGCAGCGTCAGCGCCAGCGCATCCGCCTCCTCGAATCCGCAGGCGACGAGGTCCGAGGCGAGACGCACCGCGTCGGTGCCGGACATGGAGCGCAGGTCATAGCGCGCCGCGATGCGGCGCAGGTCGTAGATCTGGCGCGGGTCGGGAACCGGCAGCCGCACCTCGGCCAGCCCCTCGTGATTGAGGCGCTCCTGCGCCACGCTCATGGCCCGCGAGCGGGAATCGTCGGGGCGGGGGGCGGCGGTGGCCGTATGGGTCACGCGCGACTGGTCCTTCGCCATAACGGTCGGGGTTCTGCTCATGGGGGCCGCCTGCTCCGGGGGTTAGTCGCTGGCCTGTTTGCTGTTCACGCACTCAAGCGGCGAGCCATGGCGGGGCGACTCGCATCCCTCGGAAATCCAAAGATTTCGCGGCTTTCCGGGGCGGGAAGGGGTGCAATTGCGACCCTCGCGCGATGCCGGGGGGCAAGTCTTGCCTGTGGATGACGGGCCGCTAGGGAAGCGGCTGCAGGCGCGGGAAGGCGAGCGAGAGCAGCGCCCTGCTGCGGTCGGCGTCCCCGAGCCCGGCGAGCAGGCCCGCCGCCTCGGGCGCCTGACGCGCGCGCGCCCGCAGCACGGCCAGGTTTCCGTTGGCGGACTGACGCTGGCGCGGGTTGGCGATGGTTGCGATGGTCTCAGCCGCGGCATTCAGCAGCGCCGCGTAGGGCTCGGCCTCGTCCGCCGCCTGCATCGCCGCCCGCAACAGCGTATTGGCCCGGTCGGCGGGGTCGCTCAGCAGCTGGGTCAGGCGGGTCGCCCGCCCGACGTCGTGCATGCGGCCGGCGTCGCGCGCGGCATCGCGCAAAACCGGG
>Ga0194131_10011326_pt1 | contig 10678 bp, 9 predicted proteins | sample TA2KigO120mmetaG_FD_148631 | JGI IMG/M metagenome (GOLD analysis project Ga0194131, IMG submission 148631) | Freshwater microbial communities from Lake Tanganyika, Tanzania - TA2015053 Kigoma Offshore 120m | ecosystem: Environmental > Aquatic > Freshwater > Lake | place: Tanzania: Lake... | reverse complement strand
CAGCGCGCGCGTCGGTCGCGGTCCGCCCGTCCGGCCCGATCCCGTGGAGCGCCCCACGAGCCGCGGCGCCGGCGCGGTGCGGTCGCCGCCCGGATCGCCACGCCGTCCCGTCCGACAACCCCGTCCTCCCCCCCCCCGAATGGATTTTGTAGTATCACCACGACGCAGACGGCAGCATCACAACCGGAGAGAGGGCCGCGCGCTTGGGAGGCGGGCAACACTCACGTACGTGGGCGCCGGAGCCTCTGCGCAGCGGATGGAGGTCGGGGAGCCGATGCTTCCCTACGTGATCCGCAGGCTTGTCAACTCGCTCCCGGTCCTCGTGATGGTCTCTGCGCTCACGTTTGCCGGTCAGCAACTGATCCCCGGCGATCCGCTGATCGCGATGCTCGGTGAGGGCGCCGCAGCCGAGATCGCCGACCTCGGCCCCGGCGCGCTCGCCGCGAAGCGCGCTGAGCTCGGCCTCGACCAACCCGTCCCCGTCCAGTACCTGCGCTACGTCGGTCGCGTCGTGCAGGGCGACTTCGGCAAGTCGTTCCGCACCCGACAGGAAGTGACGACGATGGTCGCGCAGCGTCTGCCGGTCACGCTGACGCTGAGCACGATCACGTTCTCGGTCAACGTCGTGATCGGGATTGCGCTCGGGGTCATTGCGGCGCTGCGTCAGGGCTGGCCCGACTTCTTCGCCACGACCTGGGCGGTGCTCGGCGTCGCCACTCCCAACTTCTGGGCGGCGATCCTCCTGATCCTCGTCTTCTCGGTCTGGCTCGGCTGGCTGCCCGCGTCCGGCTGGGTGGCGCCGTGGGAGAACTTCACCGAGGGCCTCCGGCGGCTGACCCTCCCGGTCCTGGCGCTTGGGCTCTTCGGGTCGGCGACGATCATGCGGCAGACGCGGTCGGCGCTGCTCGAAGTGATGCGGCAGGACTACATCACCACCGCGCGCTCGAAGGGCGTGACGGAGTTTCGCGTCGTGGTCCGGCACGCGCTGAAGAACTCGATGCTGCCGGTGGTCACGCTGCTCGGGATCTCACTCTCCGGGCTGATCGCCGGCTCCGTCCTCATCGAGCGCGTGTTCGCGATCCCCGGCGTCGGGCGGATGGCGATCGACGCCGCGACCGCCCGCGACTACCCGGTGATCCAGGCGATCGTGCTGATGTCGACGATCGCGATCGTGCTCGCCAACCTGCTCACCGACCTCGTCTACGGCTATCTCGATCCACGAATCCGATACGACTAGCCGGGAGGAGATACGGGCATGCCGAGCACTGTCGGGACCCTGCCCGCGCTTTCCCGTGCCAGCTCCAGCCGGCAGCTGCGAGCCGTGCGCTCGTTCCTGCTGGACCCGAAGGCGTCGGTCTCGGTCGCGCTGCTCGGCGTGTTCGTCGTCATCGCACTGTTCGCCCCGCTCATCGCTCCACACGGCGAGAACGAGCAGAACCGGCAGAAGAGCTACCTCTCGCCCTCACGGGATCATCCCCTCGGCACCGACCGGCTCGGCAGAGATGTGCTCAGCCGCATGATCTACGGGAGCCGGATCTCGCTGCGCATCGGCATCGTCGCGATGGGGGTCGCGGTGGCAGTGGGGGTCCCGCTCGGGCTGCTGGCGGGATACGCGGGCCGGTGGCCGGACGAGATCATCATGCGCTTCGTCGACGCGATGATCGCGTTCCCGAACCTGATCTTTCTGCTGTTCGTGATCGCAATCATCGGTCCCGGCGTGACGAACGTCATGATCGCGATCGGGCTGAACTCCTTCCCGGTCTATGCGCGGCTGACGCGAGCGCAGACGCTCTCGCTGAAACAGCGCGACTACGTGCTCGCGGCACGGGCGCTCGGGGCGACGGACTCGATGATCCTGCGCCGGCACGTGCTGCCGAACGCCGTGCAGCCGATCATCGTCCAGGGTTCGCTCTTCCTCGGCGCGGCAGTGCTGGCCGAGTCGGGGCTGAGCTTCCTCGGCATCGGCATCCAGCCGCCGACCGCCACGTGGGGGATCATCATCGCCGACGGGTTCCCCGTGATCCGGGTGAACCCGTGGATGGCGATCTCCCCCGGGGTGGCGATCGTCGCGTTCGTGCTGTCGGTGAATCTCCTGGGCGACCGGCTGCGAGATGTGCTCGATCCGCGCCTTCGCGGTCGGTGACAGGGGAGAGAACCGTGTAAGCGACGGGTGACACCAGCAAGGAACTGGCAGGGATCAATGCGGAGGGTTCAGCATGCGTGATTCAGGGCTCCACCGACGATGGTCGCGTCGGAGGCTGCTGAAGGGAGCGGCGACCGCCAGCGTCGGGCTGGCGAGCGCCGCGTTGATCGGGTGCGGGGGCGACTCCGACGAGGGCGCGCCTGCCGCTCCCGCGGCGGCGAGCACGGCGGGCGCGTCGCCGGCTGCGGGCGCCGCGCCGAAGGTGGCCGACGTGCCGCGGGGCGGGCAGTTGAAGGTCGGGCGCTCGGCCGACCCGTTGTCGCTCGATCCGCACTTCGGGACCTCCGGGGGCGACCGCGAGCTGCTCCACCTCGTCTACGACCGCCTCGTGAACACGGGCCCCAACGGGTTGCTCGACCCGTCGCGCTCGATCGCGGAGAAGTGGGAGTACCCCGAGCCCACGAAGCTCGTGCTGCGGCTGCGCTCCGGCATCACGATGTACAACAGCGACGAGCCGGTGAACGCCGAGCTCATCAAGTGGAACCTCACGCGCGCAATGGACGCGAAGGCCACGTCGCGCGCCGAGCTGGCGGCGGTCGACTCGATCGACGTCGTCTCCCAGAACGAGGTCGTGCTCAAGCTCAAGGAGGTGAGCGCGCCGCTGCTGACGAACTTCACCGACCGCGCGGGCTGCATCGTGTCGCGCCGGCAGGTCGAGAAGCTGGGCCCGGACAAGTTCCTGCGCGAGCCGCTCGGCTCGGGTCCCTTCCACATGCAGGAGTGGCTGTCCGACGCGCGCGTGACGTTCGTGCGGAACAAGAAGTACTGGGGGAAGGACGGCGAGGGACGGCCGAAGCCCTACCTCGACGAGATCCGGCTCGAGGTGATCCCCGACGAGACTGTGCGGACGGCGGCGCTCGAGAGCGGCGACATCGACATCCTCGCCACGCCGTCGCGTGAGTACGCCCGGCTGGAGAAGGACAGTCGCTTCCAGGCGGCGAAGTTCGTCGGCTCGCTCACGATGCAGTGGTACATCAACCACCTCTTCCCACCGTTCGACAACGAGCGATGGCGTCGAGGGCTGTCCCTCGCGCTCGACCGCGAGGCGTTCGTCAAGCAGTTCCTTAAGGGCGAGGAGCCGCTGGGCAAGGGCCTGCTGACGCCGGCCTCGTGGGCGTGGGACGACACCATCCAGGGGCACAAGTACGACCCCGGCGAGGCGCGCAAGCTGCTCGAGGCGTCCGGCGTCCCCAAGGACAAATGGGTGATCAAGGGCGCGCCCAACGGGTCGACCTCGCTGAACGACCAGGACGTCTTCTGGGAGGCGAGCCTCAAGGAGTTCGGCATCAGGTTCGACTGGCTCAAGCCCGAGCGCGGGATCTTCGCGACCCGCGTCTTCAAGGGTCTCGGCGGCGACGGCACCGGAGCGATGTTCTCGAGCTCGTGGTCGATGCGCATCGATCCCGACGCGAACATCGCGCAGTTCTACACAGAGAAGGGCGGCTACAACTCCGGGCAGGCACCGGTCCCGGAGACCGAGCAGCTCGTGAAGAAGGCGCGCGAGACGCTCGACGTCAAGGAGCGGAAGGCGATCTACTCGCAGATCCAGAAGATCGTGCTCGACAAGGTCTACTCGACGATCACCCTGTCGTACTTCATCAACGCCTCGCACGTCCGCAAGCGCGTGGGGAACCTCAAGCAGTTCTACGGGGGCGAGGGCAAGGAGCGCTGGCACGAGCTCTGGCTCGATAAGGCGTAGGTCTCACGGAGAGGCGGTGCCGCGCGGCACCGCCTCTCCGCGTTCTTCCACTCGCACCCCGCGAACGCCCGCAGCGCGACCGCACGCCGCACTCGCGCTCAGCGCCGCGCGCGCGCTCCGGCCGCGATCCGTGCGCGCGTCTCCGGATCGGCGAACCGCTCGAGCGCCTGCTCGTCGTTGAACACGCCGCCCGTGCAGACGTCCGGGGTGAGCCGCGCGAGCAGCACCGCCGCCTCGACGTACCCTTCCTTCGCCGGCAGCTCCCGGCGGCGCTCCTCACCGATGTCGCCGCCCGCCCCGAAGTTCATCCCCGGCGTCTCGATCGCCCCCACCGGCTTCAGCGCGTTCACCGCGATGCCGTTCGCGCGCTGCTCCTCCGCGAGCTGCCGCGTGAGGTCCTCCACCGCGCGCTTCGTGATCCCGTACGAGCCCCCGCCGCGGTCGGCGGCGACCGAGGAGATGTTGATGATGCTCCCCGCGCGCCGCTCGACCATCGACGGCAGCAGGGCGCGCGTGCAGAAAAAGGTGCCGTTGACGTTCACCGCGAACTGCAGCTCCCAGTGCCGCGCCTGCAGCGCCGAGAGCGCGCCGGGCACGAGCACGCCGGCGTTGTTCATGAGCACGTCCACGCGCCCGTAGCGCGCGAGCACGCCCTCCACCATGCGCTCGACCGACGCGCGATCGGCAACGTTGCAGGCGACCGGGAAGGCCTCCCCGCCTGCCGCCTCGACGAGCCGCGCCGTCTCGTGGATCGTCCCCGGCAGCCGCGACTGCTCGCTGCGCTCAGTACGCGCCGCGACGACCACCGTCGCGCCCTCAGCGCCGTAGCCGACCGCGCAGTACTGCCCGAGCCCCCGGCTCGCGCCGGTGACCAGCACGACCTTCCCCTCGAGGCGGCCCGTCATGCGCGTCGCTCCTTCCCCCGCGCCACCGGGATGGCGCCGCGCGCGAAGCATACCGTGCGCTGCCCGATGCCCCTAGCCGGCGCCGGTGCCACACTGGATTGCATCGTCCCATCGCATCCCGACCGCGCCACACCGCGCGCGCCGACCCGGGCCGGCGCTGCGGCGGCCGCGCGGCGGCCCAGCCGGGAGCCCGCATGCCGGTCCGCCACGACATCCGCAACGTCGCGATCATCGCCCACGTCGACCATGGGAAGACCACCCTCGTCGATGGGCTCCTGCGCCAGTCCGGCTCGTTCCGCGAGCACCAGGCGGTCGCCGAGCGCGTGCTCGACTCGATGGACCTCGAGCGCGAGAAGGGGATCACGATCCTCGCGAAGAACACCGCGATCCGCTACCGGGGCGTGAAGATCAACATCATCGACACGCCCGGCCACGCGGACTTCGGCGGCGAGGTCGAGCGCGGCCTCACGATGGCCGACGGCGCGCTGCTGCTGGTCGACGCCAGCGAGGGGCCGCTCCCCCAAACGCGATTCGTGCTGCGCAAGGCGCTCGAGCGCCGGCTCGCGATCATCGTCGTCGTCAACAAGGTCGACCGCCCCGACGCGCGGATCAACGAGGTGGTCGACGAGATCTACGAGCTCTTCCTCGACCTGGACGCCGACGCCGAGCAGATCGAGTTCCCGATCGTCTACTGCAACGCCCGCGCGGGGCTCGCGTCGCCCGACCCCGCCGTCCCGGGCGAGAGCCTGGCGCCGCTGTTCGAGCTGCTGCTCGAGCGCATCCCGGCGCCCGTCTTCACGGAGGGCCATCCGCTGCAGGCGCTCGTCACGAACCTGGACGCGTCGCCGTACGTCGGGCGGCTCGCCCTTTGCCGCGTGCGGGAGGGGACGATCCGCCGCGGGCAGCCGATCGCGCACTGCCGCGTCGACGGCACGATCGAGCCCGCGCGCGTCGCCGAGCTCTACGTGACGGAGGCGCTCGAGCGCGTGGACGCCCCCGAGGCCGGCCCCGGCGAGATCATCGCGGTGGCCGGCATGCCCGACGTCACGATCGGTGAGACGCTCGCCGATCCCGGCGACCCGCGACCGCTCCCCGTGATCCGCGTCGACGAGCCGAGCCTCTCGATGACGATCGGCGTCAACACCTCACCGCTCTCCGGCCGCGACGGCGACAAGCTCACCGCGCGCTTGCTGAAGAACCGTCTCGACGCGGAGCTGCTCGGCAACGTCTCGATCCGTCTGCTTCCGGCGGACCGCCCGGACACGTGGACGGTGCAGGGTCGCGGGGAGCTCCAGCTCGCCGTGCTCGTCGAGACGATGCGCCGCGAGGGCTTCGAGCTCACGGTCGGCAAGCCGGAGGTGGTGACGCGCGAGATCGACGGACGGCTCTGCGAGCCGATGGAGCGTCTCCACGTCGACGTGCCGGAGGACTTCCTGGGGGTCGTCACGCAGCTGCTCGCGCTGCGCAAGGGCCGCATGCAGCAGATGGTGAACCACGGGACCGGGCGTGTGCGCATGGAGTTCATCGTGCCCGCGCGCGGCCTGATCGGCTTCCACACGGAGTTCCTCACGGAGACGCGCGGCTCCGGGCTGATCAACCACCTGTTCCACGGCTACGAGCCGTGGCACGGCGAGCTGCGCACCCGCCCGACCGGCAGCCTGGTCGCCGACCGCCGCGGCCAGGCGACGACGCACGCGCTGCTCAGCCTGCAGGAGCGGGGCGTGCTCTTCATCCCGCCGGGGGTCGAGGTGTACGAGGGGATGATCGTCGGCGAGAACGCGCGCCCCGAGGACATGGACGTGAACGCCACGCGCGAGAAGAAGCTGACGAACATGCGCAGCTCGACCGCGGAGGCGACCGTGCGGCTGATCCCGCACCAGCCCCTCTCGCTCGAGCAGTCGCTCGAGTTCATCCGCGAGGACGAGTGCCTCGAGATCACGCCGGGCAGCGTGCGGCTGCGCAAGGTGGTGCTCGACGGGAACGAGCGCGCGCGGCGCGCGAAGGCGCGGGTGCCGGGCGGCTAGCGTGTCCGGGGCCGTCGAGCGGACGCCGGGGGAACGAGCGGAGCCGCCCTCTCGGACGGCTCCGCCGGCGGGGTCGCCGGCCTTCGGGTTCAGTCGCGCGCTGCTACGAGCGCCGCTCCAGGTGCGCCATGCGCGCCGCCTCGGTCCGGCGCAGCTCGCTCGCCTCGGCCGGCGTGAAGGTCGTCCCGCACGCGTCACACCGGAAGCTCGAGGCCCGTTCCTCGCGCCCCATGTCCGACGGGCTGTCCCAGTGGGGGATCAGCGTCACGTGGGGACACCCGGCGTCCGTGCGGTCCGCGACGGCCCCTGCCGCGCTCAACCCCCTTCGCAACAGCCTGTCCACGCAGCGCATCGTGCCTCCTCGCAGGGTTGCCGTCGCTCGCCGGCCACCCCCGGTCGCCGCGCGGGCCCCCCGAGCAGATCCTCGACGGAGCGCCCTCCACCGCCATCGCGACCGCCACGGACGCCCGCGAGCGCTCGCGCACGGCCGTATGCGCCGAGCGGCACGGATGTGCACGCGAACATGAGCGAGCGTGTATGCGTACGAGCTCGTACGAGAGCGTACGTGTAGACGAACGACGGATCGCGACAGGTGGCCTGGACGCCGGCACCCAGCGCCGACCCTGCCCGCCGTCGTTATGTCGCCCGAGCGCCACCCTCTCCCCCGCGTCCGTCGCGCGCGCCGCAGACTCCGTGAAGAGAGAGCGCGGCACGCCGCCTGCTCGACGATGTCGCGCGCAGAGCCGACGACGACGCGCGCCCCCGCGCGCGGGGTGCTGCGCGCACAGGCGACACGTCGCGTGCGACGGCCCGCCCTCCTCGCGCTACTTGGCGGCGGCGAGCCAGGAGGCGAGCCGCTCGAGCAGCTGCGAGACCTCTCGCGGCGAGCGCACCGCGTACTCGGCGGCGGTGGGCCGGTCGTCGCCCCCGACCACGATGCCGAACCCCGTGCCGCTCTCGGCGAGCGCGCGGAAGGCGTCCTCGTCCGTGGTGTCGTCCCCGATGAAGACCGCCACGGTCTCCGCTCGCGGAAGCGCCAGCTCGTCGAGCAGCCAGAGCAGCGCGCGGCCCTTGTCCCAGGCGAGGTCGGGGCGGAGCTCGAAGACGCGCTTGCCGGCGGTGAGCCGGAGGTCGGGGTAGTGGCCAGCGACCTCGTCGGTGACGGCGGCGACCTCGTGGAGGTGGGCGGCGGGCACGCGGCGGTCGTGCACGGCGAGCGCGAAGCGCTTGCGATCGACGTAGGCGCCGGGCACGCGGTGCAGGCGCGCGCGCAGCTCGTCCTCGGCGCGGTGGAGGGAGGGGAGGAAGCGCGCGCCCTCAGCGAGCTGTTGGTGGAAGCCGTCCGGGCCCCCCACCTCGAAGCCGTGGCTCCCCGCGTAGTAGAGGCCCTCGAGGCCGACGCGCTCGCGCACGTCGGCGAGGTCGCGCCCGCTGATCACCGACACCGTCGCGTGCACGGCGAGGCGCGCGAGCCGCTCGTGGTTGCCCGGCGCGAGCAGCGCCGCCTCGGGGTCGTCGACGATCGGGCTCAGCGTCCCGTCGAAGTCGAGGAACAGCGCGAGCGCGCGGTCGCCGACGCGACCGCGGATGTCGTCGATCACCGTCAGCGCCGAGGGGAGCGAGGAGAGCGGGCGCATCGTCGGGGCGGGCTCCCCTCATCCGCGCGCGGCGTCACCCCGGCGCGCGTCCACGGTATCGAGGCATTATGGCCCGCGGGAGAAGGGGTGCGTCAGGCGGCGCGCTCGAGCGAGCCGCCGAAGTCGCCGAGCGCGAGGCGCGACCGCAGCCGCGGGAGCGCGGCCTCCACCGCCGCCCGGCCCGACTCGATGCACTCGTCGGCGCGCCGGTAGTCGCGCAGCCCCGTGGCGCCCTGGAACGTCGGCTCGATCGTGACGTCGGCGCGGGAGGCGCCCTCGGCCGTGATCTTCCACTGCATGACGTCGAACGCGCGCAGCACGGTCTCCACGATCGGCGGCCGGAAGCGCGCGCTCCAGCCGCCGCGCGGCCGGTCGTGCTGCGCCGCCGCGGGCGGCGTGAGCTTCACGCCGATCACGATGTCGGCGCCGGCCGAGACGAGCGTGCTCGTCGGCACCGGGTTGAGCAGCGCTCCGTCGACGAGCCGGCGGCCCTCGAAGTGGACCGGCGGGTAGACCGCGGGGATCGCGATGCTCGCGAGGATCGCGTCGGAGAGCGGTCCCTGGCGGAAGCTGAACTCCTCGCGGCGGTCGAGGTCGGCGGCCACGATCGAGAGCGGCCGCGCCAGGTCCTCGAAGAGCCGGCGGTCGCAGAGCCGGTCGAAGTTCCCGCGCAGCGCGCCGGCGCTCCGCACGGAGCGCCACGGCAACCGCGGTCGCGCGAGCGGCCGGAAGATCTCGTCCATGTGGTAGCGCATTTCCGGGACCGGCATCTCGAGCGCGGCCCCGCTCGCGAGCGGCGCGCCGATGCTCGTCCCGGCGAAGTAGTCGATCGGGACGCCGGTCTGCGCGAGCGCCTCGAGCACGCCGAGGTGCGCGTAGCCCTTCGCGCCGCCGGCGCCGAGCGCGAGCCCGACCCTGCGCTGCAGGAAGTGGCGCGCGAGCCAGTCGACCGAGCGCCATGGCTCGCCGTCGCTCGCGACGCCGTCCTTGGTGAGCGGCAGGGAGCCGCCGTGGACGACGCGGAGCACGGTGGCACGGCAGGCCTCGGTGAGGCGGCGGCGTTCGCCCTCGAGCCCGCTCGTGGCGGACTCGCTGAGCACGATCACCTCGCGCTGCGCGGGCAGGCGCGTGCGGCGGACGATCTCGATCTCGCGCTCCGAGCCGATGGCGACGGTGGCGTCGGCGACCTGGCCGAGCGCGGGACGCGCGCCCTGCGTCGGGCCGACGTGCACGATGAGCAGCGCGTAGCGCCCGGAGAGCTCGTACAGCAGCTCGATCACGGCGTTGCAGGGCAGTTCGGCGCCGTGCCGGACGACGTCGACGCGCGGGCCGGGTGAGGTGGCGAACGTCTCGTGCGTGCTGAGCAGCGCCGGCTGCGCGGCGAGCTCGATGAGGCTCGGCAGCTCACGCGCGTAGGTGGGGGCGAAGGGCTACGCGGTGAGGTCGACGAGCAGCACCGGACGCTGCAGCATGCGGCTCGCGGCGAGTGCCGTGCGGCCGAGCAGCGCCGTGGTCCACGCCGGCTCCCCGAAGCTGACCGCCCCGACCATCCGGCCGCGTGCGTGCAGTCGCTTCAGTCGCCGGTTCGTCTCGCTCAGGCGGGAGGCGATCTTGGAGGCGAGCTCGCGCATCATGCGCGGCGAGCGCTCGGCCACCTCGGCGAGCACCTTGTGCGGGACCTCCCAGACGACGGAGTCGTCGAGCGCCTCGACGCGGGCGCCGGAGTGCTCGTGGCGGATGAGCGAGAGCTCTCCGCAGTAGTCGCCGGGGGCGAGGCGGGCGACCTCGATCGCCTCGCCGCGCTCGTCCGGGATGGCGACGCCGAGCAGGCCGCTCTCGACGACGTAGACGCTCTCCATGGGCAGGCCGACGCCGGCGACGAGGTCGCCCGCGCGGTAGATGCGCGAGTGGGCGCTGGCGGCGAGCAACTCGCGGCCCTCGGGGTCGATGTTCGCGAAGAGACGGACGGAGCCGGCGACGGCCCAGAAGCCCCGGGTGGACTCGGTCGTCTGAGGAGCGTTCACGACACCCAGCATGGCGGCGGGGCGGGCGGGCGCCGACGGCATGGGGCGTGCGGCGGGCCCGCGCTAGTGCCTACTTGCGTCGGTCCGCGATCGATGGTGCCGGGTGGACGGAATGGACGCGGGGAGCGCGCCACTGGAACGGCTTGGCGTCGCGGTTGTAGGTGCGGATGAAGGCGTCGATCTGGT
>Ga0194131_10011324_pt1 | contig 10679 bp, 6 predicted proteins | sample TA2KigO120mmetaG_FD_148631 | JGI IMG/M metagenome (GOLD analysis project Ga0194131, IMG submission 148631) | Freshwater microbial communities from Lake Tanganyika, Tanzania - TA2015053 Kigoma Offshore 120m | ecosystem: Environmental > Aquatic > Freshwater > Lake | place: Tanzania: Lake... | reverse complement strand
CCGGGACAACCCTCTCTGGGGCGCACCGCGGATTCACGGCGAACTGCTCAAGCTTGGTATTGCCGTCGGCGAAACGAGCGTGAGCAAGTACATGGTCCGCAATCACAAACCACCATCGCAGACGTGGCGGACCTTCCTTGAAAATCACGTCAAGACTATGGTGTCGGTCGACTTCTTTACGGTGCCGACGATCCGATTCCAGGTGCTGTACGTGTTTCTGGTGCTGGCACACGACCGCCGCCGGATTCTTTACTTTGCCGTGACCGCTCATCCCACCGCAGAGTGGACCGCTCAGCAACTCCGGGAAGCCTTTCCCTGGGACACGGCGCCCCGCTATTTGCTCCGAGATCGCGACCGGATCTTCGGGAAAGAAGTCTTGGATCAGACCAAATCCATGGGGATCAAACAGGTGCTGTCGGCACCGCGTTCCCCCTGGCAACGGGCTTATGTCGAACGGGTCATCGGCACCATTCGCCGCGAGTGCTTGGACCACGTGATCGTATTCGGCGAACGGAGCTTGTACCGTCACCTGCAAGGTTTCGTGGACCACTATCATCGGAGCCGGACCCACCTGGGCTTGGAGAAGGACTCGCCGGTTCCTCGCCCCGTACAATCGGCGGACACGGGCCCGTTTATTACTATCCCGGAAGTCGGCGGACTCCATCATCGTTACGAGCGCCGCGCCGCATAACGACATCTTCGGCGCGCATCGCTCGGCACTCTTGCGCAGCCCCCATGGACGGTCACCGGGTTCGCGCTCGTGAAGCGCCGCAACAGGCCTTGTCATCCGACGGCGTGGGGCGAGTGACGTCCGAAGCCGCTCTTTCAAACATCCCCAAGCCCCTGAATCCAGGCCGATCATACCTCAATATGAGATTTCCGAGAACCACACTCAACGTTTTGATGATCGCCGTCGACGATCTCAACAATCGGCTCTCGATCTACGGTGACCCGCTCGTAAAGACGCCCAACATCGAACGGCTCGCCAAACGCGCCGTCCGCTTCGACCGGGCGTATTGCAACTTTCCGCTCTGCAATCCCTCGCGCACTTCTTTGTTAAGCGGCCGGCGCCCGGAGACCACGCAAGTCTTCAACAACAATGTCAAGCCGCGAACTTACTTGAAGGACGCGGTTTTCCTGCCAGAGTACTTCAAGGCCCGCGTCGGAAAAATCGCGCACGGCGTGAGTATGTGCAGGTACTCCTGCTGATGAAGACCTTTTCGATGGACGAAGGGCTCTGGTGCAAAATCTGGGTTAACGCTGGGTTGTCACCATTTCAGCCCGCGGGTCTCGATCGAACCCGACCCCGATCACGCAGCCAACGCGGCTCGCCAGATCTCCGGCATCGTCGCCCCTGCCCCGCCTAGTTTGCCCATTTTGAACTGCCCTTTCTCGATCTTCTCCGCCAGTTCGATGCCGATGATCACCCTTGTCCCAGTCTCACTTTAGCCCGGTGGCCGCAAGGTCAGGTAGCTCCTTCGTCCGACGCCAGTTCTCCCGGCGGCCGGCACATGATCCTTCGAAAGACCACGCAAAAGTGACTGTCGCTGCGGAATCCGAGCGCGTAAGCCACGTCTTTCACGGCGCGTCCGGCGCGCAGCATCCTAACAGCCTTGCAGGCCAGGACGCGGTCGAAGGCGTGGTGCGGAAGGCAGCCTGCGGACCTCGTGAAGAGGCGGACTAAACGGGATTCGCTCGATCCGACGCGCTGGCAGAGTTCCGCGAGCCGGAAGTCGGCCTTGGCAGTGGAGTTCATGTACTCCAGCGCCAGCCCCATCTGCCAGCCAGGCAACTCCGGCTCCGCCAACCCAGGACCAGCCTCCGGCATCATCTCAAAGTGGTCCCGAAGCATGTGCACGATCATCCGCAGCAGCAACGATTCCACCGCCAGCGAGCGTCCCGGCCGGGCGACCCGCCATTCGTCGAGGATCTCGTTGGCGTAACCAAGAGCTTCGACAGAGGAGCAGAAGGGCGATGACGGAGAGAGCCGGATGGTGTGGTGTTGCGACTCCGGGCGTATTCCGAATGCCTCGGCCAGCCTGTGCATGGCGCGGCTCGCGATCACCACGGCCATACCCTCACCCGGCTCGCGGTTGTCGCCGAAGCAGCCGCGATGGACCTCCGCCGGGTGAATCAGTGCAATGTGGCCCGGCGCCAGCTGCAGCGACCGTGACCCGACTTCGAGGTCGATCCGGTTGCGCAGGCACAAGACAAAGGTGTACTCAGGGTGGCTGTGGGGAATAGCCTCGAAGTCGTCCCGAGGATAACGGAAGTGGTGCACCCCGAGGTCGTGGCGATCATTGAACCAGAAGCGGCTGAAGGTTTGACCGGCCGGGGACGCGCCTCGATTCATTGCTTCATTATGGGCGCTTGTTGGTTCGCCGTCAATTGAGATCCGGGTTGAGGCTTTCAGAACATCGATTCCGCTTGTTGCGCCGAGCCGCTCCGGCTAGCATGAGACGAACTCAAGCCCGAGGGGGTGTCCGATGAAGTTCCGCACGCTTGCCGTTTTCACCGCGATTCTGGTCAGGACCGCAGCAGGTCAGATTGCCGGTGGTTCGATTGTGGGGACCGTCGTGGATCCGTCCGGGGCGACGGTCGCCGGAGCGCGGGTATCCGCCACCGGAGCCGCTACCAACGTGGAGGCAACGACCGCTACGAACGCCGCCGGGTTTTACGAATTCCCGTTGCTGCCCGCGGGGCGGTATGTGCTGCGCGCCGAGAGCGCGGGCTTTCGTCCAGTGCGCAGCGAGGAATTTACGCTCAACTCGGGCACGCGGCCTCGAGTAGACATGCAACTAGCCCTTGGACAGATCACCGAGTCGGTGGAGGTGGTGGCAGGCGCTCCTTTGATCAACGCCACGACGACCGAGTTGGGCAGCGTGCTCGGCTCCGCGCAGATCGAGGCTCTGCCCCTGAATTCGCGGGATTTTCAGCAACTGGTAGGCCTGCAAGCAGGCGTTCAGGCCGCCCCTGGCACCGCCGTGGGAGGGCGTGGCGGCATCGAGTTCAACGGATCGCCCGCCTTTGGCAACAACCTGCTCATGGACGGCGTGGACATGAGCTTCATTGAGAATAATTCAGCGGCGGGCGATCAGGCTGCCGGAGCGGGCGACACTGGCTCCCTGATCAATACCGTAAGCGTGGAGGCCATCGAGGAGTTCAAAGTAGCAACCAATGCCTATTCCGCAGAATATGGACGCGCGCTTGGAGGCGTATTGAACCTCACCACCAAGAGCGGAGGCAATCAGTTTCATGGAACGCTCTTCGAGTTCTTCCGGAACGACAAACTCGACGCGAACGCGTTCTTTTCCAATCTGGCTAACCTGCGCCGCCCGCCGTTGCGCTGGAACCAGTTCGGCAGCAACCTCGGAGGACCTATCCGGCGTAACCGTGTTTTCTTCTTCCAGAACTACGAAGGCGCAGCAGTGCGCCGGACAGTGACGATTACCGGCAACGTGCCCACTCCGGCTCTGTCCGCCCTGGTCACACCGGCGATCCGCGAAGGCCTCAGAGACTTCCCAACGGACTTCACGCCCACTAACAACATCTACCTGGGATTGCACCGCCGCAACGGCGCGCGCAAGTCGGACGAGCACACCAGCCTATCGCGCGGCGACATCCATTTCGTGAAACACCGTCTGGCCATGCGCTACAGCAAGAACCACCAGGATGCGAGCACCCCGAACCTGCCCCGGTTCGCGGCTTCGCTCGTGTTTCCAATGCGCGGAGACAGCGCCGTGCTCCAGGATAGTTGGACCTTGGGCCCCACCCTCTTCAACGAGTTCCGGGCCGGCTTCAACCGGGTCGACATCAACCGTTCCTTTCCGGGAGCCGATGCGCTGCCAGGATACATCAGCGTGACAGCGGCCGGGCTCTCGAACCGGAGGGCCAACAATATCTGGTGGATTAATACCAGTATCTCGTTGGTGGACAACGTGAGCTGGACGCGCGACCGGCATTCCTTCAAAGCAGGCTTCGAGGTGCGCAAGATCAACAGCACCCACCGGCAGGGCGGCCGTCCGGTCCACCAGTACACTACGCTCGACGACCTGATCGCCGACAGGCCCAACAGTGTACAGTTGTTCTTCGGCAATCCGGGCCGCCCGCTCGACACCTGGACCACGGCTTTCTTCCTGCAGGACGAGTGGCGCGTTCGCCGCACAATGCAAGTGAACCTGGGAATCCGATACGAGTACTACACGCCCCTCGTGGGCGCCTTCAACATCAAGGGCTCGGACCCCTACGGCCCGTTTGGTACGAACAAGGAAGGCATCTACCAGACCGACCCCAACAACTTCGCACCTCGGCTCGGTCTGGTGTGGGATCCGGGCGGAAAGCAGCGTTTCGTCGTGCGCGCCGGCGGCGGCATCACCTACATGCCACCGGTGATTCAGTGGTACGCCGACATGAGCTTCATCGACCCGCTGCTGCCGCTCAACACCAATCTGGCGCCGAGCGACGTGCCGCCCGGCACGTTCTACGGCTTCCCCTTCCCCTACCAATTCGCCGACCGAATCATCGCCAACCGGGACCTGCTGCCGAAGTCGGTGCTGCTTGGGCGGCAGATCTCAGACTTCAACCGCCGCGACGAATACGCCGGGCAGTGGAACCTCTCATTCCAGTTTGCGGCTACCCGCTCGCTAGCCATACAGGGGTCCTACGTTGGCAGCCGCGCTCTCAAGCTTTGGGCGGCGCGCGAGGTCAACAAGTTCGACGCCGCCGGCCGGCGGCAGCGCCCCGACATCGGCGATGTCATCTACCGCGAAAACGCGGGACGCACCACTTACCACGCGTTTCAGTTCTCCGCCAATCAGCGCCTGGCGCGGGGGCTGACCGCCGCTGCCTACTACACCTTCAGCAAGACCTTGGCTTACCATTCCATCGACACCACGCTCGGGAGCCAGGACAGCCAGATGCAGGACCCGTTCAATATCGCCGGATCGTACGGCCCCAAGGTGGGGGACGTCAATCATCTCTTTACTTCGACATGGTCGTATGCTTTGCCCTTCGCACCACGCAGCGGCTGGATGAAAGCGCTCGGTGGGTGGAAGGTGCAGGCTATAATGGGCGGCCGGTCGGGGCTCCCGTTGAATCCGCTTTCGGGCCTCGATTTCGTCGGCAACCGCCGCCCGGCGGGACAGCGGCCCGACTTCATCGCCGGACTGCCAATCTACATCCGGAACAAGGCGACCCAGACGTGGTTCAATAGGGCGGTCTTCGACAACACCGCTCCGCAGCGCGAGAGGCGTTTCGGCAACGCCGGCTATAATATACTGCGAGGACCCGGGGCGTTCACGCTGGACACGGCGGTGCACAAATCGTTCCGCATTGCCGATCGACACGAAGTGACATTACGGGCGGAGGCCTTTAATTTCCTGAACCACATGGAGCTAGGCAACCCGGTAACGACGGTCACCAACCCGAACTTCGGAAGAATCCTGGGAGGGTCTGGAGGCCGCAACGTGCAGTTTGCGCTCAAGTACCGCTTCTGATAGTTGAGAGGATCAACATGCAACGCCGTTCGTTTCTGGAAATGCCGCTCGCCGCGGCCGACGCCGCTTGGAAGACAAAGCGGAAACGGGCCGCCGGCCGCCGCCGCCGCATTATCTATAACAACGATGGAGGCGATTTCTATCTAGGGAAGAACGACGGCACGGCAGAGGCATTGCTCGCCAACCGGACCACTCCCCTCGTGGGATCGCAGGTGGACTCCATCTTCTACTGCACGGGCGGTTTCAACCTTTACACCCACCGGAGCCCGGATACTGAATTTTGGATGTTGTACGAGAGGGGCGAAAAGACTCTGCTGCCGGAGATCCTGGCGAGGGGCACCGACCCCTTGTCGATCATCACCGGGTTTTGCCGCAAGCACAGCATCGAGGTGTTCTGGACAATGCGGATGAACGACACCCACGACTCGTCTCTGCCGCCATTGCTCACCAAGTGGAAGCAGGAACGCCCGCATCTGATGATGGGAAAGAAGGGAGACACTTTCCCTTACGTGGGAACGCGTTGGTCCACTCTCGATTGGGAACAGGAAGAAGTGCGGGAAAAGGCCTTCCGCATTCTACGGGACGTCGCCGAGCGCTACGACGTGGACGGTTTGGAGCTGGACTTCTTCCGCCATCCGGCTTACTTCCGTCCTCAATTCACCGGCGACCTCGTCACCCAGCGGCATTGCGACCTGATGACGGCGTTTGTCGCAAGAGTGCGCGAAATGGCGGACTCCCTGGGCCGCCGAAAAAACAAGCCGCTGCTGCTATCGGTGCGCGTGCCGGACTCGGTGGGCTTTGCCCGCGCCATCGGACTCGACCTGCCCGCCTGGCTCCAGCAGGGCCTAGTGGATGTGATGGTGGGAAGCTGTTACTTCCACCTGGAGCCGTGGGAGAACTTCGTCGCGCTCGGACGCAAGTACGGCGTCCAGGTCTATGCCTGCCTGAGCGGATCGCGCCTCCCGGACCCCACGCCCGCCGAGGAGCTCTACGTCACCCAGGCCAGCTTCGAGGTGTGGCGCGGCGAGGGCCTGACCGCCTGGAAGGCGGGCGTAGACGGCATCTACACTTTCAACCGCTTCAACCCCCACGACCCCCTCTTCCGCGAGCTCGGCGATCCCGCCATCCTCGAGAAACTGCCGCGCGTCTACAAGCCAAACCCGGGCAAGGTCGGCCGCTGGCTGAAGGACGGCGAGCGATTCATCAAACTGGTGTAGCGGCCGCGGCTGGCAGCAGGGAGTGCTCCTCGAGCAGCCTGCCAATTTGCGCCATCTCCGATTCGTTGGCGCTGCGGTACGGCGAAAACACATACCGCTGGCACAGGCCAAGCAGTTCCAGCCCGGCTTTGATGGCGGACATCGGACTGAGTCCCAGCCCGTAGATGCGGTGGCAGAACTCTGTGAGCCGGAGATAGGAGTCCCGCGCGGCGGCCGAATCGCCCTCGCCGAATCTCCGCAGCACCTCCACGCACCAATGCGGGACGAGGTTCCCCGGACCGCCCATGATGAACGCGCGGATTCCGAGACTCATCGCCGGTAGATAGAGGTACTCCCAGCCCGACATCACCAGAAAGTCCGTCCGCTGGCCCACAGCCGCCCAGATGCGCTGCAGGTTTTCCTGCGTGGAGGTCTCTTTTATCCCCGCTACCAGCGGGTGGGAGGCCAGTTCGGCGACGGTTTCGAAGCTGAGTTGGTTGTTCACCAGCGGGCAGTTGTAGGCGATGACCGGCGCGCCGCCCTCCTCGGCCAACCGGATGTAGAAGTCCTTTATCTCGGCCTGAGTCAAACGGAACCAGTGAGGCGGGGTGAGCAGAACGTAGTCCGCTCCCTCAGCCCGCGCATCGGCGATGTACTCGAGCGCCATCTCGGTGCGGGTGGCGAACACCCCGGCGATCAGCGGCACGCGGCCGCCAACGGCCTCGCGAGCCGTCTCCAGGATCCGACGGCGAGCCTGACGGTCGAAGGCGGCATATTCGCCCGCTACTCCGAGGACGAAGGCGCCGCTGACGCCCGCATCCAGAATGTGGCCGATCAGACGCCCGTACGCCGCCGGGTCGAACTGGCCGCGCGCGTCGAGCGGCGTCGCGATGGCGGGCGTGAGCCCGTATAGCTTCGTCAGATTACTTGTCATGTCTGGACCTCGATTCTTCTGATCTCGCGGTAGTCTGAGCGGGCGCGTACCGGACCGCCCCTCAGGCGGCTAGCGACTTCGCCCACCGCGATGGTTGCGCCGACTCCCACCGCGCCGTACCAAAACAGCCCCACATTGGTTCCGAACGCTACCCAACTAACCAGCGCCATTCCCGCGACCGCGCCCGCCAACGCTCCGCCGGCGGTGGCCCGGCGCGAAAAGATTGCCAGCAGGAACACCCCCAGCATGACGCCCCCTACAAACCCCTGAATCTTGGCGAACGCGGTGGCCAGGGCCCCGAGCTTGCCCGCGTACAGCGCGCCCACCGTCGTCACCACTCCCCACCCGATGGTCGCTACCCTCCCGCCAATAACGCATTCCCGCTCGCTGGCGCCCGGTCGGAAGATCCGCTTGTGGAAATCCACCACGGTGCACGTGGCGAGAGAATTGATACCCGCGCTCATCACACCCATTGAAGCGGCGAAAACGCCGCCCACCAGCAGCGCCGCTACCGTGCGCGGTAACTCGAGGCGAGTGAAGTGCCCGAGTACGTCGTCGGCGCTGGGCAAGGCTGCGCGTAGCGCCGGATTCTGCTGATAGAAAGCGAAAAGGAACACCCCCAGCACCAGCAGCACGAGATTGGTCGGCAGCACGAGCACCGAAACGGCTCGCAAGGACCGCGCACACTCGCTCTCCGCTTTGGCGGTGAAGTAGCGCTGGAGCACGGCTTGGTCGGTCCCGAGAGTGGCCAGCGCCATGACGGTGCCGCCTAGCAGGGTGGGCCACAGGGCGGTCTCCACGTTCAGCGCCGGCGAGAGGTCGACAATGCGCCACTTGCCGGCTTCCGACCCGATCTGCCAAACTGCCGCCAACCCTCCTTGAACGCGGGCCGTGGTTTCAAAAAAAACCACCGCGATGCCCCCAAAGACGATCGAGAACTGGAACACGTCCGTCCAGATCACGGCCCGGATCCCGCCGAGCGTCGTGTAGACGACGGTCATGCCGCCCATCAAAAGGATCGCGCCTGGCTTGCTCAGGCCCGTGATCTGACTGAGCAGCGTGGCGGGAGCGTAAATGGCGATCGCGACGTGAGCGCCTCGGATGAACAGGAACAGGAAGCTGGTGAGCGTCCGTACCCGCACGTCAAAGCGGCGCTCCAGGTACTCGTAGGCGCTGTAAAGCCGCAGGCGGCAATAAAAAGGCAGGAAGATGACGATGATGAGCCATGCCGCCACGCTGTAGCTGGCGGCGTACCAGAAGATGCTCAGGTTATGGGCGAACGCGTAGCCTGGGTTCCCCAGAATGGTGATCGCGCTCGTATCCGAAGCCAGAATCGAGATCGAAACGGGAAGCCAGCTCATCGACCGGCTACCCGCGAAGTACTCGGCCTGTCGGGAATCGCGCCGGTAAGATCGGGCCCCGATCGCCAGCAGAGCGGCGAAATATGCGGCCAGAAGCAGGTATTCGAATGTTCCGAACAAGGGTGGCTCCGCGAGCAGGAAAGGGAATTGTAACACTGCGGCCTCCGGCAGCCCGGGGCGTTCGATTGTCTGAAACCGTCAAATTGCGAACGGCCTATGCGGTCCGAGGAAACCTGCCAACGCGAATTGCCAAATCGACCTGAATACAGTGGCCTTTGAGGTATTGTTACGATTGCCGGGATTGGCGATCTCAAGTTACCCTCCTCCTTCATCCGATCGGCACCGTGGTCCGAGTGGCGGGGACGGAGCCCTCCATTCCGTGCCTGCCGAATCCGTGCTTCCGGCAGCAACGGCTGATCCTCAATCCTGCCCGGAAGCGATCTCCCAACCTGCGTGCGGATCAGATTATCGGCGGCTTGTGCACTGTGGTTCTCGGAAACCTCATCTTGAGATCCGAACTCGCGGGATCCGCACCCAATGCTGATGGAGTCCGACGGCTTCTTAATGATGGCGCTCGGTCGCCAATCCGTCCAAGCCGCCGCGAGCGCCACCAACGGAGGCGAAGAAGGGAATCGAACTCAGCAACTTCGAGGTTTGCGAGAGCCACAGGTGATCGAGCACGACGCCTAACTGGGCGTCCATGAACGAGGTCGCGGCGTGATAGGCGAGGATGGCCTGGCGTCGCTCGGGATCCGTCATTTCCGCATCGCCCTTGGTCGAAGTCAACGCGATGGGCGGGATGTCGTCGCGATCATTGGCGGGCGTCTTCGGCAGCGCGATATCCGATTCCTTGTAGAGATCGAAGTACTTCTTCGGCGCGACCCAAGGCAGGTGCGGCTTGTGGAAGCCGCAGCCGATGAAGAACGGCTTGTTCTTGTTGGCGCTGATCAAGGCGGCGATGCGGCGGGCCGTGGCGCCGTCCGGTTCTTCCTCGTCGGCGCGTTTGGTTTGCGCCCAACTGAGCTTGACGCCGCCTTCGCCTTGTTCTTCCTTCTTATTCTTCTTGCGGTCCGACGAGGGATCGCCCTAGCTGTAGGCGACTCCGGCCCGGCTTTCGGAGATGTCCCACTTCACCTGATATTCAAACCGGCCGTGCGCGATTTTGCCGACGCGGGCCGTGAAGTAGCCGTGGGCCTTGAAGTACTCCGGCAGAAAGACCGTATCCTTCAAGTAAGTTCGGGGCTCAACACTGTTGTTGAAGACTTGCGTGGTCTCCGGGCGGCGGCCGCTTAACAAAGAAGTGCGTGAGGGATTGCAGAGAGGGAAGTTGCAATACGCCCGGTCGAAGCGGACGGCGCGTTTGGCGAGCCGTTCGATGTTGGGCGTCTTTACGAGCGGGTCGCCGTAGATCGAGAGCCGGTTGTTGAGATCGTCGACGGCGATCATCAAAACGTTGAGTCTGCGTGGCTGGGCGGCTAAGTGCGCCGCGAAAGGAATTTGGAAGAGACCGCGGCGTGTCATGGCTAGAACAATGGGGTGGCTTGGTAGAGCACCAGGTCGTCGTCCGCCGTGCCGGCCAGAAAGAAGACGGTTCCGTCGTCGCGGAAATCGATCGAGTTGATGCGGATGAGATAGTCGCCTTCGGCGGTTGGGCGGAAGAGGTTTGCTACCTGATAAAGCTTGTCGCCCCGTC
>Ga0194131_10011322_pt1 | contig 10680 bp, 12 predicted proteins | sample TA2KigO120mmetaG_FD_148631 | JGI IMG/M metagenome (GOLD analysis project Ga0194131, IMG submission 148631) | Freshwater microbial communities from Lake Tanganyika, Tanzania - TA2015053 Kigoma Offshore 120m | ecosystem: Environmental > Aquatic > Freshwater > Lake | place: Tanzania: Lake... | reverse complement strand
TGTTTCATCGGTCTCATCCTCATCCCCTTCAACGGTGACGATGAGCCGAAAATCCTCCGCTAGCCAAACACATCAATCTGTCTCAGGGGTGCTGACGGGGAACAGAACGTGCTGGAGGCCGTGGTCAAAAGCCAGATGCAGGCGGGAGACATGCCGGGAGCGGTGGCGCTGGCCGATCGCTATCCGCGGCGTCAAGCGAGGCTTCTGGTCGAGATCGCACGCTTCGTCGCCAAAGACGATGCTGCGGTGCATGCCGTCGTCGGACGGATCGTCGATGCCCCTTCTCGTCCCATGGCACTTCTCACGGTCATCGACGCGCGACTCGCGGCCGGCAATCGTGAAGGCGCCCGAACGATGCTACGGACGCTGTTGGGCGACGGCGCGGCGCTCCGTTCGATGTACTTCCCCGATGTCCGCCGCGCGGTCGTCGCACTCGGGCGCGTTGGCGATGCCGCTGGTGCGGTGATGATCAGCCATCGCCTGGCGACTGCTAGCGACAGGGCTCACACGCTCGTGGGTGCGGCCGAGACGGTCCTCGACGACGCTCCGGTCGCGCGCAGTTTGGTCGAGGCCGGCGCATGGGCGAGCAACACCGTGGACGAAGATTGGACACGCGACTCGCTCCTCGGTCGCCTCGCTTCGCTCTACCGTCGCCTCGGAATGATCCCGGAGGCCGAAACCGCCCTCCAGGCGACCACCCCGATGGGCCGGGCCCTAGCGCTCCGCAAGGTCGCATTCCCCAACGAGCGCTGACCGTCGCGGCACGCGCGGGCTCCAGGCTGCTTTCCGTGCCGACGACAATGTCTCATCGACGTGACTATGACGACTATGATGACCTGTTCGTTGGGGAGCGCCCATGGATGGCGTCTGGACTGTGGTCGAAGCCAAAGCAAAGTTCAGCGAACTCACCGAACGTGTGCGACGTGATGGCCTCTTCGCCGCCTCGCCGTTGCACGGTGCGAAGCTGAAAATCAGGCGCAGCAAGAGCCGTACGCGGCCGGTCTCCCTGTGAGCTTCTTGCTCGATACCAACGTTATTTCGGAGGGGCTAACAGCGCGCGCGTGTAGGCGCTCACCCAGCGACCTACGATGACCGGCGCCAGCCGAATTGATCGAACGCCCTTGAGCAGTGCGAGCGTGCACGCTCCGGGCGACCTGCGCTAGGGTCACGACCGCCAACGACGCCCCGCTATGGACCCCCTGCACAAATACGTTCTCCCCGCCCCCTGGGCCCTGTGGGGCGTTTCTTGGTTGGCGGGATTGCGGGGCAACAAGCCCGCGGTGCGACGCGAAACGGCGATGCAACGCCATGCGCACGTCGTACCGATGGTGCTGGCGGGGGCCCTCGTCGCCGTGCCTCAACTCCCGTTTGGCGTCCTCGATGATCGGGTCCTGCCGCGCAACCTGACGGGTCTCGCCGGCGGCACGGGGCTAGCGCTCGCCGGACTTCTCTGGTGTGCGTGGGCGCGTGTGTCGCTCGGCCGCAACTGGAGCGGCAGCGTCACGATCAAAGCGGACCATCAGCTCGTGACCACCGGTCCCTACGCCTGGTTGCGTCACCCGATCTACGCCGGCCTCCTGCTCGCCTTTCTCGGCTCCGCGCTGGCCCTCGGCGAGTGGAGCGGCGTGCTCGCGTTCATGATCTGCCTCTTCGCTCTGTGGGCCAAATGGCGCCGCGAGGACGCCTGGCTCGCTGCAGCGTTCGGAGAAACCTACGCCCAATATCGTCAGCGTGTGCCGACGTTGATTCCGTTCCCACGAAGTGAGCGCTGATTCCTGACCAGGAGTGAAGACGATGACTGCCGAACGAATGACGACACACCTACGCCGGTTGCTGCGGGATCAAAGTCCGGTTCGCGCCGCCGGCGTGTTCGACGCTATTTCGGCCAAGCTAGCCGAGCGCGCCGGGTTTGCCTGCATCCACGCGAGTGGCGGCTCGATTTCTCGCGCCGAGGGTTATCCCGACCTCGGGCTGCTCGGCCTTTCGGAGATGACTCGCCGCGTCGAGACGATCGTTCAATCCTGCAACATCCCGGTGGTCGCCGATGCCGACACCGGCTACGGCAACGCCTTGAACGCCCAGCGCACGGTGCGGGAATACGAGCGCGCCGGAGCCGCCGGCCTACACATGGAAGACCAGGTGTTCCCCAAGCGCTGCGGGCTGTTCGACGGGATCGAGGTCGTCCGTCGCGCTGAGATGGTGGGCAAGATCAAGGCCGCGGTCGATGCCCGACGCGATCGCGACTTCCTGATCATCGCCCGCAGCGATGCCGTTAAGCCCGAGGGTCTTGCCGCCGGGCTCGATCGCGCGGCGGCCTACCTCGAAGCCGGCGCCGACATGCTGTTCATGGAAGCCGTGCGTACGCCGGCCGACCTCGAGACCGTGGCCAAACGGTTTCCCGGCCCCAAGCTGTTCAACATGGCGGCGGCGGGTGAGCCGTGCCCGTTGCCGTTCCCGCGCATGGCCGCGCTCGGCTACTCGCTGATCATCTACCCGTCTGATTCCCAACGTGTGGCGATCCGCGCAATGAGCGAGGTATTCGCCGCGATCCTGCGTGACGGGCACGCGGGCGCGATGAAGAACGCCCTATCGACGCCGGCCGAACGCGATGAGCTGGCCGACTTGAGCGGTTACATGGAGCGCAGCAAGCGCTACGGGGCGTGAGTCTCAGCGCGCCAGTGTAATCTCGTGGTAGTTGTAGCGCGTATTGTCGTTCCTGAAGCCCTGCACACGCCGATGCAGGCCGGTTAGATCGACGAGTTCGACCAGGAACAACATTCCTGAGTTCTCGGCATTGAGGCGCATGAGTTGTTTCAGCGTCGCCTCGCGGCGGGCCGCATCCGTATCGCTCTTGGCTGCATCCAGCAACCTCTGCTCGGCGTCATCGCAATAGTACGCCGGCCGCTTGTCGCACGATGAGTCGCGAATCCCGTCGAGCGAATCGAGATTCACCATATTGCAGTGCTGTTCGAAGATCGCTCCCTTGAACCTGACAGAAGCGGCTGTGGCGCCGGGATTCCAGTTCTTGAGAAAGTCGGCGAGCGACAACGGCTCGAGGGCCACCTTGATACCAATGGCCCCCAACTGTTGGCTCACGAGCTGGTTGACGTCAGTAAGGCCTGGAAACGGGCTCGGGGCAAAGGCATGCACCGTTGTCTCGAAGCCGTTGGTGAAGCCCGCCTCCGCCAACAGTTGTCGCGCCCGAGTTGGGTCGAACGGAATCGGCGGCACACCGGCATCGTAGCCCGTCGCCCCAGGCAAGCTGCACTGGTTCGCCGGACGCGTCCGGCCACGAAAGATGTGTTCGACGAAGTTCTTGCGATCGATCGCCAGATTGGCCGCTTGGCGCACGCGCTTGTCCTTGAATGGCGTGTCGCGCGAAACGCTGATGAGTTTCAGCGTCGCCACCTGTGGCCGTGGCGCAAAGTCGACCTTGTGCCCGGCCCCCTCGACCACGGGGATGTCGTCCATGTCCATCCCTTGTGCGATGTCGAGCTGCCCTGAGATGATCGCCGAGCGCCGCGCCGTCCGATCCGGAATCTTCTGCACCGAGAGCTTGGGGGTCCTGGCTGGCCGCCAGGAATCGCCAAACGCTTCATAGTCGGTCCCGTTCGGGCCCCATTCGGTGACGCGATAGGAGCCACTCCCCACAGGCTTCTTGGCGAATCCCTCCTTGCCGAGCTCGGCCCACGCTTTGGGCGCCGGCATCCAGAATGACTGGATGATTTTGGGTAGGAGTGGGTTCGGCGTCTTCGACTTGATCTCGACGGTCAGAGGATCGATCGCCCGTGCCGAATCGAACCCAATCTGGTTCACCTGAGCACCAACGTTGGTAGCCTTGCCCGCGTCACTGTTGAGCCAGGTGAGGTACGCAGCGATCCCAGAGGAATCGAGCATTTCCCCGTTATGAAACTTGACGTTGGGCCGCAAACGATAGACCCAGGTCGTGGCGTCGGTATTGCGCCACTCGGTCGCCAGCAAAGGCGAATAGCTACCGTCAGCATTGACCAACGCCAGCGCGTCGTAAATCGGTCCGAGCATGTAGGAGAACGGCGATCGCGTCGAAAAAGTGGGCTCGCCCGACGGCGCGCCCAACACGTCGCCGACCCTGATTGTATCAGCCGGCTGGGCCAGGACCGGCCCAGCGGTTGCTAGCTGCGCTATGACGAGCGCCTGAGCGCTCCTAACTCGCCATCCCATGGTTCCCCCTGTCGCCGAGCACCTAGACCTCGGCCTTCAGGCCGACCGCCTCGGCCCCTTGAACGGCCCATGCCTCGTCGTTGTCGCCGCCGGCCGGGCCAGCAACGCCGACAGCACCGACGATGCGTTTCTTTCGATCGCGGAGGAGCACGCTGCCTTTAATCGGCAAGAAGCGCCCATCGGAGATGTCCGTGAGGGCGCCCAACAGCGCCCGCTTCATCAACGCCTCGCCACTTGCCTTGACGCCGCGCCGCAGCGCGACAGCAGCCCAGGCCTTGGCGCGCGACATCTCGACATAGAAGAAACCCGCGTCTTCGTGACGCTTGAGCACGAGCAGGTTGCCGCCTTCATCGACCACGGCCACGGCGAACGGGTGTCCCTCGCCAGCCGCCAATATCTTGCTGGCCAGCCGGTTGGCTCGCTTCAGTGTCAGCATCACCGGTTATTCCGCCGCGACGCGACCGGGCGCACGGCTGGGTCGCGTCCAGCACAATGGGAACAGATCACCGCGCGGCGGCGTGCCGCGCACCATCGTCTCGGGAGTCATGCCCGGGATGCTCAGACACTCGGGACGCCAGTCCCAGACGATATCCTCGCCGACCCACCGCGTCGTCAGCGCGATGCGAGTCTGAGTGTCGTGGTAGTTCCCCGCCGAATAGTGATACGAACGCGGGTGCAAGACCAGTGCATCGCCCGGCTGCATCGACCATTTCAGGAACCGCACGTTGGGATCGCCACGACGTTCGTTGTAATTGATCCACGGCGGGCGATTGGGTGGGTGATCGGCCGCCAGCGCGCGCGCATTGGCACCTGCGATAGGCCAATAGACGGTGCGATCCTTGTGGGTGCCGGCCACGACCTCGAGCGAATTCTCGTCGGTGATCGGTGTGAAAGGCACCCAGAACGACGGGATCATGTCGCCGTCGAGGGGCCAAGCGGCCATATCGTTGTGCCACATCGTTTCTTCGCGGCACTTCGGTTCTTTGGCGAAGATTTGATCCCAAAAAAAGCGAACCTCGTTGGCGCCGATCACCTCGCCGACGATCTCGGCCACCGGAGATTCGTGGACGTAAGCCCGGAAGTCGTCGTCGACCAACCACATGAATTTGAGCGAGAGAAACCCCGATTTACGCCGCTGTGCGAGCCGGTCGGGGTTGTAGATGTTGGTCAGTTCCTTGCGCAGGCGTTCATCGCCCAGCAGTTCCGGGCGGTCGGTCTTCAACAAGCTATAATCCTGCGGTGCGGCCAACACGCGCTCGCAGGCGTTACGCATGCGTTCGATCCAATCCTGACTCAGGATACTGCGCAGGCACACCGCGCCGTCGCGATCGTACGTGGCGATCTCTTCCTTGGTGACAGCACGCAACGGACGACGGTTCATGGGCGCCCCCGCGAATGATCACTGAGGGTAGCGCCGTTTGGGTGGGCCGTCGATGACCGATGCGCTGCCCCCCTCCCTCGTTCAGGGAGAGGGAGCATCGGGAACGTTACTTCCAGCCGCCGAACGTGAACCACGCGCGGCCGTGGCCGTGGAAGCGCTCTTTCTTGTCCGTCGCTTTGGCCACCGCCTCGAATTCCGCCCGCGGCGTGTACGACCAGTTGGGGATCTTCTCGAAGTGGAGCTTGTTCTTCTTGAAGCCCGCTTTGGTCAACGTCTTGATGAAGTCGAGGTTGCGGAAGGCCTCGTAGTGCGGCTCGTTGTTATAGAACGCATCCCAGTCGTAATAGAAGTTCTGATATTCGGTGGCGTGTGACGCTGGCGGCAGTTCCATGTGGATCATCAGCCCACCCGGCTTCAACATCCGGTAGCACCCCTTGAGGATGCGGTGGGTCGCCGGTACCGACACCTCGTGGAAGAAGAAACTCGAGGTGATCAGATCGAAGTGGCCATCCGGGAACTTCGGATGTTCGGCGTCCTGTTGATGGAAATGAATGGGCTTTCCGGTCGCCTCGGCGAGCGCATGGCCGTATCGCAGCATCGGGGCGCCGACGTCGATGCCGTGGACCTCGGCGTCCGGGAACACCTCGAGATAGGGCGCCGTGTTGGCCCCCGCCGTGCATCCGATGTCCAAGATACGCTTGGGCTTGAACTTCGGATTCCGAAGCTTCACGAAGTGCGCGATCGAACGCGCGATGTCGCTCGTGATCGACGGGCCGAAGCCGCCGAAGAACACCTGCGACCCCTTGTGGTAGACCGCGCCCTGCGACGCGTCGTCCTTGGTGAACTCGGTCTGGAAGCAGCCCGGCATCTGGTGCACGTCGAGCTGGGTGACGTATTGCGGTAGCTTCAGCCTGGCATCGAGTTCGAGCGAACCACCGGCGGGATTGGCTTCGCGCGCGTCCCTGGCCACTTGGTTGATGGCCGGCACGACGCGCTCGACCGCGGGCTGAACCGACCACCACGTCATGAACTGGGCGTTGTAACGCAGGCTCGACCATGCCTCGAAGATCGGCTCGTGCAGCATCGCCCGCCGGATATCGCGCCCGCTCTTGGGCTTGCGGCCGGTTCGGCGCTCGACCTTCGGCGCCACCTTCTTCTCGTAGACCACGCGCATGTCGTTGGCGAAGTCGACCAGAATCTTACGCCGGAGATTCGAGATGAACTTCTGGCGCTGATGTTCATCGTGCGTCGGCTCGACCAATTCGGAAATGTTGCGGATATTCGACATCGTGGTTCTCCTCTCGTTATTTCCAGCCGCCGAACGTGAACCAGACGCGGCCCACGCCGTGCTCGCGGCGCTTGGTGTTCGTACCCCGCGCCGTCGCGAGGAACTCTTCCCGCGGCGTCGAGGCGTAATTGGGAATCCGCACGAGGTGGAGCTTGTCCCTCTTGAACCCGGCCGCCATCAGGGCCCTGGGAAAATCCATGGCGCGGAAGCGCTCGTAGTGCGGCTCGTTGTTATAGAGCGCGTCCCAATCGTAGTAGAAGTTCTGATACGCATCCGTCAGCGCCGTCGGCGGCAACTCCATATGGATCATCGCGCCGCCCGGCTTCAGCATCCGATAGCACTCCTTGAGGATGCGCTGCGTCGCCGGCACCGACACCTCGTGGAAGAAAAAGCTCGAAGTGATCAAGTCGAAGTGGTTGTCCGGAAAGCCGGGCGCTTCGGCGCTGCGCTGGTGGAAGTGCACCGCCAACCCTTGCGCCTCGGCGAGCGCATGGCCGAAGCGCAGGCAAGGCGCACCAACGTCAATGCCGTGAACCTCGGCGTTCGGAAATAGCTCTTTGTACGGGAGCGTGTTCGAGCCTGCGGTGCAACCCATGTCGAGGATGCGCTTGGGCTGAAACTTGGGGAAGCGCGCCTTGAGGTAGTGCGCGATTGAACGCGCTACATCGCCCTTGGGCTTCAGGTTGGACCCGAGCCCACCGTAGAAAACATTGGCGCCGTAGTGATAGATCGCGCCCTGCGCGACGTCGTCCTTGGCGTACTCGCTGTGAAAGCAACCCGGCATCTGATGCACGTCGAGTTGCGTCACGTACCCCGGGATCGCGAGGTTGCGGTCGATCTCGAGGCTGCCGCCGGCCGGACTCTGTCGAGCGGCGTCGCGCGCCGCCTCGATCAGGGTCGGCAGCGAGCGCTCGACTGCCGGCTGCACCGACCACCAGGTCATGAACTGCGCGTTGTAACGGAGGCTCGACCAGGCCTCGTAGATCGGCTCATGGCGCATGGCGCGTCGGATCTCGCGGCCATCCCTGGGCTTACGCCGATTCACGTGTTCGAAGCGTGGCTCGACCTTCTGCTCGTAGACCGTCTTCATGTCCCTGGCGAAGTCCATGAGGACTTTCTTGCGCAGGATCGAAATGAAGCGTTGCCGGTGCCCTTCGTCGTGCGACGGCTCGACCAACTCGCCGACGTTGCGGATCTTGCCCACGCTCTTCCCCTGTCACGCCTTGCCTAGTGTCCGGCTTCGAGCTTTTCAGCCTCTTCGTGCAGGATCTGGAATACCCGTCCGATGTAGGCGTCCCGCCGTGCGGTCCGCTCGGTTTCTTCGGCGTCGCCCGGACGATAGGCTTCGATGTCCTTGCGCCGCACCACCCCGTTCTTGTCGAGCAAGCGCTCGATCGTCTCGATGCGATCCATAGCCACCGAGAGTTCCTGGGTCAGCATGATGATGAACGAGAATATCTGGTCGTTTGCCGGGTCGCGGTAAAAGCCCGCGCGCTTTCCCTTGGCGTGGATCGGCAACCTGACCGGCTGGCCACCGTTGCTTTTCGCTTTCGTCCCGTTGGTCTTCTTTCTTGCCTTCGCCATCACGTCCTCCTAATACGGAAAGGGCCGAGCAGATCATGCCCGGCCCTTGTCACTTCTTGGTTGATCTAGGTCATCCCGACCCGGGCGGCTATCTCTTCCAGCCGCCGAAGGTAAACCACACGGCGCCGCCGCCATGGTCGCGCCGCGCCGTCTGCCCGCGCCCCTCGACCACCGCCTTGAACTCCTCGGGCTTGGTCGTGGCGTAGTTCGGGATCCGGATCATCTCCAGGTCCTTCTTCTTGAAGCCTGCTTCCACCAGGGTCTTCGGGAAGTCGAGGTTGCGGAACGCCTCGTAGTGCGGTTCGTTGTTATAGAAGGCGTCCCAGTCGAGATAGAAATTGTAGTAGGCGTCCGTCAGGGCCGAGGGGGGCAGCTCCATGTGCAGCACGAGGCCGCCCGGTTTCAGGATGCGGTGGCACTCCTTGAGCACGTTCCTCGTCGCCGGCACCGAGAGCTCGTGGAAGAAGAAGCTCGACGTGATCAGGTCGAAGTAATTGTCCGGGAAATTCGTCTTCTCGGCGCTCTGCTGACTGAAGTGGATCGCGTGCCCCTCGGCTTCGGCCCGCGCGTGGCCGAAACGCAAACACGGCGCGCCGACGTCGATGCCATGCACCTCGGCCTGCGGGAAGATTTCCTTGTAGGGCATCGTGTTCGAGCCGGCGGTGCAGCCCATGTCGAGAATGCGCTTGGGCTTGAAGCCCTTGTGCTTCAGGTACTGCGCGATGGTCTGGCCGACCGAACCCTTGTTGCCACGGCGGTGCGCCAAGCCGCCGGAAAAGACGGTCGTTCCATAGAAGTAGACGGCACCCTGGGCGACGTCGTCCTTGGTGAACTCGGTCTGAAAGCACCCCGGCATCTGGTGCACGTCGAGCTGGCTGACGTAGCCGGGGATATGCAGCTTGTTATCGAGTTCCAACGATCCACCGGCCGGATTGGCGAGATGCGCGTCCTTGGCCGCCTGGATCAACTCCGGCAACTGTCGCTCCACGGCCGGCTGAACCGACCACCAGGTCATATATTGCGCGTTGTAGCGAAGGCTCGACCACGCTTCGAAGACCGGCTCGTGCAGCATCGCGCGGCGGATCTCGCGTGCGTCCTTGGGCGCTTTCCCGGTGCGGCGCTTGTGTCGCCCCGCCACTTTCTTCTCGTAGACCGTCTTCATGTCCTTGGCGAAATCGACCAGGACCTTCTTGCGGAGCACCGAGACGAAGCGCTGGCGATGGACCTCGTCATGGGTCGAGTCGAGCATCCGGCCGACGTTTTTGATGTTGGCATGAGCGTCCATGGGAACCTCCGGTGGAACGGTTGACATATCTTAGCCCAGCCGCGTGCCCCGGCGCAGCCTTCCCCGCACGCTTGGCTGCGGCCCGCCGTCGCGGTATGCCTTGAGACTCAGGAAGGATCCCATGGCCGACATCGAAATTTTCAGCGCCAACGCCTGCCCCTACGCCCAGCGGACACGCTTCATGTTGACCGAGAAGGGCGTCCCGTTCTCGTTGACCGAGATCGATCTCCGCAACAAGCCCGCCTGGTTCAAGGACGTCTCGCCCTACGGCAAAGTGCCGGTGATCCGTCACCGCGGCCAGGTGATCTACGAATCGGCGATCATCAACGAGTACCTCGAGGAGGTGTTTCCCGAGCCGCCATTGATGCCCCGGGACCCGGCTGAACGCGCCAAGGTGCGGATCTGGATCGACTACGCCAATGCGCGCCTCGCCGGTCCGTTCTTCTACTTGTTGATCGAAAAAGACCCGGCCAAGCGCGCGCAGCACGCCAAGGACTTCATCGCGGCGATCGCGTTCGTCGAGGAGCACGCGTTCGGCAACGGTTGGACCGGCCCCTACTGGCTGGGCAAGGCCCTGTCGCTCGCCGATCTCACGTACTTTCCTTATGCGGAGCGGTTCTCGCTGCTCGAGCATTACCGCGGTGTCGATGCCTTCGCGGGCAACACTAGGCTCAAACGTTGGTTCGGCGCGATGCTCGAACGGCCGGCCGCGAAGGCCACCGGCAACAGCCGTGCGTTCTACATCGAGAAATACAAGGACCTGGTCGCCGCCTGATCAACGACAGGTTACCTTGTAGTGTGGTCCAGTAGGGGGCTTGAGGTTGATATTGCGGGCGACGCTGAGGTGTTCCCCGTCAGCACCCCTGAGACAGATTGATGTGTTTGGCTAGCGGAGGATTTTCGGCTCATCGTCACCGTTGAAGGGGATGAGGATGAGACCGA
>Ga0194131_10011319_pt1 | contig 10683 bp, 10 predicted proteins | sample TA2KigO120mmetaG_FD_148631 | JGI IMG/M metagenome (GOLD analysis project Ga0194131, IMG submission 148631) | Freshwater microbial communities from Lake Tanganyika, Tanzania - TA2015053 Kigoma Offshore 120m | ecosystem: Environmental > Aquatic > Freshwater > Lake | place: Tanzania: Lake... | reverse complement strand
CCTGCTCTTCGGTCCCCATCGTCCAGAGGCCTAGGACGCGGCCCTTTCAAGGCTGAAACCCGGGTTCGAATCCCGGTGGGGACGCCAAATTATTTTCGGCGGGTAGAACAGGGGTTAAGTACTTGAACGCGTGAGTGCTTACCCCGGTTCGAACAAATCCTTTTCCGTCGAACACCACTCCATCAGGGAAGAACAGCTGCTGCAGGCGCTGGCGCTGTTCGAGCGACGCCTGCACCCACAGGTCCGCGGCGCGCGGTAAAACGCGCTCTGCGAAGGCCAGGATGCCCTCCACGTCGAACTTTTCCAGCTGGCCGGAGTGACGGTCGATCTCCAGCATCGTGAGTTCCTGGCGCAGCCTATCCTTGTGGCGGTCGTAGGTGTCGATGTCGATGGAACGCTCGAAGAGAAATGCTTCGTCGAGGCGGTCGAGCTTCTGCTGGATCGCCTTTCCTCTCCGCTCGATGTCGGCCACGTCTCGGCAGACCTCAGCTTTGCGGTGCTCCCACACACGGAGCACGTGCTCCTTAACGAGCCCAAAGGCGCGCAAAGCGTGCATGGATGATCCCAAGGTCGTGAAAGATCTTCGAGAGCACTGGTATGGAAGTGACTGACGCCGAGACGGCGATCACGAGGAGCAACGCCGTTCGATTACCCACCGGCCCGATCATCGCGGCAAGCGGCAGCCACGGGGCGATCGCCAACGCGATCGCGAAGGGCAGGCCGGCACCGATGCCAGCGAGCCACGCGATTGGTCGGGCGTCTTCGCGGCGGCACACCCTTCGTCTCGGCACCCGCCGCAAACATCAGCAACACGAGTCCGAGATTGAACAGAAACCCAACGGCAGCTTGATGCTTCAGCCCGGCAAGTGACGTGTCCCCGGTGTGGAAGATCGCGTTCGAGACCTCCGGCACGAACTGGCCCAGCACCGTGGGCCCAAGGAGGATGCCGGCGACGACTTCACCAGCCACGCGTGGCTGGCGCAGGCGAGCGAAGATCCATCCACACACATGCGCGACGGCGATCAACAACAGGAGCAGGAGGGTGAAGCTGCCGAATTCGGTACTGGTCACCGATGGAGCCTCTGAGGATGTTGGCCTGTCGACATCAACGTTCCAGATTACCAGTTCCAATCGCGGCCGGGACGTGGCGTCTGCACCAGATTCCCGCCGACGGATGTCTGGCGACAACAACGACAGGCGTAGCCGCTCCTCGGTCCGAGCGTCGACGCTCGCTCTTCTCGCGCAGTCGCCTGACGCTCGAAGCAAAGGTCCCTGCTCTGCGTGCTACCATCTGGCGGTCGCGCGGCGGCGGGGCCGCGCGCACGACATCGGAGGGCCTGTAATGAGGCTGTGTGTCGCGGCGCTCATGCTGATGGTGGGGACGATCCCGACCGGAGCCCAGTGGCTGGACCGGCCAACCGCTGGCATTCCGCGCAATCCCGACGGCACGCCGAACCTCACCGCGCCGGCCCCGCGCGGGCCCGACGGCAAGCCGGATTTGACGGGGGTGTGGAACGGGACGGTGTCCGTCCCTCCCTTCGATCCTGCCAACGCGCAGCCGTGGGTCATCGACCTCGCCCGCCAGCGTCAGCAGGAGTACTACAGGGCGCGTCCCTCCTATCAGTGCCTGCCGAGCGGGCCCGAGGCCGACAGATTCGGCGGGTGGAAGCGCTTCCTCCAGACGCCAACGGCTCTCGCGATCCTGAACGACGATCTCACCTATCGCGTGATCTTCATGGACGGCCGCGAGCTGGAGGCCAACCCCGCTCCAAGCTGGATGGGATACTCGGTAGGGGGGTGGGACGGCGAGACCCTGATCGTGGACAGCGCCGGATTCAACGACAAGACGTGGCTGACCCAGCGCGGGCTGCCGCATTCCGAGGCGCTGCGTGTGCGGGAGCGATACCGGCGCGTGGACGTCGGCCGCCTGCAGGTCGAGGTGACCTTCACCGATCCGGCCACGTACGCGAAGCCCTGGGGCTTCACGGCCACTATGAGGCTGGCCGCCGATACAGACATGCTCGAGTCGGTCTGCGAGCGCAGCAGCGAGCACTGGGTCGGCAGCTTCTCGGACGCCGCGAATCGGGCCGTATCGGTTGCGCCCGACGTGCTGGCACGGTACGTCGGGGTGTACAGCGGGCTCTACCAGGGAACCAAGCGGACCGTCGAGGTGTCGCTGTCAGGCGGCCAGTTGATTGCCACGTTCGTCGGCGTCCCCGGCGTCGGCGCCCCCGGCATCGGCCTCGATGCGGTCGAGACGCGGCTGCTGGTGCCGCAATCCCAGACGCTGTTTGAAGGCCAGGGACTGTTCTATCAGTTCACTGTCGACGACGCGGGCAGGGTGACCGATGTCGTGGAGATTCGCACATCGGGCTCCTATCGGTACCCGCGGCTGAGTCGACCGGAAACGACGCCGGCGCGTTGACTGCTGATCGTCAGGCGTCTCGACCGCCTCGGTCGGAACCTGGCATCCGGTCGTAACGCTCGAGGATCGCTCCGCGCACGGGATGGTGATGCAGCACCTGGCGGCTCTGGCCAGGGCTGGCGCGAAGGACTCCTTCCATTCCCAGACTCCCTCGAAGGCCTCGCGCACGACAGAACGCCCCGCGGCCTCCCGCGGCTCCATCTGACGTCGGATCGGAGTGCGGTCAGATCACTTGTTCGAAGACGCAGGGACGACATCCTTCATCAGCTCGTTGAAGAGGAGCTGCTGCGAGACCGCGCAAATCATCTCTCGAATATCGAAGTCCGGTGAATTCATCCCGAGACGGAATTTGTTGAGCGGTACCCAGGGCCTGGTATACATCTTCGGGTCGGTAATGGTCACCGTCAGGTCGATGTTGAATTCGTCCACGCGATGAAAGATTTCTTCCACGGACAGTTGGTCGCTATGCGGCCGCCCCGTATTGTCGATCCAGGTGCTTTCTTCCAGCCCGATGGTCGTGACCACCAGCGTGGTAGGGTCCACCCACCTGCCAACCGAGTATCCGAACCACCGTGGCTCGGTGATTTCCGTGGGCAGTTCTCGCCCATCCGTCCAGATGTTGCGCCATGTCCTGGTATTTTGATAGAGGATCAGCACCTGTCTCGGGGTTTGAACGATCTGCACTCCCCTGAGGTTGAAGAGATTTATGCGCGGGAACCCAATCGGATCACAGGTGTTGAAGGGATCATTGATCTCCGAAATCGGAGCCTGGTTGACTCCGAAGCCCGCCTTACGGGAGTTCATCGTGTCTTTCCCCAGAGCCGTATACGGCATCAGGGCCTCATGCGCCGGATCCGAGGGCATGTCCCGGGGGCCGCTCGCAAAAACCCCGTCCCTGTACCCTGGGACCGGCTCCCAAATTCCAGATAGATCATGGACGGGAGCGGGCCCGGGCTTCTTACCGGAAGCCTCCAAGGACGTTTGCGGGCGGTTCCAACCGTCGACATGAATATTCTCGTTCTGGCCACTGGCCAGCTTGGCGGCCGTGTCCGCCTGCGGCGCCGGAGGAGCGGTTTGAGCGCGTGTGACGGGCGAAAATGTCAGCGCGGCAAGAACAATCGTTGGACCGACACAACGCTTCAGCATGTTCGCGATCCTTTTCTTGGTGTAGAGCCCGTCAGTGGTATCAGTCTCGAGATCCCGCGGTGCCTGGGGGACTCGAGCCCACTCTGCCGCTCGACGCGACCCGCTTCGCGCGACCCATCCCCTTTCACCATTGCCTATGGCACTGACGAATGCATCACATAGCCGTTGGCGAGGATGATCCGACTGATACGGCCGACGGGCACATTCTTGGATGTCGCAGACATCACAACCGTAACCTCGTCTCCAGGCTTGAACGTCTTCGCGGTGAAGCCAAAGTTGACGAGAGTGGACGGCGCATTGTTCTCGCAGACCCAATGCACGACGTTGCCCTTTTCATCCTTCACATCGACCTTCAGGAAGGAATGGGGATTCGTCCAGAGCCACGCGGTTACGGTCCCCTTGATCGTGACTTCTGCGTTGTCGTACGAGGCGTTTCCGTGATGCGCGAACAGCGGACTTGAAACGACGAACAGGCCAACCGCCACGAGCAAGCTCGACCGAAGCGTATTTCTCATGAAAGCCCTCCCAAGTGTTTCTGGCTTCCTCCGCCATATGGGACGATGGAGAACCCTCCCTTTGGTTCAGAGCCCGCCGCCACCCATCCGCTCAGCGCGGATTGCCCTCCACACGGCGCTGATCCTCGCACCCGCCGCGCCAGGTCCAGCGTTTCCACGACGTCGGTCGCTCGCATCGTCGGGTGGAGCAGCCACGCCTGGCTGGGCGGAGCTGTTGGGCCGAGCAACGGCCGCTGATCGGGATCTTCCAGCCATGTCCAGGCGGCCCAACCTGTCGATTCTCGGAGTCGAGCCATCTGTCGCAAGAACGACTCGACCTGGTCCCAATTCGGGACGCTCAGAGAGGCCAGCCGACGTACGACGCCCGCCGGCGGCGGCCAACGCTGACACATGCGGACGCCAGCGCGAGGTCGCGCTCGGAGCCCAAGCGAACGGGAGCAACTGCGGCGGATCGCCCGGAGATCCACGAGCCGGCGCGGGCTCCGGTGCAGCCTAACAGCTCTCGTACAGGAGCATTTCCTTCCCGTCGGCTTTCACGATTTTCGAGAGCTTCAGCACGTTCGATCCGTCCGAGAAGCGATTGCCCGTCCCGGTGATCACGTCTCCCGGTTTGAGGGTGTCCTTGGCCCAGGAATTCGCCGTCATACGACCCAGATTGGGGCCCCCGACGCTCCACTTCTCGACGGTGCCGTCGGCCTTCTTGACGTCGAGCGCGATCATCACGTGCGGATTGGCGAAGGTGTACTCCGTCACGGTCCCCGTCACGGTGGTCGGCGTCGAGCAGTTGACGGGCCAGGTGTGATGGGCGGACAACGGACTGGCAGCCACGAGCACTCCGAGAGCGCCGAGCACGATGATTTGCAGCGTGGTGATCACGTCATACCTCCTGCGTCACAAGCTCCTTCACGGCAGACCAAGCCGACCCGAGACATGCTATCAAAAACGAGGCGCGCCCACGCCTTCCTCTGGCATGCTTCCGGTACGGGCGCTGCCACAGGCGGGTGTCGCCCTGGCCGCGCGTTCCACCCTGCCAGGTGGCGTATGCTACAGACGTCTGGGGGCAAGACGCCCCATGGTCAGGAACGGGGAGATCGCTTATGCATCCTATGCGTCCCGTGCTCGCAGGCTGCCTGTCGATGGTGGGGCTCCTGGTGCTGTCCTCGGTCGCCTCCGCCCAGGGGGCGGTCAGGGTCTTCGCGGGCGGCGCCGTGACCGCGATCGCGCGGGAAGCGGGCGAGGCCCTGGCGCGCGGTTCGGGCCCGTCGGTGGTCGTCGTCACCGACACGACAGGGGCGCTCCAGACGCGGCTGGAGAAGGAGCGCGCCGACGTGATGTTCGCGGCGGCGCCGGCAATCGACGCGCTGGAGAAGGCCGGGAGACTGGTGCCGGGAACCCGGGTCGACGTGGCGCGCGCGTTAATCGGCGTCGGCGTACGGGCCGGCGCGCCGCTGCCCGATCTGTCGACCCCGGAGACGGTCAGGGCCGCGCTGCTCAAGGCCCGGTCGGTCGCCTACGTGAATCCGGCGGCGGGCGGGACGTCCGGCACCTTCTTCGAGGGGCTCCTGGGGCGCATGGGCATCGCCGAGGCGATGAAACCGAAAATCGTGTATCGCACCCAGGGGTCGGAAGTCGCCGACGCCGTTGCGAAAGGCGAGGCCGAGATCGGCATCACCTTCACGAGCGAGCTGCAGCCGAACCCCGGCGTCCGAGTGGCGGGCACGCTGCCGGCCGCGATCCAGCTGCCGACGATCTACTCGGCCGCCATGATGGCGACGGCGGAAAACTCCGCGGGAGCGCGGGCCTTCCTGCGCGCGCTCGCCGGCGCGGAGGGCCGTGCGGCCGTCACGAAGGCCGGGCTCGAGCCGGTCGGCCCCGCCCGCTGAGGAGGTGCTGCGCCGCTAACGCGGCAACTCAGCTCGCGGCGGCGAAGATCTTCCGTCCCTGGAGCACGGCTTCCGTGGCCACCAGCGGCACGGCCCAGCAGGCCCAGGCCAGGATCCCGAGCCGCTGAGCCACATCGCTGAAGCCAGCGGTCGTCATGGCGAGGTCGCCGATCCTGAACGTGACGAAGGCGAACGTGGTCACGTAGCTGCGGATCATCCACTCCTTGTGCTGCTCGATCAGGCCGCGGCGGATCGACGCGAAGGCGAGCCCGGTGGTTGCGACCCAGACGGCGGCGAGCGCGAGCAGGCCCCCGCCGAAGACCATGCCCAGCGGCGTCTGGACGGCTAGTCCCACGGCGCCGACGGAGCCGACGGCCATGCCCGTGATGTAGACGTACCCGAGACGGCGGTGCACCTCCATACGCCGATCCCGCAGCCCCAGCCAGAGCTGCACCGGGCCGGCCAGCACGGCGAGCATGCCCCCGACAATGTGCGGCAGCAGCCACCCTCGCCGCGGAAAATACAGCCCGAACCGCACCTCATCGACGAACTGGTTTGGAGCATCGGAGAAGAGCAGGGCGAAGTACGGAAGAGCGGCAAACATCACGAAGAAGACGGCGCCGCCCATTGTCAGCGCGAGTACGGCCAGCGCAGGCCGTCCCACACCACCGCCGGCCGCACGAGGCTCGAGAACCGTAACGCCGCTCATGGGACCGCCTCCTCTTCACCCGGACTGGCGTCGTGCGCGTCCGGGGTCTGCTCGCTTATACACCCATTCGGCGCACGCGGTCATGTGGGAAGCCAGACGCCGCCTCGGAGTGAGGGGTCCCGTGCGGGTGTCCAGCGGGCTCTGGATATACTGTGCCGCACACGGCGACCGGTCCGCGCGCCGCCACGTCGCCGGGATGAGGAGATCGCCGATGCCGAATCGCTCCCTCGCGGCCCTGTCGTTCGCGTGCATCGCCGTCGTGACCGCTGCGCACGCACAGGCGCAGTCTTTGCTGGCCGACAGGAAAGATGTCACCGGCGTGGCCGCCCGCAGGATGATCGAAGCGTGCGTGGCGCAAGCCGCGCGCGAGGGCTACCCGATCGCGCTGGCGGTCGTGGATTCCGCAGGCTACCTCGTCTCGTACCAATCGACCGACGGGGCGACGGGCAACACAGGGGTCACCGCGCAGTTGAAGGCGAAGACCGCCGCGATGTTTCGGCGGCCGACCGCAGAGCTCTACGACCGCGTGAACCGGCAGATCAATCGCGCGCCCGAGTGGATGGGGTACTTCCCGATCCCGGGCGGCTTTCCCATCGTCGTCCAGGGCGAGGTCGTCGGCGCCATCGGCGCAGGGGCGGCAGGATTGTCGGGCGGCAGGGATGAGGACTGCGCCCAGAACGCCATCAGAGCCGTGTTCGGCGACGGCACGACCGCGCCACCCGCGAGCCCGCAGCCGCTGCTCGCGACCCGCCGCGTGATCACGACTGCCGCCGCGCGCACGCTCGTGGACGCGTGCGTCGCGTACGCCGCCCAGAAGAGGTACGCCGCGCTCGGCATCGCCGTCGTGGATCCCGACGGCACGCTCCTCTCGTTTCAGGGAACGGAAGGCGCCACCCAGACGGGGCTGCAGACGGCCGAGCTGAAGGCCAGGACGGCCGCGCACTGGCGGCGCCCCACGATCGAGTTGTGGGAGCGGGTCAACAGGCAGATCAACCGCGCCCCGGAGTGGATGGGCGATTTCGCCCAGCCGGGCGGGTTTCCCATCTTCATCGGCACCGAGATGGTCGGTGCGATCGGCGCCGGCGGCGGCATCGGCACTCAGGACGACGAATGCGCGCAGGCGGCGATCACCGCGGTCTTTCCTGGCGCCTCCACGACGCGCACGCCGTGACGGGGGCGGCGGACGGCGCCGCGCGGAGGACCGTCAGCCAGATCACAATCGTCGCCAGCAAACTTGACTCGGCCCTCGAAAGGGCCTAGAGTTCGCGTCGATCTTTCCGCACCCGCTGTTTCATTCCGGCGCACGCTCTGCCCTCGTCGTTTCGGTCGTTTCGTCGGACCTGAGGAGGGCGTATGACAGCCGACTTCCTGAAGCGCGGGCTCTCCGTCTGCGCTGTCCTGCTCCTGCCTGCTGCCGGCTTCGCGCAGGAGGCAATCATCGCCGGCACGATCACGGATTCGACGGGGGCGGTGCTGCCCGGTGTCACCGTCGTAGCCGACCACGAAGCGACAGGTAACCGGTTCGAGGCGGTCACCGATGCGCTCGGGATCTTCCGCCTTGCCGTTCGCATCGGCGGCTACCGGATCAGCGCCGAGCTGCCAGGCTTCGGGCGCGTCGAGCGGTCCGGCGTGGAGCTGCTGGTGGGTCAGACGGCGACCATCAACATGCAGATGGCGCCGTCGACGGTCCAGGAGACGGTGACCGTCACCGGGGAGGCGCCGCTCCTCGACGTGACCTCGTCGCAGGTCGCCGGCAACATCGACTCGCGGCAGATGTCCGAGCTGCCGGTGCTGGGGCGGAACCCGCTCGAGCTGATGCTGATGGCGCCGGGGGCACGGCAGAACCAGGTCGAACAGGGGACGCTGCCGATGATCGGCGGCGGCGGGACGCTGCAGCTCAACATCGACGGCCTGCAGGTGACGAACAACATCGTGCCAAGCGGTGCCCGCAACACGAGCTTCGGCCGGGAGGCCATTGCGGAGTTTCAGCTCATTTCGAATCGGTTCGACGCGACGCAGGGGCGGTCCTCCGGCGTGCAGGTGAACGTCGTCACCCGATCGGGGACCAATACGCCCTCGGGGTCGCTGTCGGGCTATTTCCGGGACGACCGCCTGAACGCGGCGGATTTCATCGAGAAGCGGGTTCGAGCGGGAGCCGAAGACCGTCACGCACAACACGCCCTTTCCCAGCTTCAACATCGACGTGCAGGGCGTCCGCCAGGGGCACAAGCCGACGGCCCGGCTGGACCTCCAGTTCTCCAGCGCCACGCGACTCTCGGTGTCCGGGTGGCTCTGGCGGGATACGGACCCTGTCGACACGTCGCAGGGGAACGTCGGCGGGGCGACGAACCATCCCATCAACCAGCACACGTACCAGAACTCCGCCGAGGCGGGCCAGGCGACGCTGACGCGCGTGATCGGCAACCGGGCCCTCAACGAGCTGAAGGTGGGCTGGGCGGCGAACCGGTGGTTCATCGATCCGAGCATCAAGTGGACGAACCCGACGACGGGGCTGGCCAACGCGCGCGATCCGCGCGCCAACGAGCTGCAGCTCCCGCCGCTGATTACGTTCAACGGGTTCAACATCGGGGGCGGCGCGAACTTTCCGCAGCGGATCGGCCAGCACGTCGGCACGCTGCGCAACGACTTCACCTATTCCTACGAGGCGAGGGGACGCCACGATCTCCGGACCGGCGGCGAATATCTCCGCTACCAGATTCCGTTCGAGCTGTGGTGCAACTTCCTGCGCGGGAATCTGCGCGTCGACCGGGGGCCGTTGCCGCGCAATCTCGAGGCGCTGTTCCCGGTCTGGAACGACCCCGGCACGTGGAATCTGGGCCCGCTCTCGCCCATCACGCGCGACTTTCAGATCTCGGGCGGCAACTGCGCCTTCGACAATCCGCGCAACATCTTCGCGTTCTGGGCGCAGGACGACTGGCAGATCACCTCTCGCCTGACGCTGAACATCGGCGTGCGCTACGACTTCGAGACCGGCGTGTGGGCGAACGAGGTGGCGGTGCCGCCGTTTCTCGAGGGCGGGCGGCCCGACGACACGGACAATATCGTCCCGCGCCTCGGGTTCGCGTATGGACTGAACGCCCGCACGGTCATTCGGGGCGGGGTCGGGAAGTACTTCGCCGAGGTGAACAACCAGTCGTCACACCCGATCAGAGTCGCCCACCAGCAGCGGGTGATCAACGTGCTCAATGACGGGCGGCCCGACTTTGCGGTCAACCCGTGGAACGGTCCCCTGCCGGCCTTCGACGTGCTCGAGCAGCGCTTCTGCAATGTCAACTTCGTGGCCGGCTGCTTCCGGCGGGCCATCGGGCAGTCAATCGCCGGGCCAGACTACACGACTCCGCACGCCTGGCATGTGTCGATCGGCGTGCAGCGGCAGATCGGCGTGCTCACGGCGCTGACGGCCGACTACGCGTACAAGGGACAGCGCCACAGGCTGATCCCCAACTACAACATCAACCTGGCGTTCGATCCGGCGACGGGCCTGAACTACCCCTTCAGCGACATCAGCCGCCGTCCGTTCCCGGACTGGGCCCAGGTCCCGGTGACCCTCTACGGCGGTCGCGACAACTACCACAGCCTGGACGTGTCGTTCACCAGGCGGTTGAGCGACCGCTGGCAGGCCGGAGCGACCTATACGTTGTCGGGCTACTGGGACGGCGTACCGGGCCCGTGGAGTGGGCTGAGCCCGGTCCCGTTCCCGGTGCAGGCGCCGTTGGGCGCGGAGTACGGCCTGGCGGAGACGGACCAGCGTCACCGAGCGGTCGTCAACGGGATCTGGGAGCTGGGATACGGCTTCCAGTTGAGCGGGTTGTACTTTTTCGGGGCGGGGAGTCGCTTCCAGAGCTACTACGGCGGTGACGCGCTGAACACCGGTGCGACTGGCGTGACCCAGGCGGCCCGCCCGGCCTCGACCCGCGCGCGCCCGGCCAGCGTGGGCGGCGGCGTCGTCCCGCGCAATGACATCGTGGGGGACGCGCTGCACCG
>Ga0194131_10011315_pt1 | contig 10685 bp, 7 predicted proteins | sample TA2KigO120mmetaG_FD_148631 | JGI IMG/M metagenome (GOLD analysis project Ga0194131, IMG submission 148631) | Freshwater microbial communities from Lake Tanganyika, Tanzania - TA2015053 Kigoma Offshore 120m | ecosystem: Environmental > Aquatic > Freshwater > Lake | place: Tanzania: Lake... | reverse complement strand
TACCACCCGAAATCACCAGAAAGAGATTCACGCTCCTCTGAGGGTATAGCAATTGCTGCATACTCATAACCAATAGGCCCATACCCTCGTGCTATCTCCCGAATTGCTTCCAAAATCAAGACAACAAAATCCTTTCTTGAGAAACGTTGACCCGCTCGATCGAAGGATGAAAAAAGAATATTTTCAAGGTCCAAAAGAATGATAACCTTTGACCTAATATCTCCGCTCACCTCTCACACCCCTCTTCTTCTCAGGAATGTAAAATTATATCACAATAATAAAAAATACACAATATATAAAAACGCCCCGTTAGGGCGTGTATTATGTTACTTTTGTTTTACCTCGTGTTTTTTTCCATCAAAACTGCAAACAACTCGTTTATTATCAACGTTCGTCTCCAAAAAGACTGGCTTTCCCCACAGAGTAAAAATATGAACAAGAACACCATCACGACGCCTTTGATCAAGCTCGACGCCATTACTCAAGTGATTAAGATACAAATATCCATTACGATTGTGATTTGCGTTCTGAATGACAATTGGTTCGATACCATATAACGTATGATGACGAACAAGTATTTTCCGAATCACCTCAGGGTCTCTCTCTGCAATATAATAAGTAGTTTCTCCCGTCTTTGCGTCGACCTCAGATTCCCAAATATACAACCTCATTTGATGAATAAACTCATCGGTGAAAAACTCTTCTATCGCCATACGATCACTATAAAATGATCGTACCTGAAAAATCTTTTCCTTGCCCTTCATCGCGTGAGTATCCCAATACGCCTTCTTGACCGGATCCTCGCACATATCGTATTCCCTACCGAAACGACCCTTGTCATACTTCTCTTCAATGTATTCAAACAAAGCAAGACCAATGCTATACCAGTTGAATCCCACCTTGTTTTCTCTCGTAACGCCAGAGTGAAAATCGTCAAAAATACCATGCTCCTCTGCAGTCAAAAGCCCTTCCTCAAACAGGCGTCGCATAAATCTCACATGCCAGTACGTAGCCCAGCCCTCATTCAAAAGCTTTGTCTTTCGTTGTGGCGCAAGGCTCCTCCCCTGGTTCCGCATCACCGTCAATATGTCCCGATGGTGTGGCTTTAATACTGGAGAATAGCGCGTAATGTATCCCAGGAGATCATATACTGGTTCCGGTGGAACTCGCTGCGCAAGATATTGAAGTTTCTTTTTAAGCAGTTCGTCTCGATTATTATTCTGTCCAAACTGAGAGACAATGTCTTTGGCTGGACGCGCCTTCTCGCGCTCCATAGTAAGCAGTCTATCGCGAGCAATCTCTTCATCAAGCTCTTCTTCCATAAAAATATCTGGATTCTGTTGCCACAAGATTGCCATACCCGCATCAATGATTTTTTCTACCTCGTCTTTGCCGTGCTGTACCTCATATTCACGAAAACGCTCTGCTGCATAATACGCCTCATCTGCAATATCAGAAAACGAACGACCGATCTGCAAAATCCTACTCCCAAGAAAGAAATCTACGTGCCCCAGTACATGTCCAATAATAATCGTGTTTAAGGCAAATGGATTTGTTTCAACAAGCAACGCTACGGGAGGAGTAAAATTCCATACCGTCTCGTAAGGAATTCCAGCCCCTGTGTGATCATAGATCGTACGGTGTGTTTCATAGTCCCTTCCAAACGACCAATGAGAAAAATTCACAGGAAACATATATGCCATACCTTCAAGCATTTTTTGTGCACCGACAATTTCAAACTGGACGTCTGTCGTCAACAATCCCCATTCTTGCGCTATCTCATAAATACGTTTTTCAATGATTTTAAGACGTTCAATATCGAGAGGCTTAGGCATGGTTGGCCCACCTATCTTTCTTCAAGAATTGTTTGATCGCAGGAAAAATGTGTTCTTTCCGTGTCACCACGACACCCAAAAGAGGATCGTTGCTTCCTGTTAACACACGCACACCCTCCTCTTCTGTCTTTTCTACACTAAATGCCCTACTAAAAGCCGTAAACAACTGACTATCTGATATGGATGGAAAAAGACGCCAGTGTTCACCAACCCTAATCTCACCGTACCCAAACATATTAATTTTTCGTGCAAACAGTTTTTTGAGTTCCAAAACAGTACGATTTGTGTCAAAATCTTCACCATCAGAAAAATGCCATGTATATACGTTCCACTGTGTAACAGGGTATTCCGTATCAATCAAAGAACCAGCAAGTTCATAGGCACTATAACAATTTGTACCACCCGATTCACCTGTCTTAAAAAACACATCCTCTTCAACAACTTTCGCCTCGGTATGATGAATAATGAACCGAATAATGACCTTCTCATAAATTTTTCGCAAAAATTGAACAAGCCAGAACAACATTGAGCGTGCGAGATACTTTTTCTCAGTCGACATGGATCCTGATACATCCATCATAGCGATAAGAACCGCCTGAGATTGGTATTGAGTATCAGACTGAATCTTGTGAAACCGAAAATCGTCGGCATGAAAAATAGGAAAAGCCACCACTTCGATCTCGACAGGAAGGGCAGCAACGTCCTTAAGCAATACCAATGCCTCATTGAAAATTCCCTCTGCTTTTTTAAGCGCACTGAAACAAATAAGTTCTGGAAGCCCAGATTCATCTTTCAACGCCTGAAGCAAAAACCAAAAACGCTTTACACCTTCTTGTGCCGTACGCCTAGCATCTAACAGTGCCCATGGGCCACCCCTTGCAGTACCACGAATCTTCCACCCAAGATCGACGATCAGTTCCTTCACCTGCTTTTCCTCTAGCTGAGGAAGCCCCAAATCCTCAAAAACAAGTTCAAGAATTTCAGCAATATCTACCTCGGTATCGATATAATCTTCTCCGGGTTCTTCTCCCGCCTGTCCAGGTTTCCCCGTTCCAGGACGCCGACCAAGCACCTCACCCGCTTCTCCATCGCCTTGACCAACCCCACCACTACCACCATCATTTTTCCCAGGACGAAAATCCGGGATACTAAGCCTGCGAATAGGAACCCTAACCTTCCCACTTCCACCCGTAATAATGGATTCCTCTGCAATGACCTTGGGAAGATTCTCCTTCAATACTTCTTTTTGCTTATCTCTGTGGCGCTTAGCATCGCCCTTACCACGTTCTGATGTTGGCTCTGGAACATAGATAGACATGTCCACTTTCCTCCGTCTCTTTTCAAGATACTGCACTCATCATGTCGTAACAAAAAAACCCCGTCAATTGACGAGGCTTATTTTCTATCGCTTAATAAATTCGCGGGCCTTTTCGAGAGACTCCTTTGCGCATATCGAACAATGTCCGCTCTCTTCGAGAGCTCTCAGCAGATCATCAGTGCGCTTTTTCTCCTCTTCTCCCTTTGGCCTATCTGTCGCTAGTACTATGGTAAGCACATCCTTACAGTCGGCAAGAAGTTTCTTTTCAATTCCATACATAAGTGGTGTATAAGAATCGGGGCCAAAATCTGGATCACTTGCTTTATACTCAAGAATCTCTCCATGAAATACTGCAGCCTCGTTCTCCGAAATCCCCATGTGCTGATCAACGGAACGAATAAGCTTCTGGTCTGGTTCTTTCGGTTTACCAGTAAGTTCATCTCTTTGAATGTTTAGGATCTGTCCGCGAACAAATTTTCTCTTCTGGCTTCTCTCTAGTTCAATCTCCCGAACATACTGCCAAAAAAGTTCTTTCTTAAGATCGTCGTATGCGGCAAGGAATGCCCTGCTTACGTTTTTGACAACAAAATCTTTATACTCTTGCATTACCGTTCCACCTTCTCCAACAGAGAGGAGGGTCCTGAAACGATCAGCATCTTCGGGACTAATACCCATACGATGATTGAATACCTCACGAAGCGCTTTGATTGCAATGAGTGGGGTCAAACACCCACCTTTTTCTACTTGTTCTGCAAGAGCGGTATTAAGCGCCGCGAGTATGTCGCGAGAGCTAACACCAAACATTCCTTCTCGCTTGGCACGATCTGAGGCACTTTGCCCCTCTTCACGCAGTTGACGTAAATCAATAGGTTGTTTATCTTTCGACTCGAGCTCGGTAAGAGCGCGATCCCCATTGTATACTTTGATCTTCGTCATTATATCCACAATCTTTGATGTAACTAGTCGTGTAGCAACTGCAAACATCGCCGCCAGAAGAAGTGTGCCAGGAGCAATATGACATTTTCTCAACTTAACAAAGTCACTATCCCGTTCAATAAGTTTTTGATAAACACGTACCTCGTCCTTTACACGAAGCGGGTATGGAACGTCAACGATGAAAAATCGGTTATGAAGCCCTTCGTACTTCCTGTTTCCATTGAATTCTTTAAAAACAGTGAGGTTCGCATGGCCAATAACCACCACATCAGCAGAAATATGGGGGAAAGTAGACCCAGTGATCTTTATTTCCTCTTCTTCTGCGAGACTAATAAACACCTGGAGAATATCAGGCTGACATGAAAAAATTTCTCGCCCTTCACAGATCCCACGCTCAGAGGCAGGAATCTCTCCGCTCAACTCAAACGAATGTGGGTGGCCATAACCATGACGTGCTGTAATGTTGATGTTCTCCTTACCTGTAAGAGCAGTGATGTCAGAGGACTTCTCATCAGAAGGCTCGAATGAACCAACGCCTCTACGCGCACGCGCAGAAAATGTAAACGTCTCAACGGGGATATCCCACCAACGAACCTCGCCCGTTTGGCCGTCCTTAAATTCATTCATCAGATTTCGACAAGGAGGACAAAGATCGCCCCTAATCTTAATACCGAGATGCAAATGTGTTTCATTGCAACTAGGATATTCAGGACACTCTTCCTTCTGTAAAGCAATTTCATCTCGCGCATATCTTGGCAAAAGGTGAAGTGGTTCCTCGTGCTTCGGACACCCCTTAATCATAAACAAAGGCCGTTTACTGTAGTGCTCTAACGCCTGTTTCAAAATACGCACAATGGTAGACTTACCACTCGCAGGAGGACCGATAAGCGCAAGAATCTGTTTGGAAGTTGAGCCACGACTCGCGCCAACAATGAAGTGGCGTACAATTTCATAAATCGTTTTTCTAATACCAAAAAGTTCTTCATCAAACAAAAGATAACTTACATTGATACCATCAACACGCTCGTTCTCGGGAACCTCGGCAACACCTGCATCCATAATAATCTCATGAATACGTGCTGGTGAACCTTGTGCAATTGAAGGATCCTCTGCAACAAGCTTAAGATATTCACGCAAAGTAATCTGCTTATGTTCAGCCCTCTGTTTACGCTTTCGTTCTCTATCGCGTTCAATGAATCCATCGAAACCTTCCATGACATTCCCCTCCCTTTTTCAAGATGCTATCTATAATAGTATCCGCGCCACGCGTAAAGTAAATCTTGACAAAGGATAAAATCTAATTCTCCTTATAACCGATTAATCCCAACACCGTCCATAGCATAATAACTCCCTGTTCTAAATCCCAAAAATAATGGTCAGCTAAACCGAGTATTAAAAAACCAATGAGTATGCACGAGAGGGTTAGTACTCTTTCGTTAATAAATACCTCTTGCATACGTGCCCAAAACAAAAAAACAAGAAAACCCAAGAAAGCCAAAAACCCCAATAAGCCAGTTTCTGCGGCAATCAAAAGATAGAGGTTGTGTATGGGTTGGTAGAGAAAAGAAAGGGTAAGTTCACGCGCCTGATATAATTTTTCCCTAAAGGCATGGTCAGTAAAATTACCAATCCCTACCCCAAGTAGCGGATGCTGTCTTACTACCTGTACTCCTATTTCGTTATAAATAACACGATGTTTATACGAGAGCTCATTGAACGAATTTTCAAAACGCGCCTTAAGCACATTTCCAAACATTCCCCAAACAGTAAGAAAAACGAAAAACCATATCGCCAACACCCGAAGTATTGTCAAACGATATGTCTTATAAGAGACGAGGCAGTAAATCAATGTACACGTAATTATTGTTGTAATGCTCGAACGCGAAAACGTAAGAAGCAAGAGGAGATTGGTGGCATAATAAAAAAGCGAAAAACCAATAGCGGGAAGAACCTTCTTCTCTCTAAGAAGAAAATAGAGAATGAGTAAGGAGCCCATACACAGAAAAGCCCCGAAAATATTAACATGAAGAAATGTACCCGGAACACGCACAAGTTTTTCCGCGCCAAAATAGAAATTTGCAGTACCATGAATAGATGGACCGAATACAATTTCTCCCAAATAAGAAATTCCTACGCTCTTTTGGGCCTTAAATTGCAGAAAACCAACAACCGTCTGGAGCGCCACACCGACGAGGATTGTATGGAATGCTATCTCTAACCTTAAAAAAGAATGCGTAGAAAAATAAAAATAAAGAAATATACCCAGCAAGAAATGTAACAATGTGTACGCCCCAAGCCCACGATGAAACGCAAAACCCAATGAAACAATAGAAATACCTGCAAATAAAATGACAGACTTTGTTGTTAATGAAAAAACTATATCACGCCACCCCTTACGCATACACCACATAACAAACAAAGCCACAATCACAATGTCGATCATGTGAAGAAAAATAGGCTTACTTCCCCAAGGATAAACAAAAATAGCCACAACCTTTTTAATTCCAAAGGGGATGAGTAAGAAAAAAATATAAACGAGAGACTCTTCCAAACGTCTACGTGAAAACATGTCTAAGCACCGAGGTGTACTAATTTATAAATAAGGCCTGCCCCAAAAAGCAAAATGAAGATCCAAAAAAACAAAAGAGGAAACGATAAAGAGAAATCGGGGGCACGCCCACCCTCCGAAGTGACCTCTCGCGCCTGCCTCCAAAGAAAAAGGATAATAAGGATTTCGAAACCAGCAAAAACACCTCCCAAAATTCCAAGAAGCCACAATAATTTTCCCTGTAAAAAGATACTCCCAAAAAGTGGTACAAACAACACGAGAAAGATCGCAATCAATCGATGAAGTCTTAAATCATTCACGAGTATCCCCTTAAAATAGGTCCCCATCGTCCAAGCAGAATCTAGCATATTCGCAAACCCCAAAAGTCCACCAAGAAGCCCAATAACAGGGAGATGGGAAACAAGCGGCCCAAACACATTAAGAGAGGGTTCTGCGCCACGATATAAAAGAAGCGTGGCTATTACAAAAATTACACAAAACAAAACCGAAAAAAAAGATGCGAATATAAAGGCCACTGGACGAACAGGTACCTTTTTCTTACGCAAATACGAAATAACTTCTCTCACGGCTTGCTGACCAATGAGTGCATAAAGGACTACGCCGTATGGCAAAAATGGTTCCACCGCCCCTCTATACCATGTAAGCGTATCAAGATGAGGAAGACCCATAACGAACATTGCAATCACAATAAGAAACATAAATCCATTCGTAAAAATTTCTCCCTTTGCAATAACACTTACACCGAACACAATCCCCACGCCCCCCAATGCCCAAAACAATACAGACTCCGAATACTGTGGGAGCATGGGGAGAATAAGACGAAGAAACTCTGACCCAAGAATTTGATATGCAATAAGTGTTCCCGCATTCCCAAGCACCTGGGTGATCTTCACGATCTTTCCCGTTAACGTACCAAGATAATACTCAGTGTATCCGGCAAGCTCATGTTCACCCCTAGTACGCAAAATTACCTCCGCATACATCAGATGAATATAAGCAGTAAGAATTCCAAAGATAAAAAGGTAGATGAGACCAACCAGCAACCCCGTCCTAAAAAACACTTGGGGCAGAGTAAAGATACCTGCCCCAATAATTGTCCCGAGAAGTAATGTGCTTGCTATAAAATAATGTTTATACATCGGTGCTGTGTGTGTGATGGCGCCAAGGTTTCCTTGATTTAATTATACGCTCTTCAACTACCCAAAAGACAACAAGAATAACGAGAGAAAGTATTGCCGCAAAAAAACCAAGTGCATAGAATTTAAGACCAATGGTCATTCCTATTGCAGCTGCGACCCAAATACCCGCAGCCGTTGTAATACCTTGAATTTTCTCTCCTTGAGAATAAATCATTCCGGCGCCAAGAAATCCGACACCAACCACCACCTGTGCGGCTATACGCGTTGTATCTACCGCGCCGCCAACACCCTGAAAACCATCGACAGAAAGGATTGTAAAAAGCGCCGCTCCCATACCCACTAATGAATAGGTACGGACCCCAGCGGGTTTATGGACCAATTCTCGCTCCATACCAAGAAGACCGCCCAAAAACGAAGCAAGAAGAAGCTGATAAAATGGCTCTATAGAAACATTTCCAAAAATCAACGATGTGTTACTCAAAAAATCCTGCATGATATTGTATATGTTTAATTATAACAAAACGAAGAAATGCTACAATAATATCAATCTACCATGAAAATTGTCTGGAACAACATTAAATGGCTTATAACCGGACAACTTGTCAGTCGTCTCATAAAAGGCCTTATTGTCATCATAGCTGCCCGTACACTAGGCACTGAGCTATTTGGTTCCTTTAATCTTGCCCTGAGTATCGCTGCCACCTTTATGCTTCTGAACGACTTCGGGCTGGATATGCTTTTGGTACGCGAAGTTGCAAAAGGCGAACCAAAAGATCCTCAATATCTTGCTGCGCTTTTTATCATAAAAACAGGTTTGTTATTTATAAGCGCCATCGCACTTATTGTTTTTGGACCATTCCTCTCATCGTCCGTACTTGTTAAAAATCTTCTTATCATTCTTGGCGTATCGGCAATTCTAGACACTCTCCGCGATTTCCATCTTTCTTTTGCGCGTGGCCAAAATAGAATGGATGTTGATGCCATAAACCAGACAATTGTAAACAGTATTGTTTTTATAATAAGCGGTGCAGGGCTTTTTCTCTACCCTTCAGTATTCCTCGTTGCTTATGCATATCTTTTTGGATCATTGATAGGGCTTTTAACGACACTCTTCGACGTGCGTACTTATTATTACACACTAAAACTTCACTATAATCAGTCCGTACTACAACGTGTAACAAAAGAGAGTCTTCCGCTTGGGCTTTCTACCGCGTGTATCACCGTGCTTTTGTACGCCGACACTATTATTATCGGGACGTTACGCGACACGACATCTGTTGGTCTCTATGCTGCGGCCATGAAAATTATCCAACTTCTTTATGTGGGTGCTGGACTTATTGCAACCGCCTACCTCCCCCTTCTGTCTCAACAGGCATCGAACTTACAAAAAAACCTTGTTACTACAATTCGCTCCTTCTTATACGTAAGTATAATTGCGGGTACAGGAATTGCTTCCGTCTCTTTTTGGGTCGCACCTTACGCAATCCCTACCCTCTTTGGAAACACGTATGCATCTTCTGTCCATGTATTTCAGATACTTTTAGGAAGCGTACCCTTTGTCTACGTCTCAACAATGCTTGGATACATCCTCCTCGTCCAAAATCACCAAGACAAGATGGTGCCATTTCTCATTGCAGGCACAGGCGCCAACCTCTTGCTCAACGCTCTATTTATTGGCAAGCTTGGTATTGAGGGGGCAGCGATCGCAAATGTCATCTCTCAAATAATTAATTTTATAGGGTATTATTTGGTATATACCAAATATATAACAAGCCGCCATGAACATTTCACTTAAACAATACCTTGTTCTCATAGGAGACGTTTTTATCTTATATGCTTGTCTTCTTGCAACGCTATTGCTTCGTTATGGGCAGATTAACGCTTACCTGTGGCAAGCACACGCCGGACCTTTTGCAATCATATTTGCGATATGGATCAGTATCTTTTATATTGCCGGCCTGTACGATCTCAAAAACCTCAAAAACACCCTTGAACTTGTTAACCAAGTCATTGTCTCCATTTTTGCAGGTTCCCTTATTGCCATAATTCTCTTTTATCTTGTTCCCTATTTCAAAATTTCTCCAAAAACAAATCTTGCGATTTTTGTAGTTATCTTCGCAAGCGCAGAAACCCTGTGGCGATGGATGTTCAACACATGGACAAAAAAACCAGAAAAAAAAGTCCTCATTGTCGGAGAAGATAGTGAAGTAAACGAACTCATCGCCTTTATCACAGACAACCCTCAGCTTGGATATGAAATACGTCTTCGCATAAAAGAAATCGGTGAAGAAACAATGCGCTCCCTTTCACGCCTTATTGAAGAGAACGATATTGATTCGATTATTATTATGGAAAGCATACGAGATAATGATAAATTTATACGTGAAGTGTACAAAAACGTACTCCATGGAGTTGAGGTTCTTGGGGTAACTCATGCCTATGAAACAGTAATGCAAAAACTTCCTATTGCGCATACTGAACGCCTATGGATCCTTACCAACATTACAAGAAATCAACGTGTCTATGAAATAATAAAACTACCAATTTCTTATGGTTTAGCCCTTTTGCTTCTTGTTCTCTTCTTTCCCCTTATGATCCTTATTGGACTCATTATTAAACTGAGTTCTCGTGGTCCAATTATCTATACACAAACAAGAATGGGAAAAGACGAAAAACGTTTTTCAATCTATAAGTTTAGGACCATGCCTGTCTCCGCAGAAAAAGATGGGCCACAGTGGTCCACACCGCAAGATGCACGCGCCACCCCCTTCGGGGCGCTTCTTCGCGCCACCCACCTCGACGAACTTCCCCAGCTCATAAACATCCTAAAAGGCGATATCGCCTTTGTGGGTCCGCGTCCTGAGCGTCCGGAATTTATAAAAATCCTA
>Ga0194131_10011314_pt1 | contig 10687 bp, 14 predicted proteins | sample TA2KigO120mmetaG_FD_148631 | JGI IMG/M metagenome (GOLD analysis project Ga0194131, IMG submission 148631) | Freshwater microbial communities from Lake Tanganyika, Tanzania - TA2015053 Kigoma Offshore 120m | ecosystem: Environmental > Aquatic > Freshwater > Lake | place: Tanzania: Lake... | reverse complement strand
TTCGCCGGCCTCACGATCTCGCAGATGCGCATCTGTCAGCCCTACGGCGACGACCAGCGCAAGGGGTTGCACCTGTTTCACGTGTTAGAGCCAGAGACGTGGGAGCGCGTGGTGGCCCGTGTGCTCGGCGCAAACGCGGGGGCGCTGTACTGCCAAGAGAGCGGCAATATCATGGGCTATCGGAAGGCCGACTTGCCAGCGGGGCACACCTGGGAGTCGTACGCGGATCTTCTTCTGTCCTCGCTTCCGGCGCACGAGCGGGATCACTTCGAAGACAAGATCGCGGTGTTCCTGAAGTGGTACATGGCGCGCGGCTATCCTGACGGCATCCCAGATGAGGCCGATCCGAAGGATGAAGCGGCGCGGCACGTGCCCTCGTGGCGGCGCATCTGCAAGGTAATCCTCAAGAACGATCGCATCTGCAAAGGCTTGTCCTTCGCGCAACAGGGCAGTCGAAAAGAGCAGACGGAAAAGTACAAGGACCTCATGAGACGCAGGAGAGCAGAGTGGAGAATCATCTGAAGAAGCAGCGAAGCCTCTTCGACGCGGCGGACGTGTGCGCGTCCCTCGCAGGTCAGCTTGCGTCCGTACTCGCGGGCATGCCGATCGCGGAGCGAGTGGCGGCCCTGAACGCGGCGCGCGAGACGCTACACGCTGTGTCCCCTTTCGCCTCCGAGCCGGTCGACTGCGTGGTCTGGGTGGCGGCCGACACCGTGCGCGCCAACGACTACAACCCGAACAAGGTCGCGCCTCCGGAGATGCGTCTTTTGGCACTGTCCGTGAGGGCCGATGGCTACACGCAGCCGATCGTTGCGTGTCACGACGCTGATGGCGAGGAAGTGGTGGACGGCTTTCACCGCCACCGGGTTGGGCGCGAGGTGCCCGAAGTGCGCGAGCGCGTCCACGGGTTCCTTCCCGTTGTGCGAATCAAGACATCGCGCGAGGACAGGAGCGACCGAATCGCGTCGACGATCCGTCACAACCGGGCGCGTGGCCGTCACGGCGTCGAGCCGATGAGCACGATCGTGGCGGAGCTGCATCAGCGCGGCTGGGACGACACGAGGATCGCGAGGGAGTTGGGGATGGACGCTGACGAAGTGCTGAGATTGAAGCAGATCACCGGCCTTGCGGCGTTGTTCAAGGATCGCGAGTACAGCAAGGCATGGGAGCCGGCCTGAGCCATGCTGAAAACCAGCACCGCGGGCACCTGAAGACGATGTCCGCCAGCCACTACGGGACGCCCAACTACAGCCCAAGGGACGCGGCGAGGAAGAGCCCGCGCCTCTCCGGCGCCACCATGCCGCGCGAGCTCCAGGAGCGGCTCCGCGCCCTCGCAGACGCGCGTGGTACGACCTTCTCGGCCGAGCTTCGGAAGGCCGCGGAGGAGTACCTGGAGCGCGAAGAGCAGCGTACCATCGTCGAAGAACCGTAAGGAAAAGTCATGTCGAAGAGCAGATGCCTTGCCGTCGTTGCAGTCGTCGTCGGCCTGGGAGTCGTGGGGTGCGAAGAGGGAGAGCCCGCCACCCCGCCGCGGGGTCCCGCCGGCGAAGACGGCGCGCAGGGCCTCCAGGGCGAGCCCGGGGAGAAGGGGGAGAAGGGGGAGCAGGGCGAGGCCGGTCCCATCGGTCCGGCTGGGCCGCAGGGCGCAGAGGGGCCCGCTGGCGAAGGCGCGGCTACCCAAGGCGCACGGCTCACCCCGCTCTTCTGGCTGGGCGAGGACGGCTCACGGGCGTGGTCCGGGGAATGGCACGATCAGGAGCTGATGACTTCGTGCTCCTGGCAATTCACCGGCCTTGCGGAGCCTGGCGGATATCGGTGCCTCCCGCGGCTCGGTGCGACTCCGAAGACCGCCACCGCCTTCGCGCTTCCAGACTGCACCGGGGACCGGGTACAGGCGGCGCCGGGCGTCGACTACCTGCGAAGCACGGGGAGCGATGGGGCCTTTTATCGACGGGACGCGCCCGCGGCGGAGCTGTTCGTGTTGCTCAATGGAGAGTGCCTCGCAGCGGAGAGCGGCGAAGACTACACGTGGACTTCGATCCCTCCGTCCACGTTCGTCGCGGCGACCTTGGTGGAGTGACGTTCTCTTTCACGCCGCCGTCTTTCGATGTCGCACGGCGCGGAGGTAGTAGTCGCGCGAGCCGAGGACACCCACCTTCCCCGGGTCGCTGTTCCGACCTTGGAGCTTGACTCTGCACGTCCCCGCCGTGGTGATTGTGACCACCGCAGAGAGGGCGACGCGGTCAATGAGGCCTCCGTCTTCCGCGTAGTTCATGAGTTTCTGCGCGGTGGTCCCTGGGATCTCGACGGTCGAGCCGCCCGCGTAGTTCTGAACGGCCGCGAGCCGCACGTCCCCGTGATTGCCAGTCCCGGACGAACCCATGTCCCCGCGGAAGAAGATCTCGATCTTGTCGCCCACGACGCAGCTGTTGATGTTCACGTGGGGGGTCACCCCGGAGCCGGACGGGAAATCCTGCCAGTTGCCGGCGCTATCGGTGGGACCGACCGCGACGTCTTCGGCCGCGATGGCCGTCCCGTAGGACTCCGCCGACTCGACGTAGGCGCCCCTGTTCTTCAGGTACGTGAGCGCGTCCGCCGTGGGCTCGTCGGTCACGAGCGCGAAGATCGCCGCGGACGGGTCGTCGTCGTCGGTGGCGGTCACGAACTGGGAAGGCCAGGCATCGGAGGGAGTGTAGACGGTGGTCATGGGAGCCCTTCAGGGTGAGAGGTGAAGTCTTCGACGGTCGCGCCCCTGCCCTCCGCGTCGCGCACGGCTGTCAGCACCGGGGCGAGCCCTTCGAAGGCGAGCGGCGCGGCCGCCAGCGCGCGGCGGGGGTACTCCACCCACCCGACGAGCGCGGGGTCCGGGAGAGGTCTCTCGACGCGAGCGACGCGATCGCCGTGGTTTCCGTCCACGGTGGTGAGCCGCCCCGGCTCGAAGGCCTCCACCCGCGCGATATGCCCGAGGCCTCCACGCAAGGGGTTCTGTCCGGCCCGGCCGAAGATGGCCAGGTCCCCCGGCTGCGGGTCGTAGCTCTCGACGCCGCGGAGCGCTCCGAGCTCGCGCGCGTCCCGGCAGATCTCCGACACGGCCGCGCGCCAGGGGCGGCCGATGTCGGCCTGGCGGTCGCACCAGCCGACGAAGGCCGCGCACCACTCGGCCGCGCCGAGTCGAAGGGGCTCCTCGTCGCCGTCGCCGTCCAGATCTCGGACGCACCCCGCCAGGTACTCTCGCACGCGGGGACCGCTGTTGCTCCCGCTCGGCTGCTCGCGGATGCCCGCGGCAAGCTCGCGGAGCGACACCTCGAGCGCGGCCTCCCCCGTGCCGTCCGAGCCTGGCTCGGTGTCGTCGTCGGCGCGCGCAGCCAGCCACGGCGCGACGTACTCCGCGAGGATGCGAGGGAGCGCGATCGTATGCTGCTCGGTGTGGGCCTTCGCGTCGATGTCCGAGGAAGGCCACGAGAGCACGACGAGGCCGCAGTCCCGGCGCTCCGACATCGCCCCCGCCGCGGGCTCGGCGAGGGCCCAGCCGGTGGCCGCTCGCACGATGGTCACGGTGGCGGGGTAGGACTTCTCCCCGCGGCGCTCCGTGTACGTCTGGAAGATGTGGCTGAAGACCGCGAGGCCCTCGCCGCGGCGCGCACGCTCCGCGAGCTCGCGCCACACCCGCACGACCTCGGGGTCCGGGGGCCAGCCGCCGACGCCGCCGTCCAAGTTCACCACCACCTCCGGGCGAGCCCCCGACTTGAGCAGCTCGCGGACGGCGCCGGCGCCGGCGCTCCACCCGAGAAGCACGGCGCGGCCGCCGTCCCAGCCAGCCGCACGCCCGGACGCGAGGATGCTCTCCCAGCTCGGGGGCGACCCGTACGTGTCGGACAGGCCGACGAGCGCGACCGCGTCCCCGAGGGGGGCACACGCCTCACGCAGCGTGACGCGACCGACGTGGAAGCCCACGACAAGCGGCCCGCGGCCGCGCTTCACGACCTCGATCTTCACGGGGCCTCCGGCGTCGGGCTTGGGGTCGCGGTGGACGACGTCGGCGGCGGCGGAGCCGGGCACCGCGCGCGAAGCTCCTGGAGCTCGGCCTTCGTCGCGCCCAGCTCCTCCCATGTGCTCGCAGCCATCGCGGCCAGCGCGGCGTTCATCTCGCGCATGGCCGTCAGGGTGTCGCCCGAGGCTGCGGCCTTTTCCGCGGACGCCGCCTTCTGGCGGATCTGCTCCGCCCTGATGACCGCGAACGTGTCGGCGGCGGCGCCGATGGTGGAGCCAGCGGCGTTCACGGCCGCCCAGTCCGACGGCGAGCAGCCGGCGACGAAGAAGGCCCAGCACAGGGCGAATGCAAACTTGGTGCGGCGCATCACGAAAGATCCTTCGCGTAAGAGGCTCCGACCTCGATGCTCCCATCGAGGACAGTGGTGAAGTCCAGGGCGCCGTAGGGCGGCGCTCCGGACGCGGCGATCGACACCACGGTGGCGTCAGGGGCTGGCTCGCCGTTGGCGTGGGGCACCGCGTAGGGCTGCTCGCTCACCGCCGTCTTGAACGGCTTGTGACGCAGCCCCACCTTGCCGCCCACGCCGATCTTGATCGTCCCGCTCGTGTTGCTCATCGCCGGGATCTGAATGGTAACGATGTCGCCGTGGACCTTCGTCGTCTCCCGCGTCTCGCCGCCGTTCGCCTGCAGCAAAGCCGGGGTGTCGGTGATCGTGGAGTCGTCGACAGCCGTGCTCGTGATGGTCCAGGGAGCTGTGCTGTAAGAGCCAGTCGACGAGGTGGTGGTGATCGTGAGGCTGCGCGGCGGGTCGAGACTCCCGGTCAAAGAGCCGTCGCAGTCCTCGAGCGTGATCGTGACGGGGCTCGTCGATGTCGGGAATTCCAACACCACCCCGTCATCGACGATGGCCAGCGGGCCGAAGTCGTCGACGATGGCCTCCGCGGTGGACGCCGCTCCGCCGCCCGCCGATCGCTTGTCGTTCGTGTAGCCCATCACCGCCCCCCAGTCGCGTGCACGCCCACCGTGGTCGGCTGCGCCAGGTCCGAGCCGATCTCGTAGAGCTGGAGCTGCACCGATGTGGCGCCGAAAGGCACCTCCAGCGAGACAGACCTGGTTGTCTCCGCCGCCCCCGGGGTGATCGAGATCGGGTTTTCGATGAGGGGCAGGGTCCCGTCCCCGTCCTCCGCGTCGAGAGCCGTCTCCGGGGCCGTGACGGTGTCGAAGGTCCACACGGGGAGCGCCTTCACCTTGCCGCCGGCGTGCGCGCGCGTCGCGGTGAAGCGGAACGTGACGCCCTCGCACCCGAGCGGGATCGAGAGGGCCGTGGTGGTGGCGACCGCCCCCGCGGCGGGGAGCGCCGCGGCAGCGCGCACCGCAACGAGCGGGATACGGCCAGGAGCCTGAAGAGCGCGGATGGCGCTGTCTGCGCCGACGCCGGAAACGGTGGACATGAGGAGACTTCCTTTCAGCCGGTGAGCCGGCGCGACGTGACTGGCATCCCGGATGCCGGGGTGTGAGCGGACGCGCGAGACGGAGGCGGGGGATCGGATGCCTGCTCTCGCCGGATGACGGCTGTCAGGCGCCGCTCCGTGTCCCCCAGGGCTTGCTTGACCTCGAACGACTCGGACGCGACCGCATCCGACACGCGCGCGACCGCGCTGGTAACGGAGGACGTGGAGGCCATAGCCGCGGTCGTGGAGGCCGTCGCCGACAACGCCGACGCGGCCGCGGCCGCATCCAGCTTCGTCTCGATGACGGCCGCTCGCGTTTCCAGCGTGCCGAGCGACGCTGTGAGCCGCTCGAAGAACGCCTTGACCGCCGGAACCAGCTTGACCGCCACGTAGATCATCCCCCCCAAGAGCAGCGCAAGAAGCCCCACGGCGCCGCCTTGAATGACCAGCTCCAGAGTGCCTTTCGTTGCCTGCTCCATCGTACTGCTCCTTTCCAGTTCTCTGCGATCAGCTCGGGTCGGTGGTCAGCTCGGGTCGGTGAGCACGGCGAAGCCTGCGCCGCCGGCCGCGAGAGCGTCGATCGCCCCTCAGGGGTCGACGCGCGTGCAGTAGCCGCCGCTCGAGACGAGGGTGAAGTACCCCGAGGGGGAGTGGATCACGTGCTCGTACTCGGGGGGCTCGGTGAGCGCCGCGGCGGGCGAGGCGAGCGAGTTGAACACCGCAGACGCGATCTTGTCGCCCGAAGACGCGAGGCTCCACACCCCGCCCGAGAGGGACGTGTACCTGTTCGCGCCCCCGACGACGAGACATTCCAGCTCCCCGTTGTGGGAAGCGCCGCCCTGGACGGCAGAGATGATGGCTGAGGCATTGTTGAATGACATGCTGTTTTCTCCTCGATCAGTTGACGGAGCAGACGAGCTTCCACCCGTCGCCACCCATGGACTTGAACTTTCGCACCGAGCCGGCGACACCGTAGGTGTAAGTCGCTGCCACGACCGACCCGGCAATGATGTTCCCACCTCCGGAATCCTGAATCAGGATGTTGTTGGTGCTGGAACCGAAGTTGATGATCTCGATCAGCTTGCCCTTGTTCGCCGTAGCAGCGGCTTCGAGCGTCACGGTGATAGCCCCGCTCGACGGAGAGCAGATGTAGGTGAAGTTTGCTTTGGCGTCGAAGTCCGCAGTGCGAAGAGCGCCGCCGTCGTGGAGCTCGCGCGCGTCCCACACGCCGTCCGCCGTGGCTTTGGCGATCTCAGTCCAGCTAGTGCCATGGCCAATAGCGAAGATCGTCTCGTCGGCAGCCTTTGTCTCTCCGATGGCCCAGAAGCGAAATGCATCCGTGCTCGCGGCCGTGGCGTATCCGCGCATCGTGAACGGCTGAGACGGCGAGCGGCCAGAGATCAAGAATTCCCCACTACCGCCAAGCTCCATACCTGAGCGATCTTGATCCAACCAGAAGGCCCCGTTGCTGCCGAGCGCCAAGAAGCGGATCGCGGTCAAACCGGCGGTGAACTGGCCCGCGCTGGATGTGGTGAAGGCGAAGGCGTCCGAGTACCCCGAGCCTGCGTTTCGCTCCCATCGCAGGGTGAGGTTTCCGCCGGTGGTGGGCTCGAGCGTGAAGCGCGCGCCAAAGGTCACGTCGGCGCCGATCACGCGCGCGTGAGCCTCCCAGTCGTCCGAGGGGGAAAACCGAACGGTGTTTCCAGCGTCGGAAGGTGTGGTCTGCCGCAGGCGGCGCCCGAGCGTCTTCGTGGTGGTGAACCCGTTGTATATCGAGTCGGTGATGCCCGTGATGGTGGTCGGGATCGTGGTCCGCCCGATGGAGACGCCAGTCGCGGTCGACGTGCCCACGCCGACTGTCGTCCCATCGATCGCGACCGTGGTGCCCGACAGGCCCGAACTGCCCGTAAACGCGCGCTGCGTCCCGTCCGGATTCATCGCCACGTCTGCCGTCGGGTACCAGTCGAGCGCATCGCCGGTGAGACGCAACGGTGGCGAGGCCGACCCCAAACCGCCAGCGCCCGCGGGGCCCGCGGGGCCCTGGGGACCCTGGGGACCCTGGGGGCCATCCGCACCGTCTGCGCCATCGGCGCCATCGGCGCCATCGGCACCGTCTGCGCCCGCAGGCCCTGTCGGCCCTGTCGGCCCCGTCGGCCCTGTCGGCCCCGTCGGCCCTGTCGATCCGACGCCCCCGGAGATATCGATCAGGGTCCACCTGTTGACCGCGTCGTCGGAGAGCTCCGCGCCGACGATCTTGATTTGCGGCCGCTCGGGGAGCTCGTTCCCGGCAGCGTCGAAGATCTTGCGGATACCGAACAGGATGCCATCGATCCACTTGAGCGCGCGAGCCATCTTATTCCACGCCTTTCCAGTAACGTGCGCCCTGGGGGCGCGCGAGCTCGGGAGGGTTCCCGGTCGTGAACGCGCCCCACGAGCCGGTGGGCCAGGTGCCTGAAGCCTCGGGGTCGAACAGGGCCGGATCCTGCGAGATGATGATGGTGGGAACGAACGCGTGGACTGGCTTCCACCGTCGCACGATCTCGCGGACGTCGGCCACCACGGCTTGATTGACAGGCAGCTTGTGCCCGATGGTGTACGGGGCGCCCGCCAGGTCGCCGCCGTACAAGTCCGGGTCCAGCTCGAAGAAGTCCGTCCATGTCGTCCACGTGGAGGGGGCGTAGATGATGACCCAGAGTCGCGCCCACGCGATTGAGTTGCCGTCCCAGTCCCACGAGCCGGGGATGTGGTGCCGGAGCTCCGTTCCGTCCTCCGTGATCGTGTACCAGTTGCCGCTGTTGTCGACGGTGCGCGCCTTGATCGCGTTGCCGAAGTAGCCGCGAAGCTGACGGAGGATCTCGAAGGGGTGCCCGGCGCGTCTCCACGCATCGAGCCAGCCCTTCAGGCGGAGAGCGATCGCCGTGTCCGACTCCTCGCGCCCCCGGATGATGCGCCGATCGCGGCAGAGGTAGCCCAGCGCCGTCGGGGTGCCGATCCCGGGCATGTCGGCCTGCATCCCCTGCACCATGGCCTCCGTCATCCCGTCCAGGACGGCCGCGACGGAATAGAGCAGCTTGAACCCGAACGAGAGGGTCCCCGGCCCCTGATCGGAAAGCCAGGAGGGCACGAACGCGCGGATCGCGTCGCGGAACTGCCTCTTCGGGAGGAGCGCGCTCATTGATCCACCAGCGACACGGACGCTCCGCCCGCGATCGTGAGGGACGCGAACTCATACGGCTCCAGCTCCACGTCCGCGATCGGGTTGGTGACGTTCACCTGGATGATGGCAGTGTGCGCCCGCGTGATGACGCCTCGGATCGTCGGGAGGAAGAGGTAGTAGTCCGTCGCGTTGATGGTCTTTCCGCCGATGGGATAGGTCGCGAAGTAAGTCGTGAGGGCTGCGTCAATGGCGGCCTTGATCTCGACTGCTGTAGCGCCTGCGCTCGCGTCCGCATACGCCGTGTATCCGACCGTGACGGCGACGGGGGTCGCGTTGTCGACGGTGCACGTCACGCATGCAGTGACCGCGTTGTCCTGGACGTTCTCATTCACCAGGTACAGGTCTGTCCCCTCGGTGGCCGTGTCCCCCGAGATCTCGCCGGAGGCCGACGCCACGTAGACGAAGACGGCGCCGATGAGGTTCTGGCGCACCACCTGGACGCGATTGACGGCAACCGGGGTTCCGTCCTCCCGCGTGGTGGTCTTCGCGAAATACTTGTACGAGCCGTCCACGCCCTTGATCGACGAGAGCGCGCCGAGCTTGTCTTCATCGCGCTGGCGAAGGTCGGGGTCGGATTCCTGGTCGGTGCCGATCAGCGCCGCGGCGTTCGTGCACGTGACCCCGAGCAGGGGAGTCACGAAGTCGTCGATCTGCCCGGAGGTGGCCGAGCTCGCGGAGCCGGCCTCGACGGCCTCGAAGTCGAAGTCCGCTTCCTCGAAGGGGCCGAGCACGACGGGCTCCGTGTTCCGGTACGTCGCGCCGGTGGTCGTGTTGAGCAGCACCACGTCCCCCGCGGCCTCGTCGTACGAGCCGCCTTCCGCGTTCGTGAGGGTGACCGCGCCGGCCGCGAAGGTCGCCTCGATGCGATCGACCCCGTATCCGTACTTCGATCGCGCCGTGAGCCAGTCGCCCGCCGCCGTCTCGCGGAAGAGGCTCTTGATCCCGTACGCGACGAGCTGGGAGAGGCCCGCCACCGGAACGGCCAGTACGCCGATCACGACACGCAGCGGGTTGTCCTTTGACCAGGCCGTGGTGTTGACGCCCACGGCCGCGAGGACATCGAGGGCGGTCCCCTCCACGTCATCGGTCGTGAGCGGCTCGATCAGCTGGTCAAACGGAAGTGCCATGTCACTCCTTCAACAGGGAAACGGTGTCGGCGGTGATCTCGAAGACCAGCCGGAAGGGTCCTTCGCCGGTGTACGCGACGAGGGAGCCCGTCAGGGTCTGCCCGTCCGAGGCCGCCGTCACTTCCACGTCGGCCTTCTCGACGCGCTCGTCCTTCTCCGCCTCGAAGCGGATCCGCCCCTCGATCGTCTTCAGGGCCGAAGCGGTGAAGGCCTGTCCGAGGAAGGACCGGACATCGAGGCCGTAGTCATCATCGGTGATCAGCGTGCCGCGCGCGGTCGTGAGGCGCCGATACAGCGACTGCAACAAGACGTCCTCGCCCGCAACGAGCCGCCCGAGCGGGTCGAGATCATCGGTGCAGGAGAGGGCAGTTCCGAAGTCCGCCATGGCCTACGCCTTCACCTTCCCGGAGCCCACGATGGCGATCGTGGGTACCTGGAATCCGCCGACGCCGGGCGCGAGCGTGATGACTGCCGGGTTGCCCGGCGTGGCACAGACGATCGAGATCGTCTGCACAGAACCGTCCGCAAGGGTCCAGACGAGCGTCCCGGCTCCGGTGGGCGCAGCGATGGATCCCGCCGTCCCGCCGTCGCCAACGCGGTGCACGAAGGCTTCCGCGTCCCCGAGCTCGACGGTATCCCCGTCGAGGGCCGCAACGCTGGGCACGTGGCCCGGCCGGCCCTTGGGGGTGTACCCCACGATCAGCGGGCGCAGGGGTGAGCCGTCCTCGAAGCCGACGAGGACCTCCGCGCCGCCGGCGAGCTGGGCCCAGCCGCCGGCGATGCCGCACGCGAGGGACGCCGGGATGATGTTGGGATGCCGGCCCTTCGTGAGCGCCTGGAGCTGGGCGCGGTCCCCGATCATCGAGACGACGCGGTACCGGTGCAGGCCCTGGAGCTTCTC
>Ga0194131_10011312_pt1 | contig 10690 bp, 5 predicted proteins | sample TA2KigO120mmetaG_FD_148631 | JGI IMG/M metagenome (GOLD analysis project Ga0194131, IMG submission 148631) | Freshwater microbial communities from Lake Tanganyika, Tanzania - TA2015053 Kigoma Offshore 120m | ecosystem: Environmental > Aquatic > Freshwater > Lake | place: Tanzania: Lake... | reverse complement strand
GTCCATCCCGCCGGCCAGGATCCAGGCATCGGTCCCGTGGGTGTCCACCAGCGTCAATGCATCGGCCACCGACGCCGGCTGGAACAGCTCGAACACCGGCATCACATCGCGAATGACAGCCATATCAGCTCCTTGAAAGTGGCAACTAGATGTGCGCCGTTAACGGTTCGTGCGCGACCTTCCCCGCTTCCAACGATGCGAGGATAACGTCGGGCGTGACTGGTGTACGCCGGAAGATGTCCGGTCCCAGCGCTGCCACGAGCGCGTTCATCACCGCGCCGTAGCCAGCGCCCACCGGAGGCTCGCCGATCCCGCGAGCGCCGACCGGTGTTTCTGGGTCCGCGAGTCCCACCGCGTCAAAGCTGAAGTTCTGGGGCGTGTCCAGAATCGACGGCGGCTTGTTGTGGTAGAAGCGTTTCGCCGCCGGCACACCGTAGTGCTGGTCGTATTGCCACCGCTGGCCGATGGCGTGACCGATGCCGAGCATCACGCCGCCAAAGGTTTGCCCGCGAAGGCTCCGCGGATTCAGCACGATGCCGACGTCCGCGATGGCCGCGAAGTCGACGATCTCGTACACGCCGGTCTCCACGTCGACTTCGACCTCGGCGAACCCGACCGTGAACGACTGAGTCTGACCGTCGCGCGGATAGGCGTCCTTGGCGACGGCGATGAGCCCTTGACCGGCGAGCGCCGCCAGCGAGGTCTTCGTGTAGGCGTTGATGTCCCCTGGCGCTTCGTGCCCGTCGAACTTGCCACCAAGCTCGATGGCCTTCTGCGCCGCCTGCGCGAACGTCATGCTGCGGCCGCCGCTGTACACTCGCTCGCCACCCACCTGGTAGCTGTCAGGTGATCCGCCGAGCGTCTTGGCTGCGATCTCCTGCAGCTTCTTGATGGCGTCCTTCGCTGTCGCGTGGGCCGCCCGCGTCATCGCGTGGACCGTCTGGCTGCCGGCCGAAACGCACGACCACGGCAGGTGCTTGCCCGTGTTGCCCCAGACGACGTCGACCTTCTCCCAGGGGAAGTCGAGCATCTCGATGGCGACCCGATGCACGTCGATCGCGGAGTGCGTACCGAGGTTGCCGATGCCCGACTGCACCTGAATGCGCCCGTCAGGCCTGATGATGAACAGACCGTCGAACCCGATCGACCCGCCGGAGTACGCGCTCACGCCGACGCCAGCTCCGCGCACCTTAGTGCCCACGCGCTTACCGCTGCGCGCGATCTTCTCCTCCCACTTGAAGAGTGCCGCCCCCTTGTCAAGCGCTTCGCCGACGAACGAGCTGGTTACGTACGCCTGTTTGCCGCGAGCGACCGGTGGTCCGAAGGGTGCTTTGCCCGACGGCGCATTGATTTTCCGGATTTGCACCTGATCGATGCCCAGCTTCACGGCGGCTCGTGTAAGCACCGGCTCGATGAGGCCGTTGCCCTGCATACCGCCCGGCGCGCGCTGTGAGGTGCGTGGCGGGGTGTTCGTCAGCACGGTGACGCCGCGCCATCGCATCGCCTGCGGCTGGTAACACAAGGACACGGTGTTGCCAGCAGATCGGAAGTCCCCCTGCGAGTCGTACGCGCCGTTGTCGCCCACGACGAAGAGGTCGATCGCGGTGATTCGGCCGTCCTTGCGGAAGCCGATCTTCACGCGCGAGTGGATGCCCTGACGCGCGCGGCCGATGTAGTGCTCCTCCTCACGCGTGATGCGCATCATGCATGGCGCGTTGTTGAGCTTCTTCGACATGAGCGCCGGGATGCACATCGAGATGGCGCCTGGAATCTTGCTGCCGAATCCACCGCCCGCGTACTCGCTGATGAGGACGATGTCCTTCTGATCGACGCCGGTCCACCGCGCGAGTGACCCCATCGTCTGGACGACGGATTGGGTGGAGCCGTGGAGATACAGCTTGCCGTTTTGCCAGTACGCCATCGCCGAGCGGGTCTCGAGCGGCTGGTGTCCGGTGTTCTGGCTGACGAAGGATTCTTCGAGGACGAGGTCGGCCTCCTTGAAGCCCGCCTCGAGATCGCCGAACTGCCACTCGTCGGTGGCCTTGCCCATTGGCATCAGGCCTTCAGGCGCGGACGCAAAATCCTCGGCCGTCCACTTGAGCTCGCGCACCTCCGGACGTGGAGGCGCGGGAGGCGCCGCGGGCGCTGCCGCGGCGGCCGGAGCCGCACCTGCTGCCGGAGCCCCACCCGCCGCTGGAGCCGCCGGTGCTGCTGCGCCGGCAGCCTGTTGGTTGCCGCGCCCTTGCGTGCTCGCTGGAGTTTCCGGGGGACGCATCCACACGTTGCCCGACAAACGCGCGTTCGGTCCGCCTGGCCGCAAGCTCTCCAGCGGATCGACAACAAACGGCAGCGGTTCGAAGTCGATGACAATCTTTTCGATTGCCTCGGTCGCCGTCAGCTCGTCGACGGCGGCGACGGCGAGAATCGGCTCGCCCTCGTAGAGCGGCTCGTCGGTGAGTCCGCGCTCGCTGATCACGCTCGAGGTGACGTTCTCGCCCAGAGTGGCGCCCGCAATCGCCCCAGGCAAGTCGGCCTGCGTGAGGATGCCTTTCACACCCGGCATCGCCTCGGCCGCGCTCGTGTCGACGCGGCGCACTCGTGCGTGCGGCATCGGGCTGAGCAACAGCTTGATGAACAGCATGCCTTCAGCACGGAAGTCTTCCGCGTACTTCGCCTGCCCCGTGACCTTGGCCACGAGGTCGGGGGTGGTGTAGTTCTGTCCGACGAGTTTCTTGGTCTCGGCCATGGTTACGCCCCCCGCATCAGCTCAGCACCGCGGCTGAGCGCGGTGAGAATCTTGTCGTAGTCCTGACAGCGGCACAGATTGCCGGAGACCCCATGCGCCAACTCTTGACGCGTCGGATTGGGATTGGTCTTCAGGAAGCCGACCGCCGCCATCACGAAGCCGGGCATGCAGAACGCGCACTGGAAGCCCTGCTCCTCGACGACGCCACGCTGCACCGGATGGAGCGTGCCGTCCGCGGCAGCCAACCCTTCGATCGTCGTGATCTTCTTGCCACGCACCGAGTGCGTGAGGATCGAGCAGGCGTAGTGCGGCACGTCGTCGATGAGCACCGTGCACGCGCCGCATTCTGCGCGGTCGCATCCGAGCTTGGTGCCCGTCAGACCGAGCTTGTAGCGGAGTGTCCATGCCAGGGTTTCCTGTTTCAAGGCGTCGACCGGGCGATTCTGTCCGTTCACGTTCAACGTGATCAGACGCTCGACGCCTCCGCCGGCGGTTTGCTGGCCCGAGACCACCGCAGTGCGGAAGAGATAGCTCGCGGAGGAAACGGTTGCCCCCGCCGCGATGACGCCCTTGATGAAGGTGCGTCGCGACGCATCCCTCGGCGTGTCGTGCGTCATGTGTTCGTCTGTTGTTCCAGGCATTGCAGGAGCACCTCGTATAGAGACTTCCGACGACAGGGCTCGTTATCGCCAAACGATAATCTGAAACGCTGAACGGTTCAATGAATGCGCGAGCCGCGATCTGGTGCAGCGATACGCGGAGAGTCAGCCGCTCCCATCAAGCCCCCAAACTATACCACGTACAGGAGTTAAGCTTAGCTCTACCGTCGGCCCTGCGGCTGGCGGGGCGCAACCGCCCCTGCCCCGGCCGTTTCGCGAGCGGGTCGGCTCACTCGCTCCGGTTTCAGGGTCCTGAGGACGAAGTCGAGCATCAGGCTCCGCATGTGTTTCACGAGCGCCGGATCCGTGATGCCGTGCCGTGACTTCGGATAGAGCATCAGCTCGAACGGCTTCTGCGCCTTCTGGAGCTCGTGCGCCAACTGTATCGTGTTGTCTACGTGAACGTTATCGTCTATGAGGCCGTGAATGAGCAAGAGCGACCCGTGCAGATGGGCGGCCGCGAATCGGGGTGAGCTCTTCGTGTAGCCCTCCTCGTTCTCGGAGAGCGGACCCATGTACCGCTCGGTGTACATGCTGTCGTAGTTGCGCCAGTCCGAAACCGTGCCCCCGGCGATTCCCATCGCGAAGCTTTGGCTGTGGGTCAGGGCATAGGCGGTCAGGTAACCGCCATAGCTCCATCCGTGGATCCCGATGCGCGCCGGGTCTGTGTAGGACTGCGTCTTGAGCCACGTCAGACTGTCTTCGAGGTCGCGCAACTCCCACTCGCCGAAGTTCCGGTAGACCGGCCACGTGGACTGCGCACCTTTGCCGCTGGCCGTCCTGTTGTCGACGCTCCAGATCACGATGCCCTGCTCTGCGAGAAGCTGGAGGAAGAGCGTCTCGCTCGCCCAGGCGTTCCGCACGCGCTGCGCATGCGGCCCGCCGTACACGAACGTGTAGACGGGATAGCGACGCGACGGGTCGAAGTCCGATGGCTTGATCAGCATGGCCTCCATCAGGAAGCCGTCGCGGGCCTTGACCTGAAGGAACTCGGGCCGCGGCCGCACGAACTCGTCCAGCGCAGCGACTCGGTTTGGCTCGAGGACGCGCACCTCGCTTCCATCGCTGTCGTGCAGACGGAGCTGCGGCGGCGTCGTGGCATCGCTCCAGGTGTTGGTGAAGTACTCGAACCGCGGGCTGAACGTCGCACTGTGAGTGCCCGCCGCTTGCGTGAGCCGTTGAAGCGACTGATTCGCGGCTCCCGTCAACCGGACACGGTAGACGTCCACGCCAATAGGGCTGCGTTCCGTCCCGGCGAAGTAGACCCAACCCGCCGATTCGTCGACACCGTACAGCGCGCGAACCTCCCATGGGCCGGTCGTGATCTCCCGCCGCACGCGTCCGTCGGCGCCGCAGAGATAGATGTGACGATATCCAGATCGCTCGGAGAGCCACAGAAACGACCCGTCCGCGAGCCACGCTGGATCAGTCGTGTCGCTCACCCAGGCTCGGCTCGTCTCACGGAAAAGCGTGCGTGTGACGCCGGTTGCCGCGTCGGCGACGTTGAGATCCAGCCACGTTTGCGAACGGTTCTGTGCCTGAAACACGACCTCGCGGCCGTTTGGCGCCCAGGCGACGGCGTTGATGATCCGATCCGCTTCGGGATACTTCCCGAGGTTGACCCAACGCGTGGCGCCGCCACTTGCCGACACGACACCGAGCGTCGCGGTCGGATTGGGGTCGCCGACTTTCGGGTAGTACCATCGCTCCACGCCCTGGTCGTACGGAATGTGGTCGACGACGGTGAAGACCGGAACGTGTGTGTCGTCGATCCGGAGATAGGCGAGCAGTGCGGAGTCGGGGCTCCACCAGTACGCGCGCGGCTGTCCGCGGCCGAAGATCTCCTCCTCGTAGACCCAATCCAGCCGGCCGTTCAGAACCTTGTCTGACCCGTCCGCCGTGAGCGCGATTTCGCGCGGCGTCGTCACGTCGGACACGAAGAGGTTGCCTTGCCTGACGTACGCCACGCGCCTGCCGTCCGGACTGAACGACGCGAACTCTTCGGGTCCGGTCGTCGTCGTCAGACGCACGGCTCGGTCGGTGGCCAGGGTGTAGACGTACAGGTCGCCGCCGATCGTATGAAGCGTTGACGCAAAGCGACCGTCGAACGTCAGTGTGCGTGCGCGCGATGCTTGGCGCGCGGCATCGCCGGCGACACCGGCAGCCGTCAACGCGCGCTCGAGTCGTTCCGCTGTGAGAAGCGACATCGCCGTGCCGGTTGCGGCGTCGACGGCCTGCCATTCCGGACCGTCGGCCGTCTGCCGCGCCATCGCGTACCGCCGCCCATCGATCCACGACACCGGCGGTATCGGTGCGCCGGCAAAGTTGACTCTTCGCGTTGGATCGTACAAGTCGTCTATCGTCAGCGGTCTTTGCTGCGCGAGGGTGACGGTGACAAGACCGCACACGAGCGTCCAGGCCAGCGCACAGGTGATGGCAATCGTGGGCGCCACCGCTCCGCGCGGGTGTTGCGACGGCATGCAAGGAGCTTAGCAGAACCTCTTGGGTGCTCCGAGGCTCGGCTATAGTCACCGCCATGGCCAAACTGACGTTCCTGGGCGCGGCAGGCACGGTGACCGGGTCGAAGCACCTCCTGGACACCGGTTCGCATCGCCTTCTCATCGACTGCGGCCTCTTTCACGGGTTGAAAGAGCTGCGTGCTCGCAACTGGGAACCGTTGCCCATCGCGGCGACCAAGATTCACACCATCGTTCTTACCCACGCCCACCTGGATCACATCGGCTACCTGCCAAGGCTCGTCGCCCAAGGATTTCGCGGCCGGGTGTATTGCACGCCGGGCACGCGCGACCTCGCCACTCTGGTGTTGAGCGATGCCGCGCGGATTCAGGAAGAGGACGCGCGTGACGCCAATCGCCACGGGTACTCGAAACACCATCCCGCATTGCCGCTGTACACGACCGAGGACGCCGAGCTCGCACTGACATTGCTGCAACCAGTCGGCTACAACCGCCCGATCCCCGTGCTACCGGACGTGCAGATGGAGTTCCTCAACGCCGGCCACCTGCTCGGGTCGTCCTATGCGCGCATCACGACGGGTGGGCAGGCGATCTTGTTCGGCGGCGATCTCGGTCGGTACGGCCGTCCGGTGCTGCCGGATCCCACGCCCGTCACCGATGCCGACATCCTGCTCGTCGAGTCGACGTACGGGAACAAGCGCCACGATCCCGACGACGGCGGTGACCGGCTCGCTCGTCTAGTCACGGACGTGTTCGATCGTGGTGGCAAGCTGATCATTCCGTCCTTCGCGATCGGTCGCGTCAACGAAGTCATCTACTGGCTCGACAAGCTCGAAGAGCAGCGCCGAATTCCGGTGATGCCGGTGTTCGTCGACAGTCCGATGGCGTCTCGCGCGCTCGACTTCTACGCGCGCCATTCCGATCAGCTCGACCCTGACATGGCCACGGGCCGTCAGGGCGTTCGCGCGTTCTTCACGAAGCGCATGACCATGGTGGCGTCGCCTCAGCAATCGAAGGAAGTGGTCGCGTCGAAGAAGCCGTCCATCGTGATCGCCTCGAGCGGCATGGCGACCGGCGGTCGGGTCCTCTATCACCTGCGTGCAGCACTGCCCGATCCGCGGAACACGGTGCTCTTTGTCGGCTACCAGGCAGCCGGGACACGCGGTCGCTCCCTGGTCGACGGACAGCCGTTTGTCCGGATCAAGGGGATGGACGTCGCGGTCCACGCGCACATCGAGCGGCTCGACTCGATGTCGGCGCACGCGGACGCAGACGAGATTCTCCGCTGGCTGGGCAACTTCACACGCGCACCACGTATGACGTACCTCGTTCACGGCGAGTCCGAGGCGCTGAACGCCCTCAAAACCCGCATCTGCACGGAGAAACACTGGCAGGTCCACGTCGCGGTGCACCAGGAGCAGGTCGAGTTGTAGACTGCTCTTGGCAGCCTGGGCAGTCCGAGCAGGTCTGGTAGGCGAACGGCTCGGGCAGCTACGCGAGTAGGCGGGTGGGTGAAGGTACATGCACGTGAGGGGCTATTTCGTGATGGGCGTCATGACAGCGACCGCCTGCGGCCAGCCAGGGGCAACTCCCACGGCGACCGAGGCTACTGCGCCAACGACCGTGGCGAGCACGGCGAGCGGCGACGCGGGCAACGCCACCGAGCGGAAGTACCTGCTCGAACGTGTGGACGATGCGGCGGTGGTGCAGGTGTACGCGGATGGGTTCCGCGAGCTGTCGCTCAACGACAAGATTCTCGTCTGGCACCTGTACCAGGCGGCCATCGCCGGCCGTGACATCTACTACGACCAGCGGCACGCGCTCGCCCTCGAGATGCGCGACGTTCTCGAGGCGATCCTGACCGCCGCCAAGCCAGCGTCTGGCGCGCCAGCGGCCGTCGATTCGGCCACCCTCGCGGAGATTGAGCGCTACACAAAGCTCTTCTGGATCAATTCCGGGCCCTACAACAACCTCAGCGCGCGCAAGTTCGTCCTTGCCTGCACACCGGAGGCGTTGCTCGCCGCCGCGCAGGTCGCTGCCAAGGCTGGCGCCTCGTTTCCCACTCGGCCCGGTGAAACCCTCGAGCAGTTGCTCGCACGGCTGCAGCCGATGTTCTTCGACCCGGCGGTCGATCCGATGGTGACGGCCAAGACGCCACCACCTGGCAAGGACATCCTGACCGGGAGCGCGAACAACCTGTATTCGGGCGTGTCGACTCAGGACCTCGCCAGCTTCAAGGAACGCTATGGCCTGAACTCGCGCCTCGTGAAGCGCGACGGCATGTTGGTCGAGGAGGTCTACAAGATTGACGGTCGTTACGGGAAACAGATCGCGGCCGTCGTGTCGCACCTCGAAGCGGCCATGCCATTCGCGCCGGAAACGATGCAGCGTGCCCTGCGTGCGCTGGTCAGGTGGTATCAAACCGGTGAGGACACCGACCGCAAGGCGTACGACATCGCATGGGTCGATGACAAGGCCTCGTCAGTTGACACCATCAACGGCTTCATCGAGGTCTACCTCGACGCCCGCGGCATCAAGGGCTCCTGGGAGGGCATCGTCTTCTACGTGAACCAGGCCAAGACGGAGGGAATCAAGCGACTCGCCGCGGAGGCGCAGTGGTTCGAGGACCGCATGCCGTGGGATGCCAGGTACAGGAAACAGGGTGTCACGGGCATCACCGCCAATGCCATCGACGTCGTCATTGAGACGGGCGACTCAGGGCCGATCACGCCGATTGGCATCAACCTTCCGAACGATCAATCCGTCCGCGAGCAGCACGGCAGCAAGTCCGTGTCGCTGTCGAACATCACGGAAGCCAATGACAAAGCCACGCTGCCGTCCTTCCGCACAGAGTTCGCGTGGACGCCGGACGAGGCCGAGCGCGCGGAGAAATGGGGCGCGTTCTCCGGCGAGCTGACCACGAACATGCACGAGGTGATCGGACACGCCTCCGGGAAGGTCTCGCAGCGGCTGAATGGCAGTCCGCAGTCCGTGTTGAAGGAGCAGTTCTCCGCCCTCGAAGAAGCCAGGGCCGACCTGGTCGCGCTGTACTTCATCAAGAACCCAAAGCTCGTCGAGCTGGGACTCATCGGGAAGGACGACCACGAGTCGGTCGTGCGCACCGAATACGAGTACTACGCGCGCAACGCGCTGGTACAGCTGCGACGGGTGCGCGAAGGGACCCAAATCGAAGAAGATCACATGCGCAACCGCCAGATGATCATCCACTGGCTGATGAAGCACACGAAGGCAATCGAGGTGCGGACGCGCGACGACAAGACCTACTACGTTCTCAACGACATCCAGGCCTTCCACGACGGAGTCGGCAAGCTGCTCGCCGAGGTCCAACGGATCAAAGGGGAGGGCGACTACGCTGCTGCCAGGGAGCTCTTCGAGACCTACGGGGTGCACTTCGATCCAAAGCTGCGAGACGAGGTCGTGGCCCGGGTCGACCGGCTCAAATTGCCGTCGTACACCGGCTTCGTCATGCCGAAGCTCGAGGCGACGAAGAACGCCGACGGCGCGATCACGGACATCACCATCTCCTATCCCGGCGATTTGGCGCGGCAGATGCTCGAGTTCTCTGCCGCCACGCGCGCGCTGCGGCGCTAGTCATTCGAGGCTCCGCTCCGCAGCCCGGCTTGGCGGCGGTGTACGCAGCGGACCGCGAACGCGGGCGCCTCCGCCACGGAACTGGGCTTCGCGACGCGTCGACGCCAACGCAACTGCCTATCGGTTCCGGGTTTAAGATCGAAGATGTGCGCTGGCTCCCGATCGCACTCCTGTTGGCCGCCGTACCGGCCGCAGCGCAGCAGGTCAACCCGGCACGGTTGGCGATTCTCGAGGCAGAGGATCGGCGCGCCCAGACGCCGGCCGACCTGGCCCGGTTGCGCACCGGCGTCACGAGTGACGATCCCCTGACGGTGCGCGTCGCGGTGCGCGCGCTCGGACGCCTCGAGCGGCCGTCGCACGTACCCGACATCTTGCCGGCGCTCAATGACGACGACGCCGACGTCCGAGCGGAGGCCGCCAACGCCGTCGCGCAGGCGGCGAGCGGCGTTCGGCGAGGCGCGAGCGGTGGCCCGCCGCCGGCGGCCTTGTTACAGACGTTCCGCGCCCGGCTCGCCGAGGAAGCGGACGCCGACGTCCGAGCCGCGCTCGCCGAAAGCCTCGCCCGTCTCCCGTACTCGGATCCTGAGTCGGTCGCGGCCGCGCAACAGACACTTGTAGACCTCGCCGGACAGCACGCCGAGGTGGCGGATCGGCTCGGACTCGCCAAGGCATTCGAGGCGCTCGTGCGCCTGCACAAACCCGTCACGTTGACGCCGGCAGCGCGCGAGATCCTCAGGCGCTTGGTTGGTGTCGCGTCTCCCGCCGATCAAGAATCGCTGGGTGGGCCGCCGCCGGTTCGGACGCAGAGCGGCGTCGATCCGCTCCGCGCTGTACGGGTCCGCCGGTTGGCGCTCGAAGCGCTGGCCGCGACGGGTGCAGCGGAAGGCCCTGTTCTCGAGCACGCTCGCCGCGATCCAGACATGCAGGTCCGGCGCCTCGCGATGCGCACGGCGGCTCGCGCCAAGGCCACCTCGCTTCTGACGGCCGGGTTGGAAGACGCGTCACCGATGGTGCGCCTCGAGGCGTTGCGCGGGTTGTCAGGGCTCTCGGGCGACGAGGTCTGCGCGTGGATCCTCGCCGCCACCGGCGATTCCGACCCCCACGTCCTGCTGCAGGCCATCGATCAGCTCGCCGCGTGTGGCCAATGGGACCAGGCGGTGACGCGACTGGTGGACTACGCATCCGACGTGGCGTCG
>Ga0194131_10011305_pt1 | contig 10692 bp, 13 predicted proteins | sample TA2KigO120mmetaG_FD_148631 | JGI IMG/M metagenome (GOLD analysis project Ga0194131, IMG submission 148631) | Freshwater microbial communities from Lake Tanganyika, Tanzania - TA2015053 Kigoma Offshore 120m | ecosystem: Environmental > Aquatic > Freshwater > Lake | place: Tanzania: Lake... | reverse complement strand
TGCTCGGGGCCGCGGCACCGGAACCAAGGAAGGAAGAGGTGCCCGCGTGAATCTTCCCGCGGCCATTGAGCGGCTTCGTGAGCACCCGGACGCCAGCGCCAACCTCGGGCCGGACAGCGCCGGCCGGTCAAATGGATTTCAACATTTGGCCGCGTTTGCGGATGGGTCGCTGAAAGTCTGGTTCCACTGGGGCAGCCGGGCTTTTGCGTCCTGGTCTGAGCTGGAGGGCTGGCTTTTGATGAATCAAGCGCCGGCGAGCTGGAGGGACCGATGACTTTCACGCGCACCGGCGCATCCGCGCCCCACGAGCACCCCGACGACGGCCGGCGGGTCGGGCTGATTTTCGCGGCGGCTCACAATCAATGCGGGCTGTCGGTCTGCCAGTCCTGCAATGCCTGGCTAGGCCTGCGGGCCGACCTCGGGCCGGGTGAGGTGTCGCGGGACAGTTGCCCGGGGTGCGCGGTCGCCCACAGGAAACACCAACCTCTACCTACCAGCCAGCCGGAACTTTTTGCCGCATGAGCGAACCGCTTAATTCCGTGGCTCTAGTCCTGGCCGGCGCGCTTTTCGGCGCGGTGGCAACGAATTTTTGGTGCGGGTGCTTGCCACGGTGGCGCTGGCGGCGGCAGTGGCGCGCGCTGGCGGAGCGCCAGGGCCGGGATTTTAGCGAGCAGGGGCATGTCGCGCGGTTTATCGCGCGATGTGTAGCAGCGCGGGCAGATCAGCGGGCGCGTGACCTAGCCCGCAGAACTGGAACGGAGGCGACCCAGTGAAATTAATTAGACTGCCCGAGCACGGCATCAAGCTGCGCGCCCTCGCGGAGCTGTGGGGCTGCTCCGCCCGTTTTCTTCGTGAGCAGGTGAAGAATGGAGAGTTGCAAGGGGTGCGACTTGGCCGGGATTGGTGCGTGCCGGTGAGCAGCGCAAACGACTTTTTCGAGCGCAGGAGGGTGAGGACGTGAGCAACATTACGCCGCCGCTTTTCGATTTGTCCGCCTGTGAGCTGCACCTTGTAGAGCTTGCGGGCCGGGACCAAGAGCGATTCAGCGGGACGACCACCGAGAAGGACACCGAGCTGGTCGCGGCGGTGCTGGATGCGGTCTCCGCCGGCGTGAGGTATGACCAAGTTGCCCGCCTGGCCCGCATCTCGAAGCATACGGTGCAGGGCATCATCGAGCGAGCCGAGCGCGCCGGCCAAATAGCACCGTATAAAGAAAGGATGAGCCGTCAGCTTGCCCGCATCACCGAAGCCCTCGCCGGGCAAATGCTCGATGACGTTGAGGCCGGCAAGATTGCACCTCGGGACAAAGGGTTGATGACGGCGGTGCTCCTGGACAAAAAGCTTTTGGTGGATGGGGAAGCGACGAGCCGGGTCGAGCACGTCGAACGGGTCCGGCCCGAAGACATCACGGCGCTCATCAAGCGGGCGAAGGTTGTGGAGATTGACGGCAAGGCTCAGTAATTGATTATGCAACAAAGACAAACACGCAGAAACGCCAACAAAAAGCACCAATTCACCCGGCGCGGTGCGGCTTTGGTGCGTTTTGACCGCCGTGACCTGGGCCTTGGAGCTGGTGGGCTGGCCGCGGTGCGCGCGCTGGTTCTGTCCGGTGGCGAGGCCTCAGAGGTGGCAGGCGGTCGGAGGGGAGGGGGGGGGGTTGCGTTTGCGCGGGGGGGCGATGAGGCGATGGGTTTGGGTCAGCAGAATTTGGCTTAAAAGGTTCTTTACATGGATTTAACCAATCAACTTTCGGGTGGTGGCGGGGCGTCGGAACCCTCTAGCGCAGCTCTTGCCCAGCCAAGCAGCGTGGCCACCACCCTCTTTGCTTATTTGGAGCGCGATTTGCCTGCCTTGCTAGGCGTCCCGGCAGATAAAATCGCGGCCGCTCGCAAGGAGATGCTGCAAGGCACTGACTGGTCCCGCATCAGTCGTCAATTCCGTTGGTCGCCAGACGGCCTTAAAAAACTAGCGGCGGCCTTTGGCAGCCCCGCTGTGGCGTCGGACGTAAAAAACCCGCCCCGGACTGCCCCCGACGAAAAACCCGCGCCTACGGCCAAGCCCGGCGCAGTGGCGACCCTCACCGTCATCAACCTCAACATCCCAAACAAAAGCCTGGTGCTTTGCCAAACCGATTCTGGGGCATCGGCCAAGGTCATTATCAACACCGCTTGGCGGCCGCGCTTTCGCCACGGCATGAAGATTCAAGCCACTTTGGGCGCGGGCGGCGTGTGGCGCACCCGCTGCCCCCGCTTTATTGGCAAGTTCTGATGAAAACCTATCAGAAAACTTACCAAGCCAGAAAAGAGCTTTGCAAAGACAAGGTCTGCGCCTGCGGGCGGCAAGCCGCTCGGTATTTTGGAGGCGACTACATCTGTCAACGATGCACCGAGATGGACAATGAGCTGTATGCCACCGAGCGCATTCGTTCGACGTGCGGCGTTCCGGGGCCGCCTGACCCGTACTACATCCCGTATCAAATGCAATCCTAATGAGCTTGGCCTACGTCTCCATCTGTTCCGGCATTGAAGCCGCCACCGCCGCCTGGCACTCGCTCGGCTGGAACCCGCTGGCCTTTGCTGAGATCGAGCCGTTCCCCTCTGCTGTCCTTAAACACCACCACCCCACTGTGCCCAATTTGGGCGACATGACCCGCTTCCATGAATGGCCCGAACTCACCCCAGATGTCCTTGTGGGCGGAACCCCCTGCCAAGCCTTCTCCGTCGCCGGACTCCGAAAAGGACTGGCTGACCCGCGTGGCAACCTCACCCTTGTCTTCCTTGGGCTTGTTGCACGAATGCGCCCCCGATGGGTGGTGTGGGAGAACGTCCCCGGCGTCCTGTCAGACCAAACAGGGGCGTTTGGAGCCTTGCTCGGAGGGCTGGGGGAACTCGGGTATGGGTTCGCCTACCGCGTTCTTGACGCTCAATACGTGCGAGTGGACAGCCACCCTTGGGCCGTCCCACAGCGCAGACGCCGTGTGTTCGTTGTCGGACATCTTGGAGACTGGCGACGTGCCGCCGCGGTTCTATTTGAGCGCGAAAGCCTGTCAGGGAATCCTCCGCCGCGCCGAGAAGCGGGGCAAAGAATTGCCCGAGGCTTTGAGTGCGGCCCTCAAGGTTGTCGCTTTACATCGTTAGCCCCCACAATGGACGCACGCGCTAAAGACGGGCCAATCCGCAATCAGCTTGGTGTCGGTGTTTGCGAAATAAATGAAAGTGCAGCCACGGGCCAGCTTGTGCCTAGCCATGACCCAGCTTGCACGCTTACAGCAAGAGAACGGAAAGGCCCACTTCCAGAAGCTGACCTGTCAACTGTAATAGCTCATTCCCTCCGCGCCGATGGCTTTGACGCCAGCGAAGACGGCACCGGACGAGGCACGCCGCTGGTGCCGGTGGCATTTGCCCAAAATACCCGTGATGAAGTGCGAATAATTGGCGGCGATGTGGCTGGAGCTTTGCCCGCTCAACCGGGCATGAAGCAACAGACTTACTTGCACATCCCCGCCTCCGCCGTCCGCCGCCTCACCCCGCGCGAGTGTGAGCGGTTGCAAGGCTTCCCCGACGACTACACCGCCATCCCCTGGCGCGGCAAACCCGCCTGCGAATGCCCCGACGGCCCTCGTTACAAAGCCCTCGGCAACAGCATGGCCGTAAACGTCATGCGCTGGATTGGCCAGCGTATTGAACTCGTAGAATCCCATTCCTGATTTCCTATTTCCTAGACCCTATTCCTTAAAACCATGCCTGCATACAACCGAGTCATTCTTGCCGGAAACGTCACCCGCCAACCCGAGCTAAAAACTACGCCCAAAGGCACCGCCGTTTGCCAGTTTGGCCTTGCCATCAATCGTCATTACACCACCGAGGACGGCCAAAAGCGCGAGGAAGTCACCTTTCTTGATTGCAAGAGCTTTGGCCGCCAGGCCGAGACGCTGGGCAAATACGTGGGCAAAGGCTCGGCCCTGCTTGTAGAAGGCCGCATTACGCAAGAAGAGTGGACCGACAAAGCCACCGGCGACAAGCGCCGCGCCACGCGCATTCTGGTCGAGACGTTTCAATTTCTAGGGCAACGCCCTACGGCTGTAACTGCCCTAGAAGCAGCGTCAACCGCGCCTATCCATGAAACCCGCAGCACCGACGACGTGCCCTTCTGAATCATGTCCGTGGATAAAAATAAGGCTAACCGGCCTCACCCGGTTGGTAAACGCGCCGCTGCCGTTTCGGTGGCGCTGGTTGACGGCGCAGATCGAGGGGCGCAAGCGGATGCTGCTAGTCAGCCCACGGGGCCAGCGGTGGGCTTTCCGGCTCAACCGCGGCGCGTGGCTTCAACGTCAACCCGCCGCCGAGACATCCCCGGCGCGAGCTGGTGGAAAGAACAAATAAGAAAGGCAAACCAATGTCACTGAAAGGCGAAATCTCTCTCATCCGCACCCTGACCGACCACGCCGTTTGGCAGGGTGATTTGGCCGTCCGCGGCGCGTGGATTGACCTGCTCCTCCGGGCTAATACCGACCCGGCAATTCTGCTCATCCGAGGCGAAAATGTGGAAGTGAAGCGCGGACAACTACTTTGGAGCATTCAAAACTTGGCAAAAAAGTGGGGCGTTTGTGACGAGCGCGCCTCCAAAATCCTTGCCTACTTGCAGCGTTTGGGGTGCATCCGGGTCGAGTCCAGCCGCCGCCGCACGGTCATAACCGTCTGCAACTACGAGGTTTATCAAACTCCGTTTGTGGCCGTGTCTGATACCGATGCTGATACCGATGCTGTCCCCGGCTCTGTGCCCGAGTCTGTTCCCACGGCTGATACCGAATCGGTAACTGGTTCGGCAACAGAATCGGTACAGAGAAGGGAGATAGGAGACACACACACACCGCGCGCGAGGGGTCTCACCCCCTCTTGGGCCGAGGTCGAAGCCTTTGCCGTCGCCTCCCAAGTGGACGTGGAATTTGCCCGAGCTTGGTTTGAGCGCAAGAGCAACAGCCGGACGCACGGCTTTGGCACGCTTTTGGATTGGCGGTCTGACCTTTTGCCTTACTGGCACCGCAATGGGGCTGGGGCGAAAACTCCGGCGGCGCGTGAACCCGGCAGCGCGGCGAATGGGCACGCCCGTCCGAAAACCCTCGGCGCGGAGGTCATGGACCTTAAGCGGCGGTGGCAGACGTTGAGCGTGCAGGTGGATGAGCACGTTGCCAACGAAAACTCCGCCGCCTTTGACGGAACTACGCTTGCCGACTCCGATCTGAACTCCTACCGCCGCCTGCAAGCCGACCTGCGCGAAGTCGAGGCTGGTTTGCGGAGCATTCCCAAGGACGCGCCCGAGGGCTGGATGCGTGACTTGCGCCGGCAAGCCTTTGAGCGCGCCTGTGCCGAGCATCCCGGCAATCCCGAGAGCACCGCTTACGACGAGCACTACGTCACCGACCAAGACCGCACCGAATACCTGGCCCTGCGCCGCGAGTGCGGCGTGTAAGCCTAGCATGATTCCTTCCCTTAAAACCCTGCACGGCGACTGCCGTGACGTGCTGCGCCGAGTGCCGGACGGCTCGGTGCATTGCTGCGTCACGTCGCCGCCGTATTGGGGACTGCGGAGCTACCTGCCGAAAGACCATCCCGACAAGTCGCGTGAGATTGGGCAGGAGAAAACGCCTGAGCAATTCGTGGCGACGATGGTGGAGGTATTCCGCGAGGTGCGCCGGTGCCTGCACGATAGCGGGACGCTGTGGCTGAATCTGGGTGATAGTTACGCAAGCGACAGCAAAGGCAGTGGCGGGCCGAGCGCAAAGCAACTCAGTAATGCAGGCTCGCGCTATGAAACCGTCAAGTTGCAGCACGGAATGAAGCCCAAAGACCTGTGCGGCATCCCGTGGCGTGTGGTGCTGGCGTTGCAGGCGGACGGCTGGTACTGGCGCAGTTGCATCGTGTGGCACAAGAAGTCGTGTATGCCTGAGTCCGTCACCGACCGCCCGACGAATAGCTGGGAGCCGATCTTCCTGCTGGCGAAACGGGCGACCTACTTCTACGACGCCGAGGCGGTGAAGGAGCCGTCGGAATGCGATCATGAGTCTGGCAATGGTTTTGACGGACGACAGGGCACGGCGGACTATCAAGGGCGCAGAGGTGGACTTGGCTCGACCAAAAGTTGGAAACCCGGTGGCACGCGCAACCAGCGCAACGTCTGGTCGCTTGGCCCGGAGCCATACAGCGAGGCGCACTTTGCGACGTTCCCGACCGAAATCCCGCGCCGCGCCATCCTAGCCGGAACATCGGCGCGGGGCTGCTGCCCGAAGTGCCTCACGCCGTGGGAAAGGGTGGTGGAGACAACCGGCGAAGGCGGGAACAATCCCAAGAATAGTTCCGTCCCGCCGGGCGCAAAAAACCCGATGGCGGGCGAGCGTCTTGGTGGTGGCGCGTATCAGGCGCAATCCCGCACCTTAGGCTGGCAACCGGGATGCGAGTGCAACGCGGGCGAACCCATCCCCTGCACCGTCCTCGACACATTCGGCGGCAGCGGCACAACCGGCATGGTCGCCCTAGAGCTTGGCCGCAACGCCACCCTTTGCGAACTCAATGACGGCTACCTGCCTCTCATCCAGAAACGCACTCACGTCACCCCCGGCTTCACTTTCTGACCCATCTTGTATGTCCTCCGAACACGACCCCTTCGCCCCTGACGAACTGCCGCCGCACTCCCTCACCGCCGAGCAGGCCGTGCTGGGCGCGATTCTCTGCGACCCGGCCAATGCCTTGCCGGAAGTCCTCACCGAGCTGCATTCCAAGGCCGAGGCCAAGCTCGCCTTCTACGACCTCCGCCACGCTGCGCTCTTCGGCGTGCTGCTGGAGATGCACGAGACCCAGAAGCACATGGATGTCGTCACCATTGACCAACGGTTGCGCGACCTTGGCCAGCTCGACGCCATTGGCGGGCGGGCCTACGTGGATCAGCTCATGGGTTGCGTGCCGGGTGCGAGCGTGGCCAGCGAGTATGCCCGCGTGGTTGCCGCCAAGTGGAAGCTCCGCAAGATGCGGCGGTCCCTGCTTGAAGGCTTGGATCGGATGAAGAAGCTGGAGCCGCAGGACACCGCCGAAAGCATCCTCGAAGAAATCAGCGCCAACGTGCTCGACGTGGTGGCCGATGCCCGCAGCGGAGTGGGCGAGACACGGCTGATGGGGGATTATTTTGCCGCCATAGAAGCGCGCATGGAAACTTTTGCCCAAGGGCGCAAGGTGATGCAGGGCTTGAGCACGGGCTTTAATTACCTCGACAACATGCTGTGCGGCCTTAAGGGCGGGGAATACATCGTCATTGCCGCCCGACCCGGCCAAGGCAAAACCAGCATCGTGCTTCAGATGGCGGAGCATGTGTCGCTCAAGCACGAATTTCCCGTGGGCATTTTTAGCATGGAGATGACTGGCGAGGCGTTGGCCGAGCGCGTGTGGTTTAGCTTTAGCGGAGCCAATTTTCAGCACTACCGCAACGGGTTTATGGAGACCCGCGACATACCTCGCTTGCTAACGGCGGCGCTCAAACTTCGCAAGACGCCTATCTACATCAACGACCAGTGCGCCATGAACATCCAGCGCCTTGCGTTGGAAACTCGTAAAATGGTGCGGCAGCACGGGGTTAAAGCCATCTTTGTGGATTACTTGCAGCTTATGCCGCCCACGCCTGGCCGCGAGAATGACATGCGCGCGCGTGAGCTGGCGGACATCAGCATGGGCCTCAAGCGGCTGGCCAAGGAAATGAACCTGCCCGTGGTGGTGCTGGCGCAGATGAACCGGAACATCGAGCAGGAGGACAACAAGAACCGCAAGCCGGTGTTGAGCGACTTGAAAGATTGCGGCCAGATTGAGCAAGACGCCGACGTGGTGGGCTTCCTTTACCACGCCGACCTGCGGCAACCGCAGACCAAATGGGAAAAAGAACATGAGCGTCCGCCGGCCTTCCGTTTTCTTGACCAGTTTGAGCTGCCCGAAGTGGAAGCCGAGGCCATGCGGAAGGCGGGGAAAATACCGGAGTGGACGGCGCTGAACTGGAAGAAGCACCTGCGCCGCATCAACTTGCTCATCGCCAAGCAGCGCAACGGCCCCACGGGCGACTGCGCCCTCGTGTATGAGTCCGCCCGGATGCGCTTCCACGACGCTTACAATCCAGAAGAAACGGAACAGCCAGTTAATTACGAAACCGCCAAGGCAAGCGTGGACAAAGAGCAAGGATGGTAATGAATTACAATGGTGCTGGGCAACTACCGCGGCATTTATACGTGTTTGTTGATTCGCGTTACACGCATCGCCACCCGTGTGGTTTTGTGCCGGCGGTGTGGTTTGCGTTAATCAGTTATCCCGGCCGCCTGTGGGGTTGCACCATCATGCTGGAGAGCGGCGCAATCTATCGCAATTTGCCCCCGCATTCGCTTGCTTTCACGAAAGCGCCTAAAAAACTTTGGACACCGCAACAAGCGCAACGCTGGGACTGTTACGGCCGCCATTTCACGACAATCGAGTACGACTATCTTGCGGGCTTAGAATGCAAAGCGCGGGCGGCCAAAAACACGTATGCGGGCGAGTATCTGTTTTCCGTCATGCCGCTGGAGGACGCTTACAGTGCTGTGCCAGACCAAGCCAAAGAATTTACCTTTGTAAAACTAAACAACGGACGACTCACCATCCAACCAACTAATCATACGGTATTCCGCGAGCGTAGTTTTACGAATAATCCCAAGCTAGTGATGCCCGAAAACCTGCAACGGCAAACTGAAGTTTACTCCGCAGAATAAATTATGCTGGCGTCGTTAAGCGATCAACACACCAACCTTTTGGCCGTCGCTTACGGTGGCGGCACTAACTCCACGGCCATGCTCTGCGGTTTCCGAGAGCGAGACATCAAGCCCGATCTTATCTTGTTTGCAGACACCGGGGCTGAGATGCCGCATACCTACAAGCATCTTGCAGTGATGCAGGACAAGGTGCGCGAGTGGTGGGGTTTAGAGCTTGTCGTGGTGCGGACGTTAAGGGCGGGAAAATTTGAGGGGTTAGCGGGCGAGTGCCTGCGCGGACACAAACTGCCAGCGTTGGCTTACGGTTCTAAAGCCTGCTCGGTCAAATACAAATCGCAGCCGCAAAATGCCGTGCTGCGGCGATTTATAAAGGAGCGAGGGAACAAGACTGCTACGCGGGCCATCGGCTTTGATGCCAATGAGGCGCACCGGGTCAAGCCCGCAATCGAGAAGTGGGCGACGAATTGGTTTCCATTGGTGGAGTGGGGCTGGCGGCGGGCCGACTGCGTGGAAGCTATCAAACGAAACAACCTGCCGCAGCCGGGGAAATCTTCGTGCTACTTCTGCCCTGCTATGAAACGGAGTGAGGTGCTGCGACTCCAATCCGATAACCCTGATCTCTTGAATGTGGCCCTGGCCATTGAGCGGCAGGCAAAATGTGCAACGCCTCAAACGCGGGAAGTCACCATCGAGCAGGAGGATGGGTCATCGCGGACAGAAACGAGAATGATGCCCGCTCGCGGTCTCGGCGGCGAGGGCAACAAGTGGGCAGACTGGCTGGCGATGGACGCCGCCCAAGCCAAGCTCCTGCTTGACATTGAGCCGCACGAAATCCCCTGCGGTTGTGTGGACGGATGAAACCAAGAACGCAGAACCAAGAACCAGGAACCAAGTAACGCATTATGCTGAAATGGTCCCCCCACCCCCTCTTTCCCATCCCTACGGATGCGGACGTGGCTGCCATCCTTGCGCTGGCTGATGGGGCAGAGCGGCTTGGGCACATCTACGCCACGCGCGAGAATGCCATCCTCGACGCCAAGGCCGATCCGTTCCACTACGAGCCGGAGCCGGAGCATTGGGTTTCCGCCGACAAGCTGCTGGCCGAGGAGGACGAGCACGGGCGCGCGCTGTTCCTCATGCTCCTCGGGGGCAACCGCTCGGGCAAATCCATGTATGCCGCCAAGCGCATGATGCAGTCGGCCGTGCGGCATCCGCACTGCAAGCTCCTGTGCATCGCGGAGAACTTCGAGAGCAGCATCGAGACGCAGCAAAAGTATCTCTGGCATTACCTGCCCAATGAGTTGAAGGCGTTTAACGGCAAGCAAAGCAAGAAGTTTTATATCAAGTATTCAAGCCATCACGGGTTCAGTGACCAGCTCCTTGCGTTGCCCAACGGCAGCAAGTTTATGTTTAAGACCTACCAGCAAGACCCCGGCGACTTGGAAGGTCAAATGTTTGGCGTGTCCGGCACGACGATCCCGGCGGTGTGGCCGGACGAGAACCTGCGCGTCAACTGGTGGCTCATGCTTCAGCGCCGCCTCCGCTTCCAGCAAGCGCAGCTCATCTGGGCTTTTACTCCGATTAACGGCATGACCGCCACTATCAAGGAAGCTGTGGGCGATTCCCCCGTCACCCGCGAGAGTCGGCCCGCCGAGCTGCTGCCGGATCGCGTGAACGTGCCGGGCTTGCCCGAGGGGCACATGCCCTTCATCCAAACGCCGGCCACCACGCGCGGGCGCGTCATCTATTTTTGGTCGCAATTCAACCGCTTTGGCGATGGGCAACGCACCTTCTACGATGCCGTGAAAGACGACTGCAAAGGCAAGAACGGCAAGGCGCGTTCGCCGGAGTATGTCCAGCGCATTGCCTACGGTTACACGCGCGACACCGTGGGCCGGCCCTTCCCCAAGTTTGGCGAG
>Ga0194131_10011294_pt1 | contig 10699 bp, 13 predicted proteins | sample TA2KigO120mmetaG_FD_148631 | JGI IMG/M metagenome (GOLD analysis project Ga0194131, IMG submission 148631) | Freshwater microbial communities from Lake Tanganyika, Tanzania - TA2015053 Kigoma Offshore 120m | ecosystem: Environmental > Aquatic > Freshwater > Lake | place: Tanzania: Lake... | reverse complement strand
CGGCTTCACCATCGAAGAGATCTTCCACCTCACGAAGATCGACCGCTGGTTTCTGGTGCAGATCAAAGAGATTGTGGATTTTGAGGAGGAGTTAGCGACGGCGAAGAATTGATTAACTGTAAACGTCCTGGTGGTGCGTGCGCTCCAAGCTAAAGATCACGTCGAAGGAATGTTTCTTGAGTTCCGATGCAACTGCGTCAGCGAACCGGTTTGCGCGCATGGATCGGTCTGCGCTAGCCGAAACTGCATGCAACCCCACGCCCTCAAGCAACCCGCTCCACGACTCCGCGAACAGATGCGGTTCGTGTCCGCCTGCGACCAGTGCCTGTAGCAGCCGTTGCAAATAAAGCTCTGCGCCACCCGTGGCGGAGAACTGCCGGCGAATGAGCGCGAGTTTCATCGGTGAGCAGTGCGGGAACTTACCGCGCGGAACCACCGCACAGAGATAACCGTTGGCAAGGTTGCGGCATAGCTTTAAACTTCTTAGGAAAGTCTCAGTAGAAATTAAAAACGGCAAGACAACCTGAGCCGAGTTTAGTGTTCCAACCATTGCCCGTGCAAAAATACTTTTCTCCGTTCCGCGCACTGGCGCGAATGCAGAACAGTGTCTCCAAACGCGCGCTGTGGCGCACGCACCTCGCCGAGGCGCAGACCGAGCTGCAGCGGCTAAAGCGCGAGCTACCCACCGTCGAGATGATAATGGCCATACCGTTTCTCTTCCAAGGAAAGGGCTTTTACCGCTCATTGGAACTGAAGCAGAACATGACTGAGCTGCTCGGCCTTGTGAACGCGCTGCGACGCCAGCCGCTGCGACGCGTTTGTGAAATCGGCACCTTCAAAGGCGGCACGCTTTTCATCTGGTGCCAACTGGCCGCGCCGGACGCGCAAATCATCAGCGTGGATTTGCCGGGCGGGCAGTTCGGCGGCGGCTACAGCGAGAAGAGCCTGCCGTTTTTCCAGTCCTTCCGCCAGCCGGGCCAACGGCTCGACTGCATCCGCGGCAGCTCACACGACGCGAAAATTCGCGACGAGTTCCGCCGTGCGCTCGGGGGCGCGGAATTGGACTTCCTGTTCATTGACGGCGACCACTCGTATGCGGGCGTGAAGCAGGACTTTGAATTCTACTCGCAGTTCGTCCGGCGCGGCGGGCTGATCGGGTTCCATGATATTTACCATCGCGAGCGGCAGCCAGACATCGAGGTGCACAAGTTCTGGTCCGAGCTGAAGCCTGGGTTCCTCCACGAGGAATTTATCGAGGCCGGCACCGAGCGCCGTAAAATCGGCATCGGCCTGCTGCACAAGGATTGATGCATGGACGCCTTGCTCCGCAAGACGCGATTCTACGCCACGCTGTATACGACGCGGCTGGGCTGGGGAAGTAGGCGGTTCTCGGAAATATCCAAAGAGGCCATCCGGCACAATGATGCCGGGGCCGTCCCGCCGCCGGAGCGCGGCCTTCCGGCCGCTTCAAGGTCCACCTTGCCATCCGCACTGCCAAGGCTTGAAGGCCGCGCTCCGGGACCGCTCCGCATCCACTTCTGGGCCCCGCAGCGAACGCCGGGCGCCAACGTCATCCTCTACGACATGATGCCTGCGCTACGCGAAGAAGTGCGCGTCGCTGGACTCGACTGGCGCATCGAAGTCGGCGCCGAACTACCGCGTGAAGCGGTGGATTGGCTCGTGTGTTTCAAGGCCGTGCCTAGTGCAGCGCAAATCGTCGGCCAACCGTGCAAGGTTTTCCTCATCTGCGATCAGCCGGAATATTTCTGGAGCCAGCTTCACGAATTCGATGCCGTCGTCGCCACGGCTTCGCGCACACTGGCGGCGCTGCTGGTGCGTGGGCATGAGCGCGTCGCCTTCATCGGCGAATCCGAGCCGCCGGAATATCTGCAGTTTGGCGCGAAGAACCTTGCCATGCCACCCGCGCTGCGCGGCGACGTTCTGCTGTGGCATGGGGGGGCTTACAGCCTTGGCCCGTTGCACAATCTGCGCCCGGTGCTGGAACGGCTGGCGGAGACCCGCGCCATCCGATTGCACGTCATCAGCGGTCAGGGCCAGCCGGTGGAAGAGCGTTGGGGAAAACTCATCGTGAGCTATTTTCCGTGGTCGAAGGCGCAGTTGTTTGCGAGCGCGGCGCAGGCGCGGCTGGGTTTTGTGCCCGCCCGGGCGAGTTTGCGGAACAGCTGGCTCAAGCCGGGTTCGCGTGTGCGCTGCCTCTATTCGCTCGGCGTGCCTGCCATCGGCGATGCACGGGTGCCGGACGCGGCGGAGTTTCTGGGCGAGTTCGGCGGGGCGGTCGCGAACAGCGCCCATTCGTGGGCGCGTTTGTTGGCGGAACTGTGGGATTCACCGGAAAAACTCCAGACACTCGCCACCGCCGGGCACGCCGCCGTGACGCGCGGGCACTCGTCGCAACAGACCGCGCGGCAATGGGTGCGTTACTTTTCCCTGGCCAGCCCGTATACTGCCGCTGTATGAGTCTTGCTGGAGAACTTCGCAAACTGGCGAACCGCCTCGACGTGCCCGGCTTTGCCGAGGCGCGGCGGCAGCGCGTGCCGCTGGAGCTCTATCGTTTTTTTGATCGCGTAAAAAAACTGTCGGACATCCGCACCGTGCTGGATGTCGGGGCCAACACCGGCGAGTTCGCCCGCTGGGTGGCGCGGTGTTTTCCCACGGCGACGATTCACGCCTTTGAACCGTTGACGGTCTGCCAGTCGTCGTTGCAACAGATTGCCACAGCGCATTCACAAGTTCAGGTGCATCCGCTCGCGCTCGGCGATTCGACGGGAACGGTGGAGATGTTTCAGAACGACTACGCGCCGTCCAGCAGCCTGCTACCGATGGAGGAACGCCACAAGGAGCTCTGGCCGAAAACGGTGAACGCCCGAAAAATTTCCGTCCCGCTCGACACGCTGGACAACATGGCGGTGCGCCTCGCCCTTCACGGCCCGGCATTCCTCAAGCTCGACGTGCAGGGCTTTGAACTGCACGTGCTGCGCGGCGCGACTAACACTTTGCGGGCGACGGACGTGGTGATGAGCGAGGTGTTGTTCGAAAACCTTTACGCGGGCCAGGCGGATTTCCGCACGCTGGCGAATTTCCTAGCCGGGCACGGCTTCCGCTTTCTGGAATTCGCCGACGAGCGCCGCCTGCCGCCGCTGGGCAGGCTGGTGTATGCCGACGCGGTGTTTGTGAAAGAGGGGTTGAAGTTCTCGTGAGACCGCCGCTGGTTTCGGGCCGGCGGAAGGCCAAGCTCAGCCGGCAGGCGGCGGTGGCGGGGGTTTCAGCAGTCCTTTGGCCACGAGGTCGTTCAAGTCCTTGGGCAGATTGAAATACCGTTCCTCATAGCGGTCCACCGCCCAGAGAATGGAGGCGGTCGGCGAGGCCCAGTTCGGCGGCGGGGCGTTCCACGGTTTGCAGCGCGACGCCGGAAACGACGCGCCTGCGGCGGATGCTACCCCACGAACTTTTTCGCGCACACGGTCGCGTTGTGGCCGCCGAAGCCGAAGGAGTTGTTCAAGATCGCGTTGACCTGCATCTCGCGCGGCGTGTTCGGCACGTAGTCGAGGTCGCACTGCGGGTCGGGATGCTCGTAGTTGATGGTTGGCGGGACGATCCCGGTCTCGATGGCTTTCGCGCAGAGGATCATTTCGACGACGCCCGCCGCGCCGAGCATGTGGCCGGTCGCGCCCTTGGTGGAACTCACCGCGAGCTTGCGCGCGTGGTCGCCAAAAACGGACTTCACCGCCTGTGTCTCGCAGACGTCTCCCTGCGGCGTGGAGGTGCCGTGGGCGTTGATGTAGGAAATGTCGGCCGGGTTCAACCCGGCGCTTCGGAGGGCCATCTTCATGCAGCGCGCGGCGCCTTCGCCCTCGGGCGCGGGCGCGGTGATGTGGTTGGCGTCGGCGGTGTTTCCGTAGCCGACGATTTCGCAGTAGATTCTCGCGCCGCGTTTCTTCGCGTGTTCCAACTCCTCGAGCAGAACCACACCGCCACCTTCGCCCATCACGAAGCCGTCGCGCTGGGCGTCGAACGGGCGGGAGGCGCGCTTGGGTTCGGCGTTGCGCGTGCTGAGCGCGCGCATCGCCGCAAAGCCGCTCATGCCCAGCGGCACGATGGCCGCCTCGGCGCCGCCGGCGAAGATCGCCTGGGCGTCGCCCATCTTGATCGTGCGCCACGCTTCGCCGATGGCGTGCGTGCTCGTGGCGCATGCGGAGCACGTCGCCACGTTCGGGCCGCGGAGCTTCTGATACATCGAGAACATCCCCGACGCCATGTTCAGGATGAGCATGGGGATCATGAACGGCGAGACGCGGCCGGGGCCCTTGTTCAGCAGAATCTTGTGCTGCTCCTCGGTGGTGGAGAGTCCGCCGATCCCGGAGCCGATGAAGCAGCCGATTTCGTCGCGGTTGCACTGGTCGAGGTTGATGCCGGAGTCCTTGAGCGCCTGCCAGCCGGCGTAGATGCCGAACTGAGTGAAGCGGTCGGTGCGGCGGACTTCCTTCGGCGTCGGGAATGCGGGCGCGGGGTCGAAGTCGCGCACCTCGGCCGCGATCTGGCAGTCGTAGGCTGAAATGTCGAAGAGCGTGATGCGGTCAATGCCGCATTGCCCGGCGAGGATGTTCTTCCAGAACGTCCCGACGTCGTGACCCAGCGAAGAGACCACGCCCATGCCCGTGACCACGACCCTGCGTTCGGAGGAGTTCGCCATAAAGAAAGCGGGGCAGCTCGTGCTGGCCACAGCCGGGCTGCCCCGTGAAAGTGCGCGCGGCCTACTTGGCCTGCTTGTCCTCGATGTATTTGATGACGTCGCCCACGCTTTGGAGCTTCTCGGCGTCCTCGTCCGGCACCTCGATGCCAAACTCCTCCTCGAGCGCCATGACCAACTCGACCGTGTCGAGCGAGTCGGCGCCGAGGTCCTCAATGAATTTCGCGTCGGATGTAACCTGGTCCTCCTTCACGCTGAGGTTCTCGACGATGATCGCTTTGACGCGCTGCTCGATGGTTTTTTCTGCGGCCATAATTTTGGGTGGTTGTCTATGCGTTGCTCTTGGAAGCGTCAAGCCCCGAAAAACACCTTTTTTGAAACGCCGTCAACTGCCAAGTCGGCGGCGAAAATTGTCTCTGCAATCTCGGGGCAAGCCGCTCACATCACCATCCCGCCATCCACGGTGAGCACCTGTCCGGTGATGTAACGCGCGGCCGGCGACGCGAGGAACAACGCGGCGTTTGCGATGTCCTCCGGCTGCCCGAGCGCGCCGAGCGGAATCTGCCGGAGCAGTTCCGACTTCATGTCGTCCTTGATGACCGCGGTCATGTCGGTCTCGATAAAGCCGGGCGCGAGCGCGTTGACGGTGATGCCGCGCGAGGCGAGTTCCTTCGCGGCGGACTTGGTGAAGCCGATGAGCGCCGCCTTGCTTGCGGCGTAATTGCACTGGCCCGCGTTGCCGATGAGCCCGATGACCGACGCGACGTTGAGGATGCGGCCTGACCGCTGCTTGAGGAATGCGCGCGTGAAAGCCTTCGTGAACAGGAACGCGCCCTTCAGATTCGTGTCGAGCACGGTGTCCCAATCCGCGTCGCTCATGCGCATGAGCAGCCCGTCGCGCGTGACGCCAGCGTTGTTCACGAGAATGTCCACACGGCCGCAGTCCTTGAGAATCGCCTCGGCCGCGGCTGCGACGGCGGCGGAATCCGAGACATCCACCGCATGCGCCCAGGCGCGCCGGTTGAGCGCGCGGACTTCCGCGGCGACCTTCGCGGAGTTCTCCGGTGTGCGCGAGACGCAGACGACATCGGCACCCTGCGAGGCGAACTTGAGCGCGATGGCGCGCCCGATGCCGCGTCCGGCGCCGGTGACGACTGCGATTTGGGATGCCAACTGGGCCATGGCGGGGTGGAGTTGAGCGCGGATGGCAGCGGGTTGTCAACTCATCGCGGCTCCGCCCGGGTCGAGGCGTGCCACTTCGGGGCGTGCGGACACTCACGCCAAGATCGCCTTGGCCGTGGCGTCGAGGCTTGCGGCGTTCTCGACGTTCAAGACTTGCGCCGACTTGTCGATGCGCTTCATGAATCCGGCGAGCGTCGTGCCGGGACCCAGTTCGATGAAGCGCGTGAATCCCTGCGCCAGCAGGAAGCGCATGGACTCCTCCCAACGGACGCTCGCGGTGACTTGCTCGACAAGGAGGCGCTGGATTTCGCCCGTCGTCGAGTGCGGTCGCGCGGTGACATTGGAGATGACGGGGACGCGCGGAGTGGCGAGTGAGATGTCGCCGAGCGCGGCGGCGAGCTTCGGCTGTGCGACTGCCATGAGTCGCGAATGGTAGGCGCCGGCGACGGGCAAGGGCAGCGCACGACGGGCACCGCGGGCCTTCGCGAGTTCACACGCCTTCGCGATGCCGGCAACGTCCCCGGAGATCACGAGTTGTCCGGGACAGTTCAGGTTCGCAAGCTCCACGCCGGCCCCGGCGCACACCTCGCGGGTGGGCGCTTCGTCGAGCCCGATGATGGCCGCCATGCCTCCGCGCGTGGCTTCGCACGCCTGTTGCATGAACTGTCCGCGCTGTCGAACGACGCGGAGACCCTCCTCGAACCGCATCACTCCGGCCGCTGCAAGCGCCGTGAATTCGCCGAGCGAAAGTCCCGCCGTGGCGCCAAACTCAAGTCCGGGAACCCGCTCGCGCAGCAACTCAAACGCGACCCAACTGGTGAGAAAAATCCCGGGTTGCGCGTGCCCGGTCTTGGTGAGTTCGGCGTCAGGTCCGTCGAAGCAGACTGCGGCGAGATCGTAGCCGAGGGCGGCGTTGGCCTGGTCGAACAGCGTGCGCGCGGCCGGGAATTGCGCGGCGAATTCGCGCCCCATTCCGACGGCTTGCGCTCCCTGGCCGGCGAAAAGCAGCGCGGTCTTGATCATGGATGGGATCGGGCGGGATGAAACTCCGACGATGGAGTCGGCGATCAACCGGCAGGCTCGAAGCCCGCGCTCAAGCCGTGGCCGGCGCGGCTTCGGTCGCTGCGCCCGCCGCGGGCTCGGACTTCGCGGGAGCCGCAGTCGCAGGAACCGGGCCGCCTTCCTTCACCGCGACCGCGCCCTTGCCGACGCGCTTGCGAAGGTAGGTGAGCTTGGCGCGGCGGACTTTGCCCTTGCGCTCGATCTCGATCTTGTCGATGCGCGGCGAGTGGAGCGGGAAGACGCGCTCGACGCCTTCGCCGTAGCTGATGCGGCGGACGATGAAGGTGCGATTGATGCCGTGGCCGCGGATGCCGAGGACGATGCCGGCGAAAATCTGGACGCGCTCCTTATCACCTTCGACGACCTTGGTGTGGACGCGGACGGTGTCGCCCGGGCCGAAATCGGGGTGGTCCTTGCGGATGTAAGGGGCTTCGATGCGGTCTTGGAGTGCGTTGTTCATGATGTGATTGGAGTCGGGGTCGGTCGCCGGCGCGGCCACGGAGCGGGATCGCCTCGGCGTGTCGGTTCAACTCGGTTGTTCGCGGTTCATGCTGTTCTGTTCGCTTCCACTCAAATCGGGTCTGCTGGCCTGCGTTCGCGCGCGTGACTGCTCGGCGCGCCATTTTTCGATCTCTGCGTGGTGCCCGCTCAGGAGCACTTCGGGCACGGTCATGCCCCGGAATTCCGCCGGCCGCGTGTAGTGCGGATGTTCGAGTCCGGGCTTCCCCGGGCTGAACGACTCGCTCTGCGCGCTCGCGTCGTCGCCCAGCACGCCGGGCAGGAGCCGCGTCACGGCGTCCACGATCACCATCGCGGGCAACGCCCCGTTCGTGAGGACGTAGTCGCCGATCGAAAGCTCGTCATCGGCAAGCGCGTCGTGAATGCGCTGGTCGAAGCCCTCGTAACTGCCGCATACGAGCAGCAGGTGCTTCTGCGCCGCGAGTTCCATCGCGACCGCCTGGTTGAACACCCGGCCGGTCGGACACAACAGGATGACCCGCGTGTCCGGGCCGGACAAATGTTCAACGGCTTCAAAGATCGGCTCCGGCTTGAGCAACATGCCCGGCCCGCCACCGAACGGCTTGTCGTCCACGGTCCGGTGCCGGTCGTGCGCGTAATCGCGCAGGTTGTGGACGGCCAGTTCGAGCCTGCCCTCCGTCCGCGCGCGCTTGATGATGCTTTCATCGAGCGGCCCGGCAAACATGCCGGGGAAAAGGGTGAGCACGTCGATCTTCATGCCGCACCTCGCGAGGCGCCGGGTCACGCCTTGGCCGGCCGCCCGCCAGAATCTACTGGCGCTCCTCGATGATCTCGAGGTGGCACCGCTTGCCCTGCTTCGATGCGCCCACGGCCATCAACGCCCGGATCGCCTGAATCGTCGCACCCTGTCGGCCGATGAGCTTGCCCATGTCCGTCGGGTGCACTCGCAACTCGTAAATCGTCTGACCACCGCGCTCGACCGGGGCGACTCGCACCGCATCGGGCCGGTCGACCAGTCCCTTGACCACAAACTCCAAGTAGGCCTGCATGGGCCGAATCCTCTCAGGCCGCCGCCGGAGCCGAAGGTGAAGCCGGTGAATCCGCTCGCGCGCGACGCGCCTTGCGGATGAAACTCGCCACCGTGTCGCTCGGTTGCGCGCCGACGCCCACCCAATAGTCGACGCGATCGAGCTTGAGCGTGAAGTTGTTTCCCTTCATCAAAGGCTGGTAGGTGCCGATTTGCTCGATGAACCGGCCGTCGCGGGGGCTGCGATCATCGGCAACGACCACCCGGTAGGCAGGCTGGTTCTTCGTCCCGACGCGCTTGAGTCGAATTCGCACTGGCATAATGTCATCGGCGTCATCGCCGCCGGCCACCCAGCCGCAAGGCGCACTGCCGTTCCCAAAAGGAGCGCGAGCCTAGCCATGCACCCCGGGCATGGCAAGCACCGTTTTGGCGCATGGTTCTCGTGCACATCAGGCAGGCGGAAGTCACGACCGGCGTGGTGGAACGTCGGCCACTCGTGGTCAATACCCAGCAAGTGCAGGAGATTTTCGGGTCGGGGTCGGCCACGCCCTCGTGCTCCGCAGCCGCGCGGTGATCAGTCGAGTTTCAGGGCGAACATCCAAAACTTTTCATCCGCAGCGTCCGTTGAATTCGAGTTGCTCAAACGAATATCCGGTGACTTGGACTCCACGCGGCGGAACCAAACTCTGTGTTCCCCGTTGTCCCGCTGCCGCTCGGCAAAGACGTAGGCGACGTCGGCGGGCACGGTGAAGTCTCCCTTGCTGCCGGTGCGCACGCTGGTGGTCGCCTGTTTGCCCAGCATCGCATAAAACTTGTTGCGGTGCTGCCGCCGGAGCCCGTTGGCGATTGCTTCGGTGGCATTCTCGATGATTTGTTCGCGCTCTTCACGCAGCTTGGCCACCGCGCGTTCCACCCGCTCGCGCCCCTCCTTCACCGCCTTCTCCACCAGGGCGGCACCCTCGGTGCCCCCGGTTTTGAAAAGGGTGATCCGCTCTCGAATCTCATTCATTTTCGCTGTTTGCTGCTCATGGGTTGAGACGAGCGCAGCTCCCTGCTTCCGGTCGATGCCGTGGCGATTCTGCCAAGGGATCAACCCTTCGTCTTTCGCTCTGAATTCGGCCACACTCGCTCGGGTATGCTCCCCGGCGGCGGCGACGAGCGTCTCCCACTGCCGATGAGCGTCCCGGACCACCGCCTCGGTCAGCGTGCCTTCAAGCTCCTGGGGGATATTCTCAAAAAAATACCAATCAGAGTAGTCACCTACGGAGTGGACTTTTTTCACCAAGAATTGCTTGCGCGAGGGGCGAGTTTTTTCAAACCGGCTGCTTGTGGCGAACAGCTCCTCCCCCGACTTGACCTTGAGGGTGGGCACTTTCAATTGGGCTTCGAGGATGTGCTTATTGATTTGTTCCACAGTCTCAGTGGTCAGTTTCTGTTGGGCGGCGAGGGCTTCTTCCCGCTTGCCCTTCAGCGTTTTCAAACGCTCGTCGAAAGGAGCGGTGATCTGCTGGTATTCCTTGAGGGCGGTGGCGGTCTTGGCCTGCGCTGCCACGAGGGCGGCGATCTCTGATTCCAGCCTGCTGGCCAGGTTGGCCACGAGGTTCGTCGCCGTTTGCCTGAGGCTGTTCGTCTTCGCGAACTCCTTGGCGATGCTCTCGTCGACCCCGTTGAGCTTGGTCTGCAGCTCAGGATCCTTGGCGACGTTTTCCTTGAGCATCGCCTGGTAAGCGCTGTTCCAATCCTGCTGCCACTGGGCGAAGTGCTCTTTGAGGTCGGGCTTGAAGCACATGATCTCCATGTCCGCCATGTAGGCGACAGCGTCCGACTTGAGCACAAGGAATGCCTCCCCCTTGCGATGTGTCGTGCCCACGGCCGCCTTGATTTCCTTGAGCAGGCGGACGGATTCCTGAGCCGCCTTGTCCTCCGGCTTCTGGCATCCCCCGAGCGGGAGGGCAATGCAGATGGGAAACGCGAGCAGGTAAAAACGGCCGGATTTCATGCCGGACCGTATCACGACACTCGGGCAAGACAAGAGGCAACTGGCGTGGCAGGATGCCCGACGTTCAGGCCAATACTTCCCGCGCCACGTTGCCGTGCACATCGGTCAGGCGGTAGTCGCGGCCGGCGTGGCGGAAGGTCAGCTTCTCGTGGTCCACGCCCAGCAGATGCAACAGCGTCGCGTGCAGGTCGTGGATGTGCATGCGATTCTCCACCGCCTTGAAGCCAAAGTTGTCCGTCTC
>Ga0194131_10011278_pt1 | contig 10711 bp, 16 predicted proteins | sample TA2KigO120mmetaG_FD_148631 | JGI IMG/M metagenome (GOLD analysis project Ga0194131, IMG submission 148631) | Freshwater microbial communities from Lake Tanganyika, Tanzania - TA2015053 Kigoma Offshore 120m | ecosystem: Environmental > Aquatic > Freshwater > Lake | place: Tanzania: Lake... | reverse complement strand
CAGGTGGGCCAGCGAAGGTGCATCAGGACTGCTTGAACTTGGCCCGACACTCACCCGGCGCCTGAAAACAATCTTCGATACCGCCGAACAACAAGACACCGACGCTGCCCGACTTGACGCCTATAACCAGGTGCGCCACATCGTGTCTTGGCTTAACCACCCTCTCGACGAGCCCAGTGTTTATGAGTGATTCCGATACCTACATGTAAGTATCGCCAAGTCTGACCCGTGCCCGGTGATCGCTAATCTCTAAACCGCCCCTTATGACGATCACAATGTACGGTGCCGATTGGTGCAGTGACTGTGTGCGAGCCAAGAAGTTCTGCGACGCAACAACGGGAAGAAATTTAGTCCCGTGATCGTCTTTGCCGACGATTCACACCTCACCGAGCCGACCAACGCCCAACTTTCTGCCAAACTAGGGATGACTTCATGAACACCAACTTCGCCAGGCCTCTGACCGCGACCGAGCGCGTGATCACCACGAGTGACGACACCAAGATCAGCACTGTCAGCATGGGCTCGGGCACCCCGATTGTGCTCGCCCATGGCTATGCCCTCGATATGCACTGCTGGAACATCGTCGCCGATGAACTTGTCGCTCGCGGCTTCAAAGTCGGATCATTGTCAGAGTCGAATATTAAATATGCGCCCGTGGCCCCAGCTAGTTTTTTGATTTATTCAGTTTTTTGAGGAGTTCAAGAATTCCTCGGAGGTAGGAGCTAACTTCTATTTTCTCGTTTGTCGCAATGATTTTGAGATAGACGCAGTGCGAAATTTGGAGTCGTCGCTTATGTCAGGCAATCTACTAAAGATCATGCTATCAGTCTTACCCTCATGCTCTTATACAAAAATGGGACGTTTGATCTCAATTCCTCGCGTGACCTATATGAAAATGGTTTCCACACTTATAAACATTATATTCTTCATCGCTGTTTGCTTTAGACAGAAGATGAGCAATCGCTTGCTGTGCGAGCACCCTGGTAGCAAAAGACTTTTTCGGAAGTCCATCAGCCCGATAATGAGAGAATTTATCTCGCTCTATCGGTGCCTTAAAATCATCAATGGCTAATCCGTAAATAATCTTTGTGCTTAAGGTGCCCTCCGGTTGAGACACCAACAACCGTTCATTTTCTCGTGAAGTCGAAATACCTGCAGCTATTAGTTTCCACATCTGCCCGAGGTATGCCTCACCGAGACTGACGGTTAAGAACCAAGTACCTACAGAAAACGAGTCGGGATCGACCTTGGCTGCGCTAACCCACCCAGAGTCATCTGTAACTGGCAAGTCATAATTGTGAGAAGAGTATTTGAAACGACATCTCAACTTTTTGGACGACTCATCAATACAAAAAGAGGGTTGTACTACTTTTACAAGAGTAAGCGACTTGTTGACTCGACCACTCTTTACGGACTGCATGTCGACGCTCCGGCCAGTTCCGTACAACAGAGACTCTTCGTCGTCGCACACCAAGTCAAGAACTTTCTCTGCTTCGCTAATTGGAATCTTGCCTTTGAGAGACCAGGCATCGCTCAGCAAAACGCAGTTTTCGGGTTGACCCAACGATTTAATTGGTTGACCAATTGGCGCAGATACGACGTCAAGAACTTCAATATCGCGCCAAACACCATTTTCAGATATTAAACACTCTTCTTTACTTAATTCACCATGTTCGGTCCTAGAGACAGGACGAACCCACTTTTTTGAGACAAGGTCAATACCCGCAATACATCGTCCGCCAAGTTTTCTCGAATTCGCAAGGATGAGCAGTTCCATTTTTGCCCGAAAAATTTAAACTAGATGAACCACCTCTACGTTAGTCTCCCATTGCAAATTCAAGTAATCGACAGCCAAGCGCCGATGACACCGGTCGGGCTGATGTTCGCTACATAAAACAACTGGATTTACGCTGAAAAGTTCTTTAGAGACTTTTTCTTCGACTCGTCTTTCTTTTATCAACAAGTTGAAATTACTTTCGTATTCTTCCCAAGTAATTTCTTTTTTTCTATACGCACGCAATAAGTTCGCAGTCGGCGCGAGTAAAGGCTCGTGAAAATACGATATGTTACACAGTTCTTGCAAAAAAAATTCAAGATCTCGCTTTTTGGCAAAGCTTGCAAGCTGAGAAGTATTGTTCAATCGAACATCAACGAGGTTGGAGACGTCGTGTTTCTTTAGTGCTCCAAAAAATTGCTCTGCTGTCCAGGCCGTAAAACCGGCCGTATAGATCGCCATGGCTTCTCCTCGCCAAATAAATTGAGTTGTTGATCACCGAGTTTCGCTTCAAGGCTACTATCCGTCGTAATCTCGCCTGTCCCGTGGATATGCACCACGTCTATTCCTTGCGACAAGAGAACACGGCCAATCAATAGACGCCGGTGACAGTGATCTGGACTCTCTTCACTACACATCATCGCCACTTTTTGCTGAACAGAAATTAAGCAGAGTTCTTCAAGCCCCTCCAGAAATCGAAAGTGCTTAGATAGCAAGTCGTAACGAACTCGGCCATCCTTGTCGTAAAGCTCAGGTTCGGGCGGTCGACCACCTAGCGATTCACCCATGAACTTGTAATCAACTCCAATTTTCTTTAACGAGAGCTTTAGAGCTTCGCTGTTAAATTGCGGCGTGTACTTCGAATATGGCATTGATCTGACGTCGGCAATCAACTCGAGTTCATGGCTAAGGATCAATTCGTTAAACCGCTCAACTGGGCAATTCGAGTGTCCAATTGACCAAATGCCGATACTTTGGTCGCTAGAAGTCATCGATAATAATCCTAAGCACGCGAACCTGATTGTAAGTCTCTAAAATGACCCTTATAACAAGTTTTACGGTGCTAATTGGTGCGATGATTGTATTTGACGTTACTCAAATTTGACCGAACCGACCGGCGCGTGGTCTGAAGGTGGAGTCGACAAAGAAAACAAACTTGACTTCGCCTGCACGTTTAATTGCAGCAACACATCTTTTCGCCATGACGAACCTATAGGCGCTGCCAATTGAACGCCGTTTATGAAATATATAGATTGCAAACGACGCGAAGTTTGATCAAATTCGACCATATTTTTCCCCGCAACTACCGGGAATATTGATCCCCCATCGCGAATTGCATTCACCTCAAGATCAACTTATAAATGCAAAAGATGTCTCGTCTCAGCAAATGTCTCAACTACTACTCGCCGTAGAGTTCATCACCGAGATCGTCAAACTCGTCGTTCTCGATCATGTCTGGGTCGTTGTCGAATTCGATTTCGTCGACCGCCGGGCCGTCTAACCGATCTGCAGGATCGTCTTCGGCGTTGACCCATTCGGCGCCGCAACCGGGGCAATCGGTCATGCCTTCGCCATGGAAAAACACCTGTGTGCCGCAATAGGCGCACAGTTCACCGTCTTCGAGCGCATCGATAGTCATACGCCAATTATGAACCAGGGGTGTTGCGGGCGATAAGTCTGAACACCCCCCTTGTATAGTGACACTCGTAATCATCCAGACGATCTGAGGGGCTTGGCCCTATGACGATCACCAACCGATCTCAAGTCGGTGGTAACGCCAAGTTCGATGAAAGGAAGAATAATGAGTGAAGAAATTATCTATAAACCCGGGCACTTCGTGCACTTTATTCAAGCGCGCCTTGCGCTCGAAGAATTGAGCGCTTGGCGGCCGGCAATAATCACCGAAATCGGCGAGGGCTCGCTCAAGATCAAATCAATTGATGGTGAAACTTGCGAATTCAATTGTGTTGAAACCGACCGCATGCGAGAGGTCTACGAAAGTGGTCGCGTGCCGGATGGTCGTGAGGGAAAGGGCATGGTGATCGTGGCGTCAAGAGGAGTCTTGATTATTCCATGTGCCGACGAGGGAAAAGTGTTTCCAGACGAGGCTCCGATTAGCCCATCGGTCAACTATCTGTACGACGGCGCGGCGCAGTGGTCACCAACGACAGATGGTGCATGGCACTTGTTTTCAATCGAGGCGGCATAGACATCGAAAATCTTCAATCACCCTCCAAAAAAGTGGCGATAAAAAATGTTTTTAGTACCTACGTAGTAGGTACTAACTCGAACCCGATGTTGCAAACCGTGCAAGAGAGGTGCTTATAGTGCTGACCCTCATTTACCAACCACGAGGATCAACCTTGCTCGACAAACCAACACCGAAACGAAACGACACCTGGCGATGCCCACAATGCGACAACGAGATTATCTTGCATGTTCGCGTCAGTGAGCCGCCGGTGTGTCGCAACAAGAATGCCCACAGCAGCAAGAGCCATGTAATGGTCAAGTTCAACCCCAACAGAAAGCAGGCGCAATGAAAATACTCTCCATAGTCACCCTTGATGAGTTAACCGATGTTCTTCAGAACCTCGTCGAAAACGATGACCTCGAGTTCGAGTATGAAGTCGACGAAAACACCGAAACTGGCCATATCAGTATCCAATGCAAAATGTTTGACTCAGAGTTTTCCATCATTCCGCTTGGTGTCGGCCCGTTCTATGAGGACTTTTTGTTGACGGCCTACTTCGACGCATGCCTCGATCCCAATCTCCTATGCACCGATTTCAACACTCGACATAGTTTCGCCTCGGCGGCGCCATTTACTATCGAGTCTGAAGACGGCAACGACGAGGAAGACAGCCAAATAATCGAGGTCGAAAGGCTGGTGATTCTTGCTGGCGGCGTCACCGACGAGCATCTGGAGGCGACCATAAGGCTTTGGTCGGGCATGCTGATATTCGCCGAGGAACTGTTCGAGGGCACCCCCGCCGACTCAGAGTGAGCGCACTACCCTGCCACACGCCAGTCTTGGGCGTCGTGCTTGTTTTCGCGATACCAATTCTGATCTTGTTCGCGATTATGGGTTGAGAAGCTGCTGGAAGATGTAATCGCGAACTTCCGGGGCGACTTCGTAGATTCCGGTGCCGAGGGTGTTGCCGTCTTTGCTTACGGAAATCACAAGTTGGTCGTAGTTGCCGGTCTTCACGAGATCTCGGATAATCGCTAGCGCCTGATCAATTTTGGCCTTGGTCGGCGCATCGAGTGCCGAATAGCCACGGCCATGCCTTCCAGTTGGCACGCCTGCCGCGCGAGGTGGCGATAACTTGCGCAATGGACGAATCGCCGCATTGCCACCTCCCGCAGTGAACCCGCTGGCCTCACCAGCAACAAACGCATTGAACTGCTCCTCATTGTCGTTGAAGATGAACAGCGCTCGGGCGAACTGTGGTTGTTTTACCATCCAGAAGTAGTCGCCCAAGACGCCGGCGCAGCGGTAAATCGATCGAACGACCTTAATTGTCATTGCGGTCGTCTTCTGCCGGTTTGTCAGAACCGAAGAACTCGTCGTCTTCTGCCGGGATAAAACTGCGCTTCTTATTGCGGAATTCGCTTGTTTTCATTGCAAGACTGTGAAACGCGAGATGAGTGCCTTGTGCAGTGCCATCGAACGCCTGAATATTGCCATGCTTGACGCCGATTCGTTCCGCATCACCGTATGCATCGAGTGCCGCGGACAGAAACACGAATGTCCAACCTGACTTTTCGCATTCTTTGACCAGGTTTTTGATCTGCGGAAGTGAGTATTCGCTGCTCTGATTTTCTTCACCGTCAGTGACTGAAATAAACAGAATGTCTTCCTTTTGCAGACCAGTCGCCTCGCGTGCCGCTGCCTCAACTCGTGCACGACCGATCAAAAGACCGGTTGCGTCGAAAAGTGGTGTGCCGCCGCGGGGAACAAATGTCTCGGGTGTTAAGTCGGTGATTTCCACAATTGGTGCACTTGCAACGACGACCTCCTGAGGATCTTGACTGTCAAATTGAACGAGAGTCACTTTTGCATCAGGACCGTTCTCTTTTTGCTGCTTCATGTACTGATTGAAACCGCCAATTACATCGTTTGCGATCGAACTCATCGACCCCGATCGGTCAAGAAGAATGTAGATGTGGGTCTTATTCGCCTTCTTTGATTCTTTAGTTGTCATGATTTTCTCTTTCTGTTTGGTGGTTGATTGCTCTTCAACTAGTAACGAACTCGAGTCAGATAACTGTGCGGTGACTAAGCCGCTTCATTACGGCCGCGCCGTATCTCGTGCTGGGTTCTTTTCATGGTGCGCGAAAGGTAGGTGCGCCCGATGCCGATCTTTGACGCCGCCTCGCCCTGGTTGAAACCAAAGATGGCGGTCAGCGCGATGCCGGTTGCCACATCTGATGGAAGTTGACCGACAACACGACGACACTCGTCACAATCTGCCGCTTGCGATGCCGGGTCGATCGCGTTTTGATCGACCATATCGACTGTGATTTCATCGCCATCCTCGGTCTTGTCAGTCGGGAACCGACCGACAATGCGCTTGCGTCGCGCACCAGCGCCGCGCTGGATCGCCTCGTCGCGACTGTGATTGACACGCGCAGTGAAAGACATTGCTGCTGCTGCGTCTCGAGGGTGCGGATAACGCTGAATGTATTTCTTGATTTGTCGCAAGACGTTGAGAACCTGGATGCTGCAGATATCATCTCCGTCCTTGAACCTTTCAACTCGCTTTTTCAGCTCCTCTGCGAACGCAGTGAGCCACAACATTTGCGCCTCGGTCAGACGGGTGGTATTCATTGGAACCTCCTTTGGTTCGATAGGTCTCAGGCAGGGTTTCCTAAGATATTGTTAGTATGGCTGAAGGGTGTAACAAGATTTCCTTGCATTTTAACTGTAAAGTCTAGTGGTACTAATGGTATATCGCAACCCAAATAGCAGGAACTGGGAGCAGCACAGATCTGGGCCGATCGACCGTCACTAAGTCATGACATCGCAAAATAACTTCCCCATATATTGGGGTCCTGACTATGTACTAGACAGCGGGGTTGAAACCCGCACCAAATCGGGCCCCCTCGCCAAGATCTTGATGATGGGCGAAGTGCCAGGGATCGAGCTGATCTCGCCCCTACCGATAACCCGCGAAGAACTACTCACCATCCACAGCGAGCATTACATCGACCGTCTAGTCAAGGAACAAAAACCCGAACTGATCCGCAGCATTTTTGCCAGCACCGGCGGTGTGCGCGACGCACTTGATGCGATGTTCGTTCATGGCCGAGCGGGCAGTCTCTCCAGCGGTCTACACCACGCCAAGCGCGACAACGACGAAGGCTATTGCTTCATCAATGGTCTGGCGCTGGCGGCATTGCGGGCAATCTCTAAACACGGCGCAAACAGGGTTGGTGTTCTCGACACTGACGCGCACTGTGGCGGCGGCACATTTCAACTAGTCGGGGACAACGAACAAGTCGTTCTCGCAGATGTCAGTTGCGACTCTTTCGACAACTGGCGACCAAATTCTGGTCGACACTTTTTGACGATCGTCGAATCTGCAGACAACTACCTCGACGTAGTGAAGCGGGCACTCAAACACCTCGACGGTGTAGATGCACTGATCTATAACGCCGGCATGGATCCATTTGAAGACTGCACAATCGGCGGCATGCGGGGCATCACGCGAGAGGTTCTTGCCGAACGCGAACGACTTGTTGCGCAGTGGTGCAAAGACACGCAAACACCGTCGATGTTCGTATTGGCCGGCGGCTACGGCGGACCAAACCTAGATCTCGACGGCGTGGCACGATTGCACTTACCGACCATTCGTGAGTTCGCCAGAATACGCATAACGCCTGAGTCAAAGAACTAGAGTTATGTGTATTGTTACTAAAACCAATCAGTTTTTGAGTCTTTTTGAGACTCATATATAGGTATCGATGAGCGCTCGGAAACCGCAGTTTCATGTAACGGCTGATCTCATCGCCCTAACTATCGCTGATGGCGTGCTGCAAGTTGCCGTCGTGCAGCGCGATTCTGAACTCGCCTGCATCGACATTAGGAGAAACGGCAAAGTTCAAGAAATAGAGAGAGATCCTCTACATCACTGGGCGCTGCCTGGTGGCCATGTTGGTATTGAAGAAGTCGATATTGACCAAGCCGCCGTTCGTGAATTGAAAGAAGAAACTGGCATCGAGGTCAAGGTCGACTCGCTGATTCAGATCGGCGCTTACGGAAAATTCGGTCGCGACCCGAGGTCGGGGCGCACGGTGTCAGTTGCGTATTCAACCTTTCAACCGATGAACTCAAGACTGGTTGCCGGCACCGATGCTAAAAAAGCCAAGTTCATATCGGTGCTTGAGTTGCTCACAGAGCCAAACAGACTCGAGTTTGATCACGAGACGATGCTGATCGACGCGATTCAACGTGTCAGAGAAATGGTTCTAACTACCCCGATCGCCACCAGCTTTTGCGAACCAGAGTTCACGCTGACTGAACTTCGAGAAGTTTATGAAGTGCTCTGGCATCGGGCTTACGACAAAGAGATCAGTCACCCCGAGCGACAAAGATTCGCAAAGGAGATTCGTCAATACAAAAGCGATAAGAATCTCCAGTTTTTGTGGTCACTAGAGAGTTCGCAGCAGCAGAGCTGGGAAAACAGAAGTTCTGCGCCGAAAGATCTCTGGTCAGGTCTCGTCTACAACAGAATCGTTCACGAGATGCCTGAACTCAAATACCAACTGGCAAGCATGTCGGACCCGGCGCTAAGCAAGATCTCGAAGATAGTGATCAACGAGGCCAAACGCGCCGCACCCAAAAGGCCAACCATCAAAGAGCGCCTTGACCCGGCGAACTTCGCGCGAAAGGTAGTCAGTATCCCCGACTTCCTCGAAGAGGTGCGCGAATCTGCGAAAAGAGGCTCGCTAACAGGCACGGGAAGACCCGCCCAGCTCTACCGCCGCGGGTCAGCCGAGCGTCTAGACCCGCCTCTACGGCTGCGGGTCAAGAAAGACCGCCCACACGGCACCAGATAGACAATTTAAGCAGCCAGTGCACAGATCTGCCTGGCGCGTGCGTAACGAGAGTGTCCAACCGCTTAAGGAGCACTCATGACAATTACAGCCATCAAAGAAGCAACAATCGGCAAGCCAAAGACTCGTCTTGGCACGACTTTTTATCCGATCTTCATACCGAATAACTCCCCCAAAAACATCAAGATCGCGACAGACGATCTGGTCGTGTCAGAACTCAAATCGGCAAGCGTGCCTCAAATTCAGGTGCACAACCCGACCGATAGCCCGTTGTTGATTCCTGCTGGCAAAGTGCTTTCGGGCGGGCGCCAAACCCGCACCGTCAATGTTTCGATTCTTGTTGCCCCTGGCTCGACGATCGTTATTCCAGTAAGTTGCGTTGAGGCCGGTCGCTGGCACGGACAACACCGCTTTGAAGACTCGAGGCGATTTGCCTCGCGTCGTGTGCGAATGGAAAAGCAGCGCAGCGTCGCCCGCAATGTCAAGAATCTGCGAATGAAAATGTCTGATCAGGGTGCCGTCTGGAACTCGATCGACTCAGAGATGGCTGCACGACACCTCTTTTCGGACACTAAGAACTTCCTTTATGCCGAAGAATCACTCAACGACGAAAAAGAGCGTTTTTCGGTTGTTCAAGAACTGTTGAATGAAGGCCCGGAACCACAGCAAAATGGCATCGCAATCGCCCAAGGCGACAAGATCGTCAGCGTCGAGATGTTTGCGTCGCCAGATGCTCTCAAGACGAGTTACGAAGCACTTATTCGATCAGCAATTTTCGACTCGCCAGATAAGAAAGTTGAATCACCAAGCGAAGATGCGGTGCAGGCGTTTCTTGATCAGATTCTCTCCGCTGAGACGACCGAAGCCACCGGCGTCGGACTCGGCACCGAGTATCACATCGAGAATGAAGATTTTGTCGCTCATGCACTTGCATACGAGGGCAAGTTTCTTCATGCCAACGCCTTCGCCACTCTGGTCTGAGCCATGGGTCTTTTGAAGGGCATCTTGATCTACAAATACGCCAGGCGGCGTACCAACAAAAAACGCGACCACCAGGAAGCGCGCGAACAAGCGGCCCTCGAACAAGAACTTTGTGAACTCGAGCTTCAAGGGGGCAGTTGGGCCGAGGAGATCTGCGAATACTGCGGCCGCACCAACGAGGAGCACCTCGAAGACGAGGAGCCATGCAGTTGATATTCCACTGATTTTTAGTGGCCAGTGCACACTTTTACCGGCTTCAGCCGTAACACCAGTAGCACCAACCAATCAGAAAGGAATTTCAACGAATGTCAATTTCAACTACCACCCGATTACCGGTTGTCCGCAACATCGAAGAGGCGGCAGAACTTTGTCACGATTTCGATGCGGTCGTCACCGCAGGACCGGCGAGATATGAGGTCTCGGGGTGGGGTCACCCAAACCACCTGGTCGTCAGTTTCGACGATGTCACCAGCGACCACTATGGCAACGCACCGCGTCTCGAGCACATTCAGAGGATCGTCTCTTGGGGTACGGCGCAGACTGGTTCACTTCTGGTGCACTGTCATGCGGGCATCTCTCGGTCAACGGCGTGCGCGTGGGGAATCGCAATCGCAAGAGGTTTTGACCCCCAAGACGCACTCGAGACCCTGGCAGAAATGCACCCGGACGAGAGCGGTTGGGGTCGGCGAACCTTCCTTCCGAACCCCTTGATCGTCAAGCATCTCGAGGCGATCTTCGGCAGAAACGACCTCAGAACCCTCCTAAATCAAGGGTTCTGAGTAATACCTAAATCCGATACACCCCCGATGTATCTTCCGCTTCCTTACCCATTTCCAGTTTTGAAAGTGAGTCAAATGCAACAGCAGCCAGTCGTGGTTACCGACTCGAAAGTAACCG
>Ga0194131_10011275_pt1 | contig 10717 bp, 7 predicted proteins | sample TA2KigO120mmetaG_FD_148631 | JGI IMG/M metagenome (GOLD analysis project Ga0194131, IMG submission 148631) | Freshwater microbial communities from Lake Tanganyika, Tanzania - TA2015053 Kigoma Offshore 120m | ecosystem: Environmental > Aquatic > Freshwater > Lake | place: Tanzania: Lake... | reverse complement strand
AGCCGCTACACCCAACCGGAAGTCGATCAGAAGCTGTTGTTGGAGCAATTGAAGTTGAGCTTACCGAGCCAGCCGCCGCCGAAAATCACCGCGCCGAAAACCAAGGAGAAGTAACCGGTCTGTAGTGCAGACCTTTCAGGTGCTTGCCTTCGTTTCCAATGGCTTACAAATTTCAGAACCGCGAATCCGCGAAGTTCGGTTAGCGTGAGATCCGAAGGCGACACCGGCGCGCCAGAGAGTTTTGAGTCGGGTCTGGCGCCGGCAGTTTAGCTTGGGAGCCGCCAGTGATGGCCGCGTGGTCGGCTTGCCTTAAGCCATCGCCGGCTTTACCGCACAAACAAAGAACAAGTCGCTGCTGCGATTAAATGGTTTTGGCGCGGAGCAGTTTCAGCCCCTGGGTGCCCGTCATCTTGCGCTGCCAGCCCGGCAATCCAGCACGGAAATCTCCTGCTCGATCATCCACCGTCCCACCGCCAGATCAAACGCGCTGGCCTGGACTTGATCGAGCACGCGCAAGAAGGTGCTGTCGCTCCAGCACGCCGGTTTGGGAAGGAATTTGTACTTTTGGCATCCAAAGCGCATGCCAAAGCCCGTTCCAAAAGTTAAGTCAAATCTCATCCGGCTTTTCCGGGCGAACAGCCTGTCTTTCCAGATGAAAGAGCCGTGCGCAACGTTCTGGTCTGATTCTGGTCGGAAGGATTCTGGCCTGGGAGGACCTCCGCGTCCGTTCCAGGCCATAATCTCCACGAAGGCGCCGTCCGCGGCGGAATTTTGGCCTCGCACGGACAGCGCGCCGGCGTCAAACCGCCCGTCACGATTACCTCACCGTCAAGCGGGCACCCCATTTCGACCTCCTTTTTGAATCTCAGAATCTCAGCGCGCAACCGCCTGCTCGCCCGGCGGCGCCCGGGCCTCGTCCTCTTCCCACAGCCCGCAATGCCGGAGAATCCTCTCAATGACCTCGCGCTGGCGCCGCTCGATGAAGCTGATGATCTTCATCGTCCCGCCGCACTTGGGACAGAGCAACGGATCCACTTCGTACACCTGCTGGATCAGGGCCGCCCAGCGCCGGCGGGCTTCCTGCGCACCTGGACCGTTGACCTCGGTGGAGAGGGCCGCGGCCGACTGACTTTTGGCTCGCAACCCTCGGCTCTTGTTGGAATACCAACCGTAATACCTCGCGAGATGATCCGCTGGATCGGGGATGTGATGGGTCACTTCCGCCAGAAAATCCAACGGATCGAACACCTGAAAATTGCCCTTGGGCCCGGCTAACAAATCCTCACTGGCGGTTTCGGGAAAGCTGGACTACGGCGATGGAGTCTGTGCAATCGCCGCTTTGGCCTGAAATTTCCCGGGCGGCTCCGATATTGGAGAGCGTCTTTCGAAGCCGCGGACGCTGCGCAGACTAGACTCGGTCACCGCAGTCCAAGACGCTGCCGCGCCGACGTATGCTCCAACCAACGCCAGATTATCGAGGAAAGTGATTGGAAAGTGATTGCGAAGGATGCGCAACGCGAGTAAATAAGCAGGAGTGTGAACCTCTGCGAGAATAATAATTCATGACTAGCTCTTCTTTGCCGTTTTTGAGCTTGTGTTTGCTGTCACTCACCTTTGCGGACAGCGCCTTCGGCGCGAACACCGCTCTCTCCGCCAAGGAAACTGCGCCCAAACCACCTCCGCTTCCAGCCATTCAGTCCATTAGGGCAGAACCCGCGTCGCTCACGTTGGCGAACGGGTTCGATTCGCGCCGCGTTTTAGTTTGGGGAAAAACTGAAAGTGGTGAAGAGATCGATGTCACCGGCCAAGCCAATCTCGGAGGTGACGCTGCTGTCGTCGAGATTGTCGACGGCTGCGTTCATCCCAAGTCGCAAGGCGAAACTGAGCTCGTGATTTCAGCAGCGGGGCGGCAAGCCAAATTGCCTGTGAAGGTCGCGAGTGCCGACGTTTCCGGAATCCGATTCGTCCGAGATATCATGCCGATTCTGAGCAAAGCCGGGTGCAATGCCGGCACCTGCCACGGCTCGGCCAAAGGCAAAAACGGATTCAAACTTTCGTTGCGAGGCTACGATTCGGAATTTGATTACCACTCCTTGATCAATGACCTTTCCGGCCGCCGTTTCAATCGCGTCGCCGTCGATGAAAGCTTGATGCTGCTGAAGCCCACCGGCGAGGTGCCCCACGAAGGCCGCCAAGCGATCAAACCGAATTCCAAAGAGTACAAACTGCTTCGCCAATGGATCGCGGAAGGAGCCAAATTCGAAGATGTCAACGAAGGGCGGGCGGTCAGCTTGGAGATTATCCCTCCTGCAGTTAACCTGAGTTTGCCCGGCATGGGTCAGCACATGATCGTGCTGGCGCGGTACAAAGATGGCGCCGTCCGCGACGTGACACGCGATGCCGTACTCTCCAGCAGCAATTCCGATGTCGCCGAGGTCAAACAAGCGGTTGTCACCGCGATCCGCCGCGGCGAGGCGGCAGTGCTTATCCGCTACGAAGGATTGTATGCCACACAAGAGATCACGGTGATGGGTGACCGAACTGGTTTTGCTTGGGCCAACGTTCCGGAGCACAGTTACGTGGACAAGCACATTAACGCGAAGCTGAAAAAAATGCAGATTCTGCCATCGGAAGTTTGCACGGATGCCGAGTTCATTCGCCGGGTCAGCCTCGACTTGGCCGGCCAGCCGCCAAAGCCGGAACGAGTCCGTGATTTTCTGGCGGATACCCGCGTGAGCCGCGAGAAGCGAGAACGGTTGGTGGACGAACTGATTGCGAGTCGGGATTACGTGGAGTTCTGGGCCAACAAATGGGCTGATCTGCTGCAATGCAACAGCGAAAACATCGGCGAGAAAGGCATCTGGCTGTACCGCGATTGGATTCGGCGTTCCATCCAGGAGAACAAGCCTTACGATAAGTTCGTCCGCGAATTGATTACCGCCGAAGGCAGCTCATATCAAAACCCCGCCGTGAATTATTTCCGTGTTTTGCGCACGCCGGACAAGATAACTGAGGACGTCAGCCAAACGTTCTTGGGCACACGTTTCAATTGCAATAAGTGCCACGATCATCCATTTGAGAAATGGACCCAGGACCAGTACTACGAATTCGGCGCGTACTTCGCGCGTGTTGCGATCAAGCCCGGCGCCGTCGGCAGCCAGCGTATCCCCGTCGGCGAGAATTATTCCGTGACGAACGAAGAAGTGGTCTATCGCAATTACAATGGCGGCGAAGTGAAGCATCCAAAGACGGACGGCGCAGTGACCCCGAAAGTTCCGTTTGGCCAGGCCAAGTCTGCCTCGGGTGATGACGACCGTCGCGAGTCATTTGTCAATTGGTTGATCTCGAAAGAAAATCCGCTCTTCGCCAAATCAATGGCCAACCGCATGTGGAGCTATTTCTTTGGCCGTGGCATCATCGACCCCGTGGATGACATTCGCGCCGGAAATCCACCGAGCAATCCGGCTTTACTCGACGCGTTAACGGACGATTTCGTCAAGAGCGGGTTCGACATGAAGAAACTGATGCGCGCGATCTGCTTGTCCAGGACTTATCAATTGTCGATGCAAAGCAACAAATGGAATGAGGATGACGCGATCAATTTCTCGCGCGCCATTCCACGCCGGTTGAGCGCCGAACAGATGGTAGATGCTGTTTCGGTGGCGACGGGTCATCGGCCTCGCTTTGCGGGTTTGCCCGCGAACATGCGTGCCGTCGAGCTTCCCGATGGCAAAGTAGCTGGCAATGATTTTCTGTCGCTCTTCGGTCGGCCAAAGCGCCAATCAGCGTGCGAATGTGAACGGACGAGTAACCTCACCCTCTCGCATGCCATGAGTCTCATCAACGGAGCAACCATTGGCGAGGCGGTAAGCGCTCCGAATAATCGAATTCAGAAGATCATCGAATCGGAAAAAGATGACAAGAGAGTCGTGGAAGAGATTTATCTCTCTTGTTTGAGCCGGCTGCCCAGCGAGAAGGAAGTAAACGCAATCGATTTGTCGTCTGGAGCATCGCGCCTCGAAACTGCACAAGATTTGGCGTGGGCGCTGATGAACAGCCCGGCGTTTTTGTTCAATCGTTAGCCAGTATGCGGTTAAAACTGCCCCTCTCCATCAATCTCCTGGGTAGGACAGTGCGTCTCGCCTGTCCAAACATTGGGGTGCAACAGGATGAGCGCCCTGCCTGTCCTGCTATTGGTGTACGAAGATGCTGGACAGGCGAGACGCCTGTCCTACGACCGGTTCATGGAGAAGGGTTTCATAAACTAACTGTTACCGATTAGGAGACCATTATGTTATCGATACCTGGAAAATCCGGCAGCACGTGTGATGGTTTTAGCCGACGTGAATTCTTGCGCGTGGGTGGCGCCGGGCTGTTCGGCGTCACGCTCGGCGACATTTTGAGATTGCAAGCTTTGGCGGGAAATTCATCCGCGACTAAGCCGAGGACAGGGTGGGGACAGGCGAAATCGGTCGTCCTGATTTTCCTGCAAGGCGGTCCGAGCCACATCGACATTTGGGACCCCAAACCGGACGCGCCATCGAACGTGCGCGGGGACTTCAAGCCCATCAAGACGAACGCGCCGGGCATTTGGCTGAGCGAGGTCATGCCGCATCTGGCCAAACAAATGGACAAAGCAACGCTCATTCGCTCCGTGAGCTACACGCCGGCCGGACTGTTCAATCACACCGCCGCGATTTATCAGATGATGACCGGTTACACACCCGACCGTGTGTCACCTTCCGGGCAATTGGAACCTCCCGCGCCGAACGATTTCCCGCACGCTGGCGCACAGATTTCAAGGCTCAAACCGCCGGAAGTCCCGATGTTGCCATTCGTGATGTTGCCGCGGCCGTTGCAAGAGAGCGGTGTGATCGGCAAAGGCGGAACCGCCGGCTTCCTCGGTGCTGCTTTTGACCCTTACTACTTTTATCAGGACCCAGCCAAAGAAATTAAGCTCGACGATCTGACCCTGCGCAAGGATGTGTCGAAGGAACGCCTGGCGCGGCGTGCGAAATTGCGCGATCAAGTGAACGACGCAATGCCGGAAATCGAGAAAGCCGTCTCGAATTACGCGCTTGATAGCTACTATCAAAAGGCGTTCGACTTGATCCTGTCGGGGCGCGCACGCGATGCGTTCGATCTCTCGAAGGAACCGGACAAAGTCCGCGATCGTTTCGGGCGTCACACCTTTGGCCAAGGTTGTTTGATCGCGCGGCGGCTGATCGAAGCTGGCACGCGGTTCGTCCAAATGAACTGGCCCGCCGTCGCGAATGGGGATCCGACCGTCGATGCCTGGGACACGCACGCAGCCAACTTCGGTCCGTTGCGCGATTTGCACTGTCCGAAATTGGACAGCGGCCTTTCAGCACTGCTTGAAGATTTTGACCAACGCGGCTTGTTGAAGGAAACGCTCGTGGTTGCGATCGGCGAGTTTGGACGCTCCCCGAAACTCGGCGTCAGCACTTCGGGAAACGGCAACGCTCCCGACGGTCGCGATCATTGGCCGTACTGCTATACCGCACTAATCGCTGGCGCCGGGATCAAACGCGGCGCCCTCTACGGGAAGTCCGATGCCACGGGGTCGTCGCCGGCCGAGAATCCTGTTCATCCGACGCAAATCTTGGCCACGGTTTATCACGCGCTGGGAATCAACCCGCACACGATTGTCTATAACCACCTCAATCAACCGCGTGAATTGGTGCAATCGGAGCCAATTCCGGCGTTATTTGGATGACGTTGTTCGGCGGTTATGGCAACGGTTAGGAACGCGACAAAAGAACGCGCCAGGAGGAGAATGACAAAATCATGAACTCAACATCCAGCGTGCCCCCCCAGCAGTTGAAGAGACGGATCGGGATGATTTTTTCCGATCATGATTTTGTCAGTTCAAACCCCGCGTGGAGTTAGCTCAGCGACAGTACGGACTATGCTAAACAGAGCGGAGCGCGGACATTCCTGTCCGCAGCAATCACCGAAAGCCTTGCCGGGTTCGCAAGCTCGAATGCTCTCATCCCTTCGCGAATTGCGGCGGATAGGAATGTCCGCGCTCTGTCGTCAGCCCAGTGGCCGCACGCTTGGTTTGGCATGCTTGGCATTGGCGACCGCCTCCGCAATGGCCCAGCCTATTCCTAAAATCAATTCGCTCTCGGCCGAATGGCTCCAGCGCGGATCGACGAATGAAATCACGTTGACTGGCGAAAACATCGGCGACGCGACCGGCTTTCTGATTAGTGGCAGAACGGGCCTTTCCGCAACCATCTCGCCGATGGGCAGCCCAAGCATCAACGTCGAATCCAGTTCCGGAGGCATTTCAGCGATCAATGCTAAGGACGACAAGAGCGTCACGGCCAAAATCGCCATCGCGGCAGACGCTGAGTTAGGCGCACGCGAAATCCGTATTGCAACTCCCACAGGCGTCTCAAATCCTTTGCCATTAAATATCGGCCATTTGCCAGAAATTGCCGAGAGGCAGCCAAACCACTCACTCGACCAGGCGCAAATGATCGAATTGCCTGCCGTAATTACTGGAAGGATCGGCGCAGCGGCTGAGATCGATCACTTCCGGTTCAAGGCTCGGAAAAGCCAGAACGTCGTGTTCGAAGTTTATGCCGCGCGGGCCGGTTGGCAATTGGACTCGTCGCTCGCCCTGCTGGATGCCAAAGGCAACGAACTGGCACGCAACGAAGACGCGCGCGGTTTGGACTCGGAGGTAGTCATAACGATTCCCGAGGACGGGGAGTACATCGCACAACTGCGCGATTTCCGTTATCAGGGCGGCGGCGATCACCGGTATCGACTGCTGGCCGGTGTGATGCCGCACGTTACTTCGGTCTTTCCCTTCGGTGGCCAGCGCGGACAGAACGTCGAAGTCGAATTGCAGGGCAGCAATCTCGGAGGCGCTTCCAAAGTCACTCTTCGCATCGATCCGGCCAGCCCGCTGGGATCGCAGGAAATTCGAGCCAACACGTCCATGGGCTTTTCAAATCCTTTTCCATTCGATGTGGGTCTGCTGCCTGAGTTCACGGAACGCGAGACTAATTCAGCGGCGAATCGAACCAACGATGTTGTAGTCCCCGTCGTAATCAATGGCCGAATCAAAGGAGACAAAGATTCCGACGCGTTCAAGTTCAGCGCGCAAAAAGACCAGCAATTCATTTTCGAAGTCATCGCACAACGCTTTGGATCCCCACTAGACGTATTGCTCACCCTCACCGATGCGAACGGCGCTATCTTGCAACGCAACGATGATGCGATGGGCGCCGACGCCCGGATCGAGCACAAGTTTGCAGCCGACGGCAAGCATGTCGTCCTCGTCGAAGATTTGCTCCAGCGTAACGGCGACACTTTTGGCTATCGACTTTCGATTCGGCAGCCGCAGCCAGACTTCAGTGTGCGCGTCCTGCCCGACAACCCGCGGATTCATCGTGGAGGGCATGTCCCCCTGCGATGCGAGTTGACCCGTTTGACCGGGTTTGCCGAAACGGTTCGAATTGCTTTTTCCGAGTTGCCGGCCGGACTGCATAGCGAACCTTTGCTTCTCACGCCGTCAAGTCCCGGCAGTGGTTTGCTGATCATCTCCGCCAGTCGAGACTGCCCGCTTGGGACATTTCCTATTAAACTGATCGCGACGAGCACGATGGCGGGAAAGCAAATTTCTCGAACGGTTGAACCGTTGTCTGGCGATAAGACCGCGAAAGAGGCGTTTCTCACCGTGCTCGAAGAACCGCCATTCGAGATCGAGCTGGCGACACTCAGCGCGGCTCTCGAACAGAATCAATCCGTAACCCTGGAAGTTGTGGCGCAGCGACGCGAAGCTTTCAATGGAGAGATCAAGATCACAGCCGAAGGATTCTCCGCCGGACGCGAGCCAATTACGCGAAGCTTGGAATTCGAACCAATCACACTCAAGGATGAACAGACGCGAGCAAGACTGACTCTGAAAGCGAAAACGGATTCGGAGATTGGGACGCGCCCTGTCATTATCAAAGGTGACGCTAGCTGGAACGGCCACAATGTCACTCAATACAGCCCGAGTTTGCCCGTCACGATTACGCAAGTTCCGTTCGTTCTTTCGACAACCCTGAAGCGCCTCGCGGTAACCGCCCTGCCTCCCGGCTCGCAGTCCGCCGCGAGCGAAGCCACGTTCACGGTGCGAGCGGAACGTCGCGCCGGATTCACGAATGAGATTGGATTAATTCTGGAAGGTTTGCCGGACGGAATCACGGCCATGATCGATAAGATTCCTGCGAACACTGGCGAAACTCAGGTCAAATTGGTGGCGACAGAGAAAGCGCCAGCTGGAAAAGAATTGACGCTCAAGGTTCTCGGGACGGGCCTCTTCAATGATCGAAACTACAAACACCGTTCCGGCGAGATTAAGTTATCCGTCAACGCTCCGGCTGAGAACGAGGAGGCCGTGAAGGCTGCCGGATCAAATTAGATTGCGCCATGTCATATCTGCGTCGATTTAACCATTTACCGCTTTTAACTTTAATAACGGTTTCACTGATCTTCGTTCCACACCGGCTCGCGGCTGCAGAAACAAAACCCGTTAGCTACTTCAACGACATCGTGCCGATCTTCAAGAAGAGCTGCACGGGCTGTCATCATCCGGGAAAGCTGAAGGGACAATTGGACCTAACAACATTCACAGCGTTCCAGAAAGGCGGCAAGCAAGGGCCGTCATTCAAAGCCGGCGATCCCAAGAGCAGCCTGGTTGTCGAGGAGATCAGCGGCGACGAACCATCCATGCCCAAGGAAGGCGATCCGCTCAGCAAAGCTGAGATCGCCTTGATCGAGCGTTGGATCACTGAGGGCGCCAAAGATGATACACCTGCAAGCGCTTTATCGAACAAACTTAGTGAACCGCCGGTCTATTCTGTGCCTCCGGTCATTTCAGCGGTTGCGTATTCTCCAGATGGCAGCGTGCTCGCCATTTCTGGGTATCACGAAGTTTTGTTGCACAAGGCCGACGGCACGGGATTACTCGCGCGGTTGGTCGGCGAATCTCCGCGCATCGAGTCACTGGTTTTTTCGCCTGACGGCAGATCGCTCGCCGTTGCGGGAAGCGCCCCGGCGCGTTTTGGCGAAGTCCAAATTTGGGATGCGGCCAAGCACGAACTGTATAATGCGTTTCGAGTTTCGCTCGACTCGGTTTACGGAATTTCCTTTTCACCCGATACGAATCGAATCGCTGTGGGTTGCGCGGACAAAACCGTTCGCGTGCTTTCAGTTCAGGACGGGAAGGAGTTGCTCAAGTTCGAGAATCACAGCGATTGGGTGCTGGGAACGACCTTCACGGTTGATGGCAAGCGGTTGGTGACCGGAAGCCGGGACCGCGCGATGAAATTCATCGATGCGTCGAATGGCCAATTCATCGATGACATCAACAAACTTCTCGAAGGCGTCTTGTGCCTCGCAAGGCATCCGAAGCTCGATCAAGTTGCGTACGGAGGCGAACTTGGCACGCCGCGCATTTATCGCATCTCGGATAATCAAGGGCGAACCGCCGCGAACAACGACGTCAATTTGGTCCGCCAATTCGAACGCCAGCCCGGACCGGTCTATTCCGTAGCCTTCAACCCCGACGGGACCCTGTTGGCTGTCGGCGGTGTCGCGAGCGAAGTCCGAATTTACAAGATTAGTGACGGTTCACGGGCCGCGACGTTGAAAGGGCATCAAGGCGCTATCTTCTCGCTCGCATTTCATCCGCAGAAGAACGAGATCGTTACCTGCGGTTTCGATGGCCGCATCCGCATTTACGACGTGCCGTCGGGGAATCTGATCAACTCGTTCATTCCAGTGCCGATTAAGACTGGGGGACAAACTGCCAGCGCGCAGTAGCTGCGCCTGTGAAACGGTAATTGAACCACCGAGAGCGGGTGTGTGGTTTGTCAACGGGAGACCTTGATTTTTTCCTCTGAAGAGTTTTCGAGGAAGAGAAAGGCCGCCAAAGTTGGTGGCGCTCCCTCCTTCCGGTTTTCTCGTTTTCTTGGTCACTGACTTTATACTCTGGTGCATGGATGGTTTCAACTTCGGTTAGACCAGCCCGTATTCTTGAGCCAAAGTGGAGGGCATGGAGGGAGCTGGCTTTGGCGTGAACTTCTTGTGTGGGTCTAGGATGTAAACCCGGCCCGCCTGGAGCCTTTGGGCGATCTCTTGATAATAAGCGCTCCGGCTCTTGCCGACTTTGGCCGCCAGCTCTTTGGCGGGAGCCACTTGAGTGATGATCTTGCCGATCTTGATTTCCACCGACAGATCGATCTGTTCTAAGGGAGTCCATAGGCCCCTCAACAAATACCAGAGTGCCACGGCCAGCTTGCGCGCCATCGCCGCCACCACCAAGTTCTTCTGACCTTTGCGCGCCAAGAGTTTTCGGCCCCACTGGGCCCGGGGTGTTCGGGCGCAACGCGGAATGGCTTGGGCACCTTCGATCAAAAGACAGCGCAGGTCTTTGCGTCCATGACCTCCAATGCCGCCGGTCCATTTTTCCTGGCCGCTGTCGTCAAAGGCCGGATTGAGTCCCAAATATTTGACCAGGCTGCCGGGACGGGCAAAGCGCTTGATGTCCCCAATGATCGCCACCAACGCAAAGGCGGTCAGATCGCGCACGCCGCACAACTGCACCGCCGCAAGCATCAGGGGGTCACTTAAGACCTCCTGGGCGATCAAACCGCGCCAGTGGCGGCGTTGTTGATCGGCATGGACCAGTTCC
>Ga0194131_10011271_pt1 | contig 10724 bp, 10 predicted proteins | sample TA2KigO120mmetaG_FD_148631 | JGI IMG/M metagenome (GOLD analysis project Ga0194131, IMG submission 148631) | Freshwater microbial communities from Lake Tanganyika, Tanzania - TA2015053 Kigoma Offshore 120m | ecosystem: Environmental > Aquatic > Freshwater > Lake | place: Tanzania: Lake... | reverse complement strand
ATGCGAACCTAACTTTGGGGTTGACAACCAACGGCCTTCTCATGGAAGCGCTCACAGGCTTCAGCCATGATGTCCAGCCGCAGCTGACGCACTTCAGGATGGGCATAGTCTTGTAGCGCTTGGAGAGCCTGGGCCAGACGGAGAGGCCAGGCTTTTGCACCCTCCTCACCGATGAGGTACTCCGGGTGCTCTGCGTAAAATCGGGAGCCGATGAGACGAACGATGCGGCCTTCGCTGTCGGAATGGTGCCAATCGTTCATGCTCAAGCGAAACCAGAAATCGATACCCAAACGGCGGGCTTCCTGAACTTGGACCTCCAGCGGGTCGATGCCTTGGTCCCAGAGCCGTTTCAGGTTTTCAGCATGTCGCCAAAATCGGACATCTCCCAACTTCGCGCCCTGCTTGAACCGGTCAACGATAAATTCCATGCCCTTCACTTTCGTTGGATACGAGACGGTATAGCCGCAATCCGGCCCCAGGGCGCACACATAGGCGTCGACGGGCGTTCGTTCAAAGAATCCCATATGAGCCTGGGCGACCTTTTGGGGGTCCATGGGAGGATTGTAGAAGCTTTCCTGGCCGTGGTTCTGATCCCACATGATGCGGTAAGTCTTGCGTAACCTGCCTGCGGGCTTGGCTGCTCCTGCAACCGGAAGCGATTGGGAAACCAACGCCGGTGCCACTGCCTTGGCAGTGGCTACCGTACTGACTGCGAGACCGGTCGTCAGGAACGTGCGTCGTTTCATCGGGAAACTCCTGGCAGCGCAGGCCGAAGAGGTAGGTCTGCCCTCTGTCGATTTAATCGAGTCGAGCTATATAGCACCAACTCGTGGAGGGCTGCCGCCCTTGATGTTCTGCTCATGGAACCCACGGCGACAATCATGACGCACCCTCCGTTCGGCTGGACAGCGACCGGCAGCGACGCGAGATCGAGGTGCGCCCGGGCAAGGCGTCAAGGCGCGGCTTGGCCGGTGCCGGCGGGCATGCTCGCCTCAACCGCGCCCGATCAGACCGTGGATGGGAGCCAGCCCAACGTTCGGGCTGGAACTGCCGGTATTGTTCAAACGCCAGGTCAGAGACAATAGACATGGGTGACGCGCGTATCGAAAACCTCATCCAACCTGATACAACGGGGCGAGGCCTTGGGCAATCCGGTTGACGTTTTCAGCTGCCATGGCTACCCGATTCTGGATGGTGCCGTCGGTGCCGCCAGCGACATGCGGCAACGCCACGACGTTTGGCAGTTGGAATACCGGTCGTGCTGGGTCAGGAGGCTCCTCCGAGAAGACATCCAGGCCGGCGCCGCCCAGGCGGCCCTGCAACAGCGCCGTGTATAGCGCGGCCTCGTCCGCCAGCGCCCCGCGGGCCACGTTAATCAGGCAAGCGGTGGGCTTCATCAGCCCAATCCGGCGGGCGTCGAGGATGTGGCGGGTCTGATCGTTGAGGTGTAAGTGCAGCGAGAGGTAATCACTCTCGGCAATGACGCGGTCCAGATCGGCCGGTGTACCCAGGAAGTCTGGACCGATTTCACGGACAATCTCGGGCTCGATCTGGCGGACATCGATGCCCAAGATCCGCATCCCAAAAGGCTTGGCACGCCGGGCCAGTTCCTGACCGCTTGCCCCAAAGCCGATCAAGCCCAGCGTCGCGCCAGCCAGCGTATGGCCCAACGGCTGTCCAAAACCACGCGCGCGAAACACGGCGCTGGCCTCGTGGTAGCGTCGCGCCAGCATCAGGATCATCATCATGGCGCACTCGCCGAGCGCCGCCCCGGAGGAGGTGCCCGGGCAGTTCGCGGCTAGCATCCCCCTGCCGCGAATATACGGGAGATCCACGTGGTCGAGGCCGGTGCCGAGGATCTGCCACAACTGGCAGTTCACGGCCACATCCATCATCGCATGCGTCCCCACTGAGCCCCCGGAGTCCAGGACGACTTCGACCCCCGCAAACTGCGGCGCCAATGGCTGGCCCTCGTCCAGAAGCGCCAGGTCGTGTGCCCGACCGATCAGCGCCATGATCTGTTCGTGCCACATCGGGTCGATGTGCTTTTCTGGTAACCACAGGACTTTGATGCGTCGCATCGTCAGGGCTCACTTTCGGAGAGGTGCGGCGCTGTCGATCACCTTCTTGCAGCTTTCGAACAGCATCCACTCATCGCCACCGACCATCAGCACCCGTGCGCCTTGCTCGATACGTTTTTGCATCAGTGGCATGTGATCCGGGTAAAAGCTCACCCCAGCCGGTTTGCCGGCCTTGTGGGCGGCGACCAGCACCCGCTCAACGGCCGCCTCCACTCTGGGATGCGCGTAGTCCAGTGGCACGCCCAACGCCACGGACAGGTCGGCGAGGCCGAGCACAAACGCATCCAGCCCGTCGACCGCCAGGATGTCGTCGATGGCGTCTACTGCCTCAACGGTCTCGACGATGATCATGGTGACCAGGCTCGGCTGGCTGCGCGGATAATAGTCGCGGTCGAAGCCGTACTGGTAAGCGCGCGACGGGCCGTAGCTACGCGTGCCCCGCGGGGGATAGTGACAGGCCTGGACAAGCTTCTCGACGTCCGCCACCGTCTTGAGCAGCGGGATTACGACACCGCCCGCACCCATGTCGAGTGCCAGCCGGATCTCGTCCGGGTCGTTGCGCCCGAAACGCACGATCGGTGTGCACGCGTAGCCGTGCACTGCTTGCAGCTGCGCCTGGATGCCCACCGGCGTCTGTGGCGCATGTTCACCATCGATGATGATGTAGTCAAACCCGGCGACGGCGAATAGCTCGGCAATAGCCGGCACGCCGAGACGCAATTGCGCTCCTAATGCGACTCTGCCGGTCGTGATCAGTTCCTTGAGGTGATTCTTCATGTCAGTGCCATTTGCTTTGCAGGGTGAGCAGGCCGCCGCCCGCAACTGGTTTGCCTGGTCAACAACCGTGAGCGTGTTCTCACACTCGACCCACACAGACTTCAACCCACGGGTTGTGGGTCCATTCTGTCTCATTGGTGTGCGCGGAGTCCATTCTGGAGTGTTTTGCCTACACTATGCCCAGATCGATTCAAGTGGTTCGCGTAGCGCCGTGCAAGTCAGCAGCGCGAGCGGCCGGGAGCGCTGTCGGCGGGAGGCGCTAGTCCCACCAGGCGGCGCTGACTTTGATGACCGTCAGCAGCTATCCGCGCACAGCGCAACTCTCGCGTATGGATGTTTCAACCGGCTCTCGCTGCCTGGCAGTCAATTCGACTGACCCTCTTTGCACGCGAGAGCGGAGCACAGCCGCGCGGGCCAGGGCTTTTCAGAGTGCGGACCCGCAGCCCTTTGCCATGTCTGCTAGGGAACAAAAGTCAATGTCTTTCTTGGAAACGCGAAAACCGCTGCGCTGAGGGCATCATCGCAGTTCACTTCGTGGGACCTTCGCCAAGTTTCGATAGGAACCAGGCTGCGGCCTCCTGGTGAGCGTTGGCGGGAGCTCTATGATGTTCGGTGGGGATGACATGGAGCTCGACGCGCGCCGGTTTGCCTTCAGCGATCGAGGCTTCTACCAAGCGGCGCGTAAAGGCAATGGCGTGGTCTGTGCCAACGCGAACATCGTGGTGGCCGATGCTTACCCAAACGTACCTACCTGCCAGCTTACCGGCAAGCGTCACTGCCGCTAGAGTGTTTGTGTTCGAATGCTCCTCCATGCCCTCGAATTCCCTGAGTGTTAACAGGTCGGTCACGGGAGCGATAGCGGCAATGGCCTGGACGCGCGGATCCACGGCAGCCCAGTGAAGCGCTGCCAGGCTACCTCGTGAGATCCCGCAAACCCCAACCTTTGTTGGATCCGTGTGTCCTTTCTCGACGAGATAATACAGCACGGCGGTGACCTTCGCTGCGAAGCTCGGCATCAGGGTCTCTCCTTTTTCCAATCGAGCGCGCCAACCCTGAAGCCCTTTTGGCTCGCCGGGCTTGAGATCTTCTCCATGGCACGGCATATCCAACGAGACACAGAGATAACCTCGTCTTAGCAGTAACCGCCCCGTATCGATGATATGACCGGCGCTGAGCGATTCTTCAATGCTGCGCCTGGGTGGAATTTCGCGGCAGCGGGCCGGTACACCAGCAAGAGGAGTCTCTGAGCCGGATCGACTGGGCCGTCGAATTTCTTGCTGCCCGCATTCGGCTGCGGCAAGGGTGAAAAGATTTGCGGGTCTTTCCAGCTGGGATCGTGTGTTGGTTCACCGAGCACGAAACCGTTGAGTTTTGTCTCTAGCTGGTCACCCGGCGCCGCATTGAACAACACCAATCGCAGCGTAACGTCCCGGACGCGGTCTGCGGCGGCGGCTACATTGTCGGCAACGTGGAGGCGAAAGGATGAGGACCTCCCGTCGTTGGCGAGTACCGCGGGCAGCTCCCGATCCTCATTGCGATTGAAATATCCTTCGGCCCATGGGAACACGCCGCGGCGCTCCACGACGAATCGCTTGTCTTTGTCCTTCATGGTTTCCAGGCTGCCCGCTTCGAGATAGGCCTGGCGATGCGAGTCCGGTCCAGCGGTTCCGCCGACCCTGGTGGCAACTTCGGGTGGGGCGACTGACCAGTTGAAGGTCACCACCGAATCAGCGCCTTGCTGCCACCAATTGCTGAAGACGCCGCGGAGAAACTCGATGGGCGGATGGCGGTAGCCATCGGTGGCGTGATGGTCATCCAGACACGGCTGCGCCTTGATGTTTCTACCTGCCGTGATGCCGCGGAATGCGCCGACGTCCACCGTGATTGACCGTGATCCGAGCGTAAAGATGTCCACGAGGTTCTCTTGCGCCCACGTTCCGACGTCGAATCCATCGATCCGGCAGCCCTTGAGATTTTCCGGCACCTTCACCGCAAGCAAGAACGGCTTGCCGCGTCGCTTCTCCACCTGCAGCAGTATCTGGCGCAACCGCCGCATGAACTCGGTCAGATGCTCGCGTTGCTCCCACTGTTTGCCCGGAGGCAGACAGGGGATGTGCCGGGCAAAATCGACCTGAATGCCATCAAAGTCAAAGTCCTCAGCGATCTCCCGCAAGATTCTTAGCTTGTAATCGCGCAGACCCGGCGAGGCCGCATTCCAGAGTCCCTGCCACCACCAGGAGCGGATCACCCAGTCCGGTTGAGCCGCTTTCAGTGGATCCAGGGTCTTCATCTCCAGCTCACCTTCGGGGGTAATGTCCACTTCGCTGAATCGCTCGTGCCAAAAGATCTCAAGATGACGTTTGCGGCTCTCGCGAATCAGGGAAGCCATGTACTGGAAGCCCTGCTCACGCCAGCGCCGTAACTGGCGATCCTGAGTGAACTCCAGAAACTTGCTTGGATAGACCGATTGATGCCCGCTGCCCATATCCCAGAAGATGCTGTCGATTTGACTTCCCGCTTGGTCAACATAGGTGAAGACATAATCGAGCCACTGCGGAGGTTCGAGTTTCACCCCCCCGCTGATCGAACACGTCATACTGCACCACGATCCGCCGGCGCCGGTTGACAGCCTTGCTGTGCTCTTCGGAGAGTTCAATGGGCCTTTCGTTGATGATTGTTTCGGCGGATCGGTTCACCTGAGGATTGCTAGGCGGATCGTTGGCCCAGAATGAGAGGATCATGAGAGAAAAAGAGCCATCCCGTTTTCTTCATAGGAGTCCTTGCCTCAGGTCATCAAAGCAATGTGCAGACCGATTGTCGTTGTAAACGAACCGAAGCGCTGGACTGGCGACCCACTGGTGCCAGACTCTGGGGGACCAATCCCCAGGGCCGGTTCCCATGGGCAGTCGCGATACCAGTCCTCTACCGGCAGCTCCATGCCTTGCACTTCGACAAGCAGTTCGTTGCCGAATTATTGGTCGCGCTGCAGCAAGTGCAGCTTCGTTAGCAGCTAGGCCTACGGGCGATGCTGGTATCTCATAATTCTGCCAGGTCGTTAGGCCCGGGTTATGGACGTCGGTCTCCTTCCGCGCTCATGATTCCCGTCTTGCTTCGATCCGTCACTTGTCTTCTGACACCTTAGCAACAAAGCGTCGCGAATGAAACTGTCCAAAACTCAGCGACGCTGCCACGGACCCTGCGTGAAAGCGAGACCTTTGAGACTGACCGTAAGCTGGCAAGTGCTGAACTACAAGCAGGCCCACGCGTGGGTTTCGCTGCCGCAGAGCCGCACCAAACGCGGGATTTGCGCTAGGGGAGGTTTGAGGCCATTGGATTTTGGCTCAGTTAGCCGTCATGGACGTTCATTTCCCTTTTCAACGACAGTGTGGATGATGTAGAAGTGGCGAGGCAGGCCGCAGCTCGTGTCGAGTCCACGGCGGCTCGGTCCTGGTTTCGACCTTTTGAATTCCCTCATCGTGCTTTGTTGGCAAACACCGGTTCCGGCGAAGGGATCAATTCAGTCGCTGAGACCGGCAGTCTATCGAAAGAAATGTCGGAACCGTCGCCTGAACAAGTAGACGTCTTGCTTTACGGCGAACCGCGCCCTGCTCCCAACGTCCTTCGCGGGAGGGCCGGTCCGTTTTCTTTTGTCTTCGAAGAGGGAATGCTCAAACATTTGCGGCTCGGCGAGGTCGAAATCGCCCGGCGGGTGTATTTTGCGGTTCGTGACCCCGCCTGGCGCACGGTTCGCTCCAAGATATCGAACGTTCAAATCGAGCCACAGAGCGAGTCCTTCAAAGCGTCCTGGTCCGGCGAATGCCTGTCGATCGACGTCCAGTATGTGTGGCAAGGCGAAATCGAAATCGCATCCTCCGGTCTCATCCGCTTTCAAGCGCGAGGAAAAGCGCTCAAGACGTTTACGACGCCCCGGATTGGGATTTGCCTGCTACTGTCGACCAACGCCACGATGGAAAGGGCGTTTGAAGTGACGTATGTGAACGGGCAGACCGAGCGGCTCCGTTTCGACAAGATTTTCAAACGGACTCAATTGGCTTGTCGCTGGAGATCCCTGAAATTCAGCCCAGTGGCGGGGGTCGAGGTCGATTATCGAATCGAAGGTTCGTATTTCGATTTGGAGGATCAGCGAAATTTTGGAGACACCAGCTGCAAGGCAATGGCAGGGATGCCCTACAAAAACCAGCAAGCCTTGGCTGACCAAGAGCACGAACAGGTGTTGACGATTCGCGTCAGCAGGGAAGGATACCGAATCGGAACCTCTCCTGCGCGCGACGTAGTGCAACTGCAGGCGAGACCTGGCCAGATCGAGGGCAGACTGCCGCCGCTGGGAGTTTCACTGGGAGAGCTGGATGTCACCAGCCCCGTTTCGTCGGCAGTGCCACTGCTTGCCGAGCTGAGAGGAGTGCTGCATGTTTGGCTCGATGGCTCGTCCGCCAAGCTTGGCTCACAAGCCGAACTCGCGAAGAGCTTTGCGCTGCAAACAGGGCGACCCGTTTACGTCACGGTGAAGAACCTCGATGAAGAGGTTGTTCCGCAGATTGTTTCTATCCTCACGCAGTGGATTGCACAAGGCGTCGTCGTCCAGCGATTGTCTATACTGGATAATACCCACCCCGGGCTAACCCTGCTAAAAGCCTGTGCTCGCGAGGCGGGGCTTTCCGTTCCCTGCGGCAAAGCGGTTAGCAGTTTTAAGGACCGCGCTGGATTGCTCAAAGGGGCGAATTCAGGAGCGGATTTTCTAGCTTGGCAAGGCACGCCCCTGTCTCACCAGGAAGACGACGAAACCCTGCTGGAGAATGCTGACGTCTTTCCTCACCAAACCGCCACGGCACGCAGCTTTGCGCCCCAGGCCCGCTTCACGATCGGTCCGATCCGGTTAGATCGGTCTCAACCCGACACCTATCTGCTTCCGGATCCTCGCCATCGGGGACTTCTGGTAGCTGCTTTTGTGGCGTCCAGCCTTCGAGCTTTGGCTCAGGCGCGGGTCGATCTGGCAATCTTTTTCGACGCCGTTGGCCCCACAGGCCACATCGGCGGACTCCCTGCTTCCGTGCCAGCCGGCCTCGGACATCCCTTCCCATCGGCCTTTCCCAGCTACTATGTGCTGCGCGAGTTTGGTCCGTTGGCAGGAAGCGAAACCTTCGAAGTCGAAAGCAGTGACTTGCTCCGTGTGAAAGCCTTTGGGGTGAACTCACCTCAAGGGGCGGTCATCGTCTTGATGAACCAGACTGCTGAGGTTCAGCGCGTCTCTTTGTGGAGGGCGTACGAAAAGGGCAGTGCCGTTCGAATACGTTCCTTAGACGAGGCAGCGTTCGCCACGCTGGCAGGCGTCTCGGACTCCAGCTTACCCGCCATTCCAGAACTCCGGAGGACCATCGAGGCAGTCCCCCTTGATCTTGAGATTTCAGCTTTCTCAGTGACGGTTCTCATAGGGAGCAGATAACGATGCGAATTCTCGTAACAGGTTCAAGCGGGCGAGTCGGCAGGAATCTTGTGCAAGATGGCCTCGCACAGCGGCATCAGGTCGTGGCATACGATGAGGCCCCCCCGAAAGAGAAGCTGGCCATGGTGAAGTATCTCCAAGGCAGCATCCTGGATCGCCAGGATCTATCGGTCGCGATGGAAGGGGCTGAGGCAGTCATTCATCTGGCAGGAATCCCGTACGACATCCCACCGCTGCATCATACTTTCAATGTGAACGTACAAGGGACCTACAACGCCCTCGAACTGGCTGTTGAACATGGCGCGAAACACTTTCTGCACATGTCCAGTATCATGGCCTACGGCTTTGGCAGAAATGCTGCACCGCGGTACTTGCCCGTCGACGAAGAGCACCCAGCCCTTTCGGTTGACACTTACGGCATGGGCAAGCGCTTGACGGAGACTCTCTGCAAGTCGTTCACAGAGAAGTATGGGCTGCGAACACTTTGTTTTCGCTTGACCCACTTCACGTCATTCTCTCGCCCCTACCCTGACTCGTTTCCTTATCAGCAACGAGAGGGCATCGAAGCTCTTCATCAGTACATCGAGTCGCGGGATTTCGCCGCCCTGATGGAAGCTAGTCTCGCCGCTCTGGAAATAGCGCACGATGTGTTTCTAGCTACCGCTGCAGATTCGGGCCACCTGCGGCCGACACCGGAAGTGATTCAGCAGCAGCACGCCGATGCCGAGCTGCGCTATTCCAAACTGCAGGACGACTCCCCGTTCATCAGCATGGAGAAGAGCCAACGGCTGCTTGGGTTTGTCCCGCGGCAATCCTGGCGAGGTCTCAAGCTCGATGGCGAGGGCAGATTGATCCGCGATGCCGGGTGAGGCAGGCCGGCGTTGGTGCTGCCCGTTGTCGCTCGTGTTCCTGCCGCAGGGCCGTACCCGACAGTCAATGCACGAGTCTACGGCCGCAGACCCGAAGAAAGCGCGGGATCCGATACGAAAGGCTTTGTGGCAAGCTGATCGGGTGTTGGCTGCAGCCCGTTGTGCAGAGCTGCCCAGGAGCAGGGCTGTGGCTCAAAAGGAAGCGCGATGATTCAGAAGTGGCATCAGGAACTGGGGCCTCGGCTGCAGGGTTCCCGCGATCTCGACAGCGACAAGGTGCAGGCGCCCGGTGCGGTGCGGATGCCTGACGGTCGTCTCCGGCTTTTCTACACTGCAGTCGGGCCCGGCAAGCCCTTTCCGGCCTGTCAGGGCTACATTCTCAGCGCAATCTCCGAAGACGGGCTGCTGTTCCGCACCGAACCGGGCATTCGTCTCCAGCCCCAGCCCGACCTCGTTCACATGTCGCTCCGGCTACTGGCGCCGACGGTCGTGGCGTGTGGCGAGGGCCGCTGGCGCATGTACTTCGAGGCGCGTGGACCTGCCGATCGGCCGACGGTGATCTGCAGCGCCGTCTCGCCTGACCTGATTCACTGGCACTACGAAGATGGCATCCGACTGCAGGGTCGCGACCGGTTGGGCGCTCCTCGTTTTCTGCGCCTTCCCGATGGCCGCGGCCGGCTGTATTGTTGTGCCTCGCAATACGGCACAGGGGGGAGAACGCGCAGCCAAAGACTATCGCAAGGAGTGGTCAGCGCCATCACTTCAGACGGCCTCTCCTTCGAATTCGAGCCAGGGGATCGCCTGCTCTCAGGGCAGACGGAGTACGACGCCGTAGGCATCACCGCAGCGGAAGTCATCCCGCCGCAGTCGGCCGGGGGCAAGTGGACCATGATCTATTCGGCTTGGCAGGATGTCCCACCTGGGACGGCGGTGCCGGTTCACCCGAGTCAGGATCCAGACGCGGTGGCGAGCGGACTGAGCGAGAACTTCGCCGCGGCGTCGATCGCATCGGACATGGCTGGATTTCGCTCACGCATTTTCGCCGCCTCCTCGAGCGACGGCTTGCAATGGGAACGAGGCGGCTGCCTGATCGAAGGCGCCGGTTACGGGAAGGAAGGTTTGGACGCCGTCCACGCCGAGGACACGTCGCTCGTACAGATTGGCCCGGGCAGGTATCGGATGTATTATGCCGCCTGTGACAAGGATGGAAACTGGCGAATTGCCAGTGCCGTGAGCGAGGGGATGGATGAAGACAGGTGATGAAGAGTCGCTGCCTTCCGGCTTGCCAGAGATGGCCTTCGCGACTGTCTGTCGGGTGAATCCCAGTGGGGTGTGCTGCGATCCTTTAGACGGCGGAGAAGGAGACCGGCTGGACTGTGCCTGGCGAGTCGTCCGATAAGGAGACCTAAATAAATAACCTGCACCACAAAAAAGTGCTGAACAAATGACCGTCGGTCGCGCGATAAATGCTGGGGAATTGTGGAGTAAAGGTAACCCAGCGTATGAAGGAAGCGATTTGGAAAGGCGGGAAAAAAG
>Ga0194131_10011269_pt1 | contig 10726 bp, 7 predicted proteins | sample TA2KigO120mmetaG_FD_148631 | JGI IMG/M metagenome (GOLD analysis project Ga0194131, IMG submission 148631) | Freshwater microbial communities from Lake Tanganyika, Tanzania - TA2015053 Kigoma Offshore 120m | ecosystem: Environmental > Aquatic > Freshwater > Lake | place: Tanzania: Lake... | reverse complement strand
GATTCGCAAGGGACTGCAGTTCGTCGTTAGTGTCCAGGGAAAGGCTCTTGTTGCATCAGATTCAGGCGTTGAGTGGGGGGGAGCTTGGGTGTTTCGCCCAGAGCCTGACTTGGCGCAAAAGTACTTCTATTATTACTCAAGCGGAACTCTAATCGCCTATCGCTATGGGGACACGGATAGCGGGGTCTTAAGTCGTGTTTTTGCGTATCACTGGGCTCCAGGCGATCCAGAAGTGGACGCGGGCCTTCCGTTCGCATCAGAAGAACTTGATACTGATTATCCCTTGTGTTTTGGCCGAATCGGTGATCGAATTGTATTTTCGACCAACTCCACGAAACGCATCTACACACTCGACGCGTCTGGGTTCAAACCCATTTGGGAATTCAGCGGTCCTGAGAGTTGGCAGGGGTATGGAATGGTCCGCTACCGCGGATCGCTCCTCGTTGGCCAGTACCCGACGGGACAGTGCTTCTCGACGGATGGACTCACTGTCCAGCAGTGTCCGGAGAGATTGCCACTTGATACCGCTTGGATTTGGGAACTTCAATGCTTTGGATTTTTCAGGGGGCGATTAGTGGCTGGAGTTTGGCCCTGGGGGCAGTTGTTCGGATTTGACGGGGTTTCATGGACAGGTCTTGGGCGTGTGTTTAGCGGTCCAACCGTCAAGCCAGTTTCGAGCCCCTATAAGGCAAGCGATAGTTCCCTCGGTGTGGAGGATAATAACTGGGGTCAGCGGATCAACTCGATCATGGGCTTTCAGGGCGACCTATTTGTCTCGACAATGAACAAAACTGGATTGAGTGATGGTGCTGTTGCTGTTAGCGATGCGGAGGTTGAGTATGGAAGTGTGACTTATTTTAAAGTCGCAAATCAGCTCGATTGGTATTTTCGCTGGGGCCAACGAGTGAACTTGGTGTTTCGTATTTGGTGTGATCGAGCCGAGGTGCTTCAAAACGGGAGTGTGGTCGCGGTTGCTAAGGGGAGCTTCGAGAACATCAAGAAGGCAGTCCGGATCAGGTGGGGCGATGGCGTGAGTGGCGAGTTCTGTGGATTTGTTTCAGATGCGAGGTTCAAGCTTGGAGACTAGGAAAGCACGGTCTTGCCCGAGTGTCTGAAGCCACAGGTCAAGTGCACGTCCCTGTGTGATCACGGCTGCGACCGTCTCGCCAAGTCGGCAAGTGCCCACGGCTGAGACTGAAGGCCGGCTGCCGTAGATGATCGCGAAAATCGCATCGCGGCATTCCGCGATAAAGGGGCAGGGCTGCTCGTGAGTTCCAGTTCCTGATTGACATGCGGCCAAAGCCAGCCGTTGGAGGTCAGGTTTTGTAACTTCGAGACGGTGGCTGCCGAGACCGAGCCAGGTCGGCAGCGCGCCAGCGCAAGGACCGCCATCGCGTCGATGGTGCGATACGAGATATCAGCAATCTCACTCTTGTTGCCACACCAACTTGGTGTGTTGACAGAAACAGTATCGTCGCGACTCCATCCCGTGTCTCCGCGGCCCCACCAATATCGCCATGTGAACTTGGTTGGATCACTCAATTCAAGTTGCAGCAGAGGTTGCATGAGACTTTCACTGCGCTTGATCGCCTCATCGCTCGGTGTTCCTCCAAGCAGGCCACAGACGATGCCACTCAAAAAGTTGAAGGGAACATTGCCGCCATCGGCCCAGAAAGGAAAGCCCCGGTGATAGGCCAGGGTCTGAAAGGTTTGTCCTCGCTCTGAGTCACTTCCGGGTACCTCAACGCACGCCGTGGGCTCGGCAAGGGAGTGTTGTAGTTTGCCGATGGCAGCCGAAACGATCTCGTTTGATCCAAGCACGCTTTCGGCTCGAAGCAGCAGCTCAAGTGTCCGGCCAACATGGAGGGCAAAGTAGAGAGGTTCACGGCCCACGGAGTAACGCTGGCACATCAGTCCCGGCCAGTCGGAGACGACGAGTTGCGCCAGCAGTTGTGTCTCAATCGCAATCCGCTTCCGCAGCACCGATTCGGCTTCCGGGGTGTGCTTGAGGAGCGGTCCGGACAACATGGTGAGCATCCCATTCAGGTAGTAAGCCTGCGACCAAGCCACTCGCCCCTCAAGATTGTTGCCTCCCAAGTCCATGATGCCACCATGTCGCATTCGGTTGAGGTCGTGTAGGAAAACGGCTCCGAGTTCTGCGGGCTTTCGTGCCAGTTGAAACTTGGGTCCATCGGGAGTCCATCGCACCTGCCATGGCACGCCGTCCTCTTTGATGGCAACGAGCGCTGAACCGCGTGGATCGATTGAAGCAAGGTGGTAGCCCGCAAACGTCTCAGTCAAGCATCCATCCCTTCGATCGTCGTGGCGGCGGCGAACGATCGCCGCAGCTTCGTTCGCGTTGAATTCAATCTCAACGATCTCATAGTCTCGAATCGCTGAGGTGTCCCACTCCAGAGTTGGCTGGCCACGCGAGACTCTCACGATGCGGTGTTCGCCGGCGATGAGGAAGGCTTCACCGGCTGCGGCGATGACAGAATTGGAATCGATTCCACCGAGGTGATCAAGCATTGCAAGAACTGCCATGGGATACGCGTTTCGACGCCAGTCGAGGGTCAGATCCAGGTACTTCCATGGCGTACCCGCTCGGTGTCGATGGTAGACGTCGAGATATCCGGTTCCGACAAGGCGCGTGAGTCGCCAGAACTCGTCCTCATGGAGGACGACTGCCGAGACTCCAGATGTTTCGATCACCGTAGCAGTGCCGAGCGGCGTGCTGGGCGGTCGAGGCGTCCCGACAGCGGAACGCTCACAACCGGCAAGGAGCAGCAGCAGGAGCGCAGCTGTACCGAGCGAAACTCCACGAATCGGCGTGATTTGGCTTGTACAAGTTGCTGTGTTCATTTCGTCCGGTATCTTCCTGATAGATCAACTGCGTGACTTCAGGGCGAAAAAGGAGAGTACCCTACGGGAGTTTGCTACACTTGATCGCAATTGGAAGCATAACGGCGCGGCGAGGCACATAGTGCGGGTAGTGCGCCCGCTAATTGTCCACTGTGGAAACGATGTCCTGATGACAGGGACTCAATGCCTTCTCCATCTCTCGCACACGGACATTCGTCGTGATGCCCGAATTCTCCGCCAGATTCAGGCGTTGCAAGAGCTACCCGACACGACTGTGTCCGCAATCGGCGTTGAGCTTGATGAGGATGCTTCAGAGGGAGCCAGTGCCTCGGACTTTCAGATTCAAACCGTACAACTTCGCTCAAAGCGATTCAGGTACGTGCCGCGGCCTCTTCGATATCTGCTCAACCTCGTTGAACTGATGTGCAGGGTCCTGCCGATCGCGATTCGGCATCGGCCGGCAGTGGTGCACTGCCATGACACCATGATGCTGCCGCTTGGTGCGATGGTCAGTCTTGCCGTCGGGAGCGTACTGGTGTACGACGCTCACGAACTGGAGTCCCACAAGTCAGGTCAGTCCAAGTTGCTATCGTGGGGAACGGAACTTGTTGAGCGTTTGTGCTGGAGTCGAATCGCATTATTCATTTCGGTGAGCCCCGCGATTGTCGACTGGTACCACCAGCGCTTCGGTGTGCGGCGTTCCATTGTGGTACTCAACACCCCAATTGTATCGCAACACTGGTCGGATGGAGTCAATCGTCCGATGGTGTCGGCCGTCGGGCAGCGCTACTTTCATCGGCTATACGGTCTTGAAGCTCGCACGATTGTCTTCATTTACGTCGGCCTTCTGGTATCAGGACGCGGCATTGAGCGGCTGCTAGAGGTATTCAGCAGATCCGGGATCAATTCCCATGTGATTTTCATGGGGTACGGCGATCAAGTCGGCGTGTCCGACTGGGCATGTCGACATGCCAACATCCACTTGCACCCCGCAGTATCACATGAGAGGATGGTGCCGCTCATCAGTGAGGCAGATTGCGGTCTCTGTCTCATCGAAGACGTGTCTTTGAGCGATCGCCTGTGCTTGCCTAACAAGTTGTTTGAGTACGCCTTTGCTGGCGTGCCGGTCCTTGCATCTCGGCTCCCTGAGATTTCAAGGGTGGTCGGGGAGTACGGCCTTGGAATCTGCTGCGACAGTGACGCTGGCAGCATTGAGGCAGCGGTGCGCAAGGTCGAGCGTGAGGGGATTCAGGCCCCCAAAGGCAAACTCGCCGAACTGTCTTGGGGCGCACAGGCGGCGAGACTAAAAAGTGCATACCGTACTCTTCTTTCCGAACGCAAACCGGTCACGCCCAATTCAATGGGAACGTCATAGTCCATGTGCGGGATCTTTGGGATTATCTCTACAAGCAAGCTGCCTACTAGGGAGTTTAAGGCGCTTGCCGTGCACGCCCAGCAGCGTGGGCGCGACTCAAGCGGCCTTCTTTGCCTTCGGCCTGGCTTTGGGCGGGTCTATCGTGCCGATCACTCGATCACTCGACTCTTGCGCACTTCTCAGTGGGCTGAGAGTTGGGCTGTGCTTGGTCACAGCCGCCTCATCACCAACGGACTTGCCGACAATCAGCCGGTAGTTCGAGACGGTGTGTGTGTGTTCCACAACGGCATCGTCGTGAACCATACCGAGATTTGGGGCGACATTGGAGCGTGCCCGCGCCAGCAGATCGACACGGAGGTGATCGCAGCGATCGCATCCCGACACCTTGCCGACGGCGGCGACGTTCATGGAATCCCTGCGCGCGTCCTGGCCTTGTGCCATGGAGTCGTGGCGTGCGCGCTCGCAATTCCTAACTACGGAAAGCTCTGTCTGTTTTCTAACAATGGGAGTCTTTACATCGGCACGAAGGCTGGCTCCACCCTGTTTGCCTCGGAGGAGCACTCGCTTCGGCAGTGCGAATGTGCTGAGATCCGTCAGGTTCGGGAAGGGGAAGTTGTTGATATCCCCAAGTTGGACTGCGAACTCGCGGTGACAGACATCAGCGAGCGACGCATGGACCTGATCCCTGCGCTTGGCTCCTCCGCATCACTTGAAGAGCGGATGCTGGTGTACCCGAAGTATGAGTTGCGGCGATGCACCAAGTGCATCTTGCCACACACCATGCCGTTCATCGCCTTCGACGAGAGCGGCGTTTGCAACTACTGTCGGCATTACCGACCTCGGAACATCCCGCGACCCAAGGAGGAATTGTTTCGCTTGGTTGAGTCGTATCGCCGGCCTAGCGGTACGGAGTGCATCGTTCCGTTCTCTGGCGGTCGGGACAGTTGTTACGGGCTGCACCTGATCGTGAACGAACTCAAGATGCGACCAGTGACCTATACCTATGACTGGGGCATGGTGACGGATCTGGGTCGCCGCAACATCAGCAGGATGTGCGGGGAGTTGGGCGTCGAAAACATCATCGTCGCGGAGGACATCTCCAAGAAGCGGGAGTACATTCGGATGAACCTGAAGGCGTGGCTTCGGTCGCCGCATCTGGGGATGGTGAGCATCCTTACGGCTGGTGACAAGCACTTCTTCAGGTATGTCGAAACAGTCAAAGAGCAGACGGGGGTCAGGCTCAACCTTTGGGGTGTGAATCCGCTTGAAGTGACGCACTTCAAGGCGGGATTCCTCGGGATCCCCCCGAACTTCGAGGAGAAGCTGGTCTACACCCACGGTGTGATGAAGCAGCTTCGGTATCAGTGGTTGCGGCTTCGAGCCATGCTTCGGAGCCCGGGATACTTCAATCGATCGATGTGGGACACCATCTCGGGCGAGTATTACCGCAGCTTCACGGCGAAGGAGGATTACTTTCACATCTTTGACTTTTGGCGATGGGATGAGCGAGTCGTGGACGACACTTTGGCGCGCTACGACTGGGAGACAGCGCCGGATACGAACACCACGTGGCGCATCGGTGACGGAACTGCAGCGTTCTACAACTACATTTACTACACGGTTGCTGGGTTCACAGAACATGACACTTTCAGGAGCAACCAGATTCGAGAGGGCGATCTGACACGTGAGGAGGCTCTTCGTCTCGTGGAAGACGAGAATCGGCCGCGGTATCCGAACATCAAGTGGTACCTTGACGCGGTTGGGCTCGATTTTCTATCGACGGTGCGCGTCGTCAACAGCATCCCCCGTCTTCAATCAGAGCCCACGATGCCCCCGGAAGCGAGCGGTATTCCCCTGGCTTGAAGGAGGGTTGGTGATTCGGAGCATTACCATCCTCGCGTCTGGTGTTGGGCTGGCTCAGGTGATCACCTTTGCCGCTCTGCCTGCGCTTACTCGCCTTTTCGAGCCCTCAGACTTTGCAGTTCTCACGGTATTTGTAACGACCGTGAGTGCCGCTTTGCCATTCATTTGCGGTAAGTACGAGACGGCAATTGTCGTCGCGCAAAGCGAGCATGAGGCGCGCGATTTGGCTGCTCTATGCATCTTGATCTCCGGGGCTTTGTCGATTGTTTTGACTTTGGTGGCAGTCGCGTTTGAGCAGCCCGTCAACGACTGGCTTGGATGTCCGCAGTTAGGCGGATGGCTGGCTGTAGCTCCATTTCTGGTGTGGTTGGGTGCGGTGACTGCGGTCTGTGCACATCTCGCAAATCGACGCACAGCATTCGGGTGGATTGCGAGCTCTACCGTCCTGCAGGCGATATCTGCAGCCCTCGTCAGCCTGTTGATGGGACTATTTGGCATTGGGGCAGTTGGGCTGCTCGTAGCGAATCTCGTGTCGGTTGCTCTCGGCGCGGGCTTGCTCGCTACTTTGACGCGGGCTGACTTTGTCCAGTGGTGCCAAATGAGGCGCGGAACCCTCTGGAGCACTGCCTATCGCTATCGAGATTTCCCCACATACAACGCCTCAAGTTCCATAGTAAATGCCGTTGGTTTAGCTCTGCCAGTTTTCTTCCTCTCGCATCTCTGTGGCTCTGACACCATTGGCTTCTTCGGCCTCGCCATGCGTGTGGGATGGGCTCCGTTAGCCCTTCTATCGAACGCCGTTTCGCAGGTCCACCTCAACAGGGTCTCAGAGTTCGTGAGGTCTGGTCAGAGCGCACTGCTATATCTGATGCGCTCATTGGCAGCCTTGACCGGGATCGCACTCATACCGACGGTGCTCATGGTCGGGTGGGGCCCTGTGCTGTTCTCGAAGATTTTTGGGTCGGACTGGCAGGTCGCAGGCGAGTACGTCGCCATCATGATGCCGTCGATCGCGATACAGTTTATCGCCTCTACGCTTAGTTCAACATGCTGTGCAACGGGCAACAATCGGCTCGCCTTCGTTTGGAAAGTGCTCGCATTTCTTGTCACGATTTCCTTCTTTCTCTCTATAGCGACTGGCTGTGATCCGCAGGAAATACTGCACCGCTTTGCAGTGATCAACAGTTGCCTCTATCTCCTGTACCTCGCTGTGATAATCTATGCCGTTCGCAACCCTCGGCCACTCTGACGAGGTCGCGGTGGTCGAACGCCGCCGTCCCGCTCTAGCGAACCGTCTTACGGAACCTGCAGGCATACGTCGGGCAACTAACATGGGTAAGTTCCCACGTTGATCGTCCGATGCGGGCGACCCCCTCAACCAAGTCGGCCTCATTGGTACAAGAATGCTGACCACCAGAAGGATCTTTTTGACCATAACGGTCATGCTCTTGATCCAGTGTGCCCTCCCGGCACTTTGGGTCATCTTTGGCGGCCCCTTTCATAACGTTGATCGCGGAGCTCATGTAGCGGGAGAAGTGCTCACGGCCTGCTGCCTCTTTCTTGCCGGCCTTTGGGCAGGAGGTCTGAGCAGTCCCATTCGGTGTTATGCAACAGCCTCTCTGTCGCGATCGGTTGCCCGTGGCGCGCTGCGACGGGTGATGATCGTTGTGCTGCTGCTGATGGGTTATCTCGTTCTCTCTGGCGCTACGCCAGTTCTCCTGTCTGCTGTCGCTGGTGCGAGCTCGCAGGACTTGGTGATGGCGCGAGAAAACATTGCGAAACTCAATGAGGACAAGCTTGTCGTTCGGACGCTGAGCTTCATGCGCGATGTTGTAGCGCCTGTTCTCTTCATTCTCAGCGCTTCCCTTTGGAGCGCAAAATTCATTCGAGCACCTTTCGCATTATTCCTGGTGGTGTTGTCGATTGTCGCGCTGACTTGGACCGGGCAGAAGTCGCCGCTCGCGGTCACACTGCTGGGGCTCATCATTTGGCGAGCGGAATTCACGAGGGGATTCTTCCGCCAAGCCTGCAAGCTCGGCGGTTTCTTGACTTTGGCGGTCATCTCCATGTTCCTTGTGACCCAACCCGATCTTTGGACAGACATTTCCTTGACGGGGGAGCTTGCCAAGAGGTTGTGGGGAGGGATCGTTGAGCGTCTGTTCGCGACGCCTCTGGAGGTGACATCGACCTATGTATTTGCCGCCATGCAGGGCGAGATAGGTTGGCGCGAGGCGATTCCTTCCTACGCCTTTGTTTGGCAACCCTCACCCCTCACTGCGGATAGCTACATCGGAAGCGCCTACTTCTCTGGCGGTTATGAGTCGACGCTCGCAGGAGCGATTTGCTTCGGTTATCCGTTTGTCATCGGCGGGCTACCAGCCTGCTTTCTCGCAGGGCTAGTTGTTAGTCCGGCGCTTGCGCTGAGCATGGCAATTGTGTCCTCGGCACGCAATCAGACCATTTGCGTCCTGTACTCGATCTACCTTGTCACCGTCGTCATTGATGGTGTTCACGGAAACCTTCTTCAGTACCTGCTCAACAATCTGCTCTTTGCGTGTTTGATCTGGGGTCTGGTCAGTATCTCATTCTCGATCCGGTCTATGACGAATGGGACGGGCTTATCGCCCCCCAGTCCCGGACCGTCTTTGCCCAGTCGGGCACCCTGACTTCGGGACTGCCGCGGCAGGACAACACCGTGTGCGGTAATCTCCTGCTGCATGAAAGTCTCTACGCAGCGGAGCAGGTCTTTCGCACTTGTTGGCGCTGCCGGCTTCATCGCGCCACGCCATCTCAAGGCGATCAGGGAGACTGGCAACTCGCTTCTTGCGGCGCTTGATCCAAGGGATAGTGTGGGAATTATCGATTCCTACTTCCCCGATGCGGATTTCTTCATTGAATCCGAGCGGTTCGATCGTCACCTTGACAAGCTGTGTAGGAGCGGCCACCCCATCGACTTTGTGTCGATTTGTTCACCGAATTACTTGCACGATGCGCATATCCGGATGGCCCTGCGCAACGGCGCGCATGCGATCTGCGAGAAGCCCATCGTTCTGAATCCGTGGAATATTGACGGTCTTACCGCCATCGAGGCAGAAAGTGGACGTAGGATCCACACCGTTCTTCAGTTGCGGCACCACCCCGCGATCATTGTGCTACGTGAGAAGTATGTCGGCGTGAGGGATCGAAAGATCGATATCGATGTGACCTACATCACATCACGCGGCAAGTGGTATCACCGCAGTTGGAAGGGAGATCTGGACAAGGCTGGCGGTGTGGCTACCAATATCGGCGTGCACTTCTTCGACATGCTGGGCTGGATCTTCGGTGGCCTGAAGTCATCGGTGGTGCACATGCGTCAGGACGACTGCGCGGCAGGCGTGCTAGAGCTGGAGCGCGCCCACGTTCGGTGGTTCCTCTCAGTGAATGGTGAGCACCTGCCGAATGTCCAGCGCGAAAGAGGGCAGCGCACCTATCGCTCGATCACAGTGGAGGGCCAGGAGATTGAGTTCAGTGAGGGCTTCGGTGATCTACACACGGTGACTTATCAAGAGATTCTCGCAGGTCGCGGCTACGGGCTCCGCGATGCGAAGCCATCGATCGAGATGGTGCAAGTCATTCGCGATGCGCCGCTTGCTCCACTTACAGGTGAGTACCACCCAATGTGCCGTCTCGTCGAGGCGGTGCGTTGTTGAGCGGCGGTACTGACTACGCGGTTCATCCGAGCGCGATCGTGGATCCCGGTGCGCAGATCGGAGCTGGCAGCCGCGTCTGGCACTTCGTGCATGTATGCGGCGGTGCGCGCATCGGCGAGCGGTGCTCGCTCGGGCAGAACGTCTTCGTGGGCAACCGCGTGACGATCGGGAACAACGTGAAGATCCAGAACAACGTTTCTGTCTACGACAACGTGACGCTAGAGGACGACGTCTTCTGCGGGCCGAGCATGGTCTTCACGAACGTGTACAACCCCCGCTCGGCGGTCACCCGCAAGGACGAGTACCGCGACACATTGGTGCGCCGTGGCGCGACGCTTGGCGCGAACTGCACCGTGGTCTGCGGTATCACCATTGGCGAGCACGCCTTCGTTGCCGCAGGTGCAGTGATAAACCGCGATGTCAAGCCGTTCGCCCTGATGGCCGGCGTGCCCGCGCGACAGATAGGCTGGATGAGCAAGTTCGGCGAGCGGGTGCCGCTGCCGCTCGCGGGCGCGGGCGAGTACCGGTGCCCCCACACGGGCGCTGTCTATCGCCTCCACGGCGATACTCTCGCCGTTCATGCCTGACTCCATCCTGCTCACTGGCGGCTCCGGCTTCATCGGCAGCCACATTGCGGTCGAGGTGGCACGCGCGGGCCACCGACCCGTTTTGCTCGACAACCTCTGCAACAGCAAGGCCGGCGTGATCGAGCGGCTCGCGCGGATCATCGGCCGCCCGATCGATTTCGTGCAGGGCGACATCCGCGATGGCGCAGTCGTCCGCAAGGTAATCCGCGACTTTGGCATCAGCCGCGTGATCCATCTCGCTGGACTGAAGGCGGTGGGGGAGTCGGTCGAACGGCCGCTGGCGTACTACGACAACAATGTCGTCGGCACGCTGCGCCTACTTGAAGCGATGAACGACTGCGGTGTGC
>Ga0194131_10011266_pt1 | contig 10730 bp, 8 predicted proteins | sample TA2KigO120mmetaG_FD_148631 | JGI IMG/M metagenome (GOLD analysis project Ga0194131, IMG submission 148631) | Freshwater microbial communities from Lake Tanganyika, Tanzania - TA2015053 Kigoma Offshore 120m | ecosystem: Environmental > Aquatic > Freshwater > Lake | place: Tanzania: Lake... | reverse complement strand
TAATCATTCTGCCAACGGTTCCCGCCTGTGCGTCCCACCTTGGAGTTTTTCCTGCCATGAGACGAATGCTTGCGTGCCAATGCTCCCTAACGGTCGCGGTTCTAATGCTCTTCGTTGTCGCACCCATCGCGTCGGCGGAGGATTGGCCGATGTGGCGAGGCCCGCGGCTGGACGGTAGCTCGACCGAAAAGGTCTTGCCGATTAAGTGGGGCGTCGTCAAGGACAAGAAGACCGGCGCCGAGACGCTCGACAATATTGCGTGGCGCACGCCGATCGACGGTATCGGCCATTCGTCGCCGATCGTGCATGGCGATCACGTGTTCGTGACGACCTGTTTGATCCAGGAGCAGAAGCGCGTCCTTGTGTGCCTCGACCGCACCAATGGGAAGGTGCGCTGGCAGCGTGAGGTCGCGTCATCGCCCCTCGAACCTCGGCATCGGCTCAACAGCCACGCCAGTTCGACGCCGGCTACTGACGGGAAGCTCGTCTACGTCTCGTTTCTGCGCTTGCGTCCCAAAACGGACAAAGACGGCCCCCCCTCGAAGCCGCGCGAGAAGAGCCGCATCTCGCCCGATCTGGTCCCGGAGATCGTCGTCGCCGCTTACGACTTCGCCGGCGAGAAAATCTGGGAGCGTATCCCGGGCCGATTTTACTCCGTTCACGGGTTTTGCAGCTCACCGATCCTGTACAAGGACAAGCTAATCCTCAACGCCGACCAGGATGCCGAGGCGTACATCGTCGCTCTGGACAAAGCGACCGGCGCGGAAAAGTGGCGCATCAATCGGCCCAATCGCTATCGATCGTATTGCGTGCCCTTGATCGTTGACGCGGGAGGCAAGACGCAGATGGTGCTGTCGGGCAGCCAGACCGTCACCAGTTACAACCCCGACGATGGTTCGCCGATCTGGATTCTCAAGGGGCCGACCGAACAATATGTCGCATCGTTGGTCTATGGCAATGACTTGTTCTTTCTTACAGCCGGATTTCCCGACTATCACAACATGGCCATTCGACCCGGAGGCGTCGGCGAACTGACCAAAAGCAACATTCAATGGCACGAGAGCAAGACGATCGCCAAGAAAGCCGCGTACGTGCCGTCGCCGCTCTACGCCGCGAACCATTTCTACGTGATCTCCGATACCGGTTGGCTGTCGTGCTTCGAGGCATTGACGGGAAAACGCGCTTTCTGGGAGCAACTCGGCAAGCATCACAGCGGTTCACCGATCCTCGCCGGCGGTAACATCTACATGACCGATGATGCAGGCATTACTTATGTGCTCCCCGGCAACGGCAAGTTCGAGCTGCTGAGCCGCAACCCGCTCGGCGACGAGTGCTATTCGTCGCCCGCGGTGTCGCACGGGCAGTTGTTCATACGGACGATGAACTACCTGTATTGCATCGGGAAGCAGTAATTGAGAAGCCCAGGGGCGAGGTACTCCGAACTCCTGGGATCAACGTCAATGGTTTCTCAGGGGTTCGGAGTACCTCACCCCTGGGCTTCTGCGGACTCCCCATACAACCACTCATGGCGCGTGCGGCGGGCCTGAATCAACTCGGCCCCGAAGAACAACACCTGCGACGAATAATACACCCACATCAAGAACACAATGACCGAGCCGGCGGCGCCATACATCGACTCCGGATCGCTGTAGATCACGTAAAAACCGAAGAGCGACTTGCCGAGCGTGAACAAAACGGCCGAGATGAACGAACCATACCAGACGTATCCCCATTCGATGCGACCGCCCGACAGGATCCGATAGACGACGGAGAAGAGTATTGTCAGCAAAAAAAAGGAGATGCCGATCTCGATCCAGTGATAGTAGTGTTTTTCATGGATGCCGCGTTCTTCCATCTTGCGCTGTAAATAAGGCACGATCAGGCTGCACACCAGCGAGAACAACAAGAGCGTGGCGATCAGGAAGACCATCAGGATTGACAAGAGATAATCCCACGCCATGCCAAGCCAGGTTTTGCCTTCGGGCGGATCGAGTTTCCAGATGATACACAGCGTGTTGCGAACGTGCAGGAAGGCGCCGAGGGCCGCGATGACCAGCATCACCATGCTAATCGTCGGCGCCCATGACGATTGCGGCTCGGACGCGTACTTGACCATCGTTTCGACATTCATCGCAACTTTTTCAGGCATCATGGCATTGAGTTGCTTGTTCACTTCTCCCTTGGCGGCATCGTCGCCGAAGATTGCGCCGGAAATGTAGATGGCGAGCAAGAGAAGCGGCGCGACGGAGAAGATGGCGTAATACGCAAGAGCCGCGCCGTGGCGGGTGCCGCCGTTCTCGCCCCATTTTTCCCAAGCGCGGTAGATGATCCAAATGCTGGTCATGGGAGACATGGCGGGCCTCGATGGTCGTGATAGCTCCGCGATCAGGGCAGCAGGTCAAGGAACGCTGTCGAATCGGAGAAATCCCGTAACGTCAACTCGGGCCGAGCGTCGGCCAGTTGCTCTACGGTGTGCACACCGGTGGCGACCGCGACGACGTTGGCGCCGATTGCGCGAGCGCACTTCACGTCGAGCGGCGTGTCGCCGATGACCCAGATGCGCTCCGGTGTGACGCTCTCGCCAACGTGCGAGCGCGCGGCAGCGAGCGCTTCGCGGGCCACGTCATCGCGATCAAAGTGCAGATCGCCGAAGCCGCCAAATGCGAAGTGGTCGAACAAGCCGAAATGGCCGAGCTTGACGCGAGCGCCGGCGCGAACGTTTCCGGTCAATAGGCCGAGCGTTACGTTGCCGCGCCGCTGTAGGGCCTCTAGGAGTGCGAGGATGCCGGGCAGCACCCGGCCGTTGTGGCGGTTAAGACTGGCGGGCAAGCGCGCCAGATAGCCGGCACGCAGTTTCTCCCAGTTCTCCGCGGTGTGTTCAATCTCATGGTGATGAAGCAAATCCCGCGCGATGGCGCGATCGGTTCGGCCAGCGTAGGAGATCTGAACCCTCAGGGAAATGCCGAAGGTTTCGGTGAATGCAAGCTCCAGCGCTGCTTTGCCTGCGCCGCCGCTGGCAAGCAGTGTTCCGTCGATGTCGAATAGGCAAATGGTCATGGCGACATTGTATCAACAAGAGGCCTTTCCTCGCGAGGCGGGTTCTTGGTATCGTCGCCCTTGTTTAGCCGTTCGCTTGTGGCGAGCGCCGTTTTCGCGCTCGCCACAAGCGAGCGGCTAGACGGAGATGTGTTTGATGTCCATCGCCATCGCATCCGAACCCTTGAACGCGAGTCCGACCTGGCGGCAGTTTCAGTACGCCTGCCTCTGTGTCGTCATCGTCCTTGCTGTCGGCTGTGCGATCTATGCGGTCGAGACGCTGATACTCGGCTGTGAGCATCGCTTTGTCGAGAACCCGGCCGACACAATGACGCGAGCAATCGGCCTGGCGCATTTTTCGATTGGCTGGCTGTTCCTGTTCACATCGCCGCGCTTGCGCAATTCCGCCAGCCTCGCCAGACTTGCGTTCTGGACGCTCTTCGGCATCGGTTTCTGCTGGATCTTTGCGACGAACGGCGCGGACAAGAATCCCCTTCTGATGATGGCGTTCTACAGCTTCTTCTTCATTCATGAAGTGTGCGACGAGGCCTGGCTTTATCAACAATCCGGAGAGTCATGCGACGAGCCGGCGCGGGCAGAGCAGTTCTTGCCGTCATTATGCTGGACGATGTCGCTCGGGCTGATGGCGACGCTGGCTGGATTCCAGATCGTGCGCGGGCACCTCTGGGGCCGCTCGCAGCTCTTGCAGTCGTCGTCCACGGTTTGGCTCCTCTCGGCGTGGGCGCTCCTCACGATCCTCGCGGTCATCGCTCTTTGCTACATGCTTCGGCAAATTCACACGCTCTACGGCTCGGTAAATGAGATGATCGCGCACTATCGTCCGCTCCTGGCTGTCTACGCCGGCATCAGCACGATTCTTCTGGTCGGCTCGATGTTTGGTTCCGTCGGCGCGAATCTCGTTATCCTGGTGCACGGCCTGACCTGGCTTGTTTGCACGCATCGCAATCTGAGTGAGCGCAATGACCCGATCGATGGATGGTGGTCGTGGCTGCGCAAGTCGCCGACCGGTTTTTTGACGCTGCACGTGGTCGTGATCGGGCTCGCCCTAGTGTTATTCGCGCTGCGAACGCATTTGTGGGAACGGACGGGATTCGTGTGCGACCTGGTGTCGAAGACGTGGTTTCCTTATTGGAGCATCATGCATATCGCGATGGCGTTCTGGCGCTCGAAGTAGTGGTCTTCGTTGCGCGTTCGCATGGCGCCCTGCGAACGCAAAACGAAGACAGGTCAATCCCCGTCCTCCGGCCGCGACGGCCAGGCCCAGCGATCGAAGTGAATCCAGATCACGCGTGCGTAACGCGTCACGACGGGCACGAACGGCACGAAGCACGCTGCACAAATCAAGACGATCCAGCCGAGATCGACATCAGGCAAGATCAAGGTGCCGAGCCACATGAAGAGTAGCAGCACGACGATCGCCAGGGCGTAGCTGATGTAAAGGGCGCCCATGAAATAGCCCGGCTCGCGTTCGAAGCGCATGTTGCAGACAGGGCAGCGCTCGTTCATCGTCATGCCATGCGCGTAGATGCTGCCGTCGCAACAGCGCGGGCAGCGCATGCAGATCAACGCGAGCCACTTTTGCGAGGCCGTGGGAATCATCAGTTCAGGATTTCGCGCGTCGTCACCTTGCGTGGCGCCAATGTCGCTTCCAGATCAGGCAGATCGTAGACGCGCAGCACGCCCGGTACGACGTTCGTCAGCTCGTTGTAGGTGATTGGCGTTTGCACGACGTTCAGCCACGGCCGGACTTTGCCGTCGAGCGATACCTCGCGAATGCGATCATCGAGCGCTGCGGAATGCAGGGCAACGTGCGCGGTGACACCAGCGGCCACGACGTGCACCTGATCGCTCTTTATTGATTGGATCACCGACAACAGGTCCAGCACACGCTGGCCCAAGAGCGGCCGGTTCAGATGCATGGCCAGGAACGCCTCCTTGATGTCGGCACCGAAGTACGCCGACTTGGCGCCGGGCGAGGTTTCGCCCAGGCCGCGCAGGTCGAAGATGTAGATCTCGTGGTGCTTTTTCTCATACTTCTCAACGAGCCACCTCGGCAGCTTTCCGTCCGCCGGCAGTCCATTGTCCGGCACATGAATTACGGGCGGTCCCTTGGGTTGAATGTGCTTGAAGCGCAGGCCCGGAATCAGGATGCCCTTCTCCGTTTCGTAGACGACCTTGTGCGTGCTCAGGCGATCTTCGAGATAATGGATCTTCTGGCTCACGAGCCTGGCTGTCGGAATCGCGCCTGGCAAGCCGATCAATCGGCGAATCTCGGCCTGGCGCGTTTTTTCGTCGAGATTTGCGAACTTGGTGCGGCGAGCCTCGTATTTTTTTGCTTCGAGCACATTAAGGCCGAACGCGGAGATGCCCTTGAAGTCGGCGAGCACCTGGCCCGAGCGAGTGCATTGCAGGTCGGCGTCCTTGAACGCCGTGAGGTCTCCCTCCGTCGGCGCGTCGTCCACGTTCAACAGCCAGCGCCGCATCCAGCGCATGGCAGCCTCGCGGCGAGGCCTTGAGAAGCCGTGCTTGTCGTCGTACTCGAAGAGTGCGACGCGTTCGCCGTGCCCCATTTTGGCGAAGACCTGGCTTGCCTCGCGGAACGTGGCCCACGAGCCTTGCTGATCAAAATAATCTTGCGATGCAATGCACATCAATGTCGGTTTCGGAGCGCGCATGGTCATGTAATCGACATGGTCCATGCCGAAGGCGACTTGTCCGGGGATGTTCTGCTCGGCGTCCTGTGGGCCGATGGTGGCCAACAGGCGTTCGAGCGATGTGATATAGCACGACGGGGCGGCGCATGCGATGCGATCGTCAAGGGCCATGAGGTAGGCCGTGAGCGTGCCACCCCCGGAGTTGCCGGTACAGCCGATCTTGTTGAAATCGACTTCGGGCCGGCTAACCAAATAATCGATGCTGCGAATGCCGTCCCAGATGCGATACCCCGCCGTCGATTGACCGACGAGCAGCGCGCCGACGCCGACCATGGTGTGCTCACTCGTGCTGCCCTTGATCGCTGCTTTCGTGCCGGGCGCCAAAAGCTGCAAGCGTTCGCCCTGACCGATCGGATCGTAACAGAGCACGGCCAGTCCGTTTTTGGCCATCAAGATGCAGGCACGTTGATAGGCATCGGCGGCTTTGCCGTTCTCGGAATGGCCGCACGGGACGAGGACGCCGGGAAACGGGCCTTTGCCCTCGGGTAGATAGAAGTTCGCGGTCACATGGTGATTCGGCCGGCTTTCGTAGATGACATTCTCGACAGTGAAACCGGCGCCCTTAAGCTTGCCGACGACCTGGGCGTTGAGCGGCGACTTGACCAGCGGGAAACCGCCGATGGCGTCGATGAACTTCGCCTTCAGATCGCGCTGGCGTTTCTGAATCTCGTCCGGCGTTTTTAGCGAGGCCACGAGTTGCTTGCGCGCCTCGAAGTGTTTCTGAGCCTCGCCCATCATGAAACGGTACAGCATCTTGTGAGGCTCTTGCTCGGCGGACAGGATTTGCAGCTTGTCCTGAGCGCCGGCAGTTACGCAAAAACATAACGTCACCAAAATTCCCAAAACAGTGCGCATTGCGCCCTCCCTCTCGGCTCGCGGTGATTCTCTCTTGGCGATTGTGGGTGATTATCGCGAAAAGTCAATCGGCGATTTGCGTCGTTCAACGGCCTATTTGTCAGCATGCCTCAACAGCGACTGCGACCAATGCGCCGAGCAACGCACTAGCCAGCATCGCGATTGAAATTGTGACGATTATGGGCAAGAGTGTGGGAAATATGATCACACCCCACACCATGGCCAGATGGCCAACTGCATATGGCCATCTGGGGCCTGCCATGAGTCCTTTGCCAGAAGCCCTCGGCGTTGACCCACAGGCCAGGATGGCGCATCTGCGCGGCAGAGCCGGGCATTTTTTTTCAACCGCCATGGCACGCCGCCATGCAGCGCGCGAAACTGACGATAGCGCTGTTGCCAACCTCGCCCGAAAAACGGTCCGCGCCGTCCGCACCCCTTTGTTTTCCCTCGTTGCAACTCGCCCCGCGACGTGTCGAACGTGGTGAAGCGCTATTCGCGGCTATTCTGATCAAGAATGCAGGCAACGCACTTGTATTTGCCTAGATCGATGGCGAGAATGGTGGTGGTGGACGCGGTTCTCGTGATCGTGTTCATGGTGCAGGCTCCTCGTGGGGAGGTTGGGGTTTGTTTGCGTGGTAACTTTAAAGCTACCACATCCACACGGCTTGCATGGATTCTTTCGGCGGCAAAAAGAGGCGTTCGCCATGCACGACTGGGATGCATTTGAAGCAAAGCTGTTTGCTGCGAGCATTGGTGCAATCAAGCGTTTCGCGGACGAGCACCCCATTGAATCCATTTGTTTTTTGCCTTTGATACTGAGCCGCGATATGGGTATGTCCTCTTCGCCTTCGACACGTTTGAGAACAACATTCGATCCGCGCAGCAGATGGAGCAATACCTGATCAAAGACCGGACGGAATCGTTGACCAAGAAGCGACACTGGAACAACGCAAAGCATCGTTTGTGCCACCCGCCCGTTACTGTGTTCAACACCAACATCGCTGACTTTGCATTTCCGCAATACGCAGATGTGGGATTCCCTGAATGGGAGACGATTGCGAAGAACGGCGGCATGCCAAAGCAGTATGAACACGATGACGATTACCTGAATTCGAATGTGCGCATCTTGCTCTGGAACACAGGACAACGTCTCATCGCCGAGGGTGCATTTAAGGTCCTCAGAATGGCTTGCCCGTTCATGATCGGGTATGGGATCCACGATGAAGAGGAGCAGATTCTACGAGTTCTAAATTGGCCAGGCGCCCAGCGAGCCAGTCCAGGACCTTGAAGAGTCTTGTCGAAGAGACTACCGCCGAACAAGGCGTTGCAGATGTAACGACGGGCCACGTTGCCGTGGCCTGGGTCGGTAATCCGACCCAGGCGAACCCGCAGGCACTGTGTTCCATTGCAAGAAAACTCGCTGAGTCATTCCATCGAATACAATCACCGTAGGAGCGCCACGCCGCCGATCGTTCGCCGTGGTCTGCGTACAAACCACGGCCACGGCAACGCGGCTTGCCCATAGCGCATGAAACCCTTCCCAGTAGCGTAGCTCTTTGAGCGGCGAATGAAAGTGATCGCGCAACGGCATCGTTCGGGCCTCCACGCTAACTACCAGCCTATCCAAATGCAACAAACAGGCATCATTGCCGACGTCTCGTGAAAAACGACAATAACTTCATTCTGACCTAAGCTCGTACACGAGGTTCTAGCCATGGCCAATTCGTTCAACGCAAAAGCATCGCTCTCCATCGACGGCACAAGTTATGCGGTTTATCGCCTCGATGCTATGTACAAGAAATACCCGCAGGCGCAACGCTTGCCGTTTTCGCTGAAGATCTTGCTCGAAAATCTGTTGCGTACTGAGGACGGCGTCAATGTGACGGCGAACGACATTGCCGCGCTCGCCCAATGGGACGCGAAGGCGGAGCCGGACAAGGAAATCGCGTTCACGGTGGCGCGGGTGCTGTTGCAAGACTTCACCGGCGTGCCCGCCATCGTCGATTTGGCGGCGATGCGCGATGCGATGAAGAAGCTCGGCGGCGATCCGGGCAAGATCAATCCACTTCAGCCGGCCGAGTTGGTCATCGACCACTCGGTGCAGGTCGACAACTTCGGCGCCGCCAACGCGTTTCAGCTCAACACCGATCTGGAGTACGCTCGAAATCAGGAGCGCTATGTCTTCCTGCGCTGGGGCCAAAGCGCGTTCCGCAACTTCAAGGTCGTGCCGCCGGAGACGGGGATCGTGCATCAAGTCAATCTTGAGTATCTCGCGCGCGTCATCTTTCACGACGAAAAATCGAACACGCTCTATCCTGATACACTCGTCGGCACCGATTCGCACACAACGATGGTCAACGGGCTCGGCGTCCTCGGCTGGGGCGTCGGCGGCATTGAAGCTGAGGCGGCAATGCTCGGACAGCCGGTTTCGATGCTCATCCCCCAGGTCGTCGGCTTCAAGCTCTTCGGCCAACTCCCCGAAGGCGCGACGGCGACCGATCTCGTACTGACGGTGACGCAGATGTTGCGCAAGAAAGGCGTCGTCGGCAAGTTCGTCGAATTTTTTGGCCCTGGCCTCGATTCGATGCCTCTCGCCGACCGCGCCACCATCGCCAACATGGCCCCCGAGTATGGTGCAACGTGCGGTATCTTCCCGATCGACGAGGAGACATTGATCTATCTGCGTTTGACGGGCCGCAGCGAAGCGCAGGTCAACCGCGTCGAAGCGTATGCGAAAGAGCAGGGGCTCTACCGTGCGAAGAACTCTCCGGAGCCGATCTACTCGGATACCCTGGAGTTGGACCTCGGCAAGGTCATGCCGTCGTTGGCGGGGCCGAGCCGGCCGCAAGATCGCGTGCCGTTGAAGAAGGTGAAGAAGTCGTTTCAGGACGCGTTGCCCGCGCTTATGAAGAAAGAAACGAAGAAGGAGTTGCCTCAGGCGGGTGACGCAAGCCAGGAAGGGGCGCTGCCGACCTATCACGGGCCGGTCGTCATAGCGGCCATTACGAGTTGCACGAACACGTCGAACCCATCGGTGCTGATTGCCGCGGGCCTCGTTGCCAAGAAGGCGGCCGAGCGCGGGCTCGAAACGAAGCCGTGGGTGAAAACGAGCTTGGCGCCGGGTTCGAAGGCGGTGACGGATTACCTCGTAAACGCCGGACTGATGCGCCATCTCGAACAGCTTCGCTTCTTCCTTGTCGGCTATGGCTGCACCACCTGCATCGGCAACAGCGGCCCGCTTTCGCCCGAGATTTCCAAGGCCATCGCCGATCATGAGTTGGTCGTGGCAAGCGTGCTGTCGGGCAATCGCAATTTCGAAGGTCGCGTGCATCCCGAAGTCCGCGCCAATTATCTCGCCTCGCCGCCGCTGGTCGTGGCTTATGCTTTGGCCGGGCGCATCGACATCGATTTCGATCGCGAGCCGATCGGCGTCGGCAAGGACGGCAGGGCGGTGTACCTCAAGGACATCTGGCCCACGCAACAAGAGGTGCGCGACGCCGTCAAGAAATCGGTGACGGCCGAGGCGTTCAAACGCGTGTACGCCGACGTGTTCACCGGCGATGCCCATTGGAAGAAGCTCGTCGTTCCGACCGGCGACCTGTTCGCTTGGGACGCCAAGAGCACCTACGTCAAGAACCCGCCCTACTTCGACAACATGCCGAAGACGCCGGGCCCGATCGCCGACATCAAAGGAGCTCGCGTGCTTGCCCTGCTCGGCGACAGCATCACCACCGATCACATCAGCCCGGCCGGCTCAATCAAGAAGGACAGCCCGGCCGGCAAGTACCTCATGGAACGCGGCGTGCAGCCTGCCGACTTCAACCAGTACGGCGCTCGCCGAGGCAACGACGAGGTCATGGTCCGCGGCACTTTCGCCAACGTCCGTCTCAAGAACAAGCTGGCGCCCGGAACCGAAGGCGGCGTCACGAAGTATTTCTCCCCTCTCCCATCCGGGGGAGTGGGGCCGGGGGTGAGGGGGGAGAGCGCAAACGACGTGATGTCCATCTTCGACGCCGCCATGCTCTACAAGCAAGGCAAAGTTCCGCTCCTCGTCATTGCCGGCAAGGAATACGGCTCCGGCAGCTCGCGCGACTGGGACGCCAA
>Ga0194131_10011264_pt1 | contig 10732 bp, 10 predicted proteins | sample TA2KigO120mmetaG_FD_148631 | JGI IMG/M metagenome (GOLD analysis project Ga0194131, IMG submission 148631) | Freshwater microbial communities from Lake Tanganyika, Tanzania - TA2015053 Kigoma Offshore 120m | ecosystem: Environmental > Aquatic > Freshwater > Lake | place: Tanzania: Lake... | reverse complement strand
GATGCTCAGGGTCTTTTCCTTGGCGTCCCAGATGATGCGGATCTCCTCGTTGTGCGAGATCAGCTCGATGCGCTCGTCGCCGCTCTTGTCGTCGAAGGTGAGGCGGTGACCGGAGCGGCTCTGGAACACCCGGAGGTTGTTTTCCCCGTCCTCGTTGGCGTAGGGAGGCGTGTCCACCCCGTTGTAGAGCGATCCGAGCACGACCGCGTTGTTGATGTCGCCGTGGACGAAGCCGACCAGCACCTCGTCGTCTTTCTCGGGGATGGTCACCCAGCCACGCTCGCGACCCGCCATCGGCATCGACAGGCGCGCCCACCACGACTCGGGCATGTCGGGGAGCGTGGGGAACTTCACCTTGATGCGACCCAGCTTCTCGGGGTCGACGTTGTCGACGCAGATGCCTTCGACGAGGCCGGGCATCTGGCCAGACGTGGGGCGACCGTGGCGGTCGGTGACCTTGGGCATTTGGGCTCCGAGCAGGGCGAGCCGCCAGTATAGCGCCGAGGGCGCGGCACCGGGACACCACGCGACCCGAACTCGGGACTACTTGCGAGGCGGGTGTTTGTGCGCGGGCGTGGGGAGGGCGCTGGCCATCCCCGCAGTCTACCCCGGCTTGCGCGCCACGAGGGCCAGGGCGCGGTGAACGTGACGGGTGCGCGGGGAGATGCGGAGCGTCCACTCGAGGTCGTCGTCCACGCGCTCGAGGCGGCTGCCCAGCGCGTGCCCGCCGATCTCGCCCTCGCCGGAGAGCGCGCGCAACAAGTCCGTCTCGTCGAATCGGCGCGAGGCCGGCGTGGGCTCGCCGAAGGCGAAGGCGCAGGTGACGATGAGAGTTCCCCCGGGCCTCAGGAGCGCCTCGGCCTGCGCGAGGGCAAGGCCTGGGTCGCGACATGAATCCAGCAGGTTGACGAGAGTCACGCCGTCGAAACACTCCGGCGGGAAGGGCGGGTCGATCGCGTCGGCGCACAGCGCGACGCCCGGTCGCACCGCGAGGCTCTCCTCGAAGCGGGGGTCGGGCACGAGGTCGACGGGCGGAGGGCCGGCGCGGAGGAGCCGGTGGTTGAGGTCCACGCGCACCGTCCCCGGGTGGCCGGGGCCAGACCCGAGCTCCAGCACGAGGCCCCCCAGTCGCGACAGCTCGGCATCCACCCAATCGACGAGTGGATCGCGAGGCGCGGCGGCGTACACCCTCGCCAGCTCGCGGTTGCGGGCGGCGGCGCTGCCCGGGGGGACCAGCAGGTCGAGCAGCTCGGGGTCGGCATCGGCGCGGAGCGCGTCCAGCCCCTCGGAGGCCGCCCAGCTCGCGACGTCGGCGAGGACGATGGGGATGCCTGCGACGACGGGGTAGCGAGCGCCGCAAGCGCAGTGGAGCACCGGGCCGGTGGCGTAGAGCCCCGAGAGTTGCAGGTTCCCGGCTCCGTCCACGTGACGGCAGCGCGGGCATACGAGCGGGACGATGCGGCTACCCGCCCACGAGCACGTTCGGACTGCCCTGGATCATCTGGCCCACGCCGCCACAGTGCGTGTCCATGTCGCCGAGGCGATGAGCCGGGAGCTTGTTGATGAACACCGTGCCGCTGCCCTTGGCGGCCACCCAGGTGTTGGGGCCACAGCAGGCCGCGTGAATCCCCGGGTCGGTGACCCGCAAGGCGGGCATCGAGTTGACCATCACGTTGGGCGAACCGGCCACCGCCGGACCCACCGCCGGGTGGGGACAGGCGGGACAGCCATGGGCGTCGGCGGGAACCTGTGACTGGTCGCCCACGCGGCATTGCGGCGGCATCCGACCTCCGGGACGGCGCACTCTACCACGACGGGGCACATTGGCGCGATGCCCCACCGTGCCCTGGTCAACCGGGAGCTGAGCTGGCTGGAGTTCAACGCGCGGGTACTCGACGAGGCCCGCGACCCGACCGTCCCCTTGCTCGAACGCCTCAAGTTCCTCGCCATCTTCTCCAGCAACCTCGATGAGTTCTTCATGGTCCGCGTGGCCGGCCTGCACCGGCAGGTCGACGGCGGCGTGTCGCTCCCCGGCCCCGATGGCATGGCCCCGGCCGCGGTGCTGGCGGCGGTGAGCAAGCGCGCGCACGAGCTCGTGGCCGAGCAACACCGCCTCATGCTCCGCGAGCTGCTCCCGGCGCTGGCGCGGGAGCGCGTGTACCTTCGCCGGGCAGGCGAGTGGAGCGCGGAGCAGGAGCGTTTCCTGCGGAAGTGGTTCCTCGAGAGCGCGTTGCCGGTGATCACCCCCATCGCCATCGACCCGGGGCACCCCTTCCCCCACGTGGCCAACCGCACACTCTGCCTCGTGCTGGAACTCGAGCCGCACGACGAGGAAGCCGAGCTGGCGCCGGCCGACTTCTGCGTGCTCCACATCCCGGCGGCCGTGCTGCCCCGTTTCCTCCGGCTGCCGTCGCGGGCCGACGAGGTGCACGTGGCGCTCCTCGAGGACGCCATCCGTCTCAACCTAGACGTACTCTTCCGCGACGCGAAGATATTGAGCGCCGGGGCGATCCGCGTCACCCGCGACGCCGAACTGGACTACGACGAGGACCGCGCCGACGACCTGTTGCGCACCGTCGAGAGCGCGGTGCGCGCGCGGCGACTGGGTGGCGCCGTGCGCCTACAGCGCGAGCCCGGCGTGTCGAGCGAGTTCCTCCCACGGCTGGTGAGCGAGCTGGAGCTGGGCGCGGGCGACATCTACGAGGCCGAGGGCTTCACCGCCTTTGCCGACCTGTTCCAGCTCTACGCGCTGGTGGATCGTCCCGGGTTGAAGTTCGTGCCCCACGCGCCCTCGCGGCACCCGAGATTCGCCCGCAGTCGCGACATCTTCCGCGTGATCGACCGGGGCGACGTCCTGGTCCACCACCCCTACGAGAGCTTCGACGACGTGGTGCGCTTCATCGAGACGGCGGCGCGCGATCCCGAGGTGCTCGCCATCAAGATGACGCTGTACCGAATGACGCCCCAGAGTCGCATCGCGCAGGCGCTCCTGATGGCGGCGCAGTTCGGCAAGGAGGTGGTGGCGCTGGTGGAGCTGCGGGCCCGTTTCAACGAGGAGTCGAACATCGCGTGGGCGCGGCGCCTCGAGGACGCGGGCGCCCACGTGGTGTACGGGGTGACGGGGCTCAAGACCCACGCCAAGTCGGCGCTGGTCGTGCGGCGCTCTCGCTCGGGACTCCGCCGCTACGTCCATCTCGGGACAGGCAATTACAACGAGGCCAACGCCGCGCTCTACGGCGACTACAGCCTCTTCACCTCGCGGGAGGCCGTCGGCGAAGACGTCACCTGGCTGTTCAACCTGCTCACCGGCTACGCGCGCCCCCCTGCCTTCCGCGAGCTGGTGCTCGCGCCGATGCACATGCGCGAGCACATGGCGGGGCTGATCCGTCGAGAAGCGAGGCACGCGCGGGCGGACAAGCCCGCGCGCATCGTGGTGAAGGTCAACGCGCTGGTCGATCCCGCCCTCATCGACGAGCTCTACAAGGCCTCGCGGGCCGGGGTTCGCGTCGACATCATCGTCCGGGGCACGTGCTGCCTGCGGCCGGGGGTCAAGGGACTGTCGGAGAACATCCGCGCCATCCGCATCGTGGACCGGTTCCTCGAGCACGCCCGAGTGTTCCGCTTCGAGAACGACGGGGAACCGGCCTACTACCTGTCGTCGGCCGACTGGATGCCGCGCAACCTCGACGGCCGCATCGAGATCGCCTTCCCGGTCCACGACGCCAAGCTATGCAGGGATATCGACGCTTTCCTGGAGCTACAGCTCGCCGACAACGTGAAAGCCACGTGCATCTTGCCCACCGGCGGACAGGAACGCGTCGTCACCGAGGGCAAGCCGGTGCGCAGCCAGGAACGCCTGCGACGGCGCCGCTAGTCCCTACCTCGCGGCCACCACCCGCAGGATCTCCTCCTGCCAGAAGCCCTGGATCGGCTTGTCGATCAACACGCTGGTTGGCTGGCCAGTCGCCGCGCGGAAGAGTCGCGACTCCCGCGCGCTGAGCCCGTGGGGCGCGTAGGCGGAGGCCGGGCCCTCGCCGCCGAGGCGGCCGGCAATGCCGGCGGCTGCGGGGTCGTCGATGGGCTCGGGGCCGTGCAGCGCACGGAAGGCCACGCCCTCGCGGATGCCGTAGGTGGACAGGTGCATGCCGGGCTGCCGCGCCAGCCGGGTGAGGGTCGACAGCGTGAGCGCCACGGCGACGACGCTGTCGACGCGGCTGGCAGGCAGGCCCGGCACCGTTGCCCGCTCCCGCGCCGGCGCGCGGGACAAGCGCTCGTACATGTCGAGCATCGCGTCGTGGTCGAGCCAGTAGCCGTGCCCGTGCTTCACCCGCCAGTCCGCCGCCTTGCGCGCCATCTTGGCCAGCACTCGAGCGGAGCCACCCGCCGCGACCAGCGGCGCGCCCGGCAACCAGGGGACCACGCCGAGGGCGTGGACCACGTGTCGGCGCAGGGCCACCAGCGCGTCGGGCGACGGCGGGTCGCCCACGAGGAACCGGTCGGCAAGGCGCAGGGCGCCCAGCGGGAAGCTCATCGACGCCACGCGCAGGCGATCACGCAGCAGAGACAACTGCAAGCTTCCACCACCCATGTCGACCACGACGGCGTCGCGAACGGGTAGCGTACACTGCACCGCGTGGGCGGCGAGGTCGCCCTCCTCCTCGCCGCTCACCAGTCGCACCGCCATCCCGTCGTCGGTGACGATCTCGCGCAGGAGCTCGTCGCGATTTTGCGCGTCGCGCACGGCGCTCGTGGCCACCACCTCGATGCTCGCCGCGCCGAGCTCGCGGGCCTTCTCGCCAAACTCACGCAACGTCGCGACAACGGCCTGAACCGCCGACGCCGACAGGGCGCCGCTGGCTTCGATCTTCCGCATCAGCTGGAGCGCCTCGCCCTGCTGGTACACGCGGTCGAGGAAACCTGCCGGTCCAGCCTCGAAGACGCCCAGCGTGGTGGTGCCCGAGCCAACATCGACGACGGCGTGACGTCTCAAGGGGCGCAGGGGGGCATGGCGCCCCGTTTATCGGTGAGCTACCGTCGGCGCCTCCGCGAGCCCGACCATGATCTTCCTCGCCTTGCTTGGCTGCCCCGCGACCGACGACACGGGCGTTTCGCCCACCGAGTACGCCGATTGCGACCCGATCAGCGACTCGCTGTGCAGCCTCCCCTTCCCGTCGAGCTTCTACCTGCGCGAAGACTCGAGCACGCCCACCGGCTACCGCGTGAGGCTCGGCGCCACGACCATCCCCGCCACCCAGCAGGGCGAGATCAGCTACCAGCCCGCGCCCGATCTCTGGAACGAGCTCGACGGCTTCTCCCCGATGGGCCCGCTGATTGCCGAGTTCCCCGGCATGGCCGACGCGAACCTCGTGGGACACGACAACATCGCCGCATCCATCGCCGACGGCAGCAGCACGGTGATCCTCGACTGGGACACCGGCGCCCGCGTGCCCCACTGGGCCGAGCTCGACTACGCGGGGAACGCGTCCGAGGGCAATCGCATCCTGTTCATCCGTCCTGCCGTGCCGCTCGAGCACGGTCACCGCTATGTCGTGGGCATCCGCGGGCTGGTCGACAAGGCCGGCGCCCCGGTCGACGCCTCCGCCGGCTTCGCTGCGCTCCGCGACGGCACCGCCACCGACGACTGGAACATCGAGGGACGGCGCTCGCTCTACGACGACGTCTTCTCTAGGCTGGAAGCAGATGGTTGGTCGAAGGGCGAGACGCAGCTCGCGTGGGACCTGGTGATCAAGTCGGCCGACGCGGTGGCGCTGCGGGGAGAGGTGATGCGCGACGACGCTCGCGAGCGACTGGGCGCCGACGGGCCGCCCTACACCATCACCTCGGTCTCCGAGTTCACCGCCGAGGAGAACGCCTACACCTGGAAACGCATCTACGGCGAGATGACCGTCCCCCGGTACACCGAGGAGGACGAGCCCGGCACCCTGCTGTCTCGCGACAGCAACGGGCTCCCCGAGTATGTCGGCGACACGACGGTGCCCTTCACCATCATCGTCCCGCGCACCGCGCAGGCCGAGCCGCGCCCGCTGAAGCTCCTCCAGTACGGCCACGGGCTCCTCGGCTCTCAAGACGAGGTTGAAGGCGGATACCTGTCCGAGATCGGGGAGCGCTACGGCTACGTGATCTTCGCCACCGACTGGACGGGGATGAAGGGGGAAGACACCGACGCGATCACGCTGATGATCCTCCAGGACCTCGGCCGCTTTCCCATGATCGCCGAGCGCTCCCAGCAGGGCTTCATCGAGTTCCACGCCGCCCTGTGGATGATGAAGGGCGCGATGAGTCGCGATGAGAATCTAACTGTAGACGGTATTTCACTTCTTGATACCAGCGAAGTTTACTACTACGGCAACTCGCAGGGCGCGATCCTCGGCGGGGCCTACGTCGCCCTCTCGCAGGACATCGAGCGCGCGACCCTCGGCGTGGGCGGCGCACCCTACTCCCTGCTCCTCTCGCGCAGCTCCGACTTCACGCCCTTCTTCGGTTTGTTCCAGTCGGTCTACGACGACCAGCGCGAGCTCGCGCTCTGGATGGGGCTCTTGCAGCAGGTGTGGGACCCGGGCGAGGCCGGCGGCTACGGGCGCCTGATGAACGAGAGCCCGCGCGAGGGCACGCCCGCCAAGGCGGTACTCCTGCAAGACGCCGTGGGCGACGCGCAGGTGGCCACCCTCGGCGCCCAGAACATGGCGCGGGCGTTCGGGGCGGCGATCATCGATCCCGCGTTGCGCGAGGTGTACGGCGTCGACGTGGTGACGGGCCCCCACGTCGGCAGCGCGCTGGCCGAGTACGACCACGGCGCCCCCGAGGTGCCCTACACCAACACCCCGCCCGACGAGAACTACGACACCCACGAGGACACCCGCCGCGCCTGGGCCGCCCAGGAGCAGATGGCCCACTTCTTCGAGACGGGCGAGGTGGATCACTACTGCGAAGGCCAGTGTTTCTGCGCCGACGGCGCCTGCGAGCAGCCGGGCGAGTGAGTTTGACGAGACCGACAGGGGCGCCCAGACGCAGGTGCGAGGCACCTCAACCCTCCCCCAGCACCCGCACCACGCCCCTCTCGGTGACCCACGCCGACACCAGCGCGGCCGGCGTCACGTCGAAGGCCGGGTTCCAGGCGTCGACCGGGCCCTCCTGGTAGCCCCCGAGCTCGGTGGGATCGCGCTCCTCCACGACGATGTCGCGACCGGTGGCGGTGGCCGGATCGTAGCTCGACCGGGGCATCGCCACGTAGAGGGGCACGCCGAAGTGGCGCGCGATCACCGCGAGGTTGAGCGTGCCCAGCTTGTTGGCGGTGTCGCCGTTGCGCGCCACGCGGTCGCAGCCCACGACCACCGCGCGGGCGCGACCCGAGGCCAGCACACTCGCGGCAGCCCCGTCGGCCACCAGCGTGCAGCGGATACGGTCCTGGGCACACTCCCATGCGGTGAGGCGCGCGCCCTGCAACCACGGGCGCGTCTCGCAGGCATAGAGGTGGATGTCGCGACCATGGGCGATGGCGGAGCGCACCATTCCCAGGGCCGTCCCGTGGCCGCCCGTCGCCAGCGCACCGGTGTTGCAGATGGTCAGCACACCCCCGTCGAGCAAGGGAGCGCCATGCTCGCCGAGGGCCAGATTGACGCGCAGGTCGTCGCCGTGGAGATCCCGCGCGGCGGCCTCGATGTCGCGGGCCTGCCGCACGCGATCCACGCCCCAGCGGAGGTTCACCGCCGTGGGACGCGCCGCCACCAGCGCCCTCGCCGCCTCGTCGAGGTCGCTGCCAAGTCGCGCGGCCAGCGCGAGGCCGTAGCCGGCGGCGATGGCGATCGCCGGGGCCCCGCGCACCACCATGCACCGGATCGCCTCGGCCACCTCGCTCGCCGTCGCCAGCGCCAGCCATCGCTCCTCGGCGGGGAGCAGGCGCTGGTCGAGCAAGTAGAGGGTGCCCGGCTCGTAACGGATCGCGGTCAGCACGCGCGGCGCCCGGCGATGAACACCATCTCGGCGCGATGCCCCCCCATGTGCTGCACCAGCACACGGGGGTCGGCAATCTCGCCGGGTGGAGGATCAAAGATCGCGAGGTCGGCCGCAGAGCCCGGGCCAATCCACCCCTTGCCCGGCCGTCCCAGCGCCCGGGCGGCGTTCACCGTGATTCCGGCGAGGGCCTCCTCGGGCGAGAGGCCCATCGTCAAGCAGGACAGCGTGGCGCAGGTCCAGAGGTCGGCCACCGGCGAGCTGCCGGGATTGAAGTCGGTGGCCACTGCCATGCGCACCCCGGCGGCGCGCAGCTTTGCCACCGGGGGGGGGGCGTCGCGCAGGTAGAGCATGGCGCCGGGCAACAGCATCGCGACGGTCCCGTGCTCGGCCAGGGCGGCCACCCCCTCGTCGTCGAGTTGCTCGAGGTGGTCGCAGGACAGCGCGCCCATGCGCGCCCCCAGCGCCGCCACCCCGGTATGCGCCACCTGCTCGGCGTGAACCCGGAGGGCGAGCCCCCGGGCCTTCCCGGCGGCGAGGATGGTCGCCGCCTCGTCGACGGTGAAGGCGCCGCGATCACAGTACACGTCGATGGCCTCGCACAGCGGGGCGCAGGCCTCCAGCATGGGTCCGCTCACCTCGGCGACGTACTCGGCACGGTCGCGACCAGCAGGCACCGCGTGGGCGCCGAGGAAGGTGGTGGACACGTCGATCGGCCACGCTGCCGCGCGGGCGGCGCGGAGCATTTTCACCTCGGTCGCGACGTCGAGCCCGTAGCCCGACTTGATTTCCACGGTGGTGACGCCGCGCTCGAGCATCGCGCGCAGCCGCGTCCGGGCTAGCCCCGCGAGGGACGCCTCGCTGGCCGCGCGAGTCGCGGCGACCGTGGTATGAATCCCTCCGCCCCCCTCGAGGATCTCGGTGTAGCTCGCGCCCGCGAGGCGCCTGGCGAAGTCGCCGAGGCGCGTGCCGGCGTGGACGAGGTGGGTGTGCGCGTCGACGAGCCCCGGCACGCCGATCCGCCCGGATCCGTCGATCACCACCGCGCCGCTCGGGACGTCGACCGACCCCACCTCGACCACCTGCCCACCCGCCATGAGCACCGACACGTCGCGAAGCACGCGATCGCCCGTCCACAACGCGGACAAGTCCTTCACCAACAGGGGGGGCATGTGTGTTGCCATCGCGGCGACGCCCGTGCTATCCGGTGCGGTCGCTCCGAGGCACCGATTCGCATGCGCACGATCATCACGCTACTCGCCGCCACCGCCGGTCTTTCCGGCTGCACCGGCGGCTCGTACTCCAACGACGAGGCCTTCGGCGACCCGGGCAAGGACGACACGTCCACCGAGTCCGACACGGACACGGACACGGATACCGACACCGACACCGACACCGACACCGACACCGACACCGACGCCGACGCCGACACCGACGCCGACGCCGACTCAGACAGCGACACCGACAGCGACAGCGACTCCGACAGCGACACCGACACCGACCTCTGCGAGAACTCCTGGTTCGCGGTCCACGAGCCCAGCTACTACCGGGAATACGACATGACGGTGTACGACTTCGTGTCGAACGCCGGCGCGGCCGGAACCGGCTATCTGGAGGCCTACGGCCAGGGCTACACCGGCACGGGCCAGCCGGCCTGGGTGTACATCGACGCGGCCGACGGCAACGGCAGCGGCTGGGACGGCGAGGTGTACCTCACTTGCGACTACGGCGGCGAGGAGGGCCTGTTCATCGCCGAGTGGGACATGTCGATCCTCGCGATGGGCAGCCCGATGGCCGCGCCCTACGCCGAGATCTCGCCGCCGCGCAAGGTGTTCCCCCCCGCCTACGAGGTGGGCGGCGCCGGGTCCTGGACCTACTCCGACACCGCCAACATGACCGACCCGAGCTTCGGCAGCTTCACCGCTGAGTCCTCGGGCACCTTCGTCGATGGCGGCTTCGAGGAGATCACGCTCTACGACGGCTCGAAGCACGACGCCTTCAAGCTCACCAACACCTACACGGTGACGATCTCGCTGATGGGCCAGACCATCAACGGCGTCCAGGAGCTCTGGTACGTCGAGAACCTCGGGCTGGTGAAGGAAATCAACACCAACACCGACACCGCGACGGTGATCATCTCTCGCGACCTCACCAGCTACTCCGGCCTCGCGCCCTAGGAACCTTCCCATGCTCGTTCTGCTCATGTCGCTGGCGCTGGCCGACAACCACACCACCACCTTCGCCATCGACCCGCAGTACACCGACCCGCCCTTCGCCGGGCTCGAGCGCCTGTACGTCGACCCCGCGCAGAGCGCGGCGCAGATCAAGCCGGTGGCCAGTCGTCCCGCCGTGGAGAGCGTGAAGGACGTCCCCGGCAAGGGGCAGCTGGTCTACACCAACCCGATGAGCCAGTGGGGAGAGGTGACGGTCAACGGCCTGAAGATCGGCACCATCGGCCCATTCGCCACGATGACCCTGGACGGCATCGCGCCCGGCTGGTACCAGATCGACGTGTGGGTGGCCACCGGGCTCACGCGGCGCTTCGCGGTGGAAGTACAGTGATGCTCCTGCTGTTCGCCTGCGCCGGCAGCGTGGAGGTGGAGGGCGTGGGCGGCTTCGGGATGGTCGGGTCGTGGTGGCGCGTCGAGGGCCTCGTGACCTAGCGTTCGCTGTGGATTGGAGAGGGCGCCGTCGAGGACTACGGTCCCGTCTCCTTCGACGCGGCGATCCGCGTGACGAACTACGTGGCCGGCTGCGACGC
>Ga0194131_10011257_pt1 | contig 10736 bp, 9 predicted proteins | sample TA2KigO120mmetaG_FD_148631 | JGI IMG/M metagenome (GOLD analysis project Ga0194131, IMG submission 148631) | Freshwater microbial communities from Lake Tanganyika, Tanzania - TA2015053 Kigoma Offshore 120m | ecosystem: Environmental > Aquatic > Freshwater > Lake | place: Tanzania: Lake... | reverse complement strand
CCGCTCCGAGCTGATGTTCCGATCCTGCTGATGCTGGTGTCGTCGAAGCAAGTTTCGACGGGTTCGAGTAACCTGGAGGCAAGGAAGGTTGGCATGGACTTGGAGTGAAGTGCATTCGATGACAAGGCGAGTCCGTCCCGAGGAACCGCAGGACATGGAATCTTCACGTTCGACTTCAGCTCGCTGAGGAGCGACTTGTCCTGCTGACCATTTGACCATTTCTCGGTCCTGGTGACCCGGGCAGAGATCTGACCCCGACCTGGAAGCTCCAGGCGAAGAGGATTCAGCATTTTGAACGGACTGCAATTCAATCTTGGCTCCTTCATCCAAGATGGCGCGCATACACCGCTTCAATCCGATCCAGCATCGCGTCCAGCCCATGGCGTGCTTCCACCAAAGCCCGGCCGCGTTCGCACAATGCCGCCGTGACCACGCGCGCTTCAAGGGTCTCGCGGATGGCGGCCGCCAGCGCCGGAGCATTGCCCGCCGGAATGATCCGGCCTGTTTCGCCGGGCCGGATGATTTCTGGAATGCCACCGACATCCGTGCCGATCACCGGCGTCTTCGTCGCCAAGGCTTGGAGACCGATCTGCGGAACGCCTTCGTGTTTGGTCGAGGCGATAACCAGCACCGCCAACCCACGCAGGACCTCGGGCACTTCTTCGCGATGACCAGGCAGTCCCACGCAGTCCGCCAATCTCAATTCGGCGATCTGCGCCTCAATCTGAGGCCGGATGGGTCCTTCGCCCACAATCACGAAACGCGCGGCGAATTTCGAATCCAGCAAGAGTCGCGCGGCTTGGAGGAAGGTCGAATGGCCTTTCCACGAGCGCAACACGGACACCATGCCAACGGCGGGGAGCGATGGCGGCGCCTTTCCTGAGGGCAGTTCCACCTTCGGTCCATCAGGCGCGAAGCGTTTCAAGTCGATCCCGGTCGGCATCGGGGTCACGCGCTCTTCCGGCAAATCCAGGCTTTGCCTCAAGTGGATCGCCATTTTCTCGCTCGTGGTGAACACGTGGTCCGCCAGCGTCACGAAGGCATGTCGGCTCACGCGGCGATTGGGATACGCCACCTCGATGTGGCGCGTTCGCACTAACAAGGGCACGCGCGCCAAACGGCCGGCCATTCCGACCACCCAACCGTCCCGTGAACTGTGCGTGTTCAACACGTCGGGACGGATTTTGCGGAGCCAACGCGCGGTCTTCAAAACTTCGAGGGCGAAATGCAGGCGGTTCACATCGAGAGGGCGCGTGGGAATTCCGATCGCCGCGGTCCGCTCGTAAACCTTGGCTTCGGGCGGGGCCAGGAGCCACCCCTCGCTGCCGCGTTCGCGGAAACCGGTGAGTTCGGCCAGAACCCGGTGTTCCTGACCTCCCCAGCCGAGCGACCACTCTGAGTGGACGATGCGCCAACGATGGCGGCGAGTTGCCGACGGGATCAGTTCACTCATTTGCTGCATGATTTATGGGAAGGTGGCGTCGGTTCCAGCGCCTTAAATCGGCAAATCGGAATCGGGGTCACATCTCACAATTCGATTCCGCTGAAAAACCGATCGGCTACTTTTTCGGGCGAGGAGAGGCCGGGGGAGCGTGCAATCGGTGGAGTCGCAAGTCCGAGCGGCCGAGTAGTTGCCATTGGACTTGTTCGCCCGCCTGGATGTCCAAGGCGGCGGCCAGCGGGATGGGGAGGTTGACGTAAAAGCGCGGGGCCTGGCCTTTGGTACGGATGACTTGAACGCGCATGGGATATTCTGCTTGCATCAGTGTATGCTACTCAACAGGCTAGCAACATGTCCATGCGAAAATCCGCGCGCCGGGGCGCTCACCGATGAGCCTGCCCAACTTCTCCACTCAGTCCGAACTGTTCTCCACCGCCAGCTTGTCGGCCCAACTCTTTGCCGAAGGCGACCGTTACCGGCTGTTTGCCAAGCTGGTTTACCCGAAGCTGGCGCGGGCGCGACCTGCGCTGGAGAAGTGCTATTGCGCGGAAAATGGGCGCACGGCCCTTGAACCGGTGCTGATGCTGGGGGTTAGTCTGCTGCAGGATTTGGACGGAGTGCCGGATCGGCAGGCGGTGGAACTGTTGCGCTATCATGCGGGGTGGAACTTCGCGTTGAACCGGCAGTTGGGCGATCCGGGCTTTCATCCGAGGAGTTTGGTCAACTTCCGCCATCGGTGGATGTAAGCGTAGTTTTCTTACTTCGCGGAGAATGGAAACGTGCCAAATTGTTCACATGAAATCCCCGTCGGTCCATCTGGTGACTCAGACGAGAAAGCGCTGATATGGCTGAATCCGATTACATCGAAGCCTTAAAACCGCCACGTCACCTTCGCATAGACGGCCCGGTCTACTTCCACGTCGCGGATCGCGCCTTCGGACTTCGCGCGAATTCGATCCGTGAACAGGCCCGGTGGAGAAAGCGAATGCCGGCGAATCAAGCCGTCCCACTTTCCATAGTAATAATCCCCCTGCAGGGAGAATCGGTTGATGTCCGCCGGTTCCCAGTCCACACGGAAGCCTTGTTGTGAAATCCACCAACTGTCATTGGCGCCGGAGCCGTCGGTTCGAGTGAATTCGTCGCGGTTGGCGTACTTGGCGTAGGCCCGATAATAGGCGTTGGTTCCGAGTTGTCCGCCGTAGCGCAATCCGCCAAAGCCGCGCTCCTCCATTCCGCCGCAACAACAAATATGAACGCATCGTTGGGGGAGTAGTCGCGCGCCCAATCGGCCCGAGACGATGGCAGATTGAAGGGAACAGAGAACTTCGTCCTGTTCAGTTCACCGGCAAGGCCACGGAGAACGCGGAAATCGAGCGCGTCGAAGGCAACAGCCAGCTCAATGGCGTGGGCCAGGATCGCGGCGGCCGAGCCTTTGTCACGATTGCCGTCGAGGGGTTCCCATCTCAGGGATCCCGAGTCGCTCCGCGAACATCGAGACAGATCAATATTCCCTGGGCGTTGCGGCAATAGATTCTGCCGTTGGCGAGGACCGGAACCGTCCAGCATTTGCCCCCCAACACTTGGGCTCGCGCCAGAGCTTGAAAGCGTTCCGGTGTTGCCTCAGCGACCACCAGTTCACCGCGATCGCTCAGGATTATCAACTTCCCATCCGCGGCCATCACCGAGCCGAGGCCGAAGCCGGTCTGCTTCCACTTCACCGCACCGGTTGTAAGGTCCAAACACCGGAAATCCCGGTCGGGGTGATCGGTGTTCCCGTGGACTCCGTAAGCAAAACCATTGAGGTTGACGCAACTGTTGAAATGGTTGGCGATGTTCTTGTTTTCCCAAACCACGGCCGGCGTCCCCGAACCCGCTTTGAGCAGCGCGCAACCGCGGTCGAACGTTGACACGAATAGTTTGTCGTCGATCACGAGGGGATCGGCGGCGTTGATGTCCCATTTGGTGACCCAGGAATGGCTCCAAAGCGGTTGGCCGTCTCGGACGCGCACACCGAGGAGGGATTTGCCGGAGAAGACCGCAACGCAGCGTTCGCCATTCGCGACAAAAGGCACCGGGGTCGCGTAACCCGCCGCGCTGGTATCGGATTTCCAAATCACGCTGCCCGTGGCCTTGTCCACCGCCGTGCCGGCGCCGCCCAGATTCAAAATCAGCAAATTGCCTTCAACCAGCGGGGAGCCCGCAAAACCCCATTCGGGCTTCTTTGCGCCCAGTTCAGCCATCAAATCCTTCGACCAGGCAACGCGCCCGCTCGCGGTGTCGAAACAAAACAAGTGTCCGCGTTTGCTGAGCGTGAAAACCTTGACGCCATCGACCGTGGGCGTCGAGCCTGGGCCGCCTTCGTAGTACTTCGCATCGAGCGGGCAGGCATAGGAGTGCTTCCAGAGTGGCCGGCCCGTCTCGGCGTCGAAGCAAAACACGGTGTCGGTGTCATCCGCATTCCCCAGCGTAAAGACACGAGATTGGGCGACGGCCAGGGAAGAGAAGCCGATGCCGACAGAGGCCTTCCAGAGTTGGCGCGGACCTTCTTTGGGCCACGCGGTCGTCCAGCCGGCTTCCTTCGAGATGCCGTTCAGATCGGGTCCGCGCCAACGCGGCCAGTCGTCGGCCAGCCCGAAAGTCGTCGCGAAGAGATAGAGGCCAAGATGGAGAACGAGTCTTGTGGCAACCATGTCGCTGAGGTAATCGGAGTCCTCGGGCGCTGTCAATTTGCGAGGCATCTTGGGGTGCGATCTAAAGTGTCGGTCAGCGACCCCGCTTGACTTCCCTCTCTCCCCGCGAGGAACGAGTGGGGAGAGAGCTGGAGAGAGGGGTTTCTGGAAACAGGAGAAACGAGCCAACGCATCTCCTCTCCCCGACCCTCTCCTCCCTTTGGGAAGAGAGGGAGAAGACTTCGTTGACCGAGATTCTTAATCGCACCCGGCATCTTGGAATTTATTTGAAACGCTCCGCGGGGAGGTCTAGTCTGAAGTCGGTCCGCAATCAACGTTCATGAATATTTCTATTATTGGACCGACAGGAGTTGGCAAGGGGACCCAGGTTGACCGAGTCGTCGTGAAATATGACCTGGCGCCAATTTCGATCGGCGAACTGTTCAAGAAAAACATCAAAGAGCAAACCGGCCTGGGTCTCCTGGCCAAACGCTACGTGAGCCGGGGCGAACTGGTTCCCGACGAAGTCGTCGATGCGATGTTTGAAGCCTGGATTCGGTTGATCCCTGCGACCCAGGGCGTCGTCATGGATGGCTTCCCGCGCACGCTCAATCAGGCCGAGTTCCTGGATACCCTGTTCCTTGAACTCGGACGAAAGATCAATGCCGTCATCTCCCTCGTTGTTCTGAGGAGGAAATCGTGAATCGACTTTCCGGCCAAAGAATTTGCCGCGAATGCCAGATGCCCTTCCCGGCAGTCGCGCCGTTCCAGAGCTGCCCGTATGACAAATGCCGCGGCGAGCATCTCTATCGACCGGATGACGCCGACCCGGATGCCGTTCGCGTCCGGCTGGCGGTCTTCGAGCGCACGATCGGCCCGGTAGTGAAATATTATCGCAAGAGCGGGAAGCTGATTGAAATTCACGGAGAAGTCGATGCGGACAAAGTTAATCAGGCACTCATCGCGGCGCTCGATTCGGCGCGCGGCTGATTCAGCGCCAAAGCACTCGAACTTTAGCACGCATTCCCATGGCTGACAAAAACGCTGCTCCCGTCAATCCGCCGCCCGGTGACGCCAAACCCAAGAGCGCGGTCATGGCGTTTCTCCCATTGATCCTGATCATCTTACTGGCGCCTGCCGCGGCCTGGCTCACGCTCCGATTCATGTCGCCTGGAGCTGCAAAGGCGGCGCCCGAACCTTCGTCCCAGGCGTCCGACCATGCCGGTCAGGCAGAAGCAGCGAAGCCGGCCGACGCGGAGGAAGTGCCGAAGTTTCACCCAGGTCTTGTCGCTCCGCTGACCCGCGCGAGCATCGGCTTTCACAAGAGAAAATACCTCGGCAAGCTGGCCATCATAGACGTCAACGGGGACGCGCTGGGCCTGGCGCAACCCGAAAAAATAATCGCCAACGTCGCGGGCACTCGCGGTGGACAGGTGATTATCGCACGCCTGGCCGTGCAGGGAGACGACCCTCCGTTGCTGGCGAATCTCAATGTCAACCGCAACCAGTTGCTGAACTCGGCGTCGGAAGTGCTCGCCAGCAAGAGTTTGTCGGATGTCCTGAAGCCTGATATCAAGAACGTGCTTCACTCCGAACTCGCAGCCTCCTTCGGCGCGATCCTCGGATCGGGCATCATGCAAGACGTGATCTTTCTGGAGTTCGACGTGCGGCCTCGGTGAGGCGCCCCATTTCCCCAACGTTACAACGTTAAATCGTTACAACGTTAAATGAGTCAGAGCCTCCTTACACGGGCTTCCACGAGGTTTGGGGGCGGCACAGCCACCACACGATTCCTCCCCTTTGGCCCCGCCATAATCATATTGGGACTTGCCGGAATTGCTTTGCCGGGATGCAAGCCCTCCGCGCCAGAGAATCCTCGTAGCACCAGTCCGCGCAGCACGGTCACATTCAATCGCGACATCGCGCCCATTCTCTTTGAACATTGCGCCCCGTGCCATCGGCCCGGCCAGCCCGGACCTTTCAGCCTGTTGAGTTACACGGATGCCGTGAAGCACGCGGCACAGATCGCGAAGGTCGCGCAGCGGCGCTACATGCCGCCGTGGCTGCCCGAGCCGGGGCATGGCGAATTCCTTGATGAACGGCGGCTTTCCTCGGAGCAGATCAATTCGATTCAGGCATGGTTCAACGCTGGCACGTTGGAAGGGAACGCGGCGGACTTGCCGCCCTTGCCAAAATTCGCGAAAGGCTGGCAACTCGGCGAGCCGGATGTGGTTGTCCAAATGCCGGACCCGTACCCGCTGGCAGCCGAGGGGCCTGACCTTTACCGCAACTTCGTCATTCCCGCGCCGGCGCGAGAGACCCGATTCGTCCAGGCCCTTGAGTTTCAGCCGCGAAGCCGGAGCGTCCATCACGTCCGCATTCTGTTGGACTCGACGCGCCAGTCGCGGCGGTTGGACGAACAGGATGCGGAGGTTGGTTTTGCGGGAATGACGGTGCCAGCCAGATTCCCGGTCGGCCACATGCTCACCTGGACTCCAGGCCGCGCTCCGCGCCAAGAGCCGGACGGACTCGCGTGGGTGTTGGAAGGCGGAGCGGACCTCGTGCTGCAAATTCACATGCAACGGACCGGTAAACCGGAGTTGATCCAACCGGCTCTCGGCCTCTTCTTCACGGAATCGCCCCCAACGAAAACCCCCTGCCGCCTCGGTTTGCTCTCCGAGTTGATCGACATTCCCGCGGGTGAGAAGGAATACCTTGTCGAGCGCTCCATGGAACTGCCGGCGGACGTGGACGTGCTCGCAGTCCTGCCGCATCTGCACTATTTGGGAAAACGTATCGAAGGCTTCGCGATGCTCCCGAACGGAAAGAAACAACCACTGCTGTTGATCAAAGAGTGGGACTTCAACTGGCAAAGCGAATATCGCTACCGGCACCCGGTTTTCCTGCCGAAGGGATCGCGGATCACGATGCGATACACCTACGACAATTCGTCCGAGAACGTGCGAAATCCAAACGCCCCTCCGCGCCGCGTGGTGTTCGGGCCGCAATCCACCGATGAAATGGGCGAGCTCTGGCTGCAGGTCTTGCCGCGCCGGGCGGACGATTTGACGGTGCTGCAAGCCGCGCATCGCGTGTGGGGTTTCGAGGAAACCGCGGCCTACTACTTGAACCTGCTTGCCGCCAACCCCAACGACGCCGCGGCGCATTTCGGCGTGGGCAAAGTGCTCGGTCCGCTTGGCCGAGCCGACGAAGCGAAGGCTCATTTCCAGGCGGCCATTCGACTGGATCCCAGCCATGCTGAGGCTCATTACTATCTCGGCCTCATCCTTCTGACCGAAAAGCAACTGACCGAAGCCCGCGCCGAGTTTGAAACCACGCTGCGTTTGAATCCCAAATATTACCGAGCCCATGACGGTCTCGGCCTGGTTTGCCTGGCCGAAGGAAAATCGGCCGAAGCCGAAACCCAGTTTCAGGCCGCGTTGCAGATAAATCCCGACGATCCCGCCGCAAAACAAAATCTGGAGCGCCTGCGCCAAACAAAAGCCGAAGCGAAACAGCCTCGGTAGGGCGAGCCGGTCCCCAGCGAGTCGGTCGGGACTTGTTCCAAGCCAGCAATTCTGCCCATGAACCCCATGAACCTGTCGATGGTAGGGCGGTGCTGCTGCGCCGCCGCATCGACTGAAGACTGGCTGCGCAGCAACGCAGCCCCACCAGGTTCATGGGCAGAATTGCTCAGAATTGCTGGGGCTTCCCGCTCTGCTCTGGACGGTTCGTCCCAACGACTGCTAAATTTCGCGAGACTCTGATTACGATGCAGACCAGTCGATCCACATTCCCGCGAACCAGAAAGGGGCGCTGGTCTGGAGGCATTGCGGAGTTAGAATTTGTGTCCACTCGGTCCCGGACGTTGTGTGTCACGATCGCGGCCCTCTGGTTGACAGCCGGCTGTTCTCGAAAGGAGCCAGACACCCACAGCAGCGGTCCTCCCGCTCACGGTGGCGCAGACGTTTCTCAAGAGGCTCCTGCGCCGGCCTACGAAGACACTGTCCCGCGAGAAGGCGGACCCGCTGGCTACGCCGGCTCCAAAGCGTGCCGCTCCTGCCACGAGGACCAATACGCGAGCTGGCATCGCAGCTATCACCGGACAATGACGCAAATCGCCGGCACGAATTCCGTCCAGGCCAACTTCCACAAGGTCACTCTCACCAACGACGGCACGCGATTTGTGCTCAGCCAAAGGAGCAACGAATTCTGGGTTCGCATGGAGCACACTGCGCTGGAAGCGGGCCCGGACGCCTCTGCTGCGCACATCGACGTTCGCATTGGTCTGGTGACCGGTTCGCATCACATGCAAGTGTTTTGGGTTCCAAGCGGCGAAGGCAACACCCAGATTGGCTTTCCGTTCACCTGGTTGATTCCGGAGAAGCGCTGGGTGCCGCGCAACTCAACCTTCATTCGCCCGCCCGATGCCGCTCATCGCGCCGAAATCTGGAACATCATTTGCAGCCGCTGCCACGCCACCGGGATCGAACCGCGCGTGGACGCCACGGCTCGCACCGTGTCAACGCGGGCCGGCGAATTGGGCATCTCCTGTGAAGCGTGCCATGGACCCGGCGAACGCCATGCCAAGGCTCGCCTCGCCGACGACAAAAGCCAACTCCTAGCCGCACAAACTTTGCGCGATGAAATCGTCCATCCGAAAAAGATCGACCCGCAGCGCGCCGCGCAAATCTGCGGCTTTTGCCATTCCATGAAGTGGATTGGCAAATCCGAGCCGTGGCATGGGAACGGGTTCCGGTTTCGTCCCGGGGATGATCTTGAGCAGACCACCCCGATCATTCGCCCATCTCGGATCGAATCAGTGCCCGGACTGGCTGACTTCCTGTCCCACAACCCGGATCTCCTGAACGACTTCTTCTGGCCGGACGGCATGGTTCGTGTCAGTGGCCGCGAGTACAACGGCTTGATCGAATCACCCTGCTACAAAAGCGCCAGGTTCTCCTGTCTTTCCTGCCATTCCCTGCACGAGAGTGATCCTGACGATCAACTGGCCCGCAACCGGACCGGTAACCGGGCCTGCACGCAATGCCACGATCGCTTCAGTGACGACGCGCAATTATCCGCGCACACACGGCACCGCCTCGGCTCATCCGGAAGCGAGTGCTACAATTGCCACATGCCGCACACGACCTACGGAGTGCTCAAGGCGATTCGGAGCCATCAAATCAGCAGCCCGCGCATGACAGATGAACTGGCCACGGGCCGACCCAATGCCTGTAACCTTTGCCACTTGGATAAGACGCTCGCCTGGACAGCCGAGCGTTTGGCCGACTGGTATCGGCAGCCGGCGCCGCAATTGCCCGCGAATTCGACTAACGTGGCGCACGCGCTGCGCCTGGCGTTATCCGGAGACGCCGGCCAGCGCGCCCTCATCGCATGGCATCTCAGTTGGCCGCCGGCATTGCAGAGTTCGACGACGAATTGGATCCCTCCGGTCCTCGCGCAACTGCTGGACGACCCTTACGCGGCGGTGCGGTGCGTGGCCGAGCGCTCGCTCCGTTCGATCTCAAATCTGACTCCGCCGGATTACGACTTCGTTTCGGACCCGCGTTCACGTCCCCCGGTTCGTGAACGAGTCTGGACCACGTGGCAGAGAGAACTGCAAACGGGCCGGTCCGCAGAAACCGACCAGCAGCTTCTGATTCGCCCAAACGATCTCGCAGCCCAACAGGCGGCGTTCAAGGAGTGGTTGCAGTTGAGGAACGATCGTCCAGTCCGCTTGCGGGAGTGATCGGGTCGCCGACTCTGAATTCCTTGCGACCAAACCTGACTACCGTTTCCCACATGAAAGCTCTCACAATTACTGAAGCCAGAAGGCGTCTGGGTAAGGTCGCAGACGCTGCGCTGCAAGGTCGGCCGACTCTCATTACTGTGCAGACCGTGGGATTGACGACAGATCGACCGGAGAACCGTAGCGCAGATTTTCAATCTGCCGTATCGCCGAATTGCATTCGGCAGGGCGTCGGGAGATCCAAGCGCCCCCAACCCGCCGTGACCCTATGCGGATTGCAAATCCGCGACACAGCAGAATTCAATTCTGCGCTACTTTATCCATGGCCCGGTGACCTGCTCAGTTAACGCGCCTCCTCTCCCCGGCCCTCTCCTCTTCGGGAAGAGAGGGAGAAGACTTCGTTGACCGACAGTTTGAATCGCACCGCCCTCCCAGGAGGAGCTTGAGTGGGTGGCCTGGCCCTAGTGATGTGTGAGACACATCACTAACTAATTCGCGCCGACAGACTTCTTCTTCAGGAACTCGGCGGCGCGGCGTTGACCCTCGTTGACTTGTTCGGTGGTCAGCTTCTTCATGATGAGGTCGCGATTTCCCACCGCGTTCGTGTTCCCCTGCGCGGCCGCGAGGTTGAACCATTTGTAGGCCTCCACCAGATCGGGAGCATCTTTCCCGGTCTGTTTCGTGAGGAGAATTCCCAGATTCTGCTGAGCCACGTCGAGCCCTTGCTCGGCCGCCTTGCGGAACCATGCGAGGGCCTGGTTCGGATCCTTCTCCACACCGATGCCCTGGTCGTACATGTAGCCGATTTCATTCTGAGAAACCGAATAGCCCTGCTCCGCCGCCTTGCGATACCACTTGAGGGCCTCGGCGGGAT
>Ga0194131_10011256_pt1 | contig 10737 bp, 9 predicted proteins | sample TA2KigO120mmetaG_FD_148631 | JGI IMG/M metagenome (GOLD analysis project Ga0194131, IMG submission 148631) | Freshwater microbial communities from Lake Tanganyika, Tanzania - TA2015053 Kigoma Offshore 120m | ecosystem: Environmental > Aquatic > Freshwater > Lake | place: Tanzania: Lake... | reverse complement strand
TAAGGGTACTTTGGACTCGATGACCACGCGCCATTGTAGAGCACGCGCCGCCGGTTTGCCTGCCGGCCCAAAACGTCGCGGCTCACGCCGGCACGACGGCGATCGCCTGGATCTCGACCTTGAGACATGTTGCGCGGTGCGGCAGCGACACCTCGACATCGACTGCCAATCATAGTGTACCGCCCGACGACATACGACGAATGCCGTATTGTCATCTGTCCCGAGGAAGCGAGGAGAGATCGATCAACAGTCGCAAGAGTTCAGTTTGGCGTGTCGTTCTTGTCTTGGCAAAGGCACTCTTCAGTTGCGAAACCGCGGTCGACCTCTTGATTGACAAGCGGTCGGCGGCTTCGTTGAGCGTAAGGCCGGCGAGGATTGTCTCGCACAGTCTCGCTTCAGCGGGCGTCAAGCCATATTGCGCCCTGAGATCAGCCCTTAAATCACGCCTTCCGATTTGCGCGAGCGGGCTGACAACGACATAGGCAAAGCCGAGGCGTTGCATGCCGGCCTTCGCTACGAGCACATGGACGCGTCCTGGCGACGCGTTGTCGTGCAACACGAGAACCCGGCTGAACGGTGCACGCGAGTCCCTTGAGGTCACCGAGCGCACAACCTCCGCGAAGCGAACATCGTCGTCGACGGCCATCAGACGGCCGTTACACGAACGCAAGTACCTGCCTTCTCTGAGTAGTTGGTCGGCTTGGCCCGTTAGCCGCGTGATCCTGGCCGCCTGGTCCACGAGGAAGATTGCGACAGACGCGCTGTCGAGCATAGCGGCGTCGACGCGCCGTTCGCTCTCCACCGACTGCAGTCGTTTGGAGACGACCAGCGCACGTTGCAGGTGCGGCGCCAGTCGTTCGCAAGCTCGACGGTCAATCTCCTCGAAGCGTTCCTGCCGAGGGCCACGGAACATGCCAAGCGATACAAAGTCACCATTGGGCGGCCGAGCGTAGACGAGAGAGCTGCAATAATGATGGAGTCCCTGAGGACGCAGGAAGTCGGCATAGAATTCCTGCTTAACGAGCTCGGCCTCGCGAATGAGCATGTCGCCGGTGAAACCACCTTCGCGCCCGCGGTAGTGTTGATGGTGGCGGATCGTCCAAGCGTCCTTCAACCGATAGTGAGCATCGTAAGCCCTCGTCCACTCCGGCGCCACGTTGTGAGAAAAGATGAAACCGCCATCTTTGGGCGCCACATCGGGCGTGTGGACGACCACATGAGAGGCGCGGAAGTAATCCGCGGCAGAAGTTAGCGCCTGTCCAAAGGCTCGGGGCCAGTGCCGCCTCGTATAGGCCGGCAACAATCTGCTCGGCGTCGACCGGCAAGACCCCTCCCTCGTTGCGATCGATCTCATCGCGCACATCGTGGTGCGGTAACGTTGTTTACACTGAAAAAATCTACCTACCCATAGCTAGCAGTCTACCGAGCCACGACCACGAAAGACAAGCGTTGGTATTGGGTCAGTTTGAAAGGTAGTGTCCAGAATCTTTCGCACTTTGGTCGGTGGCTGCGCTCTGGTGACCTGCCCCGATTCTTCGGACCACGCTTAAGTTGAAAGAACCGGCGTCTCCTGGTCGTTGAAACGTCCCTGCAAGGACGGTGTTGCAACGGGCCGGGGCGCGAAGCCCCCGTGTCGCGCAGCGTCCCGGCCCGTTGCGGAAGCGGACGCTGCGTTGGTCTGTGTGAGCTTCGCGGCGAACGCTGCCGGCGTCAAATAGCCGAGGCTCGAATGGGGGCGGACCTCGTTGTAGTGCCGACGCCAGGCTTCGATGATGGCCTTGGCCTCGGCGCGCGACAGGAACCATTCCATGCTCAAGCACTCGTCGCGGAACTTGCCGTTGAAACTCTCGCCGACGACGTTCTGCCATGGCTTTCCCGGATCGATCAGAGCCGTCTCGATCTTCTGATCGGCGATCCATTCCAACAGTGCGCAAGCGACGAACTCCGGCCCGTTGTCGGACCGCAGGTAGCGCGGCGCGCCACGCTCGCTGACCAGCCGCGACAGCACCTCTTTGACACGGCCCGAGCGCAGCCGGCCGTCGACCTCGATCGCCAGGCCTTCCTTGGTCCACTCGTCGGTCACCGTCAGGCACTTGAGCTGCTGGCCGTTGGCGCACCAGTCGAACACGAAGTCGTACGACCACACCTGGTTGGCCCCAGTCGGCGCCTGCGGCCGGGGCCGCCCCGTCGCGATCCGCTTGCGCGGCCGCCGCCGCGGCACCTGCAGCTTGGCGCGACGCCACAGGCGACAGCAGCGCCCCCAGCTCATGGCATGGCCCTCGCGATCGAGGAAGATGCGGATGCGACGGTAGCCGAAGCGCGGGTACTGCGCGCCCAGCGCCGCCATCCGCGCCACCACCGGCGCATCCCGCTCGGCCTTTGCCGAGCGGTAGCTCATCGACGAGCAGGCAACCCTCAGAAGCGTGCACGACCGCCGTTGCGACAGCCCGCGGCGCATCGCGTACGCCACTTGGTCGCGACGCGCCTCCACGCCTACCATTTTTTTGCGGCGATCTCCTTCATCACCTCGATCTCGAGGTCACGTTCCGCCACCAGCTTCTTCAGCCGTACGTTCTCCTGCTCAAGCTGCTTCAGACGACGAACGTCATCCGGCTGGAACGAGCCGAACCGCTTCTTCCACGTGTAGATCGCCTGCTCGCTCACCCCATGGCGCTTGGCCACCGTCGCCACCGGGTCACGGTCCGTCTCCCGCAAGATCCCGACAATCTGCTCTTCCGTGAACTTCGACTTCTTCATCCTGCCTCCTCACGGAGGCCAGTCTCTCAACTAATCCATGGCACGAAAACCCGGGAGCAGGTCACCCTCGCGGCACTCGCGAGTATTGCCGAGCGGGATCAGCTAAACTGACCCATTACCCAAGCGTTGCATCATACATCACGCCCTATGGGGAACATCAGGGCAGGTCATTATGGCGTTTGCAGAAAACCCCAAAGACGCACATGGAACTTCAGAGAGCCTACACCTGTAGCGTGGCCCACCATTGCTCGCACATCCATTCCGGGGCTGAGCCGAACCGGGCCTTGAACGGTGCACGTGCCCTCTTCGGTAGTCGTTCCCATTTTATCGACGACGCTTCCTTGGTGATGCACCTGGAACTGGCAACTCTTATAGCCGGATTGGGCACGATCAGCCGCAGCACTGATGCCAAGCCAATACACACCCGGCCGCTTGATCGAAAGATTCCAATTTCCTTGCTTCAGCCCAATGTCAGCGCCTTCATTTCTACTGACATCGGCCAACGCATTCACATACCAAGTCTCTTGGTCGGAAACAGAAAGGCTGCCGGCCTGAGAAAATGACACAGGTGAACCGATCCGCGCCCCAAGCTCAGCCAATTCAATTTCTAGACGCCCAACCTTCTCTTCAAAAGAAGGCGCGTACACGTATTGATCGCGAAAGCTGGACTTCACCTACCAGGATGCGTCTATGTTGTTGTCGGCCCATTGGGGGCGACCAGGACCAAGCAACTCGCCGATCATCTTCGACTGGAGTACGGGCTAACTGCAGCCGAGGTTAGGCTTTGCCGACTTCTTCGCGAAGGCCACTCCCTGAGCGAGGCCGCTGAACGGGTCGTTGTCAAGAAATCCACGGCAATCTCGCAATTGAAAGCCATCTTCTCGAAAACGGGGATGCGCAACCAATCCCAGCTCATGCGGTTGCTGGTTGATCTGTCGGCATTGTAGGCCACTGTCGATGCTTCCGCGGAAGGAAGCCAACGATCCCGCTTTGACTATCGCACGGGCCCAGCCGGCAGATCGAGCCGGCAACGCCTCCCCTCAGTCCGGCACGACGGCGATCGCTTGGATCTCGACCTTGGCGCGGTCCTCGACCAGGGCGCTCACCTCGACCACCGCCATGGCAGGGAAGTGCCGGCCGATCGTCTCGCGCCAGGCGGCACCGATCTCGGCCGGGTGGGCGAGATACTCCTCCTTGTCGGTGACGTACCAGGTCATCGACACGATGTGCTGCGGCAGCGCTTTGGCCTCGGCCAGCACGTCGACCACGTTCTGCAGCGCCTGGCGGGTCTGGCCGACCAGATCGTCGGTCTCGAACCGACATTGCCCGGTCCAGCCGATCTGGCCCGCGACGAAGACCAGGCGGCCTTGCGCGGCGACGCCGTTGGCATAGCCCTTGGGGCGCGCCCAGCCCTTGGGCTGCAGGATGGTGTGCATGGCTCTGTCTCCTATCGGCGGGCAGCGGTATCGACGGTCGAACTCATCTTGCAAGATTTCATGTTCCACTCCCCGTCGGGGAGGAGCACGAGGACGTTGCCGTCGAACTGGGCCTCCCGTCCGCTCACGACGGGCCGGCCTGCTTGAGGCGATAGCGCTGGATCTTGCCGGTCTCGGTCTTGGGCAGCGCCGCTGTGAACTTCACCGAGCGCGGGTATTTGTAGGGCGCGATGGTCGCCTTGACGTGGTCCTGCAGGCGACGGGCGGCGTCGCCGTCGGCGGCGATGCCCGGGGCCAGCACGACATGGGCCTGCACGATCTGGCCGCGCTCGGGATCGGGCACGCCGACCACGGCGCATTCGCGCACGTCGGGATGGGTGAGCAGCGCCGCCTCGACCTCGGGGCCGGCGATGTTGTAGCCGGCCGAGACGATCATGTCGTCGGACCGGGCGGCGAAGTGGAAGTAGCCGTACTCGTCCTGCACGAAGGAATCACCGGTGAGGTTCCAGCCGTCTCGCACGTAAGCGCTTTGCCGGTCGTCGGCGAGATAGCGGCAGCCGGTCGGTCCGCGCACCGCGAGCCGCCCGACCGTGCCGCGCGGCAGTTCTTTCATGTCCTGGTCGACGATCCGCGCCTCGTAGCCGCGCACCGGCTTGCCGGTGGTGGCGGGCTTGCGGTCGTCCAGGCGGTTGGAGATGAAGATGTGCAGCATCTCGGTGGCGCCGATGCCGTCGAGGATCGGCTTGCCGGTCTTGGCGATCCAATCCTCGTAGACCGGCGCGGGCAGCGTCTCGCCGGCCGACACCGCAAGGCGCAGCGAGGAAAGGTCGGCGCCGCCGTCCATCGCCGCCAGCATGGCGCGATAGGCGGTGGGCGCGGTGAAGGCGATGGTGGCGCGATAAGTCTCGATGATGGTCACCATGTTGGCCGGCGAGGCGTCTTCGAGCAGCGCCGCCGCCGCGCCGAAGCGCAGCGGGAAGATCGCGAGCCCGCCCAGGCCGAAGGTGAAGGCGAGCGGCGGCGAGCCGACGAACACGTCGTCCGGCGTCACGCCCAGCACGTCCCTGGCATAGCCGTCGGCGACGACCAGCAGATCGCGATGGAAATGCATGGTGGCCTTCGGCACCCCGGTGGTGCCCGAGGTGAAGCCGAGCAGCGCCACGTCGTCGCGGCCAGTCGCCACCGCCTCGAAGCGCACCGGCTTGGTGAGCGCCATGCGGTCGAGCTCGGCGTAGTGATTGGCGGTGCCGTCGAAGCCGACGACCTGCTCGAGAAAACGGTTGTCCTTGGCACAGGCCACCAGCTCGTCCATCAGCCGGGTGTCGCAGAGCGCCAGCGCGATCTTGGCCTTGTCGACGATCTGCGCCAGCTCGCCGGCGCGCAGCATCGGCATGGTGTTGACCACGACAGCGCCGGCTTTGGTCGCGGCCAGCCAGCAGGCGACCATGGCGGGATTGTTGGCCGACCGGATCAGGATTCGGTTGCCCGGGCGTACGCCGAAATTCTCGACCAGCGCCCGCGCCAGCCGGTTGGTCCAGTCGACGAGCTCCTTGTAGGTGCGGCGCCGGCCGTTGCCGATCAGCGCGGTGTGATCGCCGAAGCCCTGCGCCACCATGCGGTCGGTCAGCTCGACGCCGATGTTCAGCCGCTCGGGATAGTCGAAGCCGGCCAGGCGGAAGTCCGGCCATTGCTCGCCGGGCGGCAGGTTGTCACGCGCGAAGGTGTCGACATGCGCCGACGGGCCCAGCTGGACGTTGTTCGCCATGGCGTCAGGCTCCCTCGAACACCGGCTTCTCGCGCGCCACGAAAGCCCGGTAGGCGCGCTCGAAGTCGCGGGTCTGCATGCAGATCGCCTGCGCCTGGGCCTCGGCCTCGATCGCCTGGTCGAGCGTCATCGACCATTCCTGATTGAGCTGGGTCTTGGTGATGCCGTGGGCGAAGGTCGGGCCGGCGGCGATGCGCCGGGCGACGTCGAGCGCTTCGGCCTCGAGCGCGCCCGGCTCGACCAGGCGATTGTAGAAGCCCCAGCGCTCGCCCTCGTCGGCCGACATGGTGCGGCCGGTATAGAGCAGCTCGGCGGCGCGGCCTTGGCCCACGATGCGCGGCAGGATCGCGCACGCGCCCATGTCGCAGCCGGCCAGGCCGACGCGCGTGAACAGGAAGGCGGTCTTGGCCGCCGGCGTGGCGAGCCGGATGTCGGCGGCCATGACGATGATGGCGCCCGCCCCCACCGCCACGCCGTCGACCGCCGCGATGATCGGCTTGCCGCAGGCCAGCATCGCCTTGACGAGATCGCCGGTCATGCGCGTGAAGGCGAGCAGCTCCTTCATCTCCATGCCGACCAGCGGGCCGATGATGTCGTGCACGTCGCCGCCCGAGCAGAAATTGCCGCCGTTGGGCAGGAAGACCACGGCATCGACATCGTCGGCGTCGCGCAGCGCGCGGAAGGTGTCGCGCAGCTCGGCGTAGGACTCGAAGGTCAGCGGGTTCTTGCGCTCCGGGCGGTCGAGCTGCACGCGCGCCACCTTGCCGTCGACCCGCCACAGGAAATGCCGCGGCTCGAAGCTCGCCAGGTGATTCATTCCCGTTCCTCCCAATTGCTGCGAAAGGCCTTGAGCATGGCCGTCAGCCGCCGCGTGTCGGCGCCGGACACGCCGGCCAGCAATTCGTCGACCCAGCCTTCATGGACGGCGGCCATCGCCTGGAACGACGCCCGGCCGGCACGGGTCAGCCGCACGATCGAGGTGCGGCGATCGCCGTTGCGGCGGGCGCGCTCGACCAGGCCCTCGGAGACCAAGCGATCGACGATGCCCGTGACATTGCCGTTGGACACCAGCAGGAAGCGCGACAGGTCGCTCATCAGCATGCCGTCCGGCGTGCGGTAGAGCGCGGCCAGCACGTCGAAGCGCGGCAGGGTGGTGTCGAACGACCGCTTCAGGCGCTCGCGCAGCTCGGCCTCGACCGTGCGCTGGACGCGCAGCAGGCGGACCCACAGCCGCAGCCGGTCCTTGGCGGAAGGAGCGCTCACCATGTCTCGCCGCCCGAGATCGACAGCGCCTGGCCGGTGATCGAGCCGGCCTCTGCGCTGCACAGCCACAGCACGGCGGCGGCGACTTCCGAGGGCTGCACGAAGCGGCCCTGCGGATTGGTCGATGCGAGACTCCAGCGCGCGTCCTCGACGCTGCGGCCGGTGGTGGTGGCGATGCGGCGCACCGATTCGTCGAGCATGTCGGTCTCGACGAAGCCCGGGCAGACGGCGTTGACGGTGACGCCGCTTTTCGCGGTCTCGCTGGCCAGCGCGCGCATCAGGCCGACCACGCCGTGCTTGGCCGCGACATAGGGCGCGACATAGCTGTAGCCCTTGAGCCCCGCCGTCGAGGCGACGAACACGATGCGGCCGGCGCGACGCTTGACCATGCCGCCGAGCGCCGGCTTCACGGTCAGGAAGGAGCCGGTGAGATTGACGGCAAGCGTGCGCTGCCAGTCGGCGAGCGAGGTGCGGTGCGCCGGCGCGCTGCCCGACATGCCGGCATTGGCGACCACGACCTCGAACGGCCCGCGCGCCGCCTCGGCTGCGGCGTAGAGGCTGGCGACCTGCGCCTCGTCGGTGACATCGGCGACCAGCGGATGAAGGCCCGGCCGCTCGGCCGCGACGGCGGCCAAGGCGGCTTCGCGCCGGCCGCAGATCGTGACGGCGACACCCGCCTGGGCGAGCGCCAGCGCGATCGCCCGGCCGACGCCCGAGCCGCCGCCCGTCACCAGGGCATGACGTCCGGCGATCATACCTTCATCCCCGTCGCCGGGACCGCGCTGCGTTCGGCGAGGCGATAGAGCTGGTCGCGGCCGGCGAGATAGGGATCGGGCCACTTCACGTCGCGATCGCCCAGCGCCACCGCGGCATGCAGCGTCCAGTAGGGATCGCCGAGATGCGGGCGGGCCAGGCAGACCAGGTCGGCGCGACCGGCGAGCAGGATCGAGTTCACGTGGTCGGGTTCGTAGATGTTGCCGACCGCCATGGTCGCCATGCCGGTCTCGTTGCGGATGCGGTCGGAAAAGGGAGTCTGGAACATGCGGCCATAGACCGGCCGGGCCTGCTTGAACGTCTGGCCGGCCGAGACGTCGCAAATGTCGACGCCGGCGGCCTGCAGGTGACGGGCGATCTCGACCGCCTCGGCCGGCGTCACGCCCTCCTCGCCCATCCAGTCGTTGGCCGAGATGCGCATCGAGATCGGCCGTTCGGCCGGCCAGACGGCGCGCACGGCATGGAAGATCTCCAGGGGATAGCGCAGGCGGTTGGCGAGCGAGCCGCCATACTCGTCGCGGCGGCGGTTGGTGAGCGGCGTGATGAAGGACGACAGCAAATAGCCGTGCGCGGCGTGGATCTCGAGCATGTCGAAGCCGCAGCGCGCCGCCATCTCAGCCGCCGCCACGAACTCGGCCCGCACGCGGTCCATGTCGGCGCGGTCCATCGCCTTGGGCACCTGGTTGGCCGCCGACCACGGCACGGCCGAGGCGGCGAGCAACGGCCAGTTGCCCTCGGCCAAAGGCGCGTCGATCTCCTGCCAGCCGAGCTGGGTCGAGCCCTTGGGACCGGCATGGCCGATCTGGGCGCAGATCCTGGTCGCGGTCTCGCGGTGCACGAAATCGACCAGGCGTTTCCAGGCCGCCTCGTGGGCGGGCGCGTAGAAGCCGGTGCAGCCCGGCGTGATGCGGCCATCGGCGCTGACGCAGGTCATCTCGATGTGGAGCAGGCCCGCGCCGCCCTTGGCGCGCTCGGCATAGTGGGCGAAGTGCCAGTCGGTCGGGCAGCCGTCGACCGCCTTGTACTGCGCCATCGGCGAGACGACGACGCGGTTGGCGAGCTTGAGGTCGCGCAGCATGAAGGGCGCGAACATCGGGGTGCGCCGCAGGTTGTCGGTGTTGCCGGCGCGGCGCTGGAACCAGGCTTCGGCGTCGCCCAGCCATTCGGGGTCGCGCAGGCGCAGATTCTCGTGGCTGATGCGCTGCGAGCGGGTGAGCAGCGAGTAGTTGAACTGCACCGGATCGAGCGGCAGGTAGCGCTCGACCTCCTCGAACCATTCCAGCGAATTGCGCGCCGCCGACTGCAGGCGCAGCACCTCGGTGCGGCGCGCGCTTTCGTACTTGGCGAAGGCGGCCTCTAGGCCGGGCTCGGAATGGAGATACTGGGCGAGCGCGATCGCGCTCTCGAGCGCCAGCTTGGTGCCCGAGCCGATCGAGAAATGGGCGCTCGCCGCGGCGTCGCCCATCAAGACGAGGTTGCGGTGCGACCAGCGCTCGCACAGCACGCGCGGGAAGTTGAGCCAGGCCGAGCCGCGCAGATGGTTGGCGTTCGACATCAGGCGATGGCCGCCGAGATGCTTGGCGAAAATCCGCTCGCAGGCGGCGATCGACTGCTCGCGCGTCATGTCGCCGAAGCCCCAGGCGGCCCATGTCTTCTCGCTGCACTCGACGATGAAGGTCGCGGTCTCGGATTCGAACTGATAGGCGTGCGCCCACACCCAGCCGTGCGCGGTCTCCTCGAACAGGAAGGTGAAGGCGTCGTCGAACTTCTGGCGGGTGCCCAGCCAGACGAACTTGCATTTGCGCTGGTCGATGTCGGGCTCGAAGACCTCGGCGAAGGCCTCGCGCGAACGCGAGTTGAGGCCGTCGGCGGCGATCACCAGGTCGTGGCTCGCCATGTAGGGCCGCGGATCGCCGATCTCCGCCTCGAAGACCAGCTCGACGCCGAGATCGCGGGCGCGGCGCTGCAGCAGGAGCAGGAGCCGCATGCGGCCGATGCCGCAGAAGCCGTGGCCGGTCGAGACCGTGCGCACGCCCTTGTGGACCACGGCGATGTCGTCCCAGTAGGCGAAATATTCGCGGATCCAGGCGGCGCTCACCGCGTCGTTGGCGGCGAGGTTCTCCAGCGTCTCGGCCGACAAGACGACGCCCCAGCCGAACGTGTCGCCGGCACGGTTGCGCTCGAACACGGTGATCTCGTGCGCCGGGTTCCAGCGCTTCATCGAGATCGCGAAGTACAGGCCGGCCGGACCGGCGCCGAGAACCGCCACCTTCATGCCAGGACCTCTCGCTGCGGCGCGTCCAGCATTGGCGCAGGCCGGTGATTATTTCAAGCCTAAATATTCAAGATTAAAATATTTACGGTGGACGGCGCCGGCGGTAGGACCGTGCCATGCCCCGTGCCCCCGTTCCCCGCCTCGTCGACTGGGACGATGCCTATGCCAACGTCACCCACATCCCGGGCGCCGAGCGCTTCCCGCCGGCCTGGAGCGCAGCAGCAACGGCATTCCGCGAGCGCCTCGGCGCCAGCGGCCGCGCCCGGCTCGACCTCGGCTACGGCGCCGCGCCGCGCCAGCGGCTCGATCTCTTCCTGCCGGCGACCGAGCCGATCGGGCTGATCGTGTTCGTCCATGGCGGCTACTGGCGGGCCTTCGACCGCTCGTCGTGGTCGCACCTCGCGGCCGGCGCGACCGAGCGCGGCTGGGCGGTGGCGATGCCGTCCTACACGCTCTGTCCCGAGGCG
>Ga0194131_10011255_pt1 | contig 10737 bp, 11 predicted proteins | sample TA2KigO120mmetaG_FD_148631 | JGI IMG/M metagenome (GOLD analysis project Ga0194131, IMG submission 148631) | Freshwater microbial communities from Lake Tanganyika, Tanzania - TA2015053 Kigoma Offshore 120m | ecosystem: Environmental > Aquatic > Freshwater > Lake | place: Tanzania: Lake... | reverse complement strand
ACCCAATCTCCCACGCCCATGCCCTGGTTCGGTGGCAAGCGCTTGGTTCTCGATTTTGCTTGAACCCCTGTTTGTCCCCCCCAAATGTTAGTCGCTTCCAGTACCGTGGAAATCGAGGCTGGCGGAAGTCAGGAGATGGCTCGCAAAGGTGAATCCCGCGATTGCGGAAGCTCCTTTCTCCCCCAAAGCTTTCGGAACGCGTACTGTGATCAGGGGACTCTTCTGCATCCTTCCTTTCCTGATCTGGTTTCCAGCGGTCGCTTTGCTGGGCGAGCGACTGGCGACAAAAACGACCGCTCGCGAATCCCATCCCGCCCGAACCCGGCACGGTTCGAAAGCGTTCTTCTTCAGACTGATCGGTGTCTACGGAATCGCTGCCTCCCTGGCAACCTTGACGATGCTTGCAATGAATCCATGGGAGAGTCTCAAGCTGCTGGGAGGGGATTATTTGACAGGTCTGTTGTGCTTGACGGGTATTTTTGGGCTCGCCATGCTGCGGCCTCGATGCGCAAGCTCTGTCAATTGCTGGCGGCCGATCCTTTGGAGCGTTCTAGCGTGCCTTGCGCTGGTGGTGGGTTGCTCACCATGGATCACGAAGGAGTTTGTGCACCTGGAGCTCAGTGTTGCCCGATTGTGGCGCCTGCCTTGGGTAGTGCTGAGTTTGTTGCCATTCTTCATTTTGGACGAACAGGCCTGCCGTCGCATGGTCGAAGGTCTCGGGACTGCCCGAACGTGCTTACTTCATCTCTCCACGCGCTGCGTCCTTGCGATCGCCCTCTTGCTGGGGTTTTTCGTTTTGCGCAGTGGCCAGTTTTTGGTAATTTTGATACTCCTCGGCTTGCTGCTAGCCAACCTCCTCTGCTGGTGCTCGGCTGCCTGGATCTATCGAAAAACCGGCAGCGTTGCCGCGTCCGGAATCTTTGGAACGCTCGCAGCAGCTTGGTTCTTCAGCGTCTTTTTCGCCCAGCTCTAGTTCTAGTGAGTCCATGAAGATCGGCATCATCGGCGCCGGACCGGCAGGGTCACTTTGCGCCTCTCGCTTGTCCGAAAGCGGCCAGAGCGTTCTGCTCTTCGATCCACGCGGAGCCTGGGAAAAGCCTTGCGGTGGCGGTGTTACCGTAAAGGCGCTAGCGCGCTATCCCTTTCTGCGCGGCTGCATGGAGGCATGCCGAAGCGTTTCCCAACTGCAGGTGATTTCACCCCGGGGCGCCCGGGCGAAGGTCATGCTTGAAGAACCCATCTCCATTTATTCCCGAACTGCCCTCAATCGCCTGCTGCTCGAGAGCGCTCGGGCAAACGGTGTCCGCTTTCTGCAGGAGCGCGTCCTTGACTTCCGCCATCGGGAAACGCGCTGGGAGCTCCTGACTGACCGAGGTACGCATCGCGTGGACTTCCTGGTGGGCGCTGACGGCGTGAACAGCCTTGTGCGAAAGAAGCTGGGCGAGCGCTTCCCGCCTGAAGACCTGATGATGACTTTCGGCTATCGGGTGCCAAAGGAGATCGGCGACGGCATTGTCATTAAGTTCTTCCCCCAATTTCGGGGCTACTATTGGGTCTTCCCGCGAACTTGCCACGCTTCGTTTGGCATCTGCGGACGGCTCAGTCAGCACACCACCCAGACGCTTAAGGATTTGCTCCACTCTTTCTTGACGGAAACGGGCCAAGCCCCAGATACAGACCGGATGGGTGACTGGCCCGTCTACAGTGCCCTGATTCCCTCGCTCAGGCCAGAATCGCTGCGCACGAACCGCATTGCGGGTGAAAACTGGTCCCTGGTGGGCGATGCCGGAGGATTCGCCGACCCGATTACCTGCGAGGGAATCTACTACGCTCTGCGTTCGGGCGATCTGCTCGCGCAAGCACTGATAGAAGGCAGCGCCACATCCTATCCGGAGCGCTGCCACACAGATTTTGCCGCAGACTTCACTCATGCCGCTGAAATGTTCGAGAAGTTCTACACCGGAGATTTCTTGGGTTCGGATTTCATCACCCGGATGGTGCAGGCCTCCTCGCGAAGCGCGGCGCTGAGATCCATCATGAACGCCTTCGTCGCCGGCCGCCAGGACTACCGGTCCCTCCGGACAACGCTCTTGCGGAAATGCCCCCGAATCGGATTAGAGATTGCGGCCTCGGCCTTCCGATCTTCCCGCTGACGGAATCGGCGGATCAAACCTTGTTCGAGCCGCCCTTAAGCCCCATCTGCCTCAGAACCACCTCTTCAAAAAGCCTCGCAGGCAGAAGGTGCTTCATCGCAAGAAACAACTTGGCGTGCCGCGGAGCCACGTAGCGGAAACGCGGCGGCTCCTCCGTAAGGGCGCGCAGGACAAGCCTCCCAATGTCATCGGGCTGGCCAGCCATTGCCCTGGCCCTCTTGCCGAGCTCCGCGAAGTTGCCCAGATACGGTGCATAAGGTCCAGGCTGCTCCATGACCTGCTTCGAGACTTTGTTGGCCGCATCGATGAACTCGGTAAGAATGAAACCGGGCTGGATCAGTGAGACGTGAATGCCAAACAGTCGCACTTCACCCCGCAGGCCGTCTGTGAAGGCTTCCAGCGCATGCTTGGTGGCGTCGTACACCGAGGAGAACGGTCGAGCAATGCGGCCCGCCACCGAACCCACATTCACAATTCTTCCTCTGCCTTGCCGGCGCATGATCGGAAGGACAAGTTGGGTCAAGGCGATCAACGAAAACACGTTCGTCTCGAAGTTTCGCCGGATATCTTCCATCGGAACCATCTCGACAGGTCCCCGTTGCCCGTATCCGGCATTGTTGACGAGTCCATCGATGCTCCCAAACGCCTCCATCGTTTGGCCGATGAGCCGGTCGCGGTCGTTGTTGTCTGTGACGTCTACCTGCACAGCCAGGAGTTTTGAAGCGGGCGCGGGTGAACTTGGCGATTGCCCCGCAGTTTCCAGCTCCGCCCTCAGTGACTGCAACCGCTCGAAGCGGCGCGCCGCCAGAACGACGCGAAACCCGGAGTGATACAGAAGGCGAGCGGTCGCTTCCCCGATGCCCGAGGATGCTCCCGTGACAATCACCACACCCCTCTGCGGCGTTTCCATGAGTTCAATCTCTGGATCGCTCAAGGTTGGCCAAGCCTTCGCCATACGTTGCCGACCAGTTGCTGGGGGGCCAGACCTTTATCCCACCCGTCGGTCGGCAGCCACATCCGCGACGCAGCGACCTATGATGGCCCAACATTAGCGACGAAAGCTATCGGATTGATTAAGGCAGAGAGCGAGTTGGCGAAAGAAGGGGCGGGGCTATGGCATCAAACTGCGAATTCCCGCGCTAGAAGGTAGCGCCCGCGCTTGAGCTCGTAGCGCGCTCTGCCGAGATTGGCATCCTTTTGAAGGAGCGCGAGCAGGAAGTACTCGGCAGTGATCATACGAATGGCAACAGTCCGACGGTCCGTCGAAACCACGAGTTCTTCGAGGTCACCAAGGGCGGCATCCTTGGCGGTCGATAACAGAGTCCTTAGGCTTGTGGTGTACTCGGCAGCCAGAGCCTCGACGTTGATGCCTGAATCAGCAAGGCGCTTTTCGATGGAGATGCCGTCCATACCCATCACGGCCGCGGCCAAGGTTTCCCTCCACCTTCTGAATCATGCCATCGAGAAACTGTGCGAACATAGGTTGACTGACGCGGACCTAGAAGCCAAAGGATCGCTCGAAACGCGGGGGGCGACGCATCGGAACAAAGCGTTCGATTGTCGCCCGCTCAGCAGCCTCAGAGAATCTTGGGCGACAGGAAGAAGATCAGCTCCTGCGTCTGCTTGTTAACCGAACGATTCTTGAAGAGGTTTCCGATCACGGGAATGCTTCCGAAACCCGGGACTTGGCGAACGTTAACTTGTTCGTTGTCGATTAACACCCCACCGACCACCACCGTGCCACCGTTTGTGACCAGAACCGTCGTTTTCGTCTGCTGTGTATTGACCGTGGGAACTCCTTGAACCTGACGAGAGAAGTCGGGTGTGGAGTTCTCGACGTCGACTTTCAGAACGATCGTCCCTTCGTCCGTGATCTGAGGCGTAACCGTCAGCTTCAAAGAGAAATCGAAGAACTGGACCGAGACCGTATTGTTAATCGTTGTCTGAACGGGAATCTTGACCCCTTGCTGCACAAACCCTTCGATGTTGTCCTGCGTGATAATCTTCGGCTTCGAAATCAACTTGGCCGAGCCGCGGCGTTCGGCGGCAGAAATGATGACGTCTACCAGGACGTTGTTGGTAAAGCCGCCAAAGAAAGACAGCGCGCTGGTTGGAGCGTTGGCGCCCAAATTCGAGATGTATGGGAGAGAATCGTCCGCTCCTCCCGATTGCCCTTGATCGATCGTGACCGTGGGAGGCGGGTTCCGGCTGAAGGGATTTCCCGGAACAGCGCCGGCCAGTTTGTTTTGAGATCGGTTGCCATAAAGAGCGCCAATCTGAACGCCGATGTCTCGCAAGAAGTCGCGAGTTGCTGCAATCACACGAGCCTCGATTTCCACTTGCTTGATCTTCTTGTCAAGCTGCTTGATCAGTGCGTCGATCGCTTCGAACTTTCCAGGAATGTCGGAGATGATCATCGAGTTCGTTCGCACGTCGACGATAATATCTCCACGTGGCGACAAGACCTTCTTCAGGACGACGCTCAGATCTGCAGCCTTGGCGTAGCTCAGGACGCGTGTCTCTGTCTGAAGCTCGGCTGCCAGCACTCGGGCGTCTGACAGGCGCTTCCGCTGGGCTTCTTCCGCCTCGAGCGTTGCGTTGCTGGCAATTCGCAGAACGTTGCCGTCCAGTTGCTTGCCCAAAGAGTTGTTCTTCAGCACCACGTCCAACGCCTGATCCCAGGGAACATCGTTGAGAAAGATGGTCAACGCGCCTTTGACATCCGGATCGAGCACAATGTTCAGCCCGCTGATTTCACCGATGAGCCGGAAGAAGTCCTTCAGGTCTGCATCCTTCAGTTCCAGCGAGATCAGCTCACCGCTGTATTTCGGCGCCTGCGGCGCAGGCACGGCGGTGATGACCTGGCTAGCCGGAGCTTGAACCAGTGGGGCGATGGCAATCGGAGCGACGGGCTGGGGGGATGTCACAACAGGCGCTGCGACAGCCACAGCCGGCTGGGAAGTTGGCAGACCTTGCGCGGCAACTTTCGCTGGTGCGTGGGGCAAAGCTTGAGCTGGGAGGGTCACGGCGCCAGCGACGGTGACGGGCTGAGATGACGCGACTGCGGGAGCGGCAATGGCAGTGTCCCGTTGCGAAGTTGGTGACTCCTGCGTGGCTGTCTCAGTCGGCTCGTGCGATGGGCTTTGAACCGCCGCCTCGATGGCAGGAGTTGCACTGGAGGTCTGAGAGGACGTGGCTGCGGTAACTGCGATGGCGGTGTTCGGTTGGGGAGCCGGCAGCTCCTGCGCCGGACCCTCGATGGGCTCGGGCAATTCCACCGCTTGCGAGCCGTTCACTGGTGACGGCACGCGGCTGGGAGGCACCGTCGGCTCTACAGCGGAAATCTGGGTAACCCCTTCCCCTGTTTCTCCTGGAGGCTCCGGCACCGCAAACAGAACGGGAGGCGGCAGCGTCTCGGCGACCTGGATCGCAGCTGGGCGGCGAATCGCAGACTCCGGTGGCGGTAGCGGATGCCTCCACTGAGGAAGAGCACTCCGGACCAAGCCCGTGTCCAACCGGGCGTCTTTGGGATCAATCTGGGCGGATGTCGTGACGCCTTCCGGCACCGACACGCTCGGCGCCACGAGAGGTTGGGGCGCCGCTAAGCCAGCAAAGCCGGTCATCAAGTACGTCAGGTCGGGCCAGCTCACTGCCGGGAGGCCAGTCGTCGAAACGGGCTCAGCGGACTCTGCCAGAGCCGCTGGTAATGTCACAGGACTTGCGGTTGCACCCGAACTGATCGGCTTCCTCGGCGCTGCAGCTACCGAGGCTGCTTTCTGGAAGCGAATGGACACGCCACCTTCAACAGGCTCAACAGCGTAAGCAGCCTTCCGCGAGAGGTCGAACACACAACGTACCAACTTACCCTGTTCCGTATCGCCGTAGCCGAACCGAATCTTGCGAATCAAGTCCGAATTCACCCTGATGGCATGTTGAGACACGTTGTAAACGGATCCGCTGACGTCAATCACCAGCCGGGTCGGAGCCTGCAACTCAAAATGTTTAACTGTAGCCTTGTTTGTTGTTGGCAACAGCAGTTCGATTTCCTTTCCATCCTCTTGGAGCTGCAACCCGCCTGGTACCGTCGGCTGTGCTGGAGCAGCCTTGATTGGTGACACGCTGGCCGCAGTCCTCCCGGGTTCAGGCCTGTCCTCAGCTTCAGAAGCATTGAAAGGTTTGAAGGTCACGAACAATCGATTGCCATCGGGTTTCAGCGAATAGCGAATGGCCTGAGCTAGATTGAACTCGACACGTACCATCGGCCTCGGCGCATCGCCAATCTGCGACACGCTGGCAAACTCCACCTGGTTGGTCTTGAAATCGACAAAGTTCTTCTCCAAGCTCGACTGTGCACCGGTGATGTCCAGTATGAAAAGTCGGGGGTTCGGGTAGTAGGATGTGTAATCGAATGGCCGACTGGCTCGGACAGCGACATTCGTTCGGTCGCTGCTGCTGGTGAACGACAGTTCCTGCAATAGAACTGGCCCGTCAGAAGGGAAAGACGTCTGAGCCGATGCAGCCGGGCAGCTGCCTCCCCAAGCAAAGAGGGCCATGGCCGCGACCCTGCAGAAATGTCTACTTCGTATCATTGCCTTCTCCTCGAGTCGGGTAGAGTCTCTTGACCACTCTTTGAGATAGTTTCCTGCGTTGGCCGTCAGTCAGCGTCTGGTTGAACACGACGGCGTCGCTTCTGATCTCAACCACCTTTCCGTCGTACAACTCGTCGTTCGGCTGAAGAAAATACGTTTTCCCGCGATATCCCGTTGCCATGGCCATATACTGATTCTTGGATTTCACAATCCCGGCCAAGTTGATCTCGGAAACCAGCTGGCCTCTTAAACCAGGCGGGCGCACGACCGGCGCCGTGGATGCCTGAATCGTCTCGGAAACATCCAGGCTCCGAAACGGATCGCGCCGGCCTTTCGCCTCGTACTTGTAAGTCGGAACGACGACAGCTTGGCTCGGCGGAAGCTGCGGCGGCGCCGGTTGCGGGGCAACCGCTGGAGCTTTGTCGGATGATATTGATTTGCTGGTCTGCTGCGCTCGGGCGCCGACAGGCGCAACTGCGAGCCACAGCGTGAGCCCTGCCAAGATCTTTTCTTTCATTTTTTCTTCGCCGTAAGAGCCTTCTGCATTTCTGCGTTGTCCTTCTCTTCGTTGTACACAAAGGTCGTGGCGACGCAGGTCGTAGAGATTGTTCGGCCTGGCCTTTTGCTTTCCACAATCTTCACATCGGAAACGTTCACGATTCGAGAGAACTTGCTGAGTTTGTCGAAGAAGGCGCCAAGTGCATGATAGGTGCCATCGACTTCGAGGTTAATCGGCCACTCCGAAAAAAAGTCCTTCTGGTTGACCGGCAACGGCTGGAACTTTCTGATCTGCAGGTTCGAAGCAACGGCACTTTCCTGCACTTCGCGCAGCAACTGATCGGTCTGCTTGGCTTCGGGCAGAATAATCTTGAGCGTGGTGAGCTTGTTGAGAAGTTGCTTGTTCTGGGCCAGGAACTCTTGGTGCTTTTGCTCCACAGCCTGCCCGCGCTGAATCTCGACTTTCAGGCCGTCCAGCTGGGCCTGCTTTACCGCGATCTGCTCGCTCAACCCGGATATGAAGAAGTACCAGCCGAGTCCTGCGATGATGATTCCAAAGATGGAAAAAATCCCCAGCTGCCCATACCAGGGAAGGTTGTTCAGACTCTTCAGATTAAGATCGATGGCCATGAGCGAGGACCCTGTGCGTCCTCAGGAAGCTGAGTCGCCCTGGGCAACGATGTTGCCTTCAAAGGAAATCGAGAACGAGTAGTTGCTGTCGAGCTCTTGAAGGTTGACGAGGTTCACATTCTTGAAATGCCCGACTCGCGACAGATTGGTAATGAAGTCGGCGACCGCATCTGGAGTTCCCATTGCCGTGCCATTGAGGGTGATCAGGTTCCCCTTCTGCACCAGGTCTTTCAACCAAACGCCTTGGGAACGCTGGACGCAATCGCTGAGCAGGTCCAACACCTGCACTGGGCCCGATTGATTTTTCTTGAGAGACTCGATTACGTTGATACGCGTTTCCAAAAGCTTACGGCGTTTTTCGAAGACTTCGTTCTCCCTCAACATCCCTTCTTGCCGGACCTTCTCCTTCTTTGCCAGCATGATCTGCCGGCTCAATTCCTCGTCCTTTTGGACCAGAATCCTTTCCCAGAAGTAGATGATCCCCACCGACATCAACACAACCGCCACGGCCATCACAGCCATCAGCGTTTGATTGGAAGCAGTGCTGACCTTCCGTGTCTTGGCAGCCTTCAGCTTGGTCGTTCTGCCTAAGAGATTAATTCGAATCATCTAGTTGTCGAAGCTCCTCAGCGCCAGCCCCACGGCCACAGCCATGCTCGGTGAAACCTCATCAAGGCGAGCCAGATCGATGCCTTTGGCAACAGCGATGTTTCGGAAAGGGTCCAACATCTCGACGGGCAAGCCCAACCGGCTCTGCAACAGGTCCAGGAATCCCTCAACTTTGGCACACCCGCCACTGACGTAGATTCGCTGCAGTTGCTCGCCAGCAGTTGTCGCCCGGAAGAAATCGAATGTCTTCTGGATTTCCAGCATCAATACCTCAGAAACGGACTGAACCAGAGAGGCAACGCCCTCGCTCTGCACGCCTGCGATCGACTTGCCTTGCTTGACTTGCTCCGCCTCTTCAAAACTCAAGTTCATGTCTTTCTGCAAGGCATCGGTGAACTGGTTGCCGCCCACGGAGACGTCGCGGGTGAACAGTGGCATGCCGCCTCGGGTCACCACGATGTTCATGATGCTTGCCCCGATGTTAAGCAGAGCCGTCGTGGTGTTCGGCGCAGGGTTGTAATTCGTCTCGTAGGCGTTCTGAATGGCGAAAGCATCAATGTCCACCACGAGCGGCACCCTGCCTGCCTGGGTGATCACGTTCGTATGGTTAAGGATCTTGTCCTTCTTGACAGCGACCAGCAAGACCTCGGTGGACCCAGCGGACCCGGCACTCAGGACTTGGTAATCGAGGTTCACATCGGCTATGTCGAAGGGAATGTGCTGCTCAGCTTCCCACTGAATCGATTCCTCCAACTCTTCATCGCTCATCGCTGGCAGAGGGATCTTCTTGACGATAACCGAGTGGCCTGAAACGGAAGTAGCGACGGTCTTGGTCTTGATCTTCTGGCTGGAGAATACCTTGCCAATGGACTCGGAAACAGACAAGGCGTCCATAATGGCGCCGTCAACCACCGTATCCGAGGCGAGCGGTTCAAGTCCCGCGTGGATCAACTCGAACCCCTTCTTGACCCGGCGAAGCTCGACTGCCTTGACGGAACTCGATCCGATATCCAAACCCACCAGAGGCTTCTGCCTTGAGAACAATTGCACGGTTGGTGTCCCCTAACCCGAAATTCAACAACCCTCTATCGTGTTGCAGTGAGCCAGACTTTACCTTTTTCGAACCGTGTTCTTTCGGCTCTTCACTTCCATCCACTCGTTCAGCACCGTCTTCTTGAACCGCCAACGATTACCCAATTTGAAAGCGGGAATTCGCTCCATGGCCACATACTTGTAGAGCGTGTCTGGTGAGATACCGAGGTACTGGGACGCCTCCCGGATGTTCATCACTTCTTTGTATTGGGCCATCGTTCCCATCCCAAAACTTAGGATTTGTCCCATTTATCGGCAAAGTTTGTCCGGACATTAGTCTCCAAGATGAAGAGCCACGTGGAAATCGGCGCGAACATTCTCGAACCGATCCACTTCCCGTACCCAGTCGTCCCCATCATTCGTTATCACCACGAGCGCGTCAACGGCAGCGGTTATCCCTTCGGACTCCAAGGGCATGAAATCCCGCTCGGCTCCAAGATTCTCGCCGTTGCCGACACGTTCGACGCGTTGACTGCGCAACGAACCTATCGCACGCCGCTCTCTATCCAGGATGCCATCGCCCTGATCCGCGACGAAGCCGGCACTTCGTTCGACGCTGAGGTCGTCAAAGCCTTCTTGTCCGTCGCTGAAAGCACGGCTCAAGAAGTGGCTTTGCTCGACACGAACAAGCAGGTGGACAAGACATCTTTGCCCACCACTGCGCAAGACAGCGAGCAGGAGCACAAGCTGTGGCTTCGCACAAAAGGATTCACCGAAATCGCCTCGACACATCGGGAGATCTACGCACTGCATGAGATCTTCCAGACAGTCGGCAAGAGCCTCAACCTGGAAGACACGCTGCGGATCATCTGCACGAAACTGAAGTCGGTTGTCCCCTTCACGACCGGCGTCGTCTACCTCAAGAACAAGAAGAACGACACTATTCACCCCGCGATGGTCACGGGTGAATATTCAGAGCAACTCAGCAAGAACTGGATCGCTCTGGGAGAAGGACTGACGGGCTATTCCATCGCCTTCAGCCAGCAGGTAGTCAATTGCGATCCCAGTCTTGACTTCCATAAGGAGACGTAAATTAATAAACTGCACCAATTATGTTTGATGACGAGACGTGATGAGTTACGTTACCGCTGGATTTCTGGATGTGATCGTGTAGTTCCACTCGCCGTGAAAGTCGGCTGGCTTCAATTGAAGTCTTGCCATTTCAT
>Ga0194131_10011250_pt1 | contig 10741 bp, 12 predicted proteins | sample TA2KigO120mmetaG_FD_148631 | JGI IMG/M metagenome (GOLD analysis project Ga0194131, IMG submission 148631) | Freshwater microbial communities from Lake Tanganyika, Tanzania - TA2015053 Kigoma Offshore 120m | ecosystem: Environmental > Aquatic > Freshwater > Lake | place: Tanzania: Lake... | reverse complement strand
TGGGGACCACGCCGGCTTCATTCTGCAAGCCATCACGCGGGCCGACATCCACGAGTCGAACTTTGCGGGGCAGGGTCATGATGCATTTCCTTTCGGTGAGTCCATGGCGAACAGTTGTGCGCCTTCTTTCACCTGATCGCCGGCGGCGTAAAAAATCTCCGTCACCACACCTCGCTCGGGCGCGCTGATGGTGTGTTCCATTTTCATGGCTTCGAGGATGAGCAGGGCTTGGCCCTTGGTGACACGCTCGCCATTTTTCACCAGGACCTGGATGATATTGCCCGACATGGGCGCGGCCAGCGAGCCGCTGCTGTCGTCCTCGACCTGGGCGGGGCCGCCTTGCACTTCAAGACGGCAGCTGGTGCCGAAGGCGAACACGGTGATCTCGCGCTCGCGCCGCACGACGGCCGCTTGGACACGCATGCCGCCGATGTCGGCGAGCAAGGTGTCATCGGAAACGAACTCGCCGCTGACCTGCTGCTGCGAACGCGGCAGGTCCAGGGCGTAACCGTCGGTGCGGTAGTGTGCGACCACGGCGCCGACGCCGACAAACTCGAAACGGTGATGGTTATCCTGGTTGAGGCGCCAGCCGTCGGTGGCGTGCCAAGGCGAATGCGGATCGCCGGACTGACTGGCGCGCTGGGCAGCCTCGCGTTCGTGCCCCAAAAGTTCCGATAGCACCGCCAGTGCGACAAAGCGTTCACCAGGGTGGGTTGCTTCGGGGATCAGTTCGGCGCGATGACGTTCAATCAGGCCGGTGTCCAGGCCACCGAGCTCCGTATGCGCTTGCGCAAAGGCAGGATGGGCCACGATGGCCGAGAGCAGGTCGATGTTGGTGGTGACGCCCACCACTTGATATTCACCCAAGGCGCGCTGCATGCGGCGCAGGGCGGCGCCGCGACCGCGGTCCCAGACGATGAGCTTGGCGATCATGGGGTCGTAGTGCACGCCGATCTGATCGCCTTGCTTGACGCCGGTGTCCACCCTTACGTGGTTGGAGGCCTGCGGCTGCCGCAGATGATGCACCACGCCAGCCGTCGGTAGGAACCCCTTGGCGGCATCCTCGGCGTAGATGCGCGCTTCAATGGCGTGGCCGCGGATGGAGAGCTGCTCCTGCGTCATGGGCAGCGCCTCGCCGGCGGCGACGCGCAACTGCCACTCCACCAGATCCAGGCCGGTGATCATTTCGGTGACGGGATGTTCGACCTGCAGGCGGGTGTTCATCTCCATGAAGTAGAACTCGCCATGCTCATCGGTGATGAACTCGACGGTGCCGGCGTTGACGTAGTTCACCGCCAGCGCCACCGCCACCGCCGTGGACCCCATCTGACGGCGGCGCGCCGCCTGCATGCCCGGCGCTGGAGCTTCTTCCAGTACCTTCTGATGCCGGCGCTGTACGGAGCAATCGCGCTCAAACAGGTAGACGGCATTGCCGCGCGTGTCGGCGAACACCTGCACCTCGATGTGACGGGGGCGAAGTAGATATTTTTCGATGAGCAGACGATCATCGCCAAAGGAGGAGGCCGCTTCGCGCTTGGCGCCTTCGATGGCGGCGCGCAGTTCGCCCGCTTCTCGCACGATGCGCATGCCCTTGCCGCCGCCCCCGGCGGAGGCCTTGATCAGTACCGGATAGCCGATGCGGTCGGCTTCCGCACCCAGCGTGGCGAGATCCTGAGCATCGCCGTGAAAGCCAGGCACCAACGGCACGCCGGCTTTTTCCATGAGCGCCTTCGAGGCACTCTTCGACCCCATGGCGCGGATGGCGCTGGCCGGCGGCCCGATGAAAATGAGGCCGGCGTGGCCAACACCGTCAGCGAAGTCGGCGTTCTCGGACAGGAAGCCATAACCCGGATGCACCGCCTGTGCGCCACTCTTCTTGGCGGCGCTCAGGATCTGCTCGGCGCGCAGGTAGCTTTCGCGTGGCGCCGGCGGTCCTATGTGAAAAGCTTCGTCGCAGGCTTGTACGTGCAGCGCGTGAGCGTCCGCATCCGAGAACACCGCGACGGTGCGAATCCCCAGCCGACGACAGGTACGCGCCACGCGCACGGCGATTTCGCCGCGATTGGCGATCAGAATCTTGTCAAACACGGCGCTTACTCATCGATGATATCGGGCGGTTGCGGGGCCGACCATTCCGCGTGCAACGAGGTCAGGCGGCGATAGAGCTGATAGGCGAGCACAGCGCACACCGCGAACAGCGCGGCGCCGATGACCGAGGCGGTGATGAGCGCATGGGTGGTGACCTGGCTCCAGCCTGACTGAGCAGTGGCGCAGGCCGACCACTTCTCGAACAGATCGGTCGCAAGTGCCTCAATGCCCTCGGGGGTGCGGCGCCCCATCTCCAGTACCAGCGCGTCGTAGGTGGGTACAGTGATCTGATTGGATTGGTGGTGTGCCCAAAGCGCGAAGCCGGCCAAGAGGTTGATCAGAAAACCCGCCAGCCCAAGCACGCAAAAGAAGGTGAGCACCTTGGCCTTTTGGCGGTCCGAGGCGAAGGCAGAAGGGGCGTCTGGTAGCGCCGGGTTCATTGAGTGCGGTTCCAACTGGGCGGGCGTTTTTGCAAGAAGGCGGCGATGCCTTCCTGACCTTCTGCGCTGACGCGCAGGCGCGCAATGCGCTGCGCGGTGTCGTCGATCAGGTCTCCTCCTAGCGGCTCGCGCGCCACCGAGGCGATGAGATCCTTGGTCACGGCCAGAGATATGGGGCCGCCCTTAAGCAGATCCGCAACCAGGGCTTCCAGCGCGGAATCCAGCTCGGCGTCGGCGACGATGGCGTGCAGGATGCCCATGCGCAGCGCGTCGTCGGCGTTGAAACGCTCAGCTGTCAAGAAGTAGCGGCGCGCTAGACGCGCACCCATGGCACGCACGACATAGGGGCTGATAACCGCGGGCGTCAAGCCCAGACGCGCTTCCGTCAATGCGAACAATGCCCCCGGCACACCGATCGCGACGTCGCAACAGGAGACCAGTCCCATGCCGCCGGCGAAGGCGGAGCCGTGGACGCGCGCGATGGTGGGTTTGGGCAGCGTGTCGAGGGTGCGCATGAGTTCGCCGAGCGCGCGCGCATCCTTGAGATTGTCGGCCTCAGTGTAGCTGGCCATGCGCTGCATCCAGTTCAGGTCGGCGCCGGCGGAGAAACTCCTGCCACTGCCGGCGAGGATCACTACACGCACGCTGTTGTCGCTCGCCAGTTCGCGCAGTCGCGTGGTCAGGGCGGCGATCAGCTGATCATCGAAAGCGTTGTGCAACGCTGGACGATTCATGGTCAGCGTCGCGACTCCGCGAGCATCGGTTTGCAGTAGCAGATTTGCTTCAGTCATGACGGCCGAGAACTACATGCGGAAGACGCCGAACCGCGTGTCTTCAACGGGCGCATTCAGCGCGGTGGAAAGACCAAGGCCGAGTACTCGGCGGGTCTGGGTCGGATCGATCACGCCGTCGTCCCAGAGTCGCGCGGTGGCGTAGTAGGGGTGGCCCTGATGTTCGTACTGTGCGCGAATCGCACCGGTGAAACTGTCTTCGTCTTGCTTGCTCCAGGACTTGCCGGCCTTCTCGATGCCGTCTCGCTTTACGGTGGCCAGCACCCGTGCTGCCTGCTCGCCGCCCATCACCGAGATGCGCGCGTTCGGCCACATCCACAGGAAACGCGGCGAATAGGCGCGGCCGCACATGCCGTAGTTGCCGGCGCCGAAACTGCCACCGATGATTACGGTGAACTTCGGCACCTTGACGGTGGCAACGGCGGTGACCATCTTGGCACCATCGCGGGCGATGCCGCTCGACTCGTACTTCTTGCCCACCATGAAGCCTGTGATGTTCTGCAGGAACACCAGCGGAATCTTGCGCTGCGCGCACAACTCGATGAAATGCGCGGCCTTCAGCGCGGACTCGGAATACAGGATGCCGTTATTGGCGACGATGCCGACCGGGTAGCCGTAGATGTGGGCAAACCCGCATACCAGCGTGGTGCCGTAGAGCGCCTTGAACTCATCCAGCTCGCTGCCATCCACCGTGCGCGCGATCACTTCGCGCACATCGTAGGGTTTACGCGTGTCGGTGGGAATGATGCCGTGCAGCTCGGCCGGATCGTAGAGCGGTTCGCGGGGTGTTCGCACGTCCATGGCGATCGCCTTGCGGCCATTGAAGTTTCCAACGATGCGGCGGGCCAGTTCCAGCGCGTGCTGATCATCGAGGGCATAGTGGTCCGCCACACCAGACACGCGTGTGTGAACATCGGCACCGCCCAGTTCCTCGGCGCTGACTTCCTCGCCGGTGGCTGCTTTGACCAATGGCGGGCCGCCGAGAAAAATGGTGCCCTGATTGCGCACGATAATGGCCTCGTCCGACATGGCGGGAACGTACGCCCCGCCAGCAGTGCACGAACCCATCACCACCGCGATCTGCGGAATACCTTCCGCCGACATGTTGGCCTGATTGAAAAAAATACGACCGAAGTGCTCGCGGTCGGGAAATACGTCGTCCTGTGTCGGCAGATTGGCGCCGCCGGAATCCACCAGATAGATGCAAGGCAGACGATTCTGCCGCGCAATCTCCTGCGCCCGCAGATGTTTCTTCACCGTGATCGGGAAATAGGTGCCACCTTTCACCGTGGCGTCATTCGCCACCACCACACACTCGCGGCCATTGACGCGCCCAATGCCGGTGATGATGCCGCCAGAGGGTACCTGCCCCTCGTACATTTCCCATCCCGCCAGCTGCGACAACTCCAGGAAGGGCGAGCCCGCATCCAGCAGGTGCCGTACACGATCGCGCGGCAGCAGCTTGCCCCGCTCCGCATGCTTGCGGCGCGCCACCTCCCCGCCCCCCTGACTGACCAAGTCGACCTTGGCTCTCAAGTCCGCCACCAAGACCTCCATGGCCTTGGCGTTAGCCAGAAATTCTGGTGATCTCGTATTCAGTTTTGAGCGAATCTGGGACACAGTGATATGGGACGATTTTCGGGGACGAGTCCGGGACCCGTCCCCTTAGGGTTTGGGAGCGGTGGGGCCGCCGGCTTTCTTCTAGGCGGTGTAGCCGCCTTCAAGGTGGGTGACAGGGGCGAGGCCCATGTCCTGGACGGTGGCGGTGGCCAGTGCTGAGCGCCAGGCGGAGGCGCAATAGAACACGAACTGCTTGCCGCTGCCAAAGATTTCTTTGTAGTAAGGGCTGTCAGGATCGATCCAGAATTCGAGCATGCCGCGCGGAGCGTGGAAGGCACCGGGGATCGTGCCTTCGCGTTCCAGTTCGCGCACGTCGCGGATGTCGACGAATACCAGATTGGTGTCGCCCAGACGGCCGATGGCGTCGGCGGTGCTGATCGTCTTGATTTTGGCGTTAGCTTCCTGCACCAGCTGCTTGCAGCCTTTGGTGAGGGCCATTTCAGAATCCCCCGGTCTTGAGCCAGTGCTCAGCCTGGGGCAGGCGGTCGGCGCCCCAGAAGGGTTCGCCGTCGATGATCATATAGGGCGAGCCGAAGACTTTGCGGGCGATGGCGGCTTCAACTTCGGCCTTGTGCTGGGCCTTGATGGCTTCGTCCTGGGTGGCGGCCAAGGCCGCGGCCGCGTTGAAGCCGGCCTTGCCGACCGCTTGCGCGGCGATCTCCGGCGCGGAAATGTCTTGGTCGTCGATGAAGTAGGCGCGATAAAGCGCCAGTACGGCGGACTCTACTCGCGAGGGATCCTGGTTGCGAACCCACAGGGTGATGCGTGAGGCAGCCTGACCGCCGATGGGGAACTTGCTGGGCTTGCGGAACGGTATGCCGAGAAAGCGTGCGCTTCGGACGACGTCATGCAGCATGTAGTCGCCCTTCAGCGGCATGGTGGCGACATTGGGCGAGCCAGTGACTTTGAACACGATTCCCAACAAGATGGGGTTCCAGTTGACTTGCCGATCGTAGCGGGCTGCCAGCGCGCCGATTTTTTCGGCGCCAAGGTAGCCGTAGAACGACGTATAGTCAAAATAGAAGTCGATGGTTTTCACGGTAAATCCCTGTGCGGCCAAAGGCCCGATTCTAGTTCGTGATGGGGGTTGTCGACGCCGATGGATCCTGTGGCGCGCATCCGACCGCCTCGACGGGCGCGCGTCCGCGCAGCCGGATGGTGCCGCTTATCTGACTCGAACAGATGACCTACCGCTTACAAGGCGGTTGCTCTACCAACTGAGCTAAAGCGGCTGTTCCGGATGCGTGACCGGCGACAGTGGTGCGTCGCCAGGGGCATTACTTTACTACGTGAAGCTTGGCGCGTTTGCCAGGCCCGGGCGGTGGTTCTTTAGGTTCACCCTGAACCTGGGGTGCACTGTCGGGTGTCGCGGCTTCCAGGATGGTGGGCTGGAACGCCAGTCCCTGCCCGTTCTCCTTGGCGAAAATGCCCTGTACCGCTCCAACCGGCACGGAGACTTCTCGCGAGGTGCCGCCAAAGCGCGCGGAAAACTGGATCAGTTCGTTGCCAATCTTGAGCTTGCGGGTGGCATCGGCGCTGATGTTGAGCACGATCTCGCCGTTGCGCACGAACTCCGCCGGTACTCGGGTATCGCCCGCCACTTTGACCGATAGGTAGGGCGTCAGCCCGTTATCCGTGCACCACTCCCAGATCGCGCGGATCAGATAAGGAGTGGTGGGGGTTTCTTTCACTTGCGCATCACCTTTTCGGAAGGCGTGAGCGCTTCGATGAAGGCCGGACGGCTGAACATGCGCTCAGCGTACTTCTGCAGCGGCGCGGCCTGCTTGGGCAACTGGATGCCGTAGTACTCCAGGCGCCACAGTAGCGGCGCAATGGCCACGTCGAGCATGGAGAACTCCTCGCCCAGCATGAACTTCTGCTTGAGGAACACGGGGGCGATCTGCGTCAGGCTGTCGCGCACGATGATGCGAGACTTGTCCGCCATCTTGGTCGGGCCCTTTTCCATGGTCTCGATGTGGCAGAACAACTCCTGCTCAAAGCGGAACAGGAACAGCCGGGCCCGCGCCCGCTTCACCGGGTCAGCCGGCATCAATTGCGGATGGGGAAAACGGTCATCGATGTATTCGTTGATGATGTTCGACTCGTACAGCACCAGATCGCGTTCCTTGAGGACAGGCACGCGGTTATACGGGTTCATCTCCGCCAGTTCTTCGGGCTTGTTGTATAGATCGACGTCGTTGATCTGAAAGTCCATGCCTTTTTCGTACAGCACGATACGGCAACGCTGACTGAAGGGGCAGGTGTTGCCGGAGTACAGGATCATCATGGTCGTTCAGCCTTTTCCATCCAGGAAAGTAGTTTTCTTATGCGTGCGTGCCCAGGGGCTAGTGCACGTCCTTCCAATACTCGCGCTTCAGGGCGTATACCAGAGCCAACAGCACGGTGAGCGCAATGAGTACCGCGTAGCCGATTTGTGCGCGCTGGCTGCGTGCCGGTTCCCCCATGAACACCATATAGTTGACCAGATCGGCAACGAAGCGGTCGTACTCGCCTTTGGTCAGCGTGCCCTTGCCGGCCAGTTCCAGCTTCTTGGTGACATGTTTGTCACCGTGGCCGCCGCCGGGCTCTTCCACTTCCTTGAGGACCTGCACACCCTGCAGTTCCCAGAACACATGGGGCATGGCAACGCTGTCGAAGGCGATGTTGTTCCAGCCCGTGGCCTTGGTCTCATCCCTATAGAAGCCGCGCAGGTAGGTGTAGAGCCAGTCGGCGCCCCGCGCGCGCGCGGTCACGGACAGGTCCGGCGGGGCCTTGCCGAACCACAGCTTCTGGTCGGATGCCTTGGCCGCCACGTGCATGGGCTCGCCCACTTTCTCGGCGGCGAACATGAGATTGTCCTTGATCTGCGCTTCAGTCAGGCCCAGGTCCATGAGCCGGTTGTAGCGCATGGAGGTCGCGCTGTGACAGTTCAGGCAGTAGTTGATGAATGTGCGGGCGCCACGCTGGATCGAGACGGCGTCGCGGTCATCGATGGGCGCGCTATCGAGTTTTACCTCGGTGGCGGCGAAGGCGACGACCGGCACACAGAGCAACAGAGCAAGCAGCTTCTTCATTGTGGAGGGCCTTTCGGTGCGTTGCATCGCTGTCAGTGAGTCACTCGGCTGGGTTCGGGCAGCGTCTTATCCTTGCTCGTGTACCAGGGCATGAGGAGGAAGAACGCGAAATACGCCAGCGTGCACAGCCGCGCCACCACAGTGGCGACTTCGGCGTGACCCAGCCAGCCGCCGAATTGCCCCCACAGATTGGTGGGCTTGGTGCCCAGGTAACCCAAGATCAGAAACACCACGACAAACGCCACGATCCAGCTCTTGAACAGCGTGCCGCGATAGCGGATGGACTTGACCTTCCCTCGATCAAGCCAGGGCAGGAAGAACAGGATCACCACCGCCAGACCCATCGCCACCACGCCCGGGAACTGCGAGCCAAACATCGGCGGCACCGCGCGCAGGATAGAATAGAACGGCGTGAAGTACCACACCGGCGCGATATGCGGCGGCGTTACCAGCGGATCCGCCGGGATGAAGTTGTTGTATTCGAGGAAGTAGCCGCCCATCTCCGGCGCAAAGAAGATGATGGCGGTGAACACCATCAGGAAGACCACCACACCCACCATATCCTTCAGGGTGTAGTAAGGGTGGAACGGGATGCCGTCCAGCGGCTTGCCGGTCTTGGGATCCTTATTCTTCTTGATTTCCACACCATCGGGATTGTTGGAACCGACCTCGTGCAGCGCAATGATGTGCACCACCACCAGCGCGATCAGGACCAGCGGCAAAGCGATCACGTGCAGGGCAAAGAAGCGGCTCAGGGTGGCGTCGCCGATCACGTAGTCGCCGCGTATCCAAACTGATAAATCCTCACCGATGAAGGGCACGGCACTGAACAGATTCACGATCACTTGGGCGCCCCAGTAGGACATCTGACCCCAGGGCAGCAGGTAGCCCATGAAGGCCTCCGCCATCAGGACCAGGTAGATCAGCGTGCCGAACAACCAGATCAATTCACGCGGCTTGCGGTGCGAGCCGTAGATCAGGCCGCGGAACATATGCAGGTAGACCACCACGAAAAACATGGAGGCGCCCGTGGAGTGGATGTAGCGGATGATCCAGCCCCCCGGCACATCGCGCATGATGTACTCGACCGAGTTGAACGCCTGCGCCGCGTCCGGCTTGTAATGCATGGTGAGGAAGATGCCAGAGACGATCTGGATTACCAGCACAAGCAGCGCTAGCGAGCCGAAGTAGTACCAGAAATTGAAGTTCTTCGGTGCGTAGTACTCGGAGAGATGTTCCTTCCAAAGCTTGGTGGCTGGAAAACGTTCGTCGATCCACTGCATGAGCGCGCCCATCGTCTAAGCCCCTTTCTTATCTTCGCCGATCAGCACGCGGGTCTCGCTGAGGTAGGTGTGTGCCGGGATGCGCAGATTGGTCGGCGCCGGCACGCCCTTGAACACACGGCCGGCCAGATCGAATTTGGAACCGTGGCAGGAGCAGTAGAAGCCGCCCTTCCAACCTTCGCCCAGACCGCTTTCGGTGCCGGACTTGAGCAAGGCGGTGGGCGAGCAGCCGAGGTGGGTGCAGATGCCTTCCACCACCAGGTATTGCGGTTTTTGCGCGCGTTCCTTGTTCTTGCAGTAGTCTGGCTGCATGGTGACGTCCGAACCGGGATCGGCCAGTTCACTGGCGACCGCGTCAAGGCTGTCCAGCATCTCTTTCGTGCGATGGACGATCCACACCGGCTTACCGCGCCACTCCACCGTGACCAGCATGCCGGGCTCGACCTTGCTCATGTCGAATTCGACCGGCGCACCGGCGGCCTTGGCACGTTCACTGGGGAACCAGCTCAAGAAGAAAGGGGAGGCGGCCGCGACGGCCGCTGCGCCGCCCGCTACCGTGGTGGCGGCAAGCAGAAAGCGCCGCTTGCCTGGGTTTCCGTGATCGGTGTCTGCCATGCGTGCAATGACCTCAGTGCGAGCCCAAAGGGCTGAATTCTATAGAATGCTGATGGAATTTAATACTGCGACGGCCTTTTTACGGCCGTAAGCACATGATCTGTAGCACTTAATCAGCACCTGGAGGAAGACCCGCCGTATGCCGGTGGAATTTCGGTTCCGGGCGTTGGCACCTGGGGTATGAGATGAAAGCACGTGTGAAGTGGGTCGAGGGGGTGGCGTTTCAGGCGGAGACCCAAAGCGGTCATTCGGTTTTGATGGACGGTGCGCCAGACGGCGGTGGCAGGAATCTGGGGCCCCGCCCCATGGAACTATTGCTCACGGGCGCGGGCGGCTGCGGGGCCTATGATGTCATCGTAATCCTGAAAAAAGCCCGCCAGCAGGTCACGGACTGCGTCATCGAGATCGACGCGGAGCGCGCGGAAACCGACCCGAAAGTATTCACTCGCATACATTTTCATTACGTGGTGACGGGGCGTGGGGTCGATCCCAAGCATGTCGAGCGAGCGATCAAGTTGTCGGCCGAGAAGTACTGTTCGGCCACGGCGATGCTGGCCAAGACGGCATCAGTGACGCACGACTGGGAGATTCGCGAGGCCGCGTCGCTAGAACAAGCGGGATAGTCCGGTCAGCACGCGCCCGGCAGCGCGCATGGCCGCGCGCGCAGGCGCGGGCAACTCGGCAGCCCCTGCCCGGCGGGCAGCAGTGGCATGCTGAGCTTCGTCGTTCTTCATCTGCGCCACGATGGCGTGGCTCTTGGCGTCGATCGCCGGCAGCTTGCCCTGGTGGGATGCGAGGTGGGCCTCGACCTGCCGCTCGGTCTCGACCAG
>Ga0194131_10011248_pt1 | contig 10742 bp, 10 predicted proteins | sample TA2KigO120mmetaG_FD_148631 | JGI IMG/M metagenome (GOLD analysis project Ga0194131, IMG submission 148631) | Freshwater microbial communities from Lake Tanganyika, Tanzania - TA2015053 Kigoma Offshore 120m | ecosystem: Environmental > Aquatic > Freshwater > Lake | place: Tanzania: Lake... | reverse complement strand
GGCTTTTCGAACGGTCCGAACGATCCGAACGACCCGAACGATCCGAACGCATGGCTGCTCAAGCCCCTCGCCTCGGGCGGCGGCCACGGTGTGCGCGCCTGGAACCCGGGTCCCGGATCCCGGGTCCCCGATCCCGGCTTCTATCTCCAACAGCGTCTCGACGGCGTCCCCGCATCGGTGGTGTTCGCCGCGGCCGGCGGGCGCGCCGTGCCGCTGGCGGTGTCGCGCCAGCTCGTTGGCGAGCCTGCGTTCGGGGCCGGCGGATTCCGATACTGCGGCAGCATCGTCGCCGCCTCGGGCGACACGCCGTTTCCGGACGACGATCGCGTGGTGCGCGCGGCCTGCGAGCTGGCCGAGGCGCTGGCCGAGGCGTTCGGGCTCCGGGGCGTCAACGGCGTCGATTTCATCGCGCGCGACGGGGTGGCGTGGCCGATCGAAGTGAATCCGCGGTGGGGCGGCTCGGTGGACCTGGCCGAGCGGGCCTACGGCGTGGCGGCCTTCGATGCGCACGCGGCGGCCTGTGCGTCGGGCACGCTGCCGAGGTTCGACCTCCTGCAGGCCCGGCGCACGCCGGGCGCGGTGGGCAAGGCCATCGTCTTCGCGCGCGAAGACGCGGCCATTGGCAGCACCGACGGGTGGCTGGCCGATCACTCCGTGCGCGACGTGCCGCACGCGGGCGAGCGCATTGCCGCCGGGCGGCCGGTGTGCACGGTGTATGCGACCGGCGCGGATGCGGCCGCGTGCTACGCGGCGCTCGTCTCCCGAGCCGATCGCGTGTACGCGGAGCTCGCCGCCTGGCGCGGCTGACCCGCATGCACGTCCAACGCGTCCGCGCCGCAGCGAGACGGGGATACGATGGGATGGCTTTTTGGGGATTGAGAGTTTATGATGCGCCGCACACCGAGCAGCGGAGACGCGATGCGCTTCATCATGAACACGGGCCGCACGACCAAGCAGGGACAGCAGATCAACGTCGGCAAGGATCACCCGGAGTACCAGGCGATCGTGACGACGATGACGATGCATCCTGACGACATGAAGGCGATCGGGATCGAGCCGGGCAGCGACGTGCGCGTGCGGTCGGAGTTTGGCGAGGCGGCCCTCCGCTGCGTCGAAGGCAAGGTTCCCCGCGGCATGATCTTCGTGCCGTACGGTCCGCCGACGTGCCGCGTCATGGGTCGGTATACCGACGGAACCGGGATGCCGACGTCGAAGGGATGGGAAGTCGAGGTGGAGCCGATCGCCGCGACGGCGCCGGCCTGGGAGCGGCTCGAGGCGGGGCGGTACATGCCGCGCCGCATCCGCGGGAGCTTTCCCGGACGCGAGCTGGGGTGAACGTTCGTCATTCCGCCCCGGCGGGGCGGAGCCGGGCCGTGACGCGGTTGCCGACGCTGGGAGACTCATAATGGACGTGAGCGTGGTCAAGCATGCGACCTGCACCTTCTGCGGGTGCGTATGTGACGACATCGAGCTGCACGCCGACGGCGCCCGGATCGTCAAGGCGCGGAACGCCTGCAGCCTCGGGGATGCCTGGTTCCGCCACCACACGGCCGAGCGTCTCTATCCGGACGCGCTCATCGACGGCGAGCCCGCCACGCTCGACGCCGCCATCGGCGCGGCCGCCGACTTTCTGCACGCGGCCGACATGCCGCTCGTCTACGGCCTCAGCAACATCACCTGCGAGGCGCAGCGCGAGGCCGTCGCCCTCGCGGAGCTGATTGGAGGCGTGGTCGACAGCCACACGTCGCTTTGACACGGCCCCACTGAGATAGCCGCCCAGTTGGGTGGCAAGATCACGTGCACACTAGGCGAAGTCAAGAACCGGGCGGACGTCATCGTCTACTGGGGCGGCAACCCGGCGGAATGTCATCCGCGCCATTTCACGAAGTACACGCTCACGCAGAAGGGGAAGTTCGTCCCCGAGGGGCGCAAGGGGCGCACGATGGTGCTGGTCGACATCCGCGAGACGCCCAGCGCCAAGGCGGCCGACATCGTCCTGCAGATCAGGCCCGGCGCCGACTTCGAGATGGCGACGTCGCTGCGCGCGCTCATCAAGGGGCACCGGGTGGACCGGGAGGCGGCCGAGCAGACCGGTCTCACGCTCGAACAGCTGCAGGAGTTCGCCGGCCGCCTGAAAGGCGCCCGGTTCGGCGTCATCTTTTTCGGCATGGGGCTCTCGATGACGCGGGGCAAGCACATGAACTCCGGCGCCATCCTGACGCTGGCCGCCGAGCTCAACGCCTTCACGAAGTTCGTGTGCATGCCGATGCGCGGCCATGGCAACGTGACCGGCGCCGACGTGGTGCTGCGCTGGACGACCGGGTATCCCTTCGGCGTGAATCTCTCGCGGGGCTTTCCGCGCTTCAATCCCGGCGAGTTTTCGACCGTGGATCTCCTGGTGCGCGGCGACACGGATGCGGCGCTCGTCCTCGGCGCCGATCCGGGCGCGACGATGCCGGAGCCGGCCATCGAGCATCTCGCGCGCATCCCGACCATCGTGCTCGATCCCAAAGTGACGCACACGAGCCATCTCGCGCGCGTGCACATCACGACGGCCGCGACGGGCATCAGCGCCCCGGGCACCGTCTACCGCATGGACGAGATTCCGCTGCCGCTCAGGCCGGCGCTCGCCTCCCCGTATCCCACGGACGAGGAGGTCATCCGCCGCATCCGGCAGGCTGTGACCGCCCAGCCGGCGTGGGTGCCGGCGCCCCAGCGTGCCTAGGCTCCGGCTGACGCCGGACGCCACGAACCATGAACACACTTCGCATCACCGGCGGGACGGTCTACGACCCCGCGAACGGCATCGACGGGATCGTCAGGGACGTGTGCATCGCGGACGGGCAGATCGTCGCTGACGTCGAGGCGGGGCGCACGATCAATGCGAGCGGCCTGATCGTCTTTCCCGGCGGCGTCGACGTGCACACGCATGTGGCGGGCGGCGCCCTGAACTTCGCCCGGGGCCTCGTGCCGGAGCTGCACCGGGCCGCGCGGACGTTTCAGCATGGGGCCATGCCGCCGGCGGGCGGACGCGCCGGAGCCGCCGGCTCCCTGCGGCGGGCCGGCCTGGGAGGCGTCACGCCGACGACCTTCGCGACCGGCTACCTGTACGCCGGCATGGGATGGACGACGGTCAACGAAGCCGCCGTGCCGATCCTGACGGCCAAGCACACCCACGAGGAGCTGCACGACACGCCGATCGTCGACAAGTCATGCCTGCTGCTGATGGCCAACAACGAGATCGTGCTGGATCTGCTCGAAGCCGGCGAGGTGGAGCGTGCGCAGCAGGTCGTCGGGTGGCTCATGTGGGCCGCGAAGGTCTACGGGATCAAGGCGGTGAATCCGGGCGGCGTCGCCGCCTGGAAGTGGGGCAGGAATGCGCGTGCGCTGCACGAGCCCGTCGAAGGGTATCGGCGGCTGACGCCCGCGCAGATCATCGCCGGCCTGGCGGGCATTGTCGACCAGCTCGACCTGCCGCATCCGCTGCACCTCCACTGCAACAACCTCGGCATCCCCGGCAACGTCGCCACGACGGTCGAGACGATGCAGGTGCTCGAGGGCCGCCGCGCGCACCTGGCCCACCTCCAGTTTCACGCGTACGACGGAGAAGGGTGGGACTCGATGCGCTCGGGGGCGGTGGCGGTGGCCGAGGCCTTCAAAGCGCACCCGCAGCTCACCGCCGATGCCGGCGCCGTGCTCTTCGGCGACGCGGTCACGATCACGGCCGACGGTCCGTGGCAGCACCTGCTCTACCAGCTGACGGGGCGCAAGTGGGGCAACCTCGACGTGGAAAACGAGACCGGCTGCGGCATCGTCCCGTACGTCTACAAGGACCGCAGCGTCGTGAACGCGGTGCAGTGGGCGGTCGGACTCGAGCTGCTGCTGCTCGTCGACGATCCCTGGCGGATCTTCCTGACGACCGATCACCCCAACGGCGGCTGCTTCTGGCGCTATCCGGAGATCGTGCAGCTGCTCATGGACGTCGAGGCCCGTCGGGCGCAGATCAGGAAGCTCCCTCCAGCCGCGCAGCAGCGCATCATGCTCGGCGACCTCGATCGCGAGTACACGCTGTCGGAGATCGCGATCATCACGTCGGCGGGACCCGCGCGGGCGCTGGGCCTGCCCCAGAAGGGGCACCTCGGCGTGGGCGCCGACGCGGACGTGACCATCTATCCGGCGAAGCCGGATCGCGACGGCTGCCTGTTCTCGTACCCGCGGTACGTGATCAAGGGCGGCGCCATCGTGGTGGAGGAAGGCGACGTCGTCGCCGTGAGCGACGGGCGGGAGTTCGTGGTGCGGCCCGTCTACGACGACGGCATCGAAGACTACATCCGACCGCTGTTCGAGCAGGTCTACACGATGTCGTTCGAGAACTACCCGGTGGAGATCGGGCGGCTCCGTCGGCCCGCGCTGATGACGCTCGCGGCGAAGCGGCGATGATCACGCTGACGCTGGTCGAGCAGCCGGCCGTGCCGCTCGAAGCCGAGGTCGTCCGCCCGGACGTCGTGGCGGGTCTCTCGGCCGAGGCGATCCGGGCGCTGCCGGTCTTCCTCGGCAGGCGGCAGCGGCGCCTGGACGACTTCTTTCGCGTCGAGGGCGACGGGGGCGACGAGATCGAGGTCCGCGGCGACGCCGGACGGGTGAAGTGGATCGGACGCGGGATGACCCGCGGCCGCATCGTGGTGCGCGGCAACGCGGGCATGCACCTCGGCGCGCACATGGCGGGCGGCGCGATCGAGGTGTTGGGAGACGCCTCGGACTGGGTGGGTGCCGAGATGTCGGGCGGCCTCATCCGCGTGCAGGGCAGCGTCGGCGGCCAGGCCGGCGCCGCCTATCGCGGCAGCGCCTCCGGCATGCGTGACGGCACGATCCTGATCGGCGGGAGTGCGGGCCTCGAGGTCGGCATGCGCATGAAGCGCGGCACGATCGTCGTCGCCGGCCGGGTGCGCGACTTTGCGGGGCTGCAGATGAAGGGCGGCACGCTCGTCCTGGGCGGCGGCGCCGAGCTGCGGACCGGCGCCTGGATGCTGCGGGGCACCATCATTTCGCTCCACCCGATCCCGCTGCTGCCGACGTTCGCCTACGCCTGCCGCTACGTGCCCACGTTCGTCCGCCTGTATGCCCGGCACCTGCAGGCGCTGGGGTTCGGTCTGCCCGCCGACGAGGCAGACGGCGCGTACCGGCGCTACACGGGCGACAGCTCCGTGCCCGGCAGAGGGGAGATTCTCGTGTGGAGTCCGCGTGGGGACTGAGCGCCGCGGCGTCCGGATTGCCGATACCTTCGCCGAGGCGTTCGACATGCGGGCGGCGCGCGTCGTGATCACCGCTGCGACGCCGGCGTGGGCCCGGACGGCCGCCCTCTCGATGACCGGCTTTGCCACCTCGGTCATCGGCTGCAAGGTCGAAGCGGGGATCGAGACCGAGCTGTCGCCCGCCGACACGCCCGACGGCCGGCCGGGCATCAGCGTGCTGCTCTTTGGGGTCAACACGGAGCAGCTCGGGAAGCAGCTGGTCGATCGCATCGGACAGTCGGTGCTGACCTGCGCGACCACGGCCTGCTTCGACGGCCTGCCGTCAGCGCCCGGGCGGGTCGCGGTCGGTGGATTGCTCCGTCATTTCGGCGACCGTCTCCAGTCGAGCAAGTTTCTCGAGGGCCGCCGGTACTGGCGGATCCCCGTCATGGACGGCGAATTCCTGGTGGAAGAGACCTTCGGCGTGCAGGACGCCATTGGCGGCGGCAATCTCCTGATTCTCGGCCGCGATGCCGAGGTCGCACTCGCGGCTGCGGAGGCAGCCGTGGACGCCATGCGGCAGGTGCGCGGGCTCATCCTGCCGTTCCCGGGCGGGATCGTCCGCGCCGGGAGCAAGGTCGGCGCCGAGCGGTATCAGCACATGACGGCCTCGACCAACGATCCGTACTGCCCGACGGTCCGCGGCCGCCATGATGTGACAACGGCCCTGCCCGAGGGTGTGAATGCCGTGCTCGAGATCGTGGTCGACGGGCTCGACCGCGCCGCCATCGAGCAGGGGCTGCGCGTCGGGATCGACGCGGCCTGTCGCCCCGGCGTCGTCGAGATCACGGCCGGCAACTATGGCGGTCGGCTGGGCAGGCATCAGTTCCGGCTCCATGGGCTCCTGGACGTGTGAGGCGTATGCGGATTCTGGTGCACGAGTTTGCGAGCGGCGGCGGCTTCGCCGGCAGGGCGGTTCCCCGTGCACTGGCCCGCGAGGGCGCAGCGATGCGGGCGGCGCTCGTGGCGGATCTGGCCGCGACCGGCCGTTACGAGGTCGTCACCACGGTGGACCCACGCTTTCCGATCGTCCCGCCGCCGCGGGTCGAGGTGGTCACGCTGCCGCGTGGAGCGACGGCGCTCGACGGCCTCATCGCGTCGGCCGACGCGGTGTGGCTCATCGCACCGGAGACCGGCGGCTGCCTGGAGCGGCTCGCACGACGCGTCGAGCGGGCGGGCAGGGCGCTCGTCGGTCCCGGTGCGGCGGCCATCCGCCTGGCGTCGGACAAGACGAGGCTTCCAGGTCGACTGGCCTCGCACGGAGTGCGACATCCCGACACGCGCGTGCTCCGGCGCGGCGGCGGCGCGCTGCGCGCCGCGCGCGACGTGGGCTACCCCGTCGTGGTCAAACCAGGCCGCGGCGCCGGGTGTGATGGCGTGCGGCTCGCGCGCAGCGCCGACGAGCTGCGCACCGCGCTGGCCGCCTCTCGGCCGCATGAAACGTCGCTCGTGCTGCAGTCGTACGTCGAGGGAGCCGCCGCGAGCGTATCGCTGCTCGCCGACGGCCGGGCCACCGTACCGCTGACGGTGAATGCGCAGTACGTGCGGGCGGGGCGCCGGTTGTCCTACGGCGGCGGCCGCACGCCGCTCGACGATCGGCGGGCGCCGCTGGCGATCGACGCCGCCCAGCGCGCGTGCGAGGCGCTGCCCGGGCTCCGCGGGTACATCGGCGTCGACGTCGTGCTCACCGAACGGGATGCGGTCGTGATCGAAGTGAACCCGCGCCTGACCACGTCCTATCTTGGCGTGCGGGCCGTCGTCGAGGAGAACGTGGCCGAGCTCGCGCTGGCAGCCTGCTTCGGGAGACTGCCCGCCGCGCCGCGCGTCCGGCGCCGCGTCCGCTTTTCGGCCGCCGGCGAGATCAGACCCGACGAGAGACCAGAGACGAGAGACTCCTCATGACCGGTCCAATCCTCGGGTGGGACATTGGCGGGGCCAACCTCAAAGCCGCGCGCATCGAGCACGCACGGTCAGCGGCGCGGATCGTCGAGCGCCCCTTTTCGCTCTGGCGCGAGCCCGATCGGCTCTCCGCGATGCTCGTGGATACGGCCGAGCCGCTGGGGTGTGCACAGGCGATGGCGGTGACGATGACCGCCGAGCTGGCCGACTGTTTTGCCACCAAGCGCGAAGGCGTGGCCCGCGTGCTCGACGCGTTTCGCGCGGCGTTTCCGGGCGTCGAGGCGCAGGTCTATGGGGTGGACGGCCGCTTCCGGTCGCTGTCGGCGGCACGGCGCGCCCCGCGGCAGGTTGCGGCCGCCAACTGGAGGGCGAGCGCCGCTTTGGTCGCGCAGACGAGGCCCGATGCGCTCTTCATCGACGTGGGCAGCACGACGACCGACGTGATTCCCATCGTGGGCGGACAGGTGGCGGCGCGCGGCACCACCGATCCCGACCGCCTGCGAACGGGAGAGCTGATCTACACGGGCCTGCTGCGGACCCCGGTCTGTGCCGTGGCGCGGTGGCTGCCGCTCGGCGGCCGCCGCTGTCGCGTGGCGGCCGAGCACTTCGCCGTCGTGGCCGACGCGCACCGGTGGCTCGGGCGCATCCGCGCGGCCGACTACACCTGCGACACGCCCGACGGCCGCGGGCGCAGCCGGCGGGAGGCCGGCGCGCGCCTCGCCCGCATGGTCTGCGGCGACCTCGAGATGCTCGACACAGACGCCGTCACCGCGATCGCCGAGCAGATCGTCGCTGCGCAGGTGGATCAGATCGCGGACGGGATTCGCCAGGTCGTGCGCCGTCTGGGCACCCGGTGCCCACGCGGGGCCATCGTCGCCGGACAGGGCGCGTCCCTGGGCCGCGAGGCGGCGCGGCGGGCAGGGCTCACCGTGACGGACTTGCGCGAACGGGCCGGAAACGGAGTTGCGCGCGCGACGCCGGCGGCGGCGGTGGCGTATCTGCTGGCGGCGCAGGCTCACCATGCGTGACCTCGGGATGAACGAGCGGGCGTGGGTGATCGCCGACGCCGCCATCGCGCGGGCCCACGAACTGCGCATCGCCGTGCATCGGCTGCCGGGCGGCGCGCGCGTCATCGACGCGGGCGTCGCCGTCCCAGGGAGCTTCGCCGCCGGGCGTCTGCTCGCGGAGCTCTGCATGGGCGGTCTCGGTCGCATCGAGCTGGTGTCGCTGCCGATTGACGGGCGGGAGTGGCCGGGCGTCCACGTCGCGACGGAGCATCCGGCGGCCGCGTGCATGGCGTCGCAGTACGCCGGCTGGGCGATCGATCCCGTCGGCTTCTTTGCCATGGGCTCGGGGCCGCTCCGCGCCGCGGCGCGGGTGGAGGAGGAGCTGTTCGCGAGGCTCGACTACGCCGAGGACGCGTCGCGGGGCGTCCTCGTGCTGGAAGGGCGCGCGCTGCCCATCGAGGCGACCGCGGCCTGGGTGGCGGCCAGGGCGAAGATCGCCGCGGCGGGGATTACGCTGGCCGTGGCGCCGACGGCGAGCGTCGCCGGCGGCGTCCAGGTGGCGGCACGGGTGCTCGAGACGGGCTTGCACAAGATGGACGTGATCGGCTTCGACGTGCGGCGCGTGCGGACCGCCGCGGGCACCGCGCCGCTCGCGCGGACGGCCGCCACCGACATCGAGGCCGTCGGGCGGACGAACGACGCGATTCTGTACGGCGGACAGGCGCGCTACACGATCGACGCCGACGACACGGCGCTCGCGGCGCTTGCGGACCGGCTGCCCGCCTGTACCTCGTCCGACTACGGCACGCCGTTCTCCGAGATCTTCCGGCGCTACAATCACGACTTCTATAAGATCGATCCGAACCTCTTCAGCCCGGCAGAGGTGTGGCTGACCAGCGCGGCGACCGGACGGACGTTTCATGCCGGGCGGCTGGCGCCGGACGTGCTCCGCGCGTCCCTGCTCGACTGAGCCCGACGACCGTGATGCGAGTAGCAATCCTCGGCGCCAACACCGGATGGCAGACCGACGAGCTGTGCCGCGCGCTCGCCGAGCGCGGTCACGCGGGCGTGGTCGTGCCGTACGAGGGTCTGGTGGCGCGCCTCGGGATGGGGCCGCGATCGCTCGCGAGCGAGGGCGAATCGATCCTGGATGCCGACGCCGTGCTCGCGCGGATCGTTCCGGGCGGCTCGCTCGAGCAGATCATCTTCCGCGTCGACGCCCTGCACTGGATCGAGGAGCGCGGCATTCCGGTGATGAATTCGCCTCGTGCGATCGAGCGGTCGGTCGACAAGTTCTACACGCACGCGCTGCTGCGGGAAGCGGGCCTGCCCGCGCCCGAGACGGTCGTCTGCGAGCGGGCAGACGAGGCGCTGGCGGCCATCCGCGAGATGGGCGACGTGGTCGTCAAGCCGCTGTTCGGCTCGCTCGGGCACGGCATCGTGCGGGTGAGCGACCCGGATCTGGGCCGGCGCGTGGTCGAGGCGCTCGACGAGATCCGCGCCGTCTTCTACGTGCAGCGCGCGGTCGATCATGGAGGGCGCGACCTCCGGGTCTTCGTGGTCGGCGGCCGCGTGCTGGCGGCCGTCGAGCGGCGCGCGCCGGAAGGAGACTGGCGCACGAACGTGTCGCGCGGGGGCACGGTGCGCGGCGTCGATCTGCCGCCCGCCTGGGCCGATTTCGCCGTGCGCGCCGCGGCCGTCGTCGGCGCCGACTACGCCGGCGTGGACCTGGTGGCCTCGCGGGAGGGCGCCGTCTACGTGCTCGAGGTCAACGGCATCCCCGGATGGAAAGGGCTGCAGCAGGCCACGGACATCGACGTGGCGGGCGCGATCGTGGAGCATCTCGTGTGGAAGGTCGCCGCCCCCGACGCGGTGCGCGGCGCGGGAGCACCGGCGTGATGGGCGTCGAGACGGCGGCGTCGGCCCGCCGGGCCCTGACGGCAGCGGAGGTGGCCGCGACGGTGCAGCTCGCGTGTCTCCTCGAGGCGAGCGCGCCGAAGCCGGGCAACGTGAGCCCGGGGCGCCACTTTGCCGACACGCGGTATGAGGACTTTCTCGCCAGCGCCGCGGCCGTCGGCGGCCCGCTGGCGGGGGTGGGCACGCGCCCGATCGGCGCGACGATTCGGCGGGCCATCGAGGCGACCGCGCGCTGGACGCGCACGAACACCAACCTCGGCCTCGTGCTGCTCCTGACGCCGCTGGCGCGCGCGGGGCTCGATCGGGGCGAACGCGTCGGGCTTCGCGACGCCCTTCGCGGCGTGCTGGACGCCACGACCGTGGACGACGCCCGCGACGTGTACGCGGCCATCCGGATGGCCGCGCCGGGAGGCCTGGGACGCGTCGACGATCAGGACGTCGCGGACGATCCCGAGGTGACGCTGGTCGAGGCCATGCGGCTCGCCGCCGACCGCGACGGCATCGCCCGCGAGTACGCGACGGCCTTCGGGACGACGTTCGAGACGGGTGCGCCGGCGCTCGCGCGTGCGCGGCGCGACGGTTTGAGCTGGGACGAGGCGATCGTCGAAGCGTTTCTGTCGCTGCTGGC
>Ga0194131_10011245_pt1 | contig 10743 bp, 8 predicted proteins | sample TA2KigO120mmetaG_FD_148631 | JGI IMG/M metagenome (GOLD analysis project Ga0194131, IMG submission 148631) | Freshwater microbial communities from Lake Tanganyika, Tanzania - TA2015053 Kigoma Offshore 120m | ecosystem: Environmental > Aquatic > Freshwater > Lake | place: Tanzania: Lake... | reverse complement strand
TCGCTCCGCTCCATCATCATTTTGAAGCAATTGGTTGGACACCAGCAAAAATTACAATGCGTTACTGGGTTCTTTCCGTTTTGTTCGCAATGATAGGAACAATCGTTGCGCTTATAGGGTAAAAAAAACACCGCCACGATTCGCATCGTGGCGGTTGAATCAATTTCGCACGTCAGTTAGAGTGCGCGCATCTCCCGTATAATGTCGTCTATAGTTCGTTTATGGACTGGCGGTGGAGATGTTGGTGATGGTGGAGTCGCTTCCTCTCTTTCGTTGAGAATTTTCCCCGCTTCCTTCCTCAGAGAAGCCACATACCGAATGACATACCATAGGTCATCATTGGTCGGGTTCTTGCTTCCACAATTTCCTAGCCCTTTCTTTTTCTTTCATTTTCTTTCCTTTCTTATATTTTCTGTTTCCACTCCAGACCTTATCACTATATAATCTGTGTGTCAAGATGGCTCTTGTATGAATATGAAAATAAATATTTATTTGTGATACAATATCTTTATGACCAAGATTCTTCTTTCTGGCGTCAAGCCGTCCGGAAGGCCGCATATCGGCAATTATTTCGGTGCCATGAGGCAATTCGTTGAATTGCGAAATGAATATGACGCGCGCATTTTTATAGCGGATTATCACGCGCTTACCACATTGCAAAACGCGGAAGAAATGCGACAAAATATTTTGAATGTCGCGATTGATTATCTTGCGATTGGATTGGACCCACAAAAAACTCTCTTATACAAACAGTCGGATATTCCAGAGCACACCGAGCTCGCTTGGATTTTTGACTGCATTACAACTGTTCCTTATCTTGAACGGGCTCACGCTTACAAGGATGCGATTGCTAACGGCAGGGAAGCGACTGTCGGGCTTTTCAACTACCCAATGCTTATGGCGGCGGACATTTTAATGTATAACGCGGATGTCGTGCCTGTCGGACAAGATCAGAAACAACACTTGGAAATTACGCGCGATACCGCTGAAAAGTTCAATCGGATTTTTGGAGACACTTTCAAATTACCTGAACCGCTTATTCTTGATACGGTAAAAATTGTTCCCGGAATTGACGGAAGGAAGATGAGCAAAAGCTACGACAACACAATCCCGCTTTTCGCGGAGGATTCGGAAATTGAAAGATTGGTTATGAATATAGTAACGGATTCCAGCGCTGGTGTCCCGAAAAATGTTTATGAAATCCATAAATTGTTCCGTTCCGTAAACGAACTTGATAAGTTGTATAAAGAAAAAGAAGGAAAATATAAAAAGTTGAAAGAAGAATTAATCGTAGATATTAAAAAATTTATTGCGCCTCTGCGCGAACGTAGGAAAAAAATTGCTTCAGATAAAGAATTTGTGTTAAATGTTTTAAAAGAAGGAGGCGACAAAGCTCGCGCGTTGGCGAAAAAGAAAATAGAAGAAGTTCGCGAGAAAGTCGGAGTTAAATTATATAAATAATAATATGAAAAACAGGGTTCTCATTGCGGAATTAAAGGCTGGAAAGGAGGCGGAGATTGCCGGGTGGGTTGATGTACGCAGAGATCACGGGAAACTCATTTTCATCGATCTTCGTGATATGTCTGGCAAGGTGCAGATGGTAGCCTTGCCTAATCATAAGGATGCTCATGCTGTCGCAAGCAAGCTTCGAGACGAGTGGGTCATCGCTGTAAAAGGAAAAGTCAATAAGAGGCCCGAAAGAATGGTGAACAAGGATGAATTGAATGGACACATCGAAATTGAGATTCTTAGTATTGACGTTCTTAACGAGTCACAAACCCCTCCGCTTGATCTTCACAGTGACGGTAAGGAAATTTCAGAAGAAGTGCGGCTAAAATATCGCTACCTCGACTTGAGGAGACCTCGAGTACACAAAAACATCAAAGTGCGATCAGGGTTCGTCGATAGGATTCGCCAATTCCTTTTCAGCAAGGGATTTACTGAAATTGAAACTCCATACTTCACGAGTACGACACCGGAAGGCTCGCGTGATTTCGTTGTCCCAAGCCGTATGTATCCTGGCAAATTTTTTGCTCTTCCCCAGAGTCCTCAACAATATAAACAGCTACTTATGGTGGCCGGATTTGAACGTTACTTCCAGATTGCCCGATGCTTTAGAGATGAAGACCTTCGAGCGGATCGTGGATTTGAACACACGCAGATCGACCTCGAAATGAGTTTTATAACGAGAGATGAGCTTATGGCCATTGATGAGGAAATGATTACTATCACCGCCGAATCGATGGGATACAAACTAAAACAAAAGCCTTTTCCGCGCTTCACGTATAAAGAAGCGATGGATAAATTCGGCGCTGACAAGTTTGACCTACGTACGGACGAAGATAAGAAAAGTGGTATCTTGGCATTTGCGTGGGTAGTCGATTTCCCATTCTTTGAAAAAACTGACGATGGGACTTGGACATTCACTCACAACCCATTCTCCATGCCTGCGCCAGAGCATCTTCAGTGGCACATGAGCGGTACAAATGTAGAAAAAATAATCACTCAGCAATACGACCTCGTTTGTAACGGTTTTGAAACGGGTGGAGGAAGTATTCGTGCTCATAAACCAGAGATTCTAAAAGCTACCTTTAAAATCATGGGTTATACTGATGAGCAGGTCGAACGTGATTTTGGCCATATGCTTTCCGCCTTTAGCTTTGGCGCACCGCCTCATGGAGGTATCGCGCACGGGATTGAACGCCTCATTATGATTCTTACCGGTGAAAGAGAGCTTCGAGAGGTGCAGTCGTTCCCGCAAACATCGTCAGGACACACTTCTGTCATGAATGCTCCCGGAGACTTGAGGACGGAACAGCTTGTTGAACTTGGCTTATCTGTAACAAGGAAGAAGGATTGAGCCCCGAAAAGTTTTCATAATGAATAGGATTGACACGCGGCTTTCATAGGTATATAAAGATAGAGTCACACAATACTTGCGTATTAAGCAGGTATGTGTTAAAAATAAACTAATCAATTTTATGGCAAAGACTCCATCTGTTTTGTCGTTCAATCCGAAAGCGGTCTCCACACGCCTCTTGAAAGTGCTACCTGAGCGCGCGCGCGATGTATTGATAAATAGATTCGGTTTGTCAGCCGATTCTAAAAGATTCACTTTGGACGCTATAGGAAAGCGTTATCATATTACACGCGAGCGGGTTCGACAGATAGAAAATTACGCGATTGCGAGCATTCGTAAATCGGATGCTTATAAGAAAGAAAAGTCGGCTTTTGTTGAAATTGAAAAAGCATTGCATCTTTTTGGTGGAATTGCTGGTGAAGGAGAGTTGCTTGCTCATTTCAGCGGTTCTGACGTTAATATGCGCAATTACGCGCATTTTATGCTTGCTATAGGCGAGCAATTTAAAAAAATAAAAGAAGACGACGACTTTAAGCATCGTTGGCACATGGATGAGAAACTTGCTGAAAAAGTTCACTACGCTTTAAAGAAACTTTACGATAATTTGAACGACAAGGATTTGGTTTCAGAATTGGATATCATAGCTGAATTTTTGACTCACATTGAGGGTTTGGACGAACACTATAAAAAAGATCACATTATCCGCAGATGGCTCGGCATTTCAAAAATGCTCGGAAAAAATCCGATGGGCGAATGGGGTCGCGCCGATTCTTCAAATGTCAGAATGAAAGGAGTGCGCGATTACGCTTTTCTTGTAATTCGCAAACACGGTTCCCCGATTCACTTTACGGAAGTCGCGCGCGCGATTGAGAAAAATTTTGGGCGCAAAGCGCATATTGCGACCACTCATAATGAATTGATAAAAGACAAGCGCTTTGTTCTTGTTGGGCGCGGTCTGTACGCGTTGGCTGAATGGGGATATATGGCGGGTGTTGTTCGTGATGTTATTGCGAAGATATTGGAAAAAAACGGACCGCTCACGAAAAAAGAAGTCTTTGAAAAGGTTCTTAAAGAACGCTATGTGAAAGAGAACACGATTTCCGTAAATCTTCAGAATAAAAAATACTTTAAGAAAGGCAAAGACGCGAAATACTCAGTTGTTAAGTAAGGTGTGATATAATATCCCGCATGGGAGCGGTTATTGCAGATTTTTTTGGAGCGTTCAGCGATTTGCTCGTGTATCTTTTTAAAAAAGATAAGGATTCACCGGTTAAATCCTACGCATTTCGCATAAGTTTTCTGGGATTTTTGGCGTTCTTTTACTGGATTCCAGAATATTTCTCGGACTTTTTCGCGCCTTCGTTCGCATGGGTGCGCGAACTTATTCCTTTGTGGGTTCCACTTATTTTGATTTGGTTTTTTGTTTCCGTTTGGTTGAAATATGTGCGTGCTGATTTTTTACAGAAAACAGACTCTGTCTTGCTGGAGATTAAATTACCGCGCGAGATTTTACGTTCACCAAAAGCAATGGAACTTTTCTTTTCTTCTTCGGTATGGAGCCGCGGCTCCGTAACTTATGTAGATACTTTTTGGGATGGAAAAGTCGGTCCGTGGTATTCGTTTGAAATTGCTTCTTTTGGCGGAGATGTGCGGTTTTTCGTGTGGTGCTGGCCGAAATTTAAAAAGACGATTGAAACACAAATTTACGCGCAATATCCGACAGTTGAGATTACGGAAGTTCCTGATTATGCGTCGCGATACCAATACGGGCCGGAAGGAAGGTTTATGTGTGGAACATACTTCAAACTTTCCAAACCCGATCCGTATCCCATAAAAACATATATTGATTACGGATTGGACAGGGAAGAGGAAGAAGAAACAAAAGTTGACCCACTGACTTCGTTTTTGGAATACATGGGTTCTCTGAAAAAAGGCGAGCAATGCTGGCTTCAACTTCTCGTCCGCGCGCATCAAGAGCGTTCCTTTGTGCATGGATATTTATCTAAAAGACCCGACTGGAAGAAAGAATCCGAAGACATTGTGAATGGTATTATGAAGCGCGACCCGGAAACAAAATCATCGCGTCAAAAAACCGAAACAGGATTCCCAATTATTCCGACTCTCACCACTCAGGAAAAAGAACAAGTTGATTCTATTGAGCGCAGTTTAAACAAACCCGCTTATGATTGCATGATTCGAGCTCTTTATTTTGCGGAAGGAGAAGCGCAAGCAGAAATTGGTAAATCAATTCCTGGATTAGTAGGGGCTTTCCGCCAATACAGCGCGAATAATTTTAATGGATTTAAACTCGGTTGGTTTACCGATTTGAAGGATGAAACAAAAGATATACTATGGTTTACCGGAATGCGCGAGAAGATTTCCGCGTATTTTATGCGAAAGTATGGACTGCAAATGTATGACGCGTTCCGACGCCGTTCTTTCTATTATTACCCATATCAAAACTTTCGCGTTGAAAAGCCGTTTGTTCTTACGACAGAAGAGCTCGCGACTATCTACCACTTCCCAGGTAAAGTTGCCGCAACACCGACAATTGGTCGCGCGCCGTCGCGCAAGGCAGAACCGCCACCAAATTTGCCCGTATGAAAAACTCATTAATATGGTTAATCCACAAGTACAACCACCTCCTCCCGCCTTCGGCGGGATACTCCTCCTTAATCAAGGAGGAGATTTAATTCTGAAATCCCCTCCTCATTTGAGGAGGGGTGCCGAGCAAAGCGAGGCGGGGTGGTTATAGTTTAGGAGATAAGGAATCGGTATGCACAAAGTCTTTCAAATTGTTGTAGTCGCTTCTATTGTGTGTTTTGTATTTTTGCAAGCATTTGTTTTTCGTGCTCCTAATAATTTTCCATCAGAAACATTTTTAACAATTGAAAGAGGCGCAACATTGAAAGCAACTGTGGCTGATTTTGAAAAACGCGGGCTTGTGCGCTCCGCGTTTTTTTTGCGGCTGTTCGTGACTTTGCGGCGCGGCGACGGCGGAGCCGTCGCCGGCGATTATGTTTTTAAGAGTCCAGCTTCATTGTTAAGAATCGCGGAACGGATTGCGACAGGCGAGTATGGGTTGGAACAAATAAAAGTGACAATTCCTGAAGGAGCAAATAATCGCGAAACTGCAGAAATTTTTTCGGCTGCCTTGCCGAAATTTTCAAAACGAGATTTTCTTTATCTCGCTTCGAAAAAAGAAGGCTTTCTATTTCCCGATACATACAGTTTTTTCTCAAATGCTACTTCTTCACAAGTAATTTTGGCGATGGAAAAGAATTTTTACGAAAAGATTGCAATACTTCAACCAATTATAAATGCGTTTGGGAAACCATTAAAAGATATTGTGATAATGGCGTCGCTTCTTGAAAAAGAAGTTCGCACGACTGAAACGCGTCAAAAAGTCGCGGGTATTTTGTGGAAACGTCTGCGCATTGGAATGCCGCTTCAGGTTGATGCTGTGTTTCCGTATATTTTTGCTGGAAAAGCATACGACTTGAGAGATGGCGACTTGCTAGTTGACTCACCTTACAACACTTACAAATATAAAGGTTTACCATCAGGCGCAATTTCAAACCCCGGAATTGATTCCTTGCGCGCCGTCGTGACTCCAATAGATACTCCTTACCTTTACTATCTCTCCGATCGTGAGGGCGGAATGCATTATGCGAAAACGCACGAGGAACATCTCAAAAACCGCGCCAAGTATCTTGGTATTTGACATATAATAATACTGGTGCTAATGTAGTAAGCAGATGGCAACTTGTGTTGCCGTTAAGCCATATTTTGGCTGTAGTTCACCGTAAAACAACAAGCATTTCTTTATAGATGAAATGCGTTTCCGAAAGGAAAGAAAATGCGTAGAGTAAAGTTGGAGATACGGGGGTTTACACCCCTTCTCACCGATGCAATGAGCGACGAGGTTCTCACCGGTCTGACCACTGGTGCGCGTCCTCAAATCAAAAAAGACACGCCGTTCCCCGAGATCGCGGGGACGAAAATCTACCGCGAGAACAATGAGAAGAGCGGAAGGATCGGGCTTCCAGCCACGATGCTCTATTCCTCTCTCGTTGAGGCGGGACGAGATGTGTCATTCAAGGGAAAGAAGATGATCTCCACCAAGGACACCACGCGGCTTACGCCGAGGTTCTTCCGAATTCACGAGGAGTTTCTCGCTTTTCCTGTTCCGGAAGGACAACGTGAAGTTCCGTGGACGGTTGATCGTCGGCGCGGACAGTTGGATTCCGGCGGAAAGAAGATCGCCGTTGCACTCATTCGTCCGAAGTTTTCCAATTGGGGCTTCACAGTGACGATTGACTACGATGAAAAGGTCTTCACAGAGAGCACCATTCATAAACTCTTTGAGGAAGCGGGCGCAAACCAAGGGCTCGGGTCCTTCCGTCCTAACTGTCGTGGCCAGTTCGGCTGCTTTGAGATCAACGTGTGGAAAGACATCACACCCGATGTGTGGAAGCAGGCGGCGAATGGTGAAAGAGACACCGCCAACGGCGAAGCCGAAACCTCTGATGGGTTGGTTCCGAAAAACCGGATCAACAGGCAGGTGGTGGATGGCGTTACGGCTTAATTTCCCGTCACGCGGCGCGCACCTCAGTGTCGCTCAGTCGCGTCCGGCACGGTAGCGTATCCTACGATTCGCTCCAGTGGAGTACAGGGCGGCAAGGTGTAAAACCTTGCCGCCATTTTGTTTATGTGGTAGGGTGGTAGATATGTAGTAGCGTACATCGTCGTACGTTTTTGTAGCGTCGCGTTGGGCGATGTCTCTTGGCGCAAGGTATCGCTATGTTCAGTACAGGGCGGCAAGTCTCCGATGAGGTGACTTGCCGCCATTTTCTTTTCCCATGTCTACACTAAGAGTTAGCGGTCGCATACAATCAGTGTATATTGCTATATTCTGTGAAGTGTGTTAGTGTGATTTTTGGGTTACCCATACTGAGCGTGCGCTCTTTATACGGTGGGGTTCGTTGAAAACCAACAAAAACCAAATAGTGGCTTACAGTCGCCACGAAAGGTAAACATGCAACATCAGAAACATCTAAGCTTGCAAAATTTATTGGCAAGCTTCCCGCGCGAGTCCTTCAAGGACATGCGGGCAAATCAAGAGGCTGCGTTTAGAGCGATTGCGGAACATAATTCCGTCACGCTGGAAATGCCCACCGGCGAAGGGAAAACCGCGATTGAGTACACTATACTCAAGGCGGCAGAAAGCAAAAAACTGGAACCTTTGTTTCTCATCACTCCGTCCAAAACGGTAGTGGAACAGATGAAGCAGATGTTCCCCGACATCACGATCGCCTATGGCAGGAACGAATTTCCCTGTGGCTTTTATGAAAAAGATAAAAACAAGCTCACGGCGAAGACTGGGAAGGGGGATACTAAGTATTGTGCGGACGAAGTGCCGTGCGCGTCGCTCACAACCTGTCCACATCGAGTGAATCAGGAAACTGGCGAAACTCAAGAAAAGGGCGCGTGGCGTTGTCCGTATCTCGCGCAGACCTACGAAGCAAAGCAAGGAGGTATCGTCGTCTCTACGATGGCGTTCTACCTCTTCACGCATCTCTTCGGAAAGTTTGAGATGCCAGAAGTTCTCGTGATTGACGAGGTACATCGCATCGCGGAAGTGGTGCGTCACTGTCTCTCATACGAAATCACGGATTATCACATCGGCCGGTGCGTACGCCTCTTGGAGGCCATTGGCGCGCCGGAGGCGAAACTCTTGGAGAAGTTTCTGAAAAAGATGATGCACATCATCAAGAGCAAAGCGGTAGCGGAGCGTGAGCTTCTAAAGGACAGCGAAATAACTGCACTCATAAATATCTTGCAGGAAATCAATCCCGAGACGCTTGGCGCGTCCATCAAGCGCGCGGTACGCGAATCGGTGGTTGATGTGGAAGCGGAACGCGAGACGCTCAAACAATTGGAGGTGGTGGTGCGCGACTTGCGCCGATACATTCGTTCGTTTGAGTACGCGTTGGAGGAGGGGGACCGCAAACCTCTCAACTATACCTATGCTTACTGGACGGAAGAGAAGCAATCAGAGGAGCATGTTCAGCACAAATTGGTGGTGAAATGCTATTACGCAGTGGCGATAGTCAAACGATTACTCGCGCCGACTACGGTGGCACTCTCGGCGACCATTGGCGACCGTCAAACCTTTGGGTTTGAGACAGGCATCAAGTTTCCATTGGTGTCTTTCAAGTCAAGTTTCCCGACGGAGAACACGGCAATTTTTATGCCGACCGATACGGCAAACTTGGCGACCAATGAGCGTTCGCGTGGCGATCTAAACAAGACGCTACGTTTGATGCTTCGTGGCGCTAAGCGGTTTTGGAGCAAAGGTCATCGCTCACTCATCATCACCGTCTCGAACGCGGAACGCGACAAACTCGTTTCTTTCGCGCCGGAGGAGGGGATTGAAGTGATCAGTTACGGCAACGGCGTCACTGCGAAAGAAGCAGCAGTGTTGTTTAAAGAAGGGAAATGGCCGGTTCTAGTTGGCACTGAAGCGAATTACGCCGAGGGGTTGGACTTGCCAAAAGGTATCGCGCCGGTCATATTTGACTTGCGTCCAGGGTATCCGTCACCATACGACCCGCAGACCTCCTTTGAGGAGCGGCGGTTCGGAAACGAGCGGTGGAAAATCTGGAACTGGCGGGTGATGATTAAGGCCTTGCAGGTGCGTGGGCGCAACATACGGAATGCGGACGACTTAGGAATCATCTTCTTTATGTCTCAGCAATTCCGGCGGTTCGTCTTCGCCTCGCTTCCAGAGTATCTCCAAGACCGCTATGTCGGCAATCTCTCGTTTGAGGAATGCCTCAAGCGCGGAGAGGAGATGTTGGGATAGTTCTTTTTGCGGCAGTGTGCCGTGGAGTAATTTCCGGTGCTCTGCAGTTTCGTCACCTCACGATCAGTCTAGTAGAGTACAGGGCGGCAAGGTGTAAAACCTTGCCGCCATTTTGTTTGTGTGGTAGGGTGGTGGAGATCCAGTAGTGTTTTGTCTCGCTTTGTCTCGCATTGTAGTGTTTTGTCTTGTTTTGTATTGTTTTGTACAGGGCGGCAAGCCAAAAGCTTGCCGCTTTTTTCGTGGTGTGCTATTATTGATTTGTCGGGTATAGTATACTTTTGCGTAGCAAGGTAGCGCGCGATACGGTATAGTTTCGTTCCGTGTCCTTGACACCTGCTCTGTCCACTACAGGGCAGAAGTCGCACACACGACTTCTGCCAAACTTTCAATTTTGTTCTTTCGTATTTCTGTGTCGCAGCCAGCAGTTCGGTCCAGTAAAGAATAGTTATCTGCGGTACGGTGGAGTACAGGGCGGCAAGGTGCAAAACCTTGCCGCCGTTTTGTTTGTGTGGTAGATTGGTGGAGATGTAGTTGTGCACAGCATTCTGCTGTTTTGTATTGTGTTGTTTTGTGTTGTTTTGTGTTGTTTAGTACAGGGCGGCAAGGTGTAAGACCTTGCCGCCATTTTGTTTGTGTGATAGAATAAAGTTCGTCGAGTTTCGCGGGGTTTCGCGCACTTAAGTCCAGCGCTCCAGCGTGTAGCTAAGTTAAGTGCAGGGCGGAGAAGTCAATCTTCTCCGCCATTTTTTATACACAAATATCTAAATCCGACTTTCTTTTCCATCTATTTTTTGCTATAATAAAAGAACAAAGATGGCTAAAAAGACGGATAAAAAGGACGCGAAAAATAATGGCTCGGGGCATCTATATGATGCCTCTTCCATTACCGTATTGGAAGGGCTTGCGCCCGTGCGCAAACGCCCTGGAATGTATATCGGCACGACTGGTTTGGATGGACTACATCATCTCATTACTGAAATCTTTGACAACGCGCGCGACGAGGCGATGGGCGGAT
>Ga0194131_10011234_pt1 | contig 10754 bp, 7 predicted proteins | sample TA2KigO120mmetaG_FD_148631 | JGI IMG/M metagenome (GOLD analysis project Ga0194131, IMG submission 148631) | Freshwater microbial communities from Lake Tanganyika, Tanzania - TA2015053 Kigoma Offshore 120m | ecosystem: Environmental > Aquatic > Freshwater > Lake | place: Tanzania: Lake... | reverse complement strand
GATAATTGACCGATACGCACCGACGGTCGCCTTTGACCGGGACGGTAGTAAGCGTAAACGGATCACCGACGTTCAAAGAGACCGATCCGTCTCCAAAATTGCTGATACGGATTTTGGGACCGGGCAAGTCAGCCAAGATACCAAGGGGTTTGCCGGTGGCTTTTTCCACAAGCCGAATGCGTTCGGCGCGGGCGCTGTGCTCCTCTGGAGAGCCGTGCGAAAAATTAAGCCGAAACACGTCGGCCCCCGCCTCGACCATGAGGCGGAGTTTTTTCGGATCGTCGATGGCAGGGCCGACCGTGCAGACGATTTTGGTTCGGCGCATGAAGATTCCTATGCGGAGCGCAACACACCGATACGTGCCTGCTGACCCCCGATGCCAACTTCGGCGATCACGGCGTCGGCGGGGATATTTCCTTGGGTAAGCCGCAGAGACAGCGTTTCGGTTTTGATATAGTCGGCGTGGGTCCGGATCGCCTCGGCCAGGTCTCCATCCGCTTCATAATACAGCCCGATCCGGTCGATAACCTGAAAGTCGGCCTCTTTGCGCAGACTCTGCACCTGTCGCACAAAATCGCGCATCAGCCCTTCCAGCAGAAGTTCGCGGGTAATCGTCGTGTCTATCGCCACGGTGCAACCAAAATCCGAGACGACCGACAGCCCTTCGGCGGCGATCCGCTCGACCGCGATATCTTCGGGTGTGAGTACGACCTCCTCGCCTTCGACGTTCAGCACGACGGGCTGGCCCGCAAGCGACATGGCCCCCGCCTGCTGCGCGTCCGTCGCTTGCAACGCGGTGCGGACGGCGTTCATACGTTTTCCGAAACGCGGGCCCCACCGGGCAAAGACCGGTTTTACCACATACCGTTGAAACGCCGCCTCATCGGTCACGACGGACAGTTCCCGGACGTTGAGTTCGTCGAGAATCTGCTCGCGCAACCGTTCTACGGTATCTTTCTGACGGGGGTCCGCCGCTTTTACCAGCAGACGCAGTGCAGGCTGACGCACCTTCATTTTGGCCTCGTTGCGCACGGCACGGCCTAATTCGACCACTTGCATAAGCGCCGTCATATCTTCGATCAGTCGTTCGTCGATCAGCGCCGCATCCGCATTGGGGTAAGCGCACAGATGTACGCTTTCGGGAGCGGACGGATCCACGGGTGGCACGAGACTCCCGTACAGTTCTTCCGACGAAAACGGCAGGATGGGAGCGATGAGCTTGCTTAGCGTGACCAGCGTTTCATAGAGCGTCTGAAATGCCGCCTGTTTGTCGGCTCCGTCCCCGCTTTTCCAGAACCGGTTTCGGCTACGACGCACATACCAGTTGGACAGGTCGTCCACAAACGCCTCGACTTCACGAACGACCGCCGCCGCGTCAAAATCGTCCAGCTTTTCGTTGCAAACCCGGATCAGGATATGCAATCGGGAGACGATCCAGCGGTCCAGTTCGCTGCGTCCCGTCATCGGGGCGGACGGCGCCAGCGGAGGGCAGTCGGGCAGGTTGGCGTAGGTGACGAAAAACGAGTATACGTTCCACAGCCGGAGCATTTTGCGGCGTACTTCTTCGGCGGGGCCGTAGCCAAAACGAAAAACCGTGCTAAGTGGTGCGCCGGCAAACTGCCATCGCATCACATCCGCGCCCATACGTTCGGCGGCCTCTTCCACCGCAATGGCGTTTCCACCGCTTTTGCTAAATGGGTTGCCTTCCTCGTCGCGCATCTCTTCATAGGTCAGAATGGCTTTGTAGGGCGCACGATCTCGCAAGGTCACCGACATAAACAACTGGGAATAAAACCATAGCCGAATCTGCTCGCGCATCTCAGAAATCCAGTCCGCCGGAAACCACTGTGACCAAGCGGAGACCGTCTCGGCTCCCATGTTGTCCAGGGCAGGTTGGTGACCTGTCCCTTTCTGTTTATCGGCTTCCCTGCGCTCCAGCGCTCCTGCCTTTTTTTCCGGTCCCCGGACAGAGCGGATGGCGTTTTCGACTCGTTCATGTTCGGGGAGATAGTTGAGCGTGGAAAACGGTACGATCCCGGCATCGAGCCAACAGTCACCCACTTCGGAGACGCGCTCGATGGGTTTGCCACATTTTCCGCACGCGATCCGGATGTCATCGATCCACGGACGATGCAGTTCGGGAAGGGTGTCGATGGCTTCGGGGTTGACGGCGCGGGTTCTGAGTTCGCCCATGCTGCCTACGACGTCGATATGGTCGCAGTCTCCGCAGACATAAAACGGCAGGGGCAATCCCCAGAAACGGCGACGCGAGATACACCAGTCTCCCATGTTGTCGAGCCAGTCCTGCATCAGCCGTCCCCCGTATTCCGGGATCCAGCGGACACGGGCGGCTTCGCGTTTCATCGGCGCGCGGATTTCGTCCGCCGAGATAAACCATTCCGCGGCCAGCCGGAATACAAGCGGTGTTTTGCACCGCCAGCAGTACGGATACCGGTGTTCATAGTCTTCCCACCGAAAAAGAACGCCTCGTTTTTCGAGGTCTTCACGGATCCGGTCGGCGGATTCGCGGACATGTACACCTTCGAGCCAGCCGAGCCGGTCGGTGAAATACCCGTTTTCGTCGATGGGGACGATCACGTCCAGACCGAGCTCACGTCCCAGTTGATAATCTTCCGCGCCGCATCCGGGGGCAATATGTACGATGCCGGTTCCCTCTTCGGCGGAGATGATATCCCACGGGACGGTCCGTCGGGTGATCCGACTCTGGACAGGCAGGTTTTCCATCGGGCCAGCAAAGGGCAGGCCGATGAGGTCGCGGCCTTTTATGGTGTTTGTTACCGTTGCGTTTTGAGGCATGACGACCGGCACGCGCGATGCCATGAGGTAGTAGACCGCGTCATCCGATTCGACACGGGCATAGTCGCCGTCGGGTTGTATGGCGAGCGCCGTGTTGGCCGTCAGTGTCCACGGCGTGGTGGTCCAGACGAGAAAGTATTCGTTGGGGCGGTCTTCGATACGGCAGCGGAAAAAACACGACGGGTCGGTCTGTTCGCGGTACGAATCCACCAGCTCGTGCTGGCTCAGGCTCGTGCCGCATCGCCAGCACCACGGCATGGACCTATAGCCACGGTACAACCAGCCTTTTTCATGACACTTCTTGAGAAAATGCCAGATGTGTTCGATATTGTTGTCGTCGAGGGTAAAATACGATGCGGGCGCGCCGTCGTCGCCATACCACATCATCCATTGGCCCATGCGAATCGACTGTTGGGTGATGCGTTCGGCGTACCGATCCACCCGTTCGCGGCAGGCGCGCGAGAATTTCTCCAACCCGAACGCTTCGATGTCGCGTTTCGAGTTAAACCCCAGCTCCTTTTCGACCTCGACTTCGACCCACAGCCCTTGGCAGTCGAATCCGTTCTGCCAGCGCTGGTTGTAGCCTTTCATGGCCTTGTAGCGGAAGTAGATGTCCTTATAAGTGCGTCCCCATGCATGATGGACGCCCATGGGGTTGTTGGCGGTGATCGGACCGTCGATGAAAGACCATAGCGGTTTGTCCACCAGTTGCGCCCGAAGACGGTCGAATGTACCACGCTCCTTCCATCGGTCAAGGATGCGCAGTTCCATCTCCGGGTAATTCATCTGTCCTGAAAACGGCTTGAACATAAAACCCCTGTCCGATAAAGGGGGCAGGTCTCAAATCTGCCCCGATACCCATCTGCCCGGATACCGTAGATACCTGACTACCCCGTTGCTCGATACGCCGGGATCGTCATAACAGGCAAGATATTGCAGACGGAGCGGTGGGGCAAGGGTTTGTTGGGACGATCCGACGAGTTAGGCCGCTACGTTCACCTCGTCCTTACGTCCGCCAGGGGATGGGCACGCCCAGTTCATCGGCGATGGATTCGAGTGCCTGACGGTGGCCTTCCCCGATCGGGATGCCGGTCTGCGCATATTCGCGTTCGCGGTCCCACTCCGGTCCACTGGGTAGATCCGCGCGGTCGTAGCCCGGCAGGGGCTTCATGGTGCGGATCAACGCCGTCGTGCGGTCCACTTCGTCCTTAAACGCTTCGGTATCCGTAAACATCCCCGGATCGATCACCCAGATCGAAGCTCCGTAGTAGGCGCCGGCGTGTTTGCGTTCCCTATCGCGGAAACCGGGCATCATCATACCTCCGAGCGCCGCAGAGAGAAAGTCGGTCGCCGCGCGAAGACCGAAACTGCGGAATACCGCGGCCGGCATCTGCGCAAAAATCGACTTGAACCGGTCGGACTCGACATCCCACTCGTCCACTACGCTGGAGCACATGTCGAGAATGACCGGGTATCCGGTTCGGGCGGGAAAACCAAAACTCATGGGGGGATTGTCGAGCGGATAATGCACCCATGTGTTGTCGTTCGGATCTCTGACCGGACGCGCTATGATCCCAGACACGCAGAACCCTACCAGTCCCTCCTTGACCGCCATGCGCACATATTTCCCCGCGCTGCCGAAATGGCCGTGGTTGCGGGTAACGACCAGACTCAACCCGGTGGAACGGGCCTTTCGGATCGCCATTTCGGTCGCCATTTGTGTCGCCAGATGCCCCACACCGCCGTCGCCATCGATCAAGGCGATGACGGCGGTGTCCTTTACCACATGGGGTTGCGCGGAAGGGTTGAATGCGCCGCTCCGGTACGCACGCGCATAGCCGCCGAGCGTCTGCGAACCATGGCTGAACACCCCGCGCAAATCGGTATCCACCATGAGTTCGGCGACCCGTTGGGCGTCGCGCCGCGAAAGCGTTGTCTTTACCAGTACATGGACACACAGATCGCGAAGATCATCGTGCATGACCCGGATAAAGATTTTCGGTGGAACATTCATCAAACGCTCCGTGAAAGGATAAAGGACAAGATGAGGGCAGGCTGTCGGTCTGCCCTGTAAAGGATAAAAGACGCTCGGGTGTTGCTACTCGGCGTTTTCTCCGCGTTCTCTTGGGTTGCGCTTTTCGAGCAACGCCCGGAGCCGGACAGCGCGGCATAATGTGAGGACAGAGCCGGAAATTGGCAAGCCGTCCGACGAGGTTTTTTCGGAGCATGAACTAAACGATGAGGGCAATCCCCACAGCCTGTTGCGCGGGAGGCTTCAATCGGGATTAGTGTTCGGCAGGCAGGTGTTTGAGGGTTTTTGGAAAGTCGATCAGGTTGAAGGAGATGAGATGCGGTCGGTGATCTGCCAAAAGCACATGGTCAGTATGATGGCGTCATGGAATTGTAACAAAGGTCTCCCGGTCGTGTCAGCAGGGGTTCGGGCGGAAGAATCCGTAAAGATCTGAGACTGTCCTGATGATGCGGGTCATCCTGATCGATCAGGGCAACGAGCGGCCCGGTATCGCAGAGAATCACAAATGTCCCCCGCGGCGTTTTTATTCCAGATAATCGGTATACCTGTCGCCGCACGCCTCGGACAGAGCGGCTTTATCCCCACTCCGGACAATCCCTACACGACCAGAGAAAAGATCGGCAAGGGTCTGTGGTTTTTTCCTGGTCTTTACAGGTTTTTTCCCGACATCCGCATCGACGCAGAGATGGGTTTTGAGCCAGTCCTCCGGTGTTGTACCTTCGGCTTCGGCGGCCTGTTTTAATAACTCATAGAGCGCATCCGGCAATTCAAGCGTTCGGCTCATGCTGACGCCCCCTCTTTCTCCGCTGGCTATTTCATCTTCTCTCGGGGATGCCCCGCCGCGCGGTCAATGGCTTAACACCCGGCATCCTCGCGCAGAAACGTTCCAAAGATCAATTCCAACCTATCCCCTTGCTGATGCGCGTCTGCAAGGCCTCGTCCGAGGTGTTCATGACCACATTCCGGAGCGTGGCCCACTCCTCGGTATCGAGGCTGATGCCCAACGCCGCTACGGTCCCTTCCGGGTCGGCGGAAAGCTTCTCTCGGAAACCGGGTTCGCCGAGCCACTTGTCCACGAGTATATCTACCCCATTGCGCGCCATAAGAGTCTCCTTATGAGAAAAGTTGATAAAGAGAGCAGATCGGCGACCTGATGGTAGAAGCATGAAATGTGATCGGATGGCCCAAGAAAAATTCGAGATGTATATGATAACGATCACATTATATTGAAAATCATCAATGGCTATCGAAAAAATTGTCACAGCCGCCATTTGTTTACCCTTCACCCTTGTTAACAGGAGCCGCCATGAACCGTCCGCCGGAGGAGTATGTCCTCGTTCGGGAAGATCGTCTGCTTGAGTTCTCGACCGTCTGTTTTGAAAAGGCAGGACTCGACCGCCCCCATGCCCACTTGATCAGTCGCCTGCTGGTCAACTCCGACCTTCGGGGCGTTCGTAGTCATGGCACGCGCGCGGTAAACGGCTACTGCACAGCTTTCGAACAGAGAAAGATCAACCCGCACCCCAACGTGTGTGTCATTCAGGAGACGGCAGGCACGGCGGTGATAGACGGCGATGGGACGCTGGGGTACTGGCCCATGGTCGAAGCCACGCACAGGGCGATCGAAAAGGCAAAAACGGTCGGAGTAGGCATGGGCGTAACCCGTCACATCGGTCATTACGGCTCTGCCGGGCATTACACGCGTATCTGTCAGGAGGCGGGGTGTATCGGATTTTCGGTACAGGGGACGCGCAACCATGGCAACGCGCGGGGCGCAGAGAAAAAGCCCCAACTAGGGTATTTGGGCAACCCGCCACTCAGCTTTGCCATCCCCCAAGGGGACGAGCCGCCGGTGGTACTCGACCTTGCCACACGCATTTTGGCCGATTACCAGAAAAGCCCCGAATTCGACGATCTGCTCACGCGTATTCCGGCGGCGTTTTTCAAGAGCATAGGCTATGGCGCGGTTGCCAACCTGTTGGGCGGTGCGCTGGCTGGGATTACACTACCGAGCGCCGAGGAGAGCCTGACGCGCTGGCCCGACGCGCCAAGCGGCGGCATGGTGTTGGCCATCGATGTGGAAGCGGTGGTATCCAGAGCCGTGTTTCAGGCTGAAGTCGACCGATACGTAAAAGATATACGCGAGACCTACGAGCCTATGCCGGGCTGTGATGCGGCGTTGCTGCCCGGTGCCGTCGAAGCCCAATATACGAGACGGCACCGTGAACAGGGCATCCGCTACGGAGCGCCGGAACAGGCCTCCGCGCGACAGGTTGCCGAACGTCTTGGCGTTGCGCTTCCGTGGGATGAAAGTGAAAGGTGAAGCTAATACACGACAAAATCATGAAGGCGGATGGCCAATATGATCGAAGATATTAACCGAGGTGATGATACTGCGTTCTTGAACAGAACAGCGAGTGCATACCTTGCGGCAAGCTGCGGGGGAGGCTTCAATACAGGTTGTGGGTTGTAGACGGTCGATCATATCTGTACGGGTGTTGTCGCGCTGGCGATGCGCCACACACCCCGTTCATCGCGGGTCGTCCCGTCGCATGCCTCGTAGACCATTCGATAGCGGGGGGGCTGTCCGGCGTTGAACAGGCGGAACACACCCATCTCTGAACACTTGGCTGCATCCCATCCGCCCGGACCGGGCGAAAGTACCGGTTCAGCGTTTTTCTGCCAGGTCAGGCCATCTTGTGACACGGCGCACAGGATATACGCCCGGTTTGGTGCGCCGTACCCGGCGTAATACATCACGTAGGATCCATCGTTTAGACGCAGAATTTCCGGGGCGAAGGCGGTAAACGCGTCGTAAACACCCCCTTGGGCGATCCGTACCCCCGGCTCCTGTTTGAACGTCAGCCCTCCGTCATCGGATAACACGCTGATGATGCCCAGCCCCCGTTCATAACAATACAACCGAATACGCCCATCGTTCAAAAACAGGATTCGGGGCGCCGCATAGTTGCGGTTGTCCGCCGCCAGACGCACGTCGGGTTCCCTCTTCCAGGTCAGGCCACCGTCTTCGGATATGGCGGATTTTATGGCGTTTGGCTCCGACTGCCGCCCCGGACAGCTTTCGTAATACATACGCAACTGGCCCTCTTTTCCGGTCATCGGAACCACCTCCGAGGACACGACGCGCAACTCCCCGGTCGCCAACAGAGGGGCCAGCCGGACACCCGGCTCCGGGGTCCATGCCGATCCGTCGGAGGAGATCGCGCTCAGAATGCGTGTGGTCGCGTTCTCGTAGTCGTTCGCCCCGGCAGGAAAACCGGGTCTTGGCAAAATCTGCGTGTAATACAGCCGGTAACCCCCACCGGTCAGCGCAACGACCCGTGGGCTTACCGCGCCGCACAAGCCGGTGCGTCGGGTCGTTACGGGCCAGCGGGTGTCGGGGCGAGGATCTATGTCATCATCCGGCGGAGCGTCTATCGCTATGGCGTTGTCTTTCACCCAAAACAACCCCGGATCCGCCGGCACGGTCTGAACCAGCGGAGAGGCGGTCGGTATGGCGGACAGGTCTATCATGACATTCGCCTCCCCATCACATCCCGCCACCAAGACCGACCACGCCGACCTGCAATTCCGTCCGTCCGAATCGTCTGTAACGCATAATCCGACCCTTATCTGATAGATATTTTATCGCCTCATGCGACGTTATACTGAGGCCGGATAGCAAAGATGATTAGGTGAGGCCGTTCGTGGTGAGTCTGCTGAGCCGTGAGTCTGACGAACGGATCAGATCGTCAGAGCCTCCCCAATAGTGACCGTGCTCAGCATATAATAGCATAGGAGAGTGCTTCGTGTAAATAAAAGAACAGGAATCGAGCGATATATCAGGGCAAAAGCCCGTTGACGCGTCCGATGCAAGAAGGTATTTTTTCGAAAGTAAAATTCCCTTCATCCTTCCCGAAAGGATACTGTCATGCGCATCTGTGCAGTCGGGGGTACGGGCAACATCAGCACGAGTTTTGTAAGGCTTCTGCTTGATTTGGGCCATGAGGTGACGTGTTTTAATCGAGGAAAAAGCGGTTCGGTTCCCGACGGCGCGCGTGTGATCGTAGGCGATAGGTCGGATCGAGCGGTATTTGAACAGACGATGCAGGAAGAACGGTTCGACGCGGCCATCGACATGATCTGTTTCAACCGCGAAGACGCCGAGAGCAGTATCCGGGCCTTTCGGGGCGTCGGGCATTTTATCCAGTGTTCTACGGTATGTACCTATGGCGTGGAGTACGATTGGCTACCCGCGACCGAAGACCACCCGTTGCGGCCCATCAGTCCGTACGGACGAAACAAGGTAGAAGCGGATCGGGCGTTTCTTCGGGCGTTTTACGACGAGGGGTTTCCGGTGACCCTCATCAAACCTTCGACCACTTACGGTCCCAAGATGGGCGCGCTACGGCAGATCGCATGGGATTTTTCTTGGATCGACCGCATACGAAAAGGCAAGTCGGTGGTGGTATGCGGGGACGGCAAGGCGTTGCACCAGTTTTTGCACGTGGACGACGCGGCGCTTTGTTTTGCCCATGTAGTGGGCAAAACGCATACGGTGGGCCAGACCTACAACATGGTCCGGAGGGGGTTTACCACCTGGGAGGATCACCACCGTACCGCGATGCGAGTGTTGGGTCGAGAGGTCGAACTGGTCGGGGTTCCCTTGGTAAATCTGCTTACCTCGGAAGCGCCGCGTGTAGAAATATGTCGAGATATTTTCGCGCACAACGTCCTATATAGTGCGGAGAAACTTTTTCGGGACGTACCTGAGTTTCAGCCCAAGGTGTCGTTGGCGGATGGACTGGCACAGGTAATCGAGATGATGGACCGCGAAGGCAGAATCCCAAATGCCGACGAAACCGACTGGGAAGACCGCTTGATTGCGGCGCAGCGGGCGGTCGGAGCGTCGCGCCCGGATACGTTTTGACACAGACCGCTTCGGAATAGGTTGACAGAATGGAAAATATATGTTATCTCACGTAGCAGTCTGTTTTACGGTATCGCAACGTCTTATGTGTCTTATGTTTTTTCACCCTTCATACGTCACCCTTTACCCTTACGCACATGCCGGATAACCCATCGTCTTCGAAAAACGCCAAGAACCGCCGATCGCCCCAGTCGGAGCCGAAACGCTCTAAAAGCGTGATCATCTGGCTGGGGATTTTTATTTCCTTTCTGATTGCGGCACAGTTGTTGTGGCAACGTCAGGAGGACGTGATCGTTTCGTATTCGCAGTTTCTCAAATATGTAGAGAGCGAGAACATAGAGCAGGTAGTGATCCGGGAAAGACAGATGGTCGGGCGTTTGCGTCAATCGGCTACCGCCACCATCGGGGGGGCCGAGCGCTCGTTCAAGGAATTTGTGACGGTCATCCCTTTCGAGGATCCGGACCTTGTCAAATCGCTGATCGGTAAGAATGTAAAAGTAGTGGCCGAACAGGAGACGACCAACTGGGCCGGGTATCTGATTGCGGCGCTTCCGTGGGTATTTCTGATCGGTTTCTGGGTGTTTATGTTTCGCCAGATGCAGTCGGGCCAGCGCGGGATGTTTTCTTTTGGCAAGAGCCGGGCCAAACTGCTTACGGGTGATCGTCCGACCGTGACCTTCGAGGATGTGGCGGGGGTGGAGGAGGCCAAACGCGACCTTCAGGAGATCGTCGAATTTCTCAAGAACCCTGGCAAGTTTCAAGCGTTGGGTGGACGGATTCCCAAAGGTGCATTGCTGTTGGGGCCTCCGGGTACGGGAAAGACCCTGTTGGCGCGTGCCGTGGCGGGCGAGGCGGGGGTGCCGTTTTTTAGCATGAGCGGCTCCGACTTTGTCGAGATGTTTGTCGGTGTGGGTGCTTCGCGGGTGCGGGATTTGTTTGAGCAAGCCCGGCAGAACGCACCGTGTATCATCTTTA
>Ga0194131_10011233_pt1 | contig 10755 bp, 10 predicted proteins | sample TA2KigO120mmetaG_FD_148631 | JGI IMG/M metagenome (GOLD analysis project Ga0194131, IMG submission 148631) | Freshwater microbial communities from Lake Tanganyika, Tanzania - TA2015053 Kigoma Offshore 120m | ecosystem: Environmental > Aquatic > Freshwater > Lake | place: Tanzania: Lake... | reverse complement strand
TTCCTCGGTAAGCGCTGTCGGCTTCGTAGCGGCGGGTGCCTTGGGCGGGGCGGTCGGCTGCGCCGCTTCAGTCGGTCTGGCTTGAACGGCCGTGGGGGCGGACGCGCCCGCGCTCGGCGGCCGTGCCCAGGCCACGAGAACGAGAACCAGAATCGCCACAACGCGGGCCACTTATGGTCGCCCCCAGCTGAGGGAGTAGCCTACCATGACGTGGGCAGGCGTGGCGCCGGAGAGGCTGCAGCGTCCCCGGCAGCGCCTGGACGAGCAAGGTCCTTCCCGAGCCGGGGGGACGACCGCGATCAGGGCCAACACCCACTACGGCAATCGCTATCTCACAACTTGGCGTCGCGAAGCCGACGAGAATGCTCAAGGGCAATCCCTCGACGTCTTCTGGGACTACGAGTTGGATCGCTCGATAGACCAACTCATCGCTGGGCCGAGCAAGTTCGCTTCGCACCCCAGCGCATGGAACTGGACGAAGGCCGTGGCGAAGGCGAGAACTGATATGGGTCGCTGCGCCGCCATGTGCGGTCCGCCAACTTGCATTTCGCGTCGCCTATGTCTCGTTCGTCCCGAACACGAGATCCCCCGTGAACGTCAATGATGAGTCAATCGAACTCCGCCCCTGCTTCTTGACGGGCACCGGCTTGATCCCCTCACGCGGGAGCGACGTTAGGCCCTTCTGGACCAGGTGCGGGGTCGGAATCAGAAAGGTCGTGGCAATGGCTGCCCCGTGAGCGAGCACACGGCCGTAGGCAGCGAGGACATGCCTCGCAAGCACGCCCCCCGAGTTTCGCCACGCCGTTGCTCGTCATGCCCACGGCGTGACCTCCGTCCGGTTGGACGCCATCGCCTCCAGGGCGTTCAGGCGCCCCTCTATCTGGGCGAGCGCGGCAGTTTCCAGGAGCTGGCGCTGGAGCGAAAGGCCGTAGATTGCGGTCCGCCCGACGTCGACACCGATCCGGCCCTCGAGCACGTCGCCGATGACACCGGCCGTAAACGCGACGAGGGCGCCCACCGTGTCGAGCCGGGGCCGCCGGGCGCGGAGCGCACGCAGCTTCGACGCCTTGGCGCCGCCGAGCGTGATCTCCGGGTCACCGGAGCAGATCGCCGGGCGCATCCGCGAGCTGGCCGACCTGGGGGTCAGCTACTTCATCGTTGGCTCGCCGCTGGGCGTCGATCTTGACAATTGGCGGCGTGTCTCCGAGCAGGTGGTGCCGCTCTTCGACGCCTGACCGTGTATATTGCGAGGCCTATCACGGGAGGCAGGAACGAGGATGGCAATTCAGGTCAATCGGCGACGTTTCATAGGCGCCGCCGCTGCCGCCGCTGGCACCGCTGCGCTCGCCGCTTGCTCAGCCCCGGCACCGACACCGGTGCCTGCCAAGCCAGCCGAAGCCCCAAAGCCAGCAGCGGCCGCAACGACCGCGCCGGCGCCGGCCGCTGGAGCGAAACCGGCCGCCCGGCCACAGCTCTACGCGCTCGCCGGTAAGACGTGGGTCGACGTTGGCATGCAGGACGCCAGCCTGCGCTTCAACCAGGAGAACCCTGAGCTCGGCGAGATGACGGTCGAGGAGACCGCCCAGGGCTGGGAGACCAAGGTACTGGCTCAGATCAAGGACAAGCAGATGCGCTGGAGCGCGTCGGGCTACGTCGAGTTCGGCCAGAAGTACAACTTCATTAAGAACGGGATGGCTCGGCCGATCGACGACTTCGTGAAGGAGTCGAAGTTTGCCTGGGGCAAGCAGCAGAAAACGATGTATCTCAATAAGGGCGTCTGGGACGCGATCGCCTTCGAGGGCAAGCAGTACTACATCCCCATGAAGTTGAACGTTCACGTCGTCGGCTATCGGAGCGACTGGCTGAACGCTGCCGGCTACGACACTTTCCCGAAGACCTGGGACGAGGTCGACCAGATGATCCCCAAGTTGAAGCCAGTCGTTGAGAAGGAGAAGGCCGTCGCCGTCGGCATCTCTACGAGCAACATCTTCCGGACCCTTGGCACATCGTTCACCACGGTGATCGACAAGGCCTTCGACGAGGAGGGCATGATGAAGATCGAAAGTCCAGAGTGGATCCAGATCATCGAGCTGTACAAGAAGTGGAAAGACATGGGCATGGCCCGGCTCGATGGACCGGAACATTTCGACGTCTGGCAGAAGGGTGGCTTCGCGTTCACGCTCGGATCTCATTCGCTGGTTCGACTGGGTCGGCAAGTGTGGGGCTCGGCCAAGGTCAACGGCGCCAGGCCACCGCAGGCCACCGCGGCGCAAGCACAGAGTGCACCGCGAACATGGATCCACGTCGACAGCGCCATGTTGTTCAACGAAGGCCCCCATGCGCAGCACGCGGTCGACTGGATGCTGTCGGTCTTCGGGCCGGAGGGCAACCCGGCAACCCGATGGTGGACCGGCGTGGTCAACATCTCGGGCCAGCCTTCGACGCAGGTAATGGTGGATAAGGCGCTCAAAGACAACGCAGGCCTGAAGGAGGTCTACGACGTCATGCAGCTGGTGCCGAACAGCTTCATCATGACGGTTGCGGTCTCAGGCACCTACGCAATCATCGAGTCAAAGATCTGGCCGCATCTGCACAAGTTCTTCAACGGTGAGGTCAAGGCGAAAGAGGCGATGGCGGCCGCAACCAAGGACATCAGGGACGAGCTAGCGAAGCGCAAGGCGTAAAGCCGGACCGGCAGACAACTCATGGCGCATCAGGCCGAGCGGCGCTCGAACGCTGCCATGTGGTGGCAGGCCCTGCGGGGCCTGCGCACCGAGAGGTGGGGCGAGTTCCTGGCGGGCTGGCTCTTCATTGGGCCGGCCGTGCTGCTGTACGGCGTGTTCAACGCCTACCCGATCGTGCGCGGCCTCATGATCGCCTTCTCCGACTACCGCTATCTGATTCCGAACCACACGCCGTTCAACGGGTTCGACAACTGGGCCGAGATGGCTGCCGATGCGGTGTTCTGGAGCTCACTTGGCCGCTCGTGGTGGTTCACGCTCATCTTCTTCGTCATGAATGTCGTCGTCGCGTTCATCGCGGCCGTCCTGATTAGCCAGGTGGCCAGTCAGCGCGAGGCTGGCGCCTATCGCGTCATCGCCTACCTGCCGGTGATCCTGCCGTTCGCCGTTGCCGTGCTGGTGTGGCGGCAGATGCTCAGCCGCGAGTTTGGATATATCGCCTACGCCATGCACGAGCTGTTTGGCGCGGGCTCGCCCGACTTCCTGCGCAACGCTGCCTGGACGGTTCCGGTGATGGCGATCGTCGACGCATGGAAGGTCATGGGCACGAACGTGCTGTTGTTGCTGGTAGGTCTCTACAACATCAACCACGAGCTGTACGAGGTGGCGGCAATCGACGGCGCGGGCTGGTGGCGCCGGCTCTGGTACATCACTGTCCCGCTGCTGAGGCCCACGTTCACGATCATCTTCGTGCTGGCCGCCGGGGTGCTCGGCACTGCCGAGGTTTCGCTGGTGCTCTGGGGTACCGACGAGGCGGGACCCCAGGGAGCTGGTCGGCTGGTTGGCCGCTATTCGTACGAAGTCGCCTTCCTGTTGGGGGATCTGCGCTGGGGTTATGCGGCGGCCATCAATCTGACAATAGGACTGATGTCCATGCTGGTATCCGCCGTGATCTTCCGCGCATTGCGATCGGGACGGATCTAGCGTGGCGATGCTCTCGCAGGCGGCAGGGCGCGCCCCGCGCGGGGGGCGGCGGATCCCGGTCATCGACTGGGTGTGGCGACGTCGCGGCAGCATCGCTGTGCGCGTGGTGCTCTGGCTGCTGCTCGCGTACTTCCTGTTCCCAATCATCTGGACGGTGTCATCGTCGCTCAAGACGCGGGCCGAACTGTACCAGACGACACCGAGCGTGATCACGTTGCAGCCGACGCTGGAGAACTACTTCTACGCCCTGCGGAAGATCGTCGGCTTCGACACGTACTATCGGAACAGCCTGATCGTCACCCTCGGCGCGGTCGTCCTTCAGACGGCAGTGGCAACGCTCGGGGGCTACGGCTTCGCCCGCTTGCGGTTCAAGGGGCGGGACTTCGTCTTCTACTCGATGATCATGCTGATATTCGTCCCGCGCGCGGGTGGCCTGATGGCGCAGTACGAGCTGATGAACTTTCTGGGCCTGCGCAATAGCTTGGTGGGACTGATCCTTCTGTTCTCGGCGGGCCTGGCGATCCCCTGCTTCATAATGCGGCAGGCCTTCCTGAACCTGCCTGGCGATTATGAAGACGCGGCGCGGGTCGACGGCTGCAACCGGTTCCAGGCTTTCTGGTTCGTCATGCTGCCCATGGCCACGGGCTCGGCGGCAGTAGTCGCCCTGTTCGAGTTCATCCGAGTATGGGGTGAGTATCTCGTCACACTGACAATGATCGACGATCGCAATTTCTTCACGCTCGGCATCGGCACCGCGATGACACTCATCGGAACTACTGTCGAGTTTGGGGAGTTCACGTCTTACGGCGCTCAAGCAGCCGCCTATTCGATGGTTGTCGCACCGGTCGCCATCTTCTACCTGGCGCTACAGCGCTGGTTCGTACGTGGACTCATGGAGGGCCTCAAGCTCTAGCAGGGCGTTGAAGAACCGCTCGTGAGAGCGGTTGCGGCGGATGGTCGGGCCGCTGGCTGGTGGCGGATGGTGCCGCTGGCGCTGGCCGGGCTGGCGCTCGGAGGAAGCGGCATGGCCGCCTACGGCTACATGTCCCGTCCCGGCGCACCCTGGGGCCCGCCGCCAGCTGACGGCTCGGTCGCCTACGAGCCAGGCAGCCTCGAGCGCGGCCACGCCGTCGTGGCCGTGTCGACGCCGACGCGCATCCCGGACGTGGAGTCGACGCGGCGCAGCTTTGGCGGGCGGGCCGTGCATCTGCGGGGCGACCGCGCCGCGTCCCCCGCGACGGCGCCTTAATCCGCCAGCATCAGCTCCGCGACGCGCTCCCCGACGACAACGGCCGGCAGGTTCGTATTCGCGCGCGGGATCGTCGGGATGATCGAGGCGTCGGCGACCCGCAGGCGGTTCAGGCCGAGAACTCGCCCGGCCGGATCGACCACGCTCCCGATTGCGCAGGTCCCGACCGGGTGATAGTAATGCACCCCGAACCGACGAATGTGCTCCCGCAGGTCCGCGCGGTCGAGCAAGTCGGGTCCGGGTCGCAGCTCCGGCCCGAGCAGCTCCCGCAGCGGTGAGGCGGCCGCGAGCGCGCGAGCCAGATCCAGGCCATCCAGCAGCACCGACAGGTCGTGGTCCTCGGGGTCAGTCAGGTACCCGTGGTCGATGATCGGCGGCGCGGCCGGATCGCTCGAGGCCAGTCGCAGCGTCCCGCGCGAGCGCGGCGTCATGCAGGCCACCGGCGTGGCGAACATCCATTGCCCGGGACGCCAGTACGGGCTGCCGAAGGGATAGAGGTGCAGGTCGAAGGCCTCTCGACAGAGCGACGAGCGCGCCTTGGCGATTACGCCCTCCTCGCGCAGCGGCCGCTCGTGCCCGAACGCCTCCAGCGCCGCGATGAGCTCCGGCGAGCCGCCGTACTCCAGCACCACCGCCGGGTGGTCGTGCAGGTTCTCGCCAACACCCTCGCGCACGCCGGAGCGCAGCAAGATCGCCGGCGAGCCGTAGGCCCCGGCCGCCAGAACGACCTCGCCGGCCTGGATCTCGTCGCCATCGGCCAGCCGCACGCCGACCGCCCGTCCCCGCTCGATCAGGACGCGGTCGACCAGCGCCTCACCCCGGATCGCGACGCGGTCGCGCACCGGATCGAGATAGGCGAAGGCGGCGTTCCAGCGCGTCGAGCCGACGACGTTGATCGGCGCGGCCGCGATGCCGACCTCGTGATCGAAATCGTTCAGGTCGGCCGCGCGGGGCAGCCCGGCTGCCAGCCCGGCTTCGAGCACGGCGAGGTGAAACGGGCCGACCTCGTCGTCGCCCGGGTCGCGCACGCGCAGCGCCCGGTTGGCGCGCTCGAAGATCTGGCGGAGCGTCTCGGTCTCCCAGCCAGGGCCCCAGCCGTCGTAGTCGAGCCGGTGGCCCCAGATCGCGGCGCAGCCGTTGTGCGACGAGCAGCCCCCGATCACCCGCGCCCGATCCAGCTTCAGCCCCTGCTCGCCGTGGCGGGCCGAGGACACGTAGTCCCACGAGTGGCTCGGCGGCAGCGCCCGCGCGTCGAGCAGGTCGGCCGGCCAACCGCCGCCATGGTAGGGCCCGTAGTCCGGCCCGGCCTCGAGCAGCAGGACCGTGCGACCGGCCTCGGCCAGCCGCCCGGCCAGCGCCGCACCGGCGCTGCCGCCGCCGACGACTAGGACGTCAGGGCGGGCCGCTGGCAACGTTCCAGGATGTCGCGCGTGTTTGCGAGCGCCTCGGCCGCGTTCTCGGCGAAGTGGGGCCGTAACTCGAGAATGACCCGCGGCCGCTGCGGGAACGGGATCGAGAACACGTCGTCGAGCGGGATGCCGCCCCAACCGGGCGGCAAGTGCATGTCCCCCTCGCCGACGGCCAGGTACTCGTTCACGTCCCAGTCGCCGTCGAGCTTGGTTCTCCCGAAGTTATCGTTGAGATGGATGTGGCCGACGAGCGGCGCGACCTTGCGGATCTCGGCCAGGTAGTCCCAGCCGACGTAATTGCTCGCCAGGAAGCCGTGGCCGACGTCCAGGCACATCCCGACCTGGGGATGGTCGATCCGGGTGACCTGCTCCGCGATCAGGTCGAGTCGCAGGCCGTAGGCCCGCCGCATGATGTAGTTCCCGACCGGGTCGATGTTCTCGACCATGATCTTGATGCCGTGGCGTCCAGCCTCGTCGCCGAACCGCTTCAGGTGCTCGCGCTCGTTGGCCATGCCGCGCGCCAGGGCGCGGTCGTCGCCGTGGTGATCGCGCAGCTGCCCGGCGTGGTAGACCATCACCTTCGCGCCGATCGCGGCCGCGAAGGCGAGGTCGACCGCGACCGCGTCAACCTGGGCGGGCGTGGTCACGTCGACCAGGTTGCCGATCCGGGCGCTCGACACCGCCGAGCCGTGGACGGTTAGCTCGACCGGGCTCTCGGCCACCGACTCCTTAAGCGCGGCGAGCCGGCTCGGCTGAAGCTTGCCTTTGATGATGACCGCCAGGGACTTGGAGGAAAGCTCGACGTTGGTAAAGCCGAGCGCTGCCGCCTCGGCCAGGCGGCCGCGCAGGGAGGCCAGTGTGGCCCCCCCGCGCACGTCGAACCCGAGTGCGATCCCAATTCGTGGCGCACTCACCTCCGTGCCCCCTTCCCCATCGGCTAGCCCTGCAGAGCCCGCTGGATCGCCTTGTCCGCCTCTGCCTTCAGCTTCCGAACGCCCTGCTCCGGCGTCAGCTGCCCGAGCAGCACCTCGTTGACGACGTTGGCGGTGATCTGACCGCGAACCTCGGTCAGGGCGGGGCTGGGGCCAAGGATGCGCGCGTGCGGAGCGACCTCCTTGTTCAGCCGCGCCGCGACGACGTTCTTCGAGTAGTAATCCTTCAGCTCGGCGCTGTCGCCGGCCGACTTGATGCTCGGGAAGTAGTTGGTCGTCTTGACCCAGACCGACTGCGGCCCGGTCGTGCCGAGCCACTTCAGGAAGGTCCAGCCAGCCAGCTGCTTGTCCGGGTCGTTCTTCGGCACGGCGTTGATCGGGCCGTACGTCTCGGTGATCTGGGTGCCGGCCTTGCCCTGGATCGGCATGGCCGCCTCCCACTTGAAGTCCTTGACCAGGTTGTAGAACGCCGCCGTGTTGCCCGAAGAGTCCATGAAGTAGGCGGCCTTCTGGGCGAAGATGCCGGTGTCCCGCGCGTTCTCCTTCGGGATCGCCAGCAGCTTCTCATCCGAGAGCTGCCGCCACCAGGTCATGATCTCGAGCGCCTCGGGCTTGTCGAACTGCGAGGCCTTGCCATCCGGCGTGATCCAGTCGACGCCATAGGTCAGCAGGGTCGAGATGAAACGGTCGCCTGCGCCGCCGATCCACCAGCCCGACATCTGCTTGTCGGCGTTCGCCTTCGCGACCGCTCGGACGTGGTCCGGGAACTCCTTCCAGGTCGCCGGCGGCTTCTGGAAGCCGGCCTTCTGCAGCGCGTCGACGTTCCAGAACGTCGTGAAGGCCGAGAACCCCTGCGGGAACGCCATCGTCTTGCCCTCGTAGATGGGCAGCTTGTGGCGCTCGAGCTGGTTGGGCAGGAAGTCTTCGCGCGCGGCCTTCGTCAGGCCGTTCTGCGGGTCGTCCATATAGGGGTCGAGCGGCACGATGATCTTCGAGAAGGCGTACTGGGTGATGTCGTAGTCGTCGCCCATCGTCGCGCCCGGCATGCCGCCGCCGGCCGCGGCCGCGCGGACCTTCTTGTTCAGGTCGGCGATCGAGCCCTGGAAGACGGAGGTGACCTTGTACTTGCCGGCCATCTCCTGCGTGAACGCCGCCGCCAGCCCTTCGAGCTGCTTGGTCGCGTCGCCGCTCGAGCGGTGCCAGTAGTCGATCTCGATCAGCTTCGTGCCGGTCGAGGGCGTGGCCGCGGCCGGGGCGGGCTTGGTCGGCTCGGCCGGGGCGGCCGGCTTCGGCGCCTCAGTCGGCTTCGGCACGGCGGTGGGGGTGGCGGCCGCGCCGCAGGCCGCCAGGGCGGCCGCGCCGACGCTGGCCAACGACATGGTCAGGAACGCGCGTCGCGAGTGAAGGGCCATCTTTCCTCCTACTATCCCTTGAGACCGACCGACGAGATACCGGCGATGAACTGCTTCTGCGCGAACACAAAGATCAGGATGATCGGCAGCGTGACCATGAAGGACGCGGCCATGACCAGCCCGAAGTCCGTCAGATACTCGTTTTGGTAGTAGATCATCGCGACCTGAACCGGGCGCATCGACTCGGACCGCGTCACGATCAGGGGCCAGAGCAGTGCGTTCCAACGGCTCAGGAAGCCGAACAGCGCGACCGTGAACAGCGCCGGCACCGTCAGCGGCAGCACGATCCGCCAGAGGAAGCCCAGCCCGCCCGACCCATCCAGCTGCGCTGCCTCCCAGTACTCGTTCGGCACGCGCAGGAACGCTTGTCGCAATAGGAAGATGTTGAATGCCCCGGCTAGGAACGGCAGGATCATCGCGGTATAGGTGTCGTACAGCCCGGAGCCGCCGTTGCCGAACAGGTCGTTGCCGCCCATGAGCGGGAAGCGCCGGATCGTGATGAAGTTCGGGATCAGCGTGACCTCGCCCGGCACCATCGTGCTGGTCAACACCAGCACGAACAAGATGTCGCGGCCCTTGAAGCGCAACCGGGCGAAGGCGTAGGCCGCCAGTATCCCGACGATCAGTTGCCCGAACGTGCCAACCAGCGAGACGATCAGCGAGTTCAGGAAGTAGCGGCCCAGGGTCGAGGGCGGCTTGGTCCAGGCCTCGACGTAATTGGCCGGGTGCCACACGCGCGGCAGGATCGTCGGCGGGAACAGGTTCGACTCGCGGACGTCCTTGAACGAGCCGAGCACCATCCAGGCGAACGGAAAGAGGGCAATCGCGGCGCCGAGCACCAGCAGCGCGTAGACGATCGGCGCCCAGCGCCCGAGGTCGCGCCGAATCACTGGTAGTGGACCTTGCGGCCGATGATGCGGAACTGGATCAGCGTCAGCGCCAGGATGATCGCGAACAGCACCAGCGAGACCGCCGCCGCGTAGCCGACCGAGTTGGCCCGCTCGTAGAAGTTCCTGAAGATGTAGACCGTGATGGTCAGCGTGGTGTCGAGCGGTCCGCCGGCCTCGCCGCGGCCCATGCCGGTGTTGCGCGTCAGCGTGTAGATCGGGCTGAACGCCTGGAAGGCGCTGATCGTGTTGACGATCGACAGGAAGAACGTCGTCGGAGAGAGCAGCGGCCAGGTCACGTGCCGCATCAGCTGCCAACCGGTCGCGCCGTCGATCCGCCCGGCCTCGTACAGCTCGGAGGGGATATCGGTCAACCCGGCCAGATAGATCACGACGTTGTAGCCAAGCGACGACCAGATGCTGAAAAGGATGATCACGAAGAGCGCCACGCTTGGCCCGGCGAAGTTGTTCGGCCAGTCACCGATCCCGGCCACGCCGGCCCAGGCCAGTACCCGCTTCGCGACCGGGATCGGATCCTCGAGCCAGGTCTGCGCCGGCAGCCCCACTAGCTCCATCGTCCAGTTGGCCACCCCGACCCGCGGGTTGAAGATCCAGCCGAACACGAGGGTGATCGCGACCGACGCGGTCACGTAGGGCAGGAAGTAGATCGTGCGCAGGATGCCACGGTTGCTGATCGGCTGGAACAGCAAGTAGGCGATCAGGAACGCGAGGACGATCGTGACCGGAACGACGCCGATCGTGTAGTAGACGGTCACGAGCAGGCTCCTAGCCACCTCGCCGACAGCCGGCTTGTCGTCGTAGTCGACCGTGACGAACCCCTCGACGAACAGCCGCTCGTAGTTGGCCAGGCCGACGAAGGAGAGCGGCCCGACGTCCCACTTCCAGAGGCTGATCCAGATCGCGAAGGCAATCGGCCAGACCTCGAAGATCACGAGGATGATCAGCGCCGGCAGGACGTAGATCAGCCCCGCCCAGCCGCTGGTCCGCCGCGCCTCACGCCGGAACCGCTGGGCCCGTGCCGTGGCCGTGTCGGCGAGCGCCATCCCTTCCCTTTTTCCTGGCATCGGCCAGCCGGTCCCTAAACGTCGACGACGAGGCCATCGTACGCGACTTGATACCCGCGCGCACGTGCGTACGCGGCCAGCTCCGGGTGCGGAGGGTGGGAATGGTGCGCGACATG